>ENA-ORBV01002564-ORBV01002564.1-microbial-mat-metagenome-genome-assembly--contig:-NODE-2564-length-38115-cov-5.445108_pt1 | contig 38115 bp, 19 predicted proteins | sample MGYA00237777_ERZ505514 | MGnify/ENA primary metagenome ERZ505514 (study PRJEB26160, sample SAMN06269048) | microbial mat metagenome | isolation source: Oligotrophic lake microbial mat | place... | reverse complement strand
TTTTTTTTTTCAAGCAGAAGACGGCATACGAGATTCGCTTTAGTCTCGTGGGCTCGGAGATGTGTATAAGAGACAGGAATAGTAATACTAATAATGACAGCAGCAGAAACCGCCATGAGGAAGGTAACATTGAGAATAATTATACCAACAACAATCGTCAAAACAAACAGGCTTTAATTTACGCCACTGTCTTGATGATCATGCCTGGATTGATTGCAGGGGGTAGCATTGCAATTACCTTGGAAGGTATGGTTCCATCTACCGTGATTCTGATTTTGGCACTCTTTACCCTCTTGTTGGCCACGACGAAAACATATCACAAAGCCAAAAAAATGAAGCACGCCGAAGAAGAAGAAGCACAGGCACAAGAGGCTTCGCAACAACAACAACGATTATTTGACATGGCCGACGAGCACCGCTTTCCCGAAATGAGTCCCCTCGAATCCGAGGCGGCATCCTCTCCTCGCCACTTTTTTCGGGACCATGTCCATGCTAACAACAACAATAATAACAACGAGAGAGGAATGGTGCATAGTCCACAAGATGATGCCTTGATTGCTTCTGCTTTGGAATGGGGTTCCGTCTTGGCGGGTGATGGGGGTAGTCTGAACGATCCGTCGCCTGTGCACAATATCAATAGCAACCATAACACACCTGCATCCAAACGCAGTCGTGACAGTACAGGTTTGTTGGATGTCAATGACACCAAAAACAATGACATTCTTCAAGAACAATTCTTTGGGTCCATTCGATTCTTGATGCAACGAGGAACGAACGATGGGATCAAAAACGGAGGCGCGGAAAGGCGTGCTCTGATTAATGACGAGTCGGCCACGACATCCCCACCGTCGTCACGAGGCAACCTCCTCCGCGAGGTGGAGGAGGAGGAGGACGACCAGGGCAGTCGCAATAGTAGTGGTGGAAGTAGTAGTAGTTGTCCAATTGAAGTCGAAGAAGAAGTGAGTGATGATGGCAGCGGCAACGATCGATATCGAAACAACAACAACAACCTTGGTGCTGATCTTCGTCATCGGCGGCCCTTGTCGTCCCGACAACGCGGCAGGAATTCGGGAGGGGATGTTCTTGTAGCTAATGCGAGTCGAGACGCATCTACTATGAGTCAACACACAGTCTGGCATCACGTGGGGATTTTTGGCCGATGCTGCGCATTTTGTTTGGGGCATAAACTGCAACTCTTAATCGGAGCCTGCTGGGTGTTGGATGCAACCACGTTTTTGCTTCTTCATTCCGAAAAACTCGTGCCCAAGTGTTCTCTGCCATTTTTCATATTGATTGGTGCTCCATCACTGGTGGCCATCATTTTTGTGGGATTGGCTCGATGTCATCTGGTGGCCGCAAAACGACACATGCAACTTGCATACAGTCCTCTCTTTGGCGACGACGACGACGTGACCACAGAAGATCAACCCTTTTTGATGGCATCGGGGTCCCTTTTAGAAGAGTCGCGAGAGCACGCCGATGAAGATGACATTGAACCGGTGCCAACTATACCGGAGCTGGCTTCTGGTGCTGCGAGTAGTACAGAAAGACCCGCCGAAGTCGAGGCGCGCCAATCTTCTCCTCCTGCCATGGCGGCGGGTGGGAACTGGGTGTTGTTCTTGCCAATTATATCTGTTATTGCGGGACTCGTCAAAGCACTCCAGGATCGGCCTTTGCAGTTCCAAAGGCGCCAGAGGGTCAGAGGTCTAAATGTTTCCACTCAAGAAGCAGACAACGGCTTCCATGTTCCGTTTCTGCGCCACTCTCCGGTTTCGGACTCGGGACAAAGCAGCGAGTCACTTCACGATGATTACGAATCACTGTTGGCGTGGTGGTTGCCATGGGCTTCTGTGCTGATTGGCTTACTCTCGGCTCTTTTAGGCATTGGTGGCGGGGAACTGTTGGGCCCGATTCTTTTGCTTCTACTGCGCATGGATCCAACAGAAAGCAGTGCAACAACGGCAATCATGTCCATGATGAATAGTGGAACGAACCTGTTGCACTACATAGTAGCCGATATGATGGTGGCCCCGGGATATGCAATCAATTTGGGTTTTGCGGGTCTTTTGGGGGGCAGCGGAGGTCGACTGTGGGCCATTAGCATTGCGCAACAGGGACGAGCAAGTATTATTGCCATGAGCTTGTGCGGTGTCTTATCGTTGGCAACGGCCTTGGTGGCCTGGGAACTCCTTACAACTCCTCTTTCCTGGGAAAGCAAAGCTGGCATTTGCTAGGCCTTTGAAGATAATGCTTCACTTGGTGCAGCCTCAATGAAGAGTGTGAAGTCTAATGCCCACCAGCCGAATTTAGAATTTGCTTGTTAATTGTACGGTAGACGAGCTGTTGGGCTTGTTAAACCATTATCCAACTAGTACCAAGCAAGAAGAGCATACTGCCTTCGGCTCAGTATTGGCGACTATAGCATCTCCTGTATCAGCACTGTTGGGTACCAGCAGTTTTCACGTTCCATTGCTGTGCTCGGATCCTACACTACTACTAGATAGCTTGCATTCGCCATCGCTTATTTAGCGTTCGACAACGGCATCACGAGCGCATGGTTGCATTAAAGCGTAATGGAAGACGCACTATGTTTATAAGATACCGCAAACGTCGCACTGCTGCACATAGTACTCGTAAACTTTAGCAACAACAACAATTCGATTTGTCTGTGATGTATCAAAAATATGAGGAGCTCCGGGTATCAATCACGCAGTTAATTTCAAGATGGTTGTGTTCATGATTGAAAATAACAAAAGACAAGAAACTTTCGATTAGGAATTCATAATGCTTTGCAACAATAAAATATCTGGACAGTTGTCCGAAGTACTGCACGGCATACAGTAGGTAAGTTTGATTTTCCCGCGAGTTTGTGCGGATAAAAGCTTTATGTACCGGTAGTACTACATGCAGTACGACGTACTAGCTAGTACTAGCTAGCTAGCTACTATTACAAACAATTCGTAGGTACGGTACCGCTCAACTGTGCGTGTGCTACAGATAACCCGGGCAATTACTAATACATCGTAGCTACGGTAACTATAACTAATATTGACTGCTCTACCATCTACTCCGAGTAACTAACTACTACTAGCTAGCTAGCTAGCTACGACGTAGCTGCACTTCCCGTCAAGTATGGTACTGCTGTAAGTAGCTGGTATGATAGTAACACTGCTATTAGTAGTGGAACGCACAATAGAATTAACAAGCTGCTGGTGCGAAACAGCTCTTTGCCAAATACCATTAGTGCAAGTACCACGTAACGTAAGCTCTTGGTTAGCAGCATCAGCACTTCACCACATAATAGAGAATAGCAAGGCTTCTGTGTACGTATGACATTGAGCTTCTTTTCTACGAGCGGCCTTCGGTTCGAGTTCGAACAAAACCTAATCAGTTATGATACCCACCAAGTTCACTTACTTTTAGTACCACGCACTGCCACTCTAGCTAATCAGTACGACTACATAAGTAGCAAAGCAGGGCGGTCATACTTAAGGAACTTGCTCAACTCTTGCTGCATCGAATCTTGGGTTAAATAAAAAAAATTCCATCATTTTTACAGAGTAAAACCCATTTTTAACCCGTGGTGCTGGTACATATGCAGTCGTACTTAGGTCGTTAAATCTGACTACTAGTTACATAGCTGCCACGATTCACGTTATAGTATCAATACTAGCTAGTGCCTGGTATCTAAGCTACTCGTAGCTAGTACTGTACTGCCCTTTGTGCGGTACACGCGGAAGGTGCAAGAAGGAACAGAGACACCTAGCTAGCTAGCTACTGTAGTAGAACCTAGTGATAAATAAGACTGCTCCGAGTACTGGTAAGAGTTTTGACCGCAATGAGTCGTAAGAGGAGATGTCGCACGTGAGTTCCAGTACAGCTAGTACAGAACTTCATTTCGCTACTCATCAGTACGACGCGTTTCTCTTCGCATTCAAGGAAGGCTAGCATTTAAATCATTCTTCGGTTTGGCAATTGCAGAGACAAGCGAGCCTCAGGGAACAAGTGTCTGTGGTGGTACATAATGAAATTGTTTCTGCCGTTATGCTACGTGCTGTTTTGTGGAATCACTATCAGCGCTCTTGCGAGTCGCAGATGTGAAAGCATTGTCTGAGTTCCCGGCTCGTGTGTACCAATTGATTGAGCATATTGTGGAAAGTCAGACCGAAGCACGAGCTGTAACCATTCACTGTTCAGCACCTGATCACAATATGTCCAATGTACGTGATTTCCTGTGTTTTGGTTATTACCGAATTGACCAAGAAAATAAAATTCTTCTAATTCATTTGTTATTAAACTCCTTCTGCAAATCCCGTCTGTGTGCTACTAGTATCTCTACTCTAGCTAGCTACTAGCTAGGACGACGTAGAAAACAAAACTAAAGTGCCTGTGTAATTAACAATAGCCCACATTGTTGTTTTTCATCGTGTGATTAAACTTTGTCAGTAGCAAAGCATATTAGGTGCGCTGGTGCTTCAGGTGGTGCTGCGTGCCGCCGCACAGACTTGCGACAACACGGACACAGATGATCTGTTCATAAAAAAATTCAAAAGGTCTACTTCACGAACACGAGAGCTGAAAAGCTATGCAAAACCAAGTGCACCGTTATGGGCCACTCATGAGATTGATTTGTTTCCGAAGAGGAAAACAAGTGGCCCAGAGTCAAATCTGGTCATAAAACAAACATGTCAGACAAAGCCTCTCCACAAAAGCGGGGGAACTCCGACGGCGATAAAGTTGGAGATGGAGATGCAGACAATGGGGGCCTTCCAATGGATGGGATTCAACATCCGGGCGGGAAAGACGTAATGTGAGAAGCCTCTTCTCGTCTTTGCGGTTTTACTTATACTGGCCACCCTAAACTGACTGTGTCTTGTCTTGCCTTGCCTTTCCTAACCTAACCTCGCCTCGTCTTGCCTTGCCTTGCCTTGCAGGTTCGGACGTGGAGGAGAAACCAATTATCACATCGGAAACTCGAGGTTTCGCCTCCAGGCAGACCAATACCGTACAAGGTATAGGGGGGCTGTGCGGCAAGAGAAATCTGTCGTTGTACAGGAGCTTATAGATAGCTGGCGGGCAGAGGGTGGGAGGTTTCTGGCAAGGAGCGATCCCTCCCAGGGCGAGGACAGTGTCTGGCACGATGTGGGTGATGAAATGTGAGTTATTTCAATCCACTTACACTCTACTTGTAGACATTTTGGTGCTGGGCCATAGCGCTAGTGACTGACCCTTTTCTCCTGTCTGTTTCCGCCCTTTCCATGCAGGGCGCTCAAGAAGGCTGCCAAGATTTTGACTGAAAAACAACCCCAAGACCAAGGAGGTAGGAAAAGACAAGCAAGAAGGGCATCGAGTACCGCACCTCCACAAAGGCAACGTCAGATAGGGCAGCAGGTGGTTGCTCCTTCCGCTGCGTCCTACCCATTTGTGGCAGCCTTGGCTCAACCTGACTACCAGCAGGGCCAAGTATTTCAGCAAGGACCGCTCAACCCAAACCAACCGATGGGCACAGGTAACAGTGTGCAGATGCTGGTGCAGAGAGATGCTGCTCTCGCTGCAAGATACGGCTACAGTGGCAGCCCTCTACGGCCAGCTCTTGCGGGTCTACAGCAACTCCCAAGCACCCTTCCTACTATGGCAGCAGGGCAAACGGGTAGTGGTTCTGCTGTTGACTTTGTCCTCCCTGCGGGCGTAGCCCTTCACATGGGACCAGCCCAAGCCTTTTCATCCCTATACATCCCACAGCAAGGCGCAGCGGAGACGGGTGGTGCCGGAGCAGTTGCTGCTTGCGTTGGCGAAGGTTCTGGTAGTGGACGCGCTTCTAATCCGCAGCAAAACCAGGAGTCGCCGGAGAACAAATCCGATGATAGCCCACCGGTAGCACTGACTGAAGCCGCTAACATCCCAACGGCGGCCTTTCTCTCTGGAGTCTTTAGCAGTTCCAGCAGCGAAAAGCCAAGCAACGGTGACAGTTCGCCTTCGACAGACGACTAGAAAGGATGAAAACTGCGACAGCTACAGCTACAGCTACATTATCATATGCAAATAAAAAATGGAAGGAGTCTCGTATGGAACAGGCTTCTCCCAAGATAAAAAGGGTTCATTATATATGTTACGTCAAGCGGCGTCTTGCCGGGACGCTTGATTATGTCACTCCGACAATGGACGTTTGATCCGTCGAACTCTGCGGGTCAGATTTTTTCTTCATGTTACGAACGTGTTTGTGTTATCTCATTGTCCACAAGAAATGCGAGGTGAGCATTAAGCAAGAACTAGTTTGGTAATTCCTATTTCATTCTCTCTTTTGAATATACTTCCACATACCTTCGCCCCTAGCGCCACTTATTTTTGAATAACTACATTCGTATTATCCCTGATAGTCTACTACTATCGCGATGATGAATAAATGTACAACAGCGCTGACATCATTATTATCTACAGTGTGCTACCGCTGATATTTGCCCACGGTGTAGCATAGAAATGACGCTAACTAGAGTTTGGCAGCTGTAGCAGCAGCATCGTCAGGTGGTTCGGCATAGGTATCGTCATCAATCAAGGCATCGTTATGGTCTGGTGGCGACGAATGATTGGTAGCGGGTACAAAATCTTGCACCCACGTCCGGGAACTGGATGTGATCCAGTCGGCGAAGAAATCCGCATAGCGCTGAATGGCGTGGCTCAAAAGGGCACCAGGTACCCATACGTACGGCTTTTCCGACCATCCGGATGGAACGCCGTCATAGTGCAATGTTTCATTGCCGACATGATGATAATAGGCCAGCCCTTCCTTGGTGGTATTGTCAGCGTAAGGATGAAACCACTTATTGTAATCACAATATGTCAAAATTTCGGTGCACTCGGGATGATGCATTTGAATGGTATGTCCAATGTGATCAAAAAACTCGGGAAGACGAGGTACCAGGTCCCATCCCAACACAAAGCGCCAAATGGACAAGTAAGGATTCTTCTTAGTCGCAGCACTGTGTGTCAGATACCGTTGGTGAATGTGCTGTTGGAACAAATCATTACCGACTTGAGGACACCCATAGTTCACTACTTGTATAGGATTTGGAAGCTTGATTTGCTTGGCTTCAAACTGCATCGCCATGGCTAGAGCCGCCAAGATGGAATTGGCGGCTCCCAAGGAATGACCTGTGGAAAAGATCCTTGAAAACTTTGGACGCAAGGCTTCGACGCGCTCATACATTTCATCAAAGATGCCATTAGCAAATACTGCACTATTAAAACCTTCGTGGACACGGCAGTCCGGGCATTCTTCCAGAGCAATGGGCATTTTGGTAACATTCTTCTTTTGTGGACTCTCCTTGGCCGCAATGTCTTCTGTACCAAAGCGCACCTTGCGCACGTCCACATCCAACAAGGAGGTCTTCAGATCGTCCGTACCGGCAAAGACAATGGCGACATAATCCTTGGCGTGACTCGATACGATCATGACCTGAGTTCCCAAGTCCACGTCGTGCTGATACCAATGGCACGTGACATCTCCCATGGAAGGTGGCGATCGTTGTGCTTTCTTTCTTAATTGTATTGACTGTTGCTCTTGCTGCTGGTTCTTGTTCCAATCATCGCATACTTTGTTGTTGTCGTCAACGCCTGTCCATTTTCGATAACGGTAGACGGCATTTGACAGATTGGCCATTTCCGAGACGTCGGAGAGAAGAGGAAAGGCGTCAAAGGGTTGTTGCTTGTCCGTCTCTAGCATGCTCCACTTTTGGAGAGGAGAATGACCACGGAGCTTCAAATGTGGCATTTCTCTGCTGGTTGCTGCCGTTGCATTTGTGGACTCGACTTGCCTTCCAAGGCATGCAATCAAGAACACTACGAGAAGGCTGCTACCCCTAGTAGTAGTAGGTGCACGCAAACTACCAACAAACGCAGTGCCCGTCTTGGCGGATGCCCTATTTCTTGGCCGCCGGTGTTGTCTCGATTTCAGTGTCATCTCTATTAACTTGGATTTCACTTTGACCAGTGCCTTACTAATCAATCAAAAGTTTCGCGATGAGCTACACTGACTAGCAGGATTAAATACTTCTAGCTACGATACAGACCGTACTACGGAAACTATATACATATGTCCCATGTGTGATCGTTCCAATGGCAAAGGCAACCTCTTTGGTTTCGTGAATTAATTGTTCGTTGAAATCGTACTAGATAAACTGCGTGTACGGCGAGGCACTCTTTACCGTCAAAATGCCACACTCGTATTTGGTCGTATCGATTGTTGGAGATTCGATGAGGTTTTTGAATTGTTCGGAACTCCCAGCTGCCTTCTCTTGTTGGCGATTAAACCATTTATCACACAAAAAACAAGCCTTGCTAAGGAGTGACACCATAAAGCCCACGTCAGCGTACTAAGTGGACGCACTTTAGCTCCCAATCGAGTATTTTATCCTTGACACAGCCGTTTCGTACCGCCACCACTTAGCTAGCTAGCTAGTACTAGCTAGTACGAGCACTATTACTAGCTAGTAAGTTGGAGTTGGTTGGAGTGATTGGCACTTGTCTACTAGCTAGCTCTAATAGTAGCTAGTAGTACTAGCTAGACCAACTACTTAGGAGTAGAGTAGCTAGTAGCTATTCCAGAGAATATATCAAGGGAAGTGTATCCACAAGGCATGCTAACAGCAGATACATACAAGCAGCTGGAAATTCTAGAATAATCCCTTCAGCTGAAATGTCCTTTATGTCCTAATTGCATTCTTGCGTGGTACAACCAGCATCCAGGTCGAAGAGTAATGGAGGAAAATGTATGAAATGGATGCACAACTGTTTACCAACCTTCTTTTACTGGAGACCGTTTCCAGTTCCAAAAATAAAAGCGTTGCAAAGGTAGCCAAGGAAAGCATAATGATTCATTATGACACGAGCCGCAAGAAACCCGTCTGGCCATTGAGAAAATACAATTGATTGTTTGCACAGGCCAAATAGCTAGCTACTACTTTGACTTGAGCCAATCGTCCAAATGGCACTCTAACTAGCTAGAGTAGTAGGATACAAGCACAAAGCTGCTTACATTGATAACCAGCTGTTTGTAGATCTAAAATGTGAAACCAACTTGGACACTTTTCAAAATTTGTTTATCGTTTCCGTAATATCAAATGATAATTTTTAATTTGTCGAGATGCATCAAGTAATTTTAGAATAGCATACGCCTATTCAACAGATTATTGGTTTGAAAACATTTCCTCCTCCTCGCGCTACATGCCCGGGGACAATGTTTTGTACAACTTTGGCAAGAGACGAAACCAGTCGGCATGAAACTCTTTGTTTCGTTTCACGACCTCGAGACACTCAAAAGCAAAAGGGCGCGATTCGACGCGGGCGATGGTGCGCTTATTCTTTCGTGCCCTGGTTACACCATGTATTGGTTGAGCACATGATGGCATTATGGGCCAGATCAATTTTCATATGAGCGTACTCCATATATTCTTCCCTTGTTTTTTCTTTTCCTAGACCATAAGTATCAAAGCCTGTCAAAACAACTTCCATCTGCTCCTCCTGAATTTTGCCCAGCGCTTCCGGATATCCAAGCAAATGTTTGACACGATTAATGACTGGTTCTTGCAAACGATTATTCCCAGTCGACCCTTCGAACAAATTATTGACTGGCTCCCAGAATTTGGGCAAACCGAGACGACCGGGTCGGTAGTGATGGGCGATCCAGTTTATACGTGGGGCATACATTACCCATCCATGAGTCCAAGAACGAATGCTCAGAGCGAGTTCTTCTCCCATAAACAACCAAGGCATGTAGGGATCAAAGGGCACGTCCACCAAAAATTCACCTCGCGTAAAGAAGAAACCCGCTGCCATGAACGGAATTTGCGTCGGTCGTGGCTCCGAACCATGATATCCAACACCCGTATTGATACGAACAATGGGGTTGGGGTCCTCTAGACGGGTCATGCAGGCGCAGAGGCGAGCTCCGGGTGATTCTCGTACTTCTTCTCCATCTCCCCCGTCAAAGCCGGGTGGATAGGAACTGAGGATTGACTTGGGATAGTTTCCAGTGGCTTGGAGTTCCCCCCGATACTTGGCATCCCAATCCTGAGCAAACAAAAGATGCGAATCTGTCTGCATAAAGTAGGTCTCTCCTGCCCACAATTTGGAGGCATAATAACGTGCCATGGCCGGTCCGAGCGCGTCTGTATCGTGGACATACAGGACCCTCACCTGTCCATTGTCACAATATTTTTTGTAGTCGGGCATGGCACAAAATTCTTCAATTCCATTTTTATCGGGTGGAGCATCTGACACCTTGGTCATATCATGACCCTGGGCATCCTTGCCAACCACTTGGTGGCCCGTTCTGCAGGGCAGTCCCGAAGTGTCGATTGTGTGACCATCCTCCCCAACTTTGCCAAAGCAATTTTGGACCACAGCGCCAACAAAAATTTTGTCGGGATTTTTGGCTTTCGAAAAGGCCTGGACCATGGTAGGCGCCAACAAGTGTTCCCGAAAGGCCGCAAGAGAAAAAAAGACACTGTCGTCCTCGCGGATTGGAAAAATTGGTTTGCCGCTGTAGACATCGTCCAAGCGACCCAACTGTGTTTCTGTGAGGCTAAATAGATCGTGAATAATCTCCACGCGGTGTGCTTTTTTCTTGGCGAGGCGGTGGTTCATCATGTGCAAGTCGTAAATATATTTCTGCATGATCGCCATGATACCACCCAAGGTCGGTTTACCGGCGTACGCGTCTTCCATGAGCTGTTCGGCATTGGGGACGGGTGCAAAAATTGGCATGGGCGGTGCAGGCATCATTCCATCTGCCTGCTGCGCAGAGGACGACGACTCGGCAGCTCGTCTCAAGGAAGAGCTGCCGCTTGGGAGGGGGCTGGTGCTGCTAGAGAATTCATACAGCATGCCAACAGCGGCGAGACAGAGAATGGCAATCAGAATCCCGACCTCATTGGAACAAGTAATTGCGTGTCCTTTATTCTTTTTTCCCCGCAATTGTGGGGCAGCTTGAGCCTTCGCCATCTTGCTAAACTAGATTACTTTGTAAGTAAAAATATCTTCGAAATACCCAAGAGTAGTATAGTGATCTAATCTTCACTGATGATGTCCTTCTTCAGCTAGTCTTTTTCTTGGAGCGTCGATGGTTTCAAGTCAGTACTAGACTAGTTCTACATACGTACTTAACTACTAGAGTAAGTGGAATGGCTGTGACCTTCCACTCAGTCTGTTTGTGACCATGATGGCATTGATTTTTGGTGCCTAACGGTCGATAGATCTTTTATATTGGAGTTTGTGTGCGACTTAATTTCCCTTCAACAATTCAATTCTATATAGAGCTTGTTTTCAGTACAGGGCCTTGTAGTTTTTTAGGTAGTATCTCAATAGCTATCTCAAGCTTTTTCAAGCTATAGTAGCCAGCAGGTAAAGAAAATAGTTTTTTTTAGGCTGCAGTATAATTAGCGAACACTTATAGAGTTCAATTACTTATTAATAAATGAATGCGTTTCTCAAACTTTTCGGGATTGTCTTGCAGAGAAAAAAGGTCCACACGAAAATGAAATCTGGGACAAAATAGGAGATGGCTATTTCGCACCCAAAATCCATTTCTAACCAGCACGATTTTTCAGAATCGGCAGACGCAACAGTGTCCACGATACAACATATCATGTCCCATACTGTCGCGCTCTCGCCGGTTCGTCATTCAACCAATGTCGGCCGTGTCCCTTCATCCAACAGCAAAACAACTACGAATAGCTCATTGAATCAATAGCATCCAACATTCAGCAAAGAACGAATTGATTGTTGAAGCCCAAAAAAAGTTGTCGATGGTTCATTTTCCATTGGAAAATGTGCCATATATACCAATAATAGCTATACTTCCAAGAACTTGCAATCATCGGTAATGATCGCCTTGCGATTCGGATCTTTTACGACCCTCCCAATAATCCACGATTTGGATCCATCCAACTCTTCCAATTCATCCATGTATCCTTGTGCCTGATCTGGTGGCATACAAATCATGAGACCTCCAGATGTCTCTGCCGAATATCCGACAGTCAATCGAAAATTCAGGACTTCATCATTGACCGCTCGCGTGCCAGCAATTAAAGGTAATGTGTGCAACTCCATACCTAGATCTGCCTGTGATTGATTTTCCGTCAAGTTTTGTGCATGTCCCAAAATACCAAATCCCGTCACATCGGTGGCTGCATTTGCCTTGTATTTTAACATGATGCGTCCTCCATTTCGATTCAGTCGGGCCATACTACACACAGCGGCATGCATCATGTCTTCTGCCTGTTCTTCCGTGACAATCTTGTTGTCGACAATTTGTTTCCAGTGTTTGGAATTGGCTGTGTGCTTCCATTGGTGTACATTGACAGCAATCTGTGTACCCAGCGGTTTGGTCAGTACAATCACGTCGCCAATTTGTGCTCCATCCGACGGCACAAATTCTCCCTCGGCCACAACCGTGGTAGCCACACCACCAATAATCGGCCACGGATTCAAGACGGTTTGTCCTCCCGTCACGGAGGTTTCCGCTTCGGTACAGGCATCCCGAAATCCACGTACCATTTCTTGCGTACAAATTTGTCGTTCGGCGGGATCCATGTCACGACAGGCCGCCAACAACATTAACACAAAATCACAATGCTCTACTCCTTCCGCATACAAATCACTCAGGACATTGGCCGCTCCAATGCGTCCTTGCAAATAGGGTGAATCCACCAATGGAAAAAAGAAATCCGTCGTCGAAATGCAGTAATGTCCTTGTCGCGTTTTTCGGACGCTACAATCCAAAGCAATCCTCCCATCGGCGGTACCCAAATTTTGGCCATCTCCCAAATTCAGGCTGGAGAGCATCTCTTGAAGCTCTCCTTGAGGGATCTTGCAGGCTCATCCCTTGAGATCCGACCAATCCGTGAGGGACCAATTCTTGGGCAAGCCAATGGAAGTGGGATCGAAATGAACCGTATCTTTCTTGTCAAACAAGCCTACTTTGGGGCGTTTGTTGTTGGTGTTGTCAGTAGCAGTAGTAGTAGTGGATGCCATGGTTCTTACTGACGACGATAGTCTGTGGGCTTTGCAGTAGCAGCGTTGATGATGGAATAGCACGTTCTTCTGGAGAAAAGACAAGCCTCTCACCATTGTTTGAACAACACGTCTCCTTTGTGTTGTGAGAAGAACGGATGATCGATGAGACAACTTATTTGAGTTGCCGGGCGCCGGCCGGAATGATGACTGACACCTAATTGGCAAGATTGGGTTATGAGGTGAGAGTCGAATATTTGTGCGTCATAATTCGGTCGTACGCAATTGAATGTGGTTCACGACTAAGATCGGTCCCAAGGCAGTCCCACGGAATGTTGTAGAAATATTGAGGCCAAAAGAAGCCGGGCGTCTTTTTGGGCATTACTCCACAATTTCTGCAAACAAAATGAGGCTCAATTATGCCATTGATGATAGCCGACAAAGTTTTAACCTTTGAATCTCTAGTAGCTACAGATCCACTAGCTAGCTAGCTACGGTTGTCTCTAGTGTAGCTAATAGTAACTAAATAGAGTGGAATTAAACTGTAACTCTACTGTGAGTCAACCTGGAGTCAAGGACAAAGTTTTTTCATTGCAAACACCGGTACGAGTGAAACTCGATCACTTGACTGGCTCTAGTAGTAAAGCAAGACCGGTTCCAGCGGGAGCAAGATCGACTTCCAAGATTGACTCGTTCGTGGGGGCTCTGCTATCTCTTGCACATTTGGAAGTTTATTCTTACCCCATAGATAGAAAACAAAGGGCGATGACTTCTTGTTCCGGCCTGCTGTACATCTTTGTGGCCTTGTTGGGCCTGCTACAAGCGCTCGCAAAGTCTTCTCTTTCTGTACCACACGAGGAAGGAGACAATCGATTCCAAATACACAGCAATCATCGCGAAATAAATAATGCCGATCAACGCAAACGAACCTTAGAGCAAGACCAGCAGGATGAATATTTTTTCAATGTGGATTTAAGCAAAGTATCCTTGTGCGGGTGCAACTCGTGCTATGATCGAGAATATGTCACACGATCCGTAGGGCAAACGCCGACGTGTGCCAAACGTATCAATCAACTCATGATGGTACAAAGCGAGGATGAGTCTCGTCTATCGGAACAAGAAGCTTGCCAACAAGTCACATCTGCCGATGACGAATGTGCCACCATTTGTGATATCAACCTGTGTGACGGACGTGCGGATCAAACGAAACCTCGTGACCAAGACAACGACAACGACAATAATGCCGATATACTGGCAGCTCAAGAAAAGACTTTTTGTGGGTGCCAATCTTGTACCCAAGACGTGTGGCTCAGCATGGCAGGAGCTTATAGCTGTGGTGCGAGAATCTCATACTTGACCGATTACAAAGGAAAAACAGAAGAGGAGGCATGCATGCAAGTGGGGGGAACAGAATTTCCTGCCATTTGTCAGGGATGTAATCCAGCCACATGTCCCAAAGCGGAGAACAGCCAACTTGATATGGGTGTTCCAAGCAATATAGATAGCAGCAGCGTCAACAATGTCGTTGTTTCTACTACCGTCAGCAGCAGCAACACGAACGGTGGCGTTGCTACGACTACCGTCAGCGTCAAGCCAACTCCGACCAACCAGAATAGGATCCCCTTGACGCCGGATTTTCCGCTATACTGCTTTCCTGACTATAACCAACGTAAACGCTACGAAAATGTATGGGGCAAGTATACTGTCGAAGTCAAGGAAAGCGCCACAGCTTGTGGGCCCAGTGATAATATGTTCACCCAAAATGCTGTCCATGTGGATGATACCAACGGGGAACTGAAACTCCAGTTCAAAAAGGTTGGTGATCAGTGGGAAGCAGGCGAGGTCCGTGTGCTTCTTCCACAAGAAGAAATGCCGTTTCATTATGGGGAATATTCCTTTTCCGTCAAGAGCGTACAAGTAATCGACACTTCCAACCAGCAAGTGATGGCTACGAAATTGCCTTCGACGATGATTTTGGGGCTCTTTACATGGTAAGTTTGTCGAATTGCTGCCTCTGTCTTGGCTTTGAATCGAGTTGGAACCCCTTGACTCACAGTGTTTTGTGCATTCACTGAATTTGCAGGGATTCAACGGAAGAGTATTCCATGCACGAGAACTATAACCATGAAGTTGATATCGAATTGTCGCAATGGGACATTGATGACCTTGCGGATGTGCAATACTTAGTTCAGCCTCCAGGTGATCCGCACAAATATCGATTCTTTTCTGGCCAAGGAAACACTTTCGAGCAAGCACCTCACACCTACAAATTTGATTGGAGGCCTGCTGAAATTGAGTGGAACTCAGATGCTGGAGGGGGTCAACACACGTTTATTTACAAAACCCAAGATGCCCTTGATGCGGGACAGCCAGATTATACGCAGTGCATGCCAGCAGATGTGGAAGTCCGGATGAATCTCTGGCATCTATATGGCTACACAGCCCCAAAAGGCTTATCGGACATTCATATGGTGGAAGTCGTGATTGATGATTTCAAGTTTACTCCCAATGGATTGACTGCTCTTCCAGAGGGTGGAACCTGCTCCAAGGATTGCCATTGTGACAGATCATCCTTGTGTGTTGCAAACAAATGCACCTTCGTTGGGGAAGGAATAAATGACAGCAACCCTGGCGGTGTTCCATATCAACCAGCAGCGGCAAGCACTTATTTTGATGGGGAACCGCCGGTGTTATCAGAGACAACCAGTGGGATCTCTGACCAATCACAATCGATTGAAAAAGAACAATCTGCAAGCAAGGAGAGCGACAAAGGTGGCATGACAAAAGCCGGGAAAGCTTTTCTCACCCTTTTCTTTCTGTTAGGTGCTGCTGCTGCAGCTTTCCTGTTCACCAAAATGAAACGAGATGAAAAAGATCGCTGGCGGATTGTCTTATTCAAAGAGGGCGGGCCACCCAAGAAGGTTGAAGTAGAATGCTGGGAAGAGGATACAGAACAAGCATCCTGCTTTGAAATGAGGCTAAGGGAAAGAAGTATAAGGACACTACAATCGCTCTGTAGCGGTGGTGCCAGCGTCAAATCATAGAGGCTATCTGCAAAGTATAAAACGTATTAGTGGTTCTACAGAAAAATGCATGTTTCTTTCAAAGCATAGGCAGTAGTGAAGTAAGTAGTATGCAAAGTGTAAAATAGAGTAGTTTATTCCTACGCTAAAGCCCAAAAAGAAGTGTTCACCTTGGTAGACCTGGCCTCATTTGAGAGGGCTCTGACTTTAAACACCTTTCCCAATTCAGCTATCCTTGCCTAAAATTCAGGTGTGTCTTCAATTTTAGATGCAATTCACTGTTGTCGCTATCTCTCTTTGTGCACACCGACCAACCTGTCTAGGATCCTTTTTTTGACATCATTTCATTTTAATTTTAATTTTAATTTTAAACAGTGCCAGTAAACATTAGCAATGTTTATTTAGGAATGAACCGTGGTGGGAGCCTCTGGAACAGCACAGGCAAAACCCTTGCTGTTGGTTGACCCCAATTGGATCTTAATTGACCAATTGCCAGGCTCCATGCATCATCCTTTGGGATGCTGTTTCTCTCCTGCGGATGTGATTTCAGCAAAGCAAGAGTCTGATTGCGGGTTCAGTTCCATTGGGAGAGCACCAGAGGGCAGGTTGTTGTGCTTGTGCTTGTGTGTTGCTCTGTTCAATTGCTTCCTGTTTTAGTTTCCTGTTTCACTGACAGTTTTACTGGCAAAACATTGTTCATGGTTTGTGTCATGAAAAAGTAAATCTTCTTCAGGACTGGTGTGATGAACATGCAGAGAGATCTTTTTGGCTATCGTTGCATTCAATGTGCAAAAACACATCATTCTGCGGTGATTTCTGCTTGCAACTTTTAATCCAACAGGCAAGCTGGATTTGAGGCAGCATGTGTCTCTTTGTTTCTTTGTCCCACATGCAGGATGTCACTTTAGCTGCCATTTTTGTCATCTTCTTTTTGACATCTCACCCATTCAGTTGAAAACAGGGCACGTTGATGATCCATGCATGTTCCTGCCATCTTTTCGGCGCATGGGGACCTCTTTGGAATAAGTTCTTAGATTGCAATGCCCATTGAGTCTTGCAAATATTTTCAATGTGACATGCATTTCTTGCCACTGACTTTTCAAGGAACCCAAGTTGAGCCCCGCATCTTCAAGTTGTTTGAGATGATCCTCTCTCATCTCATTTTTCTATTCACCATTTTGATTTTGTCAACTGAAACCTGGGACACCAACAACAACTGTGCAATTCATAAAATCACAACCATCAAGTCTCAGAAATGCACAGTGCAGATGGCACACACACTTTGATGGAAGCAAAAAGTTTTGGTTCATGCCACATTTGACGGATGAAAACTCTTGACTTTGCTGCACAAAAATGCTCCTTTGTCAGGTGATGCTGACATGGGGGCTTGTGCACCAGAATGATGCCCACCCATCTGTCTTGTCTATCTACCTACTACCAGCCACAATAATGCAGGAACATCCTTGCATTTCTGGTGACATTTCTAGCTAGTAACTGTGGAAATTTGTGGACACCTCTCCTTGTACATGTAGTCTACCAGCACGTGTACATGAAGAGGTCGCCTGGATCGATTAGTCGTGCATGTTAATTAAAAGCGATTCACAAGCAAATCCTCTAATCATGAAAGTATCACGAATGAACTTGCTGTAAATCTATCGGCATCTTGTAACGCTTTTGGGATCCCGCCGAGATGATAAGATCCTACTTGTACTACTCTGGCATGGAGTACCAGTAGTCTACCATGTACCGGTATCATTGATTCTCACTACCAGTACTGGTATACTTCACGTCAACGAATCTGCATGCATGGTCCCTTGTTATTATTGTTGATGTCAATAGATCACACAAGATTTTTCGCATAGATTACCAAACTTTAGGGGCTTTAACAGAGCCCGGGAGCATAGACAGTATAGTCATCCATTGCCTTCTATATCTATTGGTACGTCACAATTTTATTATAGCATGAACTGCTGTTGTACAAACATCGACAAAAAGATTTGACTCTTACCGTGTTGAATTTCTGTTGCATGTCCCAGTGCACAACTGTCCAAAAGATATTCCATGTTTCTGCAGGAACAAACCAATCTATTGCTCGATTGGTTTCCCTCATAAAAACGAAAACTCAACTTGATCATCTAGTTTTATCCCCACTTGAAACACCAAGAGAATGAATTTCTCCAAAGCTTTTCTTGCCTTTACGGCAACCCTCCTTGTTTTTGTGGCGCGTCTCCCTGCAGCCAACGCATCGGACCAGAACCGTAAGAACAACAACAACAACGACCAGTACTCCAACGACCAGGATCATCGCAGTTCCGACGACGGCAGCGATTACCATGGTGATGATGACGACAAAAGCGGTGATCACATTGCCTGTGGTTGTCACGAATGTACCGACGAGATTTTGAATCGCAACGCGGGAGGCTATACCTGTGGCGATCGCATTCTCTTTCTCATGGAAGGCAGTCCCTTTCACTTGCCCGAGAAAGAAGCTTGTATTCGCGTAAGCCGCAACGAATTTGGGGATGTTTGTGGTCCCCAGTGCGATCCCGGCCGTTGCGATGGCAAGAAATTGCCGGGAGAAGAAATGCCGTCGAGCTTTTGTGGTTGCAAACAATGCAATCATGGAGTTTGGCGAACGGAGACGGCGGATGGATTTACGTGTGGTGCGTGTCGTATCATTACTTTCTTTCTTTTATTTATCTGTGTTCCTATCGTTTTTCGAGTACGACCTTGATCTGATATACAAACTTGCCCTTGCGCCCCCGTAAATTCCAAATCCAGGAGCGAGGATCTCTTATCTGACTGATTTTGATGGCCTTTCCATGACAGAAGCGTGTAATATTGTGGGTGGCCATGAATTCCCAGAAAATGACAAGTGTGGAAAGTGCGACCCTTCTCGTTGCGAGCCATCCCATGGACCCGACACCCAATTTCGCTGTGGTTGTTCCCGATGCACGGAGGCGGTATGGGATTTGGACGCGGACGGCAAAACATGCGGGGAACGAATTGATTTTTTGTTGCAAAATCATCCCAAGGAGTATCCGACCGAGATGGATGCCTGTCGGCAAGTGGCTCAGGTCGAATTCCCTCATCTTTGTGGAAGCAATTGTAACCCAGACTCGTGTGATGCACCCTTGACGGCTCGTACATCCCTCTATTGCTTTCCTGAGTTTGATGAAAGGAAACGTTTTCGCAATGTCTTTGGGAGCTACACAGCCGAAGTCAAGGAATCCAAGACCGAGCCAGAGGAAATCTGCGGTCCTCAAGACAATAAGTTTTCCACCAATACCGTCGAACGTCTCGGAAAGAATAAAATCAAATTGCAATTCAAAAAGGTTGGCGATAAGTGGGAAGGCAGTGAAATTCGACTTCGACTGCCCGATGCGCAAATGCCTTTTCATTACGGTACCTACAGCTTTTCAGTTGCAAGCATTCAAGTCGTTCACTCCGAAACCGGTGAAGTTCAGAGCAGGGAGTTGCCCCGCAGTATTATCTTATCGATGCAGACCTGGGACGCCACCGAAAACTATGCCGTTCATGAGAACTTCAACCATCAGGTCTCGATTGATATTTCTAGATTTGATAATGAAGCTGGACCAGATGGTCGCTTTGTGGTTCAGCCGGCTATCGAATTCAACTCGCAGCCGTTTTACACCGGAAAGGACGAAACCTACAAACAGTCGCCGAGGGAATATGAGTTTGTGTGGAATCCAACCAAGATTGATTTTTATTCGAATGCTGGCGGGTCCGCGGGAGAAAAATTTACTTACTCTTCGAAAAGAGCCGTCCGCGCAGGCGAACCAGACTTTACTCAGTGCCTTCCGGCGGATGTGGAAATCCGTATCAATCTGTGGAACCTTTACGGTACTTTGCCGCCCACGGACATGGTCGGGAAAGAACAGCATATCGTAGAAGTTGTTATTGACGATTTCTCCTATGCTCCTTCTGGCTTGGAGTACGTTCCTGATGGCGAGGTCTGTTCGAGAGATTGCCACTGCAGTCCTTCGTCCATGTGCTTTAGTAACCATTGTCAACCAGCTGTGTCGTCGCAGTATTACAAAATTGACGCTTGGTTGGCCGGTACCAGCGAGGGGTCCAGGAAGACCCAACAATCGACTGCGCGTGTCATTCTCGGTCTTACGATCTTTGGTAGTTGTGCGGTGGCATTGGTCGCGCTCCTCAATCGCCATTTCCGCAAGAGGGACGACGAAGTACACGCCGCAAGTTTCAAATATTCACCTAGCGCGGTCAAGGGATAAACAACTGAATTCGTCCGAAGAAGTGGTCCAAATGATCAAGCTTTGTTTCTTTTCTTTTCCCCGTCTATTGGGCCGTCTTGTCGGGGATATCATTATGAAATGTCGATATGTTGCGATGAAACTATATGTGGTACATCCTATGACAAAGGGTGGCATATTGATGTTACTTTGTAAATGGAAGCAATGTCACTATATGGTATAACCAGTGACAAAGCGTGGTATATTCTTGTTACTTTGTAAATGAATGTGATTAGAGTGAAACTATATAAACTCCATAATTGAAACGTGGCCGTCGGCAACATGTAAATCCTCTTTCTTAGCAACTCGCCAAAACGTAGCCTTTTGCAGCAGACAGTTGTGACTTTGGGTGGCGAAACCATCAACTCATTCATAATTATGGTGGTGGAAAGAGGGAGAAAGAATGTCAATCGGTTTGGCTTAAAGAACAAGAGAATGTGCTCCAACGCACCATCGTTTGCATTTGCTAGCGAAAGACAGCTATTGCCGATAGCTCAAAGCTCGGAATGGCTACTAGCTAGTAGTTGCATGGGAAAAGTCTGATCAGTCTTAGCGATGTACTGTTACATAGGACCTTCCTACCCGGGACCCCTAGCTCGTTTAACGGTCCTTCCTACTGCAGATGAAAAGTGTTGCAGCACAAAGCCGACTAAATTCGTCGTTCATGCCTATCACCTGTTGCTTTGTTTGCAGAAGAAACGAATGACATGAAAGCCAATTTGTGAGTACCCGATGACTAAAAGTACTAGTAGGTAGGCACGGCCAAAATGATGGAGCCCGCTTCAGTAATTTTTTTTTGTACAGAACGACACCCAAAGCTCGGAGAAAAACAACTCTATATTATACTTTAGGATCCCCCGAATCGAGCCATCGCTGCAGCGGCCATGAGCTCGCGCTTGTGCTTATTGACACAGTCGGCGCTACAGTAGACATACTCGAGCCGGCTAAACATGTCTCTGCGTTTTCGTCCCTTGGCGACTTTTTGACAAAAATCACAAGCCGTTCCGCCCGCGGCTGCCGCTTTGGGCTGTAGTCCATCCCGGATACGCTTAGCTTCCTCTTCTTGCTTCTTGGATTCTTCAGCTTGTTCTCGTTGCCGTTGTTCCTGCTCGGCTTGGGCCTTGTCTTGTGCTTTCTTTTGCTTTTGTCGAGCTTTTTTCTTACGTTTCTTTTCCGCTTCTCGCTCTTTCTTTGCTTCCACGTCATCCATGGTCAGTGGTGGTCCTACTTTGGCCTTTTGATCCCATGCACAGTAGTCCTCTCCTAACGTTGCTCGAGCCATGCGAAAAGCGTCTCGTACCTTGTCGTGCGAGGCCAAGAAATACGGAGGACGAAGGCGGGCGTCCACGATGCAAGGGTCAGCCTTGGCATCCACGAGTAATTTGGTCACACACGCAGCAGCTTTGTCGGCATCCACCAAAGAGACTGATTCTTGTTGTTGTATTGCCGCCGTGTCGCTGTCTTGTGGTAGTGCCGAGGGGGAAGAGGATGCGGCAGCAGCATAATGCAGGCACGTCATAAAGTCGGGTCCTACACGACGATGAATCATTTTTTCGACCGTCAGTATCGTTTCGTCTGGAAGGGTGATTTCCCTTTGTAAATCCTCCAGCAGTTCCTCCATGGCTTCCAAGTCACCCTTTTGACATGCTTCGTGCAGCGGTGTCAGAGGGAAAACAGTTTCTGGCTCTTTGATCGTCTCTTCCTTTGTGGCTTCCGCTTGTTTTGGCTTATCCTTGGTAACTTTGGATTGTTGATTGTCATCATCACTATTATAAACTTTTATCATTTCGGGCGACCAATGTCGTAGCTGCACTGTCATCATGGTCTGATGCGCCACACAGACATTGTCAAAGGTTGGGCGTCCCATATCCAACGGCAGTCGTCGGATGCGTCTGTCATTCTTGGAAATGATATCTCCCTCCTTGGTAATCGTATTCATATTGATGGCATCAAACAAGTACTTTTTCATGGATTTGGGACACGACAACAATATCAACACGACTTTGGATCGAATGTGTGATTTCCAGTCTTGCATCGTTTCCGCAATATCCTCTTGCAAATTTTCTTCTCCAGCCCGACGCAATTGAGCCCCCATCGATTTGGCTTTGCGATTTGCATCTTGCGTGGATTGTGCCTTGCCTTGACCTTTGCGCACAGTATACCGTTGACAGGCTCTATGGACGAGACAGTTGGGCCCTTGAAAGATCCCTCCCGCAAAGCGACCGGATCGCAACAAGATGATCATGACCGCATTTTTGTTGGTCGCATTTTTGGTTTGTAAGGATTCCGAGAGTTCCAAATATTCTCGACACGGCGTTTGCGCTACATAATTTCGGTCGGCAATGTCCACGCCACTGCTCGAATACTTGCTCAAGAGGGAGGTGGAAATATGAATGGCTTCCGTGTCATGGATCGGCAATGCATCACAAACTAAATTTTCCACGTGCTTCTTGACGGCATGATTTCGTTGTTGTTGTGTTTGAGTTGGTTTTGCGGCTTTGGCAACAGGATTTTTGGGTTTCGTTTGTGCAGTGGCATTCGTGGAAGAAGACTCGGAAGATGCGGGAGCATCTTTTGTTTCCAGTGACGAATTCGGTTCTTCCTCTTCCTCTGACGATGCCGATGCTTCCGAGTTGTAATTCAATGGTTCTCCCTCGCTTTCGGAATCAGAACCTTCGTCCTTCTTCTTGGGCCTGATTTTTCCAGACGTGCCGTTGTGGGCGCTGCCATTATTTTCCTTCTCCTTGTTCTCCCTATCTAGAGCTTGTCGAAGCAATACAGGGCACTGCTCGGAAAAAAGAAATAGAGTGTCCATCAAGCCTCCTCCATTTCCGCCACTTTTGAGTTGCGAATTCGACATTGTTCGGTGAATTTGTATTCTATTTCCTAGCTCTGTGGCCACCAAAAGGGGGGAGTAGATAGGTGATAAAATGAGTACTAGCTAGCTATTAGTAGCTATGTATTCACTTGACTGTTGTTTGTTGTGTTGGAAGTCGTTGTTGTTGCGAAATCTGATGTGTCGCGTCGTAATACGCGTGATGAGGAGGTTTGGCTGTTGAAACCCGTATTGCTCACGACTCAAGAAAAGCGAGGCGCACATTTATTCGAATTTTGATTTACCTCTTTACTAAACCTTCCACTCGTTGACTGCCGCCGCTTTTTATCGAGGCGGCCATCGTCTGCATGCGCTCTGATCTCCAGTGCTTGCTCGCTGTTGTGTTGTTGTTGCTTAGCGGTAGATTACTCTACTAGAGTAGACTACAGGACTCTTGTTGCTCAGGATAGAATTATCCCCTATTGGATCAATCTTAGACTTGGCAATACTATAGCAAAATGGTACGAAATGCATGGTGTCTGTGTTGAGATTAGTAGTAGCAGTAGCGAAGGGATGAGACCGTGAGTCGGGGTTGATCAATCAGTACTGCTACTAGTGGTCGTCATGGGTTTTGTGTGGACGTAGGTTCACCCGCTTGACCATGGCGTGCACTAGCTACTAGTAGGCTGGCTCAGTGACCGGATGCACTAGCTGCCGCCGTCAAGGTGCTGCTAGGAAGTTGGTCGTTAGGATGGGCGTGTATCTTTTCCCTGCCTTTTGCTCGCTACTTGCTTTCCCCCTCCATCTCTACTTTTTCCTATTTACAGTACCTCACCCAACCGCGTCTTCGTCTTCTTTATCTTACCACCACCAACAGGGTGTACGAACCAAGACCATCAAAAAGAGTGCTCGCACTATTGTGGAGAAATACTACACTCGTTTGACGTTGGATTTCCACACCAACAAGCGAATCATCGACGAGGTCGCCATCCTTCCCTCCAAGCGTGTGCGCAATAAGATTGCCGGATACACAACGCACTTGATGCGCCGAATTGCCAAGGGACCCGTCCGAGGTATTTCATTGAAGCTTCAAGAAGAAGAGCGAGAACGTCGATTGGATTTCGTGCCCGAAGTGTCGGCCTTGGAACAGGAAACCATCCAGATTGATCCGGATACACGAGACTTGTTGGCATCCTTGGGATTTGGAGATATCGATGGTGTAGCAGTCAATCAATCACACAACCGCGCCGATTAATTTTAATTATAAAATGCGTCAATGATCAAACATGCAATAATCAAATAATGGTGGATTAGTACAATACATTACAATACAGTTGCTATGTATAACAATGTTCCGTTTTTGTAGCCTTGTCGTATAGTAGGATTTGGAACATTAAGTGCCAGGGACGTGTCCCCATGTAGGCTTCGACCTCCTGGAGGAAAACACTTGGGAAGATATTTATGTCTATGGTCTATTCTGGTTTATAACTAGCAATGGAAACAACGTTGTTCTAGCAACTTTGGTCAATTCCCCAAACTCCAAGGCCACACTTTTTTCAGTCATGGATGGGGTGGCATGTCGCGGAAGCAAACAAAACCATTTCCTCAATGCTCAGCTCCAGGTAGTCCCCAATCACTCGTATACGACGATATGTCCCGTCATCCACTTCTTCTGTGGATGAATATCCATCGCCTGTCTGAAACATGGTGCTAATCCGAAGTCCATTGATCCCATGAAAGTAGCGTCCAACTTCTTGCAGGCCAAGGGATGATAACTGAGGTCCCAGCTTTTTCGCGTAGTTGTCATAGGTCACTAAAAAGTCAGGCGAGGGTCTTTGCTGCCCACTGGCAGCACAAGCATGCTCTAGATCATCTTTCGCCTCTTCCTCCGAGCAATTCGAATTGTGGAAATACGCTGCGTCCACAAAGGCAACTGGATCTTGAACGAATTGCTCGCTTTCACATATCATACTCGGATTGGAACGGCAATCTGGTGAACAATCTAAAGACCATGTGTGAAAGTGGACATTGCCCGGAACGTGCAAATGACTGTGAAGGGGGGTGGAATGACACGCCCCAGTCAGGTAGTGAACTGAATAGGAGGAGTTGTCTTTCTGAGGAGGAGCTTCCCTGGCGTTTGCTACCAAGCTAGCAATGCTATGGTTGACACTGATGGGTGCACTTTGGTGAAAAAGCCCGAGGTAAACGAGAGCAATCAGGTTTGGCACAGCGAACGCTGCTAGCCAGGGGAAAGTATTTGACACCTTGGAAACATCCGACGCCGGAGATTGCTTTCGGTTACACAATCGCCGCACAAAGGTCCTGAGATGTTGGCCAGCCAGCAGGCAAAACAGAGGTAGAATGGGCAGCAGGAAACGAAATTCCTTGTGGCCTGCTTGGGAATGGGCCAAAGTGTAAGTCCCAATAATGATCCATAGGTTTCTGCGAGCGTGTCTGTTGGTGTCGCAGTAATTCCCGTTCCGTAATACAAGAGTCCCCAAATCAAACACCACAAAAGGAAGCCATAGACCCGTAATGGCCGGAATCCCTGCTGTGAGGTACCAATGCCATGGATGTGAGCCATAAAGGGCAGAGTTCCCTAGCATGACATTAAAGTGGAAGCTTCCCAAAAATGGTATGGCCCAAAACCCATAAAAGTATCGGTCTACCAGACACGCAATGGCAATCCCCAGTATACCATTTACCGCACAGATTCGAATTAAGAAGAAAAGCTTTTTCGTCCAAGAATTTTCATGTGGATTGCTGGAAGCGGTAGCCAACAATATTCCCATTGGAACCCATGCTGTCACAGAGGAGAATCTCACAGCTACGCTACAACCACCCAACAGGAAGCAAAGACAGCGCCGAATCGTTGCTGCTGTTGTTTTGCTTCCAAATTGTTTTCCCGGGGTCCCCAAGAGCTCCTTTGTAGAAAGGAATAATCGAATTAAGACGAATGAGCTTGCATGACAAAACATGGCATCAATGTAGTGCTTGTGCTGCAAGTACTTACGGGAGAGACCAGTGCCATGCTGATAGTCAGCAGCATAGTCTCGAACGAATTACTATACGTCCGTACAAGAGTATACCCGTGAAACCATGATGCCATGCTGCAAAAGAGGCAAAACCAAGGCAAGTTGTCATTGGTTGGTTGTGGCTTCGTTGATGTTTGTTGTTGCTTGCGATCGTTCGAAGAACAATCTACTGCCATCCAATGGGCCATGATCCACACGGCTAAATCCGTAGGAGCGGCAGCGATGACAGCCATGAGAAGTTTGGGACCTTGCGACACCCAAAAATGTGAATCCCAGTGAAATTTGGCGAGCATGGTGTAGAACAAATGCGTCGGAACAACCGATAAATACGATCGAATAGGGCCCTCTAAAGACGGTTGGATCCAAGATAGTATTGCCGTGGACATTGTTTTTGTTGTCGCGTTCGAAGCATTGGACGCTGCTGCACGTCGTCTCCATTCCCAGGTATATCCGTCGCATTCCAAATTCAGCTCATTGCTTTGTTGTGTTCGTTTCAGAAAGACCTCACAATACGCCGGCTCTAGTGTTTGCCAATATTCATCGGGGTCAAAAAAGGATTGGATCAAAAATGTGTTCAAGATACGAAAGACGCAAATTCCAAAGAACAAAGGAACGGCTGTTCGAAGGTTGGGCCACATTATGCAGTACTGGTATTGCGGTTGGGTGGATGGACAGATTTCCAAAAACTCAAGCGCCAGTACAGGAAATTTTGGAGCCATTCCGTTCAATGAATCTTCACAGGTTTTCTTCACAACGAGAACCGTGAAGGAAATACAGGCTCTAGCTAGATCGCGCCTCTGTATCAAACAAAGATGGCTGCCTGGTTGGTACTGGTAGCTGCTGAGGACGAAGCTGCCTTGGAGCAAGGTCGTACTGGATAACTAGTAGTAGTAGTTAGTAGTTTGGTATCATCAACACAACAGCTACTACGTCGTACTACTATATGTAGCTAGTAGCAATAATACAACAAAGCCATCAAAAAAGCAAGACAATGTTCATCATGAATGAATGAATCGTGAATAATCACGAGACCCAAGATTCGGGGGAAAGGTGTGCGTTCAAGTCGAATTTGGCTAACGTGACTGATGACCCAAACCATTCCTGGATGACGATACACACACACTTTATCGTGTTTCACGATCTGGTTCACGGCACCAGCGCAACACTACTAGTACGTCGTACAGTAGTACCAGGAAGACTGGCCGTTTGCCGGTTGGCGTGTCTGAACAACTGTCCGATGATCCACCGCGCTGGTGAAGCCTCGAAAATGACATTTCGAATTTTCCTTGGTGGAACTCTTTCCCTTTCTTCTCCCACATCAAATAGAATTTAATTTCCTTCTCGCCTACACCACCTAATAGCTAGTCTACCGTTGAGTTCAGACACCTCACTCACCTCAACAAACTTCTTTCTACAGAAGTCGATACTTACAAAGAAGTGACCTACCAGCACAGACAACCGCAACAATGGCGACAATTACTACTTCCTCAGACGGCATTGGCCCCATGATTCAAAGCCTACTACAAGTACCCATGTTTCTGGGAGACGACCATGTACGACAGAACGTGATTCCCACCGTTCTTACGACGATTGGTGCTGTGTCCTTTGTCTATTGGACTGCCTTTTCTCGTATCGCGACGGCCCTCCTCCCCAAACCCAAAAAGACTTCCACCAGTGATGGAGGCGACGCTACCAAACAGCTTTTGCGCGACAGACGCCTCTTGGCCTATCAAATCACCAACTTTGTGACCAACACATACATTGGACTCGCTGGGTTGTGGTTTCAATACGTTGTCATGCCAAAATACAATACGACTACAATGGAAGACAAAGTCCAAGGTCTGGACGAACTCTACTACTTGGGAACGGTCCAAATTGGCTTTCAAATTTGGTCGATTCTGGTAGGAATTTTTCTCGTGGAGGAAAGTACCCAAATGTTGCTCCACCATGTCGCAGTCATTTTTGCGTCCAGCAAGTCGGTCTTTTTCACAAATGGCTTTCGCTATTATGCACCCCTTGCCTTGGGCATGACCGAATTGAGCAGTGTGCCCTTGTCGGTCATGAATGCCTTTAAAAATTCCGAGGAATGGCGTGACCAGTACCCACAATACTATTTGGCCAGTCGTCTGATTTTTGCCGTCATGTTTTTGGGCATTCGCATTGCCATCTTTGTTCCACAGCATATTGAATATTTGAAGTATTCGTGGTTGGTCATGTATTGGTCCCACGAGCAATCTATGGGCTACCGCCTCTTTATGTTCTCTTGTTGGTTGGGAGCCGCCTTTTTGATGTTCTTGCAGTTGTTGTGGGGATATTTAATTGTCAAGGGACTTGCCAACTTTGCCTTGAACAACCATATTCGCATCCAAAAGGAAGAAAACACAGTGGGAAAGAAACTCAACTAGAAAGATTCTCATCGCGTAGTGGGCGAGGATCCGGTAAATACAACGGTAAAACGTGTTCGTGCGTTCACGAGACATTCAGGCAAGCAGCAATACTTATTCAACCAACAACAAAAAACTCAGACAACCAAACAAGCGAAAATCTCGAGCCAAATGGAGGAAGGAGTGGCAGGAGTGACGCGAATACGATTTATCTTTTAGGCAAGCAACAACTATGAAATTTTAGTGGGCTTCACAAATTCTCTCTCTCTTGACGACAGGTGGGACGGACGCCATGGGGGTTCTTTGTGTGATTTGAGCGCAACTTCTTGTATTCTTTTATATTTACATGCATCGAAACAACATTCATCCAACCCCACGTCTCTTTTGACTGTTTTTTGTGGGCCTGTAACATTATTATGAAGTGTAACTTGAAATTGCATTTTAGTACAATAACATTATCAAACAATCAAAAAGTATTGGAGTGATCCAGTTACTAGTAGGTCTTCCACCCCCCTTTTTTAGATATCGTGAATGAGCCACTAGCGTTGTCGGCAACTAGTAGCGTCAGAAGATGCAATGCAATGAACCCAGTAAAAGCTCAGTAGGATTTTGAATCTCTATCTTCGGACTGAATTGGGAAGTGTTTCGCTTAAACTTTTCGAAATGCAGCGATACAACAGACATTTAATAGAGCACTAGTGATAGACTTATTGTCAGAAGATGCTACGCAATACAGTCAAAATCTTATGGACCTTTCTTGGTAAGGAAAACTAAGCATGATACAACATACCTTTAAAGGACTAGTAAACGATTTCATTTGTGAATTGGTAATGCCTAATATACATTTAGATTACGCATCTGCTACAGTCAAAGCCTGGCGATTCCTTCGCGCCGCTCCAACAGAAACATATGTAGTATGGATTTTTTCTCAAATATGTCAGTCCGTTTTTCAGTGCAGCCATAGAAAAGAGCCACGTTCCACTTCAAGTTCAGCGAAGGTGAAGGAAATCCGGATTGCTGGACAGAAGATAAAACGCTCGGTTTAGTTCATGACGGTTGGCGATCAAAATATTCAAGAACTCGGTCCGATTGGTATCCACATCCAGTTGAAGGTTCCTGATGTGAACTTGGTTCAGTCCCAGAAGAAAGTCCAACTGTCGCTTGACTTCTCCAGTTGCTTCTGGATATACTCGTTCCAAGGTGAGGTTGGTCTCGAGCATTTCCATCAATGCATCAAAGGCACGAGTCTTGTCTCCCACAATCCTTTGCAGAATCAAACTTTTCAAAGTCGAATTGTCTCGTTCCAAGGCTCTGGCGATGGCAACGGCACCATCATCATCGACACCCACAGAGTTCATGCACCATCCTTCCAACGATGTATTTCGAGAAAACATTTGTGCTACCGCCTTGGCTGCTGGAGCATTCATGACGTGGTTGTGGCAACCTCGTAGCGTGATTTCCTTGAGAGTACTGTTTTCTTCGAGAGCATTGGCCATGGCAATGCATCCTTCATCGTCCAGACCATCAAAATTAATCATTCCAAAATTCTTCAAACACTTGTTATTTCGTAGCATTTCCGCGACCGCTCGATAGGATTCTGCCGTGTGGTCCGAAAAGCCCGTGTCTCCCAGCTCCAATTGCTTGATTGTGTGATTGCGTTGGACACTGTTGGCAATCAACATGAGATGTTCTGGGTGAAAGGTCATGCGCCACAGTCGCAGCTCTCGTAAATTCGGACAGCGGCACAAGGCCCCCAGGGCACCCGTCGGGAATGTGCCACCGGATTCCATTTCAAGAAAAACATTTTGGAGACCCCATATCCCCGACAATGCCATTCCTAATTTCTCCAAGGAAAACCCGCCGGCAAAGACAACATTGCAAAACTTGACGCCCTCCAAACAAGGCAAAGATCCAATGGCAGTGGCAAATTCATCCCCTTCTTGCGCTGTGCGTCCTGCTAGCTGAGCATTTTTTAAGGATATGTTTTCGATCGTCTTGGCCTGCACCAAAAAGCCTGTAAGGAGGGGCAACGGGGCAGTGTAATTATTCAAATAAAAATGTTTCAGGCTGGGCAGGCCACCTAGAGCATCAAAGAAGCGACGACCGCTATCGGGAGTTAGGGAACAAATGACATGCCCTTCCAATTGGAGTGTGACAATGGTCGTATTGCGATGAATCGCATCGATCAAGTCGTCCAGGTCCTCCAAGTCCACAGCAGAGTCAAGGTCGAGGGTAGTACCGTCGGCATACCCATCATTGCGGCGCAAACTGTCCGCTGCTGTGTCGTAGACGATACCAGATGAACTGGACATGGCGTATTGTGTATTGATTGGTGTGTTGGCAAACGGTGCAAATTTAGGCCAATACTAGTTAAGTAGCGTTCTGTTATGTGTCAATGCTGAGATTAGGGCTGCTCGCTGCTAACAAAGAAAAATGAACCTTCTTTCGTTACTTCGCATTAGCAGTCCCGCCCAAAGCATTCATTGTTCGATTGTCAGTTATCGTCGGCTTCCGAATGAAACATCACCCTCACAGCCTCACTTGCTCATTCATGCCTCACAATCGGGACTGAATCTGATTTTATTCGACGCACAGTGTCTCTCACGTTTGTTACCTTTCGATCGAAGCACGTGATTGGAAAACTGTGTGTGTAAGGGACACGTCATTCTTAGTATCAAATTTTGAGTACGAACGTGCTTCATTGACTTTCTTCCTCTGGGCCACCCGGGAACGTCGATCGATTTCGCTCTTCTATCTTCTTCAACACGTGATCATTTGATTGTTTTTCCTCCTTCCAATAATATAAATTATATTCAAATTCATAATTTCCACAGAATACACACAGCAAAAAAGAAAAGCAGAATGACTACGCTGTATATTTTATACGGTTCTGCTACTGGCAACGCCGAATACATTGCCAAAGATTTGGCGGCCAAAGATCCTCCGGCTCCCTATACATCGGTGGTGTGTGAGGCACTGGAAAAATTCAAAAAGCACGCCGATGGTGTTTGGTCCAAGCCGCCATCCGCCGAAAGTGGTGCTCGCAAACACGGATTAATTGTGGTGTGTTCGACGACTGGAAATGGGGATGCCCCCGAAAATGCGTCACGATTTGTACGCTACATCAAACGCAAACAGACCTTGGAGAGTCACGCCATGGCCCACATGGCCTATGCAGTGTTGGGTCTCGGTGATACCAATTATGATATTTTTTGTGGCGCGGCGAAACAATTGGACAAAAAATTAGAAGAAGCGGGAGGAGAACGAATCAAGGCGTTGACCTGTGCAGACGAAGCCACAGGACTGGAAGATGTCGTGGAACCGTGGACGGAAACTATTTTGAAAGAAATTACCAATGCGTGTTTTTCGCCCCAAAAAGGAGAAACGAATGGTAATAAAATGGAAAGCGAAAAGAAAAAGGAAGAAAAGGACGCTGTCAAAGATGAGTCAGCGTCACCAGCACAAGTAGCTAAGGAAGCTGCAGCTGCAAAAAGGACAACAACAAAAGAAAGTCCAGCATCGGTCATTCCAAAAACACTCGACACGACACTCAAAGCGGATTCTCCGCTATTTATTTTATACGGATCGGCCACGGGAAATGCGGAACAAATTGCCAAAGACTTGACCGCCACCTACGAATCGCTGCTAAAAAATCCCGACGCCTTTACGTACTTTCCATCCGTTGTTTGTTGCGACTTGAATGGGTGGCGCAAACAAGGTTTGCCCATTTGGGAACAAGCACCAGACCCATCCAAGCGACAATCCAAACACGGAGTCATTATCGTCACCTCCACCACGGGCAATGCCGATGCTCCCGAAAATGCCGATCGGTTTGTCCGATGGCTTAAACGAAAACAAACGGTGGCAAGTATGCCATTTTCAAATGTTGCCTATGCCGTCCTGGGATTGGGAGATACCAATTATGACGTCTTTTGTGCCACTGGCAAATTGGTTGATAAAAAATGTCTAGAATTGGGTGGAGCTCGTGTCAAGCCTGCCGCTTGTGCGGATGAAGCGACTGGGCTCGAAGATGTGGTCAATCCTTGGGTCTCTTCTATTTTATTGGAAATGAGTATTGCCTGTCAAGCAGCGCCTGCTCTCGGTAGTGATTTGCCTGTAGATGTTGTTGCATCTACTGTTAAAGACCAAGATGATGCAGGCGAAGAAAAGAAAATGGACGCTGTGGATAACGCAACGACAACAACAACAGCTACTACTGATGCTGCAACAAAAACCGAGTCAGCTCAAACACCCGAGCTGCTTGCCGAGCCATCGTCCTCCGGTGTTCGCAACATTTGCAGTATCCTCGACTGGAATTGCAATGCACCACTTCAATCCGTCGACCATAAGTGTCTTCCACATATTGGTAGCAGTTTGTCCTCGTGTCAATTACTGACAAAGTTGGAGGAAGAGGAGCAGGAACAACTTGCAACCGCCGACGATGACCGGATGACTGTGTCGTCGGCTAGTAGTAGCAACATACACTATACCCTCAAGAAACCATTTGAGTCTTCCATTTTGAATGCACGCTACTTGACGACAACCCCAACTGTTGCCGCACAAAAGGCTGCCGAATTATTGAGTGGCGGATGGAATGCTGACAATGGCAACACGGACCATGCTGCCTTGATACAACAGGCAATGGACGTTTATACAGAACAATTTCCCTTGCTAGCGTCGGAAACCGCCAGCAAGGAACAAACCGAACGAAACAGCAAACGCGTGATTGAGTTGACCTTAGCCTTACCGGATGATTTCACTCTGGAATACAATCCTGGTGACTCGCTGGGTCTGATTGTTGAGAATCTGCCCACAGCAGTAGAGTTTGTACTCAACATGCTTCGTGAGGCGCAGGGCATCTTGCCCGACCAACATGTGTCCATTGACAGCGGCAATCCCATCACCGTGAGAGAGGCGATTCGGCAACAGATTGATCTTTGCTCGCCACTCAAGAGCAAACGAATTTTGTCGAGTCTCGCACAATATGCCAACAATGCGGAGGAAAAGAAAGCGCTACAGCTTTTGGCATCCAAGACACCCGCGGGTGAGAAAGCCTTTGAGGAATTCGTGGACAAGCAACGCTTGTCGGTGGTGGATCTGCTACACGAGTTCCCATCCTTGCAAAGCATCCCGTTGAGTGCTTTGCTGAGCATTTTACCGGGAATCCCGCCGCGATACTACTCTGTCAGTTCGAGTCCGTTGGAACGCCAACAAGATTTGAGCCTCACCGTGTCCTTTTCAGTTGTTGATTATGTAACTCCATCGTTAAAAATGGCAACAGGAGGCGAAGAACGTGGTCTTCGACGCAAAAAGGGAATCGCCACGCGACACTTGGAAGTATTGGCATCTCCGTTTCTCGCTCAGGGTCCAAAGGCAGTTCCCCTGCCAACCAAGGTCAAGATTTTCCCAAAACCAACAGCGGAATTTCGCATGCCATCCAGTATCTCGACGCCTATGGTTTTGGTGGGTCCCGGGACGGGGATTGGTAAGTACACTATCTATTTTATTAGGAATAGCTCGTCGGGTGCTACTACTTTGAACTTGGCTTCGAAACCCGGCAGGTGCTAACCACTTTCGATCCTTTTTCTTCTTTTTTTAGCTCCTTTCATGGGCTTCTTGCATCATCGTCGAGCACTGTTGTCCAGTACGGATTCCAAACAAGCTGCTGATTCGGTAGTAGAAGGAACATGGCGTGGCGGTTTTGAAATGGAAGAGGAAGATCTGCATATCAGCAAGGGAGATACGAAGGGTCTGAAAATTGGAGCCGACTTCGTAAGCACGAACTTGGAAGGCAACGTAGGGACCGTCGATGTATTTTTTGGGTGTCGTCATGAAGATCACGATTGGTTGTATCAAAGTGATATGAATGCACTCAAAGAACAAGGGATTATTTCCAATCTCTACACAGCCTTTTCTCGAGACGCCATTGCAGCGACCAACGGAGGCCGTCCGCACAAGTATGTCCAAGATGTGATGCTTGGAAATGCTGATTGTAGTTCACGACTACAAACATTGATTTTGGAAATGAATGCCAGTGTCTTCATCTGCGGCGATGGCAATAAAATGGTAAGCTTAGCACAACCCACCCTTTACTTAAGTTGGTGGAAAGGAGTCTAGAATAATCATTGAAACTGTTCCTATTATTTCCTTACATGCTGTTTTGCTGTACCTCCCTTACAGGCGAAAGACGTCCAGTCGGCCATTACACAGATACTTGGTCAGAAACTGGGGCAAGGAGAGGAAGAGGCTAAGAAATATGTGGAAGAAATGAAGAATGACAAACGGTACCTGGTGGACATCTGGACCAGCTAATCAAAGTAGTAAAATAAATTTGATTTTTGAGCACCCATCCTTTTGAACCCAGCTGCAGCATTGCGTATCGCCTATAGTAATAGAAACAATTACTATTTACTAATTGGAGTCTCAAAAGAAGAGATCGACTATTTCTTGTCATTTCAACAAACTAGCCAACAGAAACGAAAGAGGAAGCACACTGTTGTTTAGACCCGACCAAAACTCCCTCAGTGAGGCAGCTACAAGTTCAACTGACACTCTCTTTTGTCGCTTCGTATGAATGCATGTTTCCAGACGGAATTCAAAAAAGTCAATCAAATCACCAGTCTCCCGCACCAAATTCTCTTACAAAATCATCTCATTTTTATCACCGTAGCCACATGAATCAAATCAAATTAACATCCAAGATTTTTGTCGATCATTGTTTTTGTCATACAACTTCGTGATCTGGTGTTCCCTTGCAATTGATGGTATGCCACGTCTTGTCTGGATCGACCTTGGTCAGAGTCAAAATGATTCGATCTGCCTTTTTGCGAAACTTCGCCGACGAAATTTCGGCCGTCAATTTCAAAAACGACAAGCACATTGGTTCCGAGCTTTTGTCGTTGTAGTTGTTGACCAATAAGCAAAAGGAGGTAGTGCCGTGTTCAAGGGTGACGTCTTCATCGGAGCACTTCTCGCCGACTCCTTCCATGGTAATGTATAATTTGACAGTGGCACCTTCGTCACTAAAAGCATAAGAAGTAATATTGCTCTTGATGTCAAACGAACTCGGTGTGGATGATCGTTGGTCCTCTATCGAGGAAGGCTTTTTCGCCAAGAGCTTGGGTTCCTCTTTTCCGTCCCATACCGGCCCATCAGCTTTGTGCGCGTGTGCGAAATAGTAGGCATTGTTTCCCTTGCGTTCAATATTGTCGCGCAATGCCGACGTTCGACGCTCGGCTTGTTCCGTATCGTCAGGCGAAGTCATTGTTGCAATCAAATTAATGACCTATTCCTTGTCGTGTCTATTTTCTTCTTGTCTTTGGCTTGGCTTTTGCTTGCTTGCCTTGTCGAAAGGGACTCCAGACGGTTCGGCACTGTAAGATGGTGGAGGCGAGCAACAAGTAAGCTTTTGTGATACGTTTTCAAAAAAGAGGTAGAAGTAGCCACAGCAGCAGCCACGCAATCAAAGTTGGCTTTCTTGAAGTGACTCACGCGTAGACGCCAGTACATTTTCAACTGCGTCGATTTTCGATTTCCTTCTTGTAATTCAACAGCCGTGAATGAACCAATGAAATAAATTTGGAGCAAACGTGCGCTCTTGTGTGATGAGGCAATTTGGCAGTTGCCCCGCCCAAATCTCACTTTGTGGAACGATTCATTTTGTCCATCCAAAAACAGCTGTGGATGAAAGCACAGGTTCAAAACTTTCATTCATTGATGAAAATAGATTCAAATTCCAATCTCACTTGATGTGATTTTGCACATTGATTCGGCTAACAAAAAAAATGGAAGCTCAAACAAGGCCCAAAAGTTCCATGGTTCCTTGCCAAACAGGCAATTTGGCTCCAATCAGATGACTCCATGGAGCTTTCTAAAAATGTTGTTTGAAAAGCATTTTTTTTCAAAACTCATGCACAAGCAATGTCATGTCCAATGGAAACATCAAACCAAAAGATGTGTTCAATCACCAAGATCAAAAATCACCTGTGACGTCAACATGGGACCCACAAAGAACTCCATGGGCTGTGCTTGAAAAGAGAAGTGCAAAAATTCAAACTGTTGTGGGCAAATTTTTGCAGGAGAGAACATGAGAATGTGGCATCAATTTTTTGGTGCACAACATTGTTGTCGTGTCTGGGAGGGCCAATTCAGTGCAGAAGTTGATCTCAAGCTTGACCAGCAAACTGCCAGCCTGGCAGCAATCCCTGGCAAATTCCAACAGGGCGGGGCATGCTGTTCTTGCTGGAGACAGATGTCACATTCACCTCAATGTCATCGGCTCATTTGACAACGATGATGAAAACAACGTGACCCTCTTCACCATGACACCTGTTTCACTCTGATCTGCACTCTCATGTGCCTCACGACGTCTGCTTTGCCCATCTCAATCCAGTGTGACTCTTGGAATCATGATTGTGTCTTGTGTTGGATGACAAGTCTCACCACTGAGGCATCTGCTCAAGCCGCGAACACTGCACAACAGGACTTGTGACCCAAATCCACAAAACTGTCAATTCTAACACAGAGGATCCTCAATGGCATCACATGACAAGCGCGCGGAGCAAATGGTGGCTTCTGATGGCAAAGTCTTTGCTGGAGCGTTGCTCATTTGACAAGGGGGTGTTTGGAGAAGTTTGGAGACCCAGGGCCCCTTGAATCAGGGGGGAGTTTGAAATCAGAGGACAATGTGAACTCTCCCCTGAATTGGAGCAGATCTTGAAACTCTCCCCTGCGTTGGGGGAGAGTTTCAATTGGGGGAGAACGTGTTTGACAAGAAATCACTGTGACATTTTTTTGCTCAAGTTTGGTGCTCTCCCCCAAATTGGAGGAGAGTTCAGAGAACAGTTCCAACTCTCCCTTGTGTTGAAGCAGCGTTGGGAGTTGAGATTGACACCGTCCTCCAATTTGGGGGAGTTCGAACACATCACACCTTGTGAGCAACTGCCCTGGACCATCCAGTGACGAGCACTGTTTTGCTGCAAGTTTTCAATTGACAGAAATCGTCGGAAAAATCGTCGGAAAAATCGTCGGAGTCTCATCCGATGATTTCAAAATGTTGGACGTTGAATCCGACCATTTCAAAATGTCGCAATTTTGCAATGATTTTGCACAAATCATCGGATGGTCATTCCGACGTTAGTTTTTTTAGTCAGTGCCTTTGCCAGAAAGATTCCGATCATCAAGTGATGTCGGATTGATCCGACGATTCAGTCAACAACATCGGAGCGCCGATCCCACTTTCTTCAATCGTCGGAGCACCAGTCCGACGATCGGAACCACATCAAACGAGAAGTTAATTCAATTCCGATCATTTTTCATTGTGATTCTGAAATTTTGTGTGGCAAAACTGTGCTGCCGCATGGTCCTGGGGAATTCTGCCAGCAATTCTGGCAAGTGGTGACAGCTGGTTCTGTCTGCCAAGACTGAACGATGGCAAAACCACTGTCTCATCGTTCAGTCTGGGAAGACTCAACGATCCAAATGGAATTATGGAAACCACGTCTGGTTTTGAAAATCCTACAGCACACTGCTTCCTTCCAATGCAGGTTTTTAAAGCCTAGCTCGTAGCTAGCT
>ENA-ORBV01002562-ORBV01002562.1-microbial-mat-metagenome-genome-assembly--contig:-NODE-2562-length-38144-cov-5.019387_pt1 | contig 38144 bp, 31 predicted proteins | sample MGYA00237777_ERZ505514 | MGnify/ENA primary metagenome ERZ505514 (study PRJEB26160, sample SAMN06269048) | microbial mat metagenome | isolation source: Oligotrophic lake microbial mat | place... | reverse complement strand
ATCTACACCTCTCTATTCGTCGGCAGCGTCAGATGTGTATAAGAGACAGGTTCCAGGACGCGTGGGACTAGTAAAACTTTTGTACCTAGTTTTTGGGGGATGGGCGGTGCGGCGGAGCTTTTGAATGTTCTTTTAGAATCAATCATTTGAGCGAGCTATACCCTAACCATACTTGAGTGATAGGCCGGGTACTAATGAATTATTGAACCGAGAGATCTATTTGTTCCCTAGGACTCTGCCGATAAAATCCAAAGTACTGGTATGGAACTCATGGCTGGCCTCGACACCCAAATATTCGTGATTTTCCTTGGCGTCGTCGTGGCGTTGGGATGCACTCTCGTCGCATTTCTCGTTGATTTTCTGAAGGGAAAGAACGAACGCCTGCGTGAGCAGGTGCTGGAGATGACGGTTCGCCAAGAGGAGCGGGCGCGGCAACCGCAGGTGGCGGTGGATTCCGGGGCCGTCATCTCGGCGATTGCGCAGGTGGGGAAGAATTTGGAACTGTTGGTGCGCACGGCGATGAATGCGCAGGGGATGCCGGTGGGAGTGCCAGTCGAGGTGCCAGTCGAGGTGCCAGTCGAGGTGCCAGTAGAGGTTTCCGAGCCTGAGCCGGAACTAGTTATGTCAACGGAGCCGAAGTATCGGCTGCGGCGGCGGTCGACCGATAAGCCATTGACGGAAGCGGTACCCGCCGCCTTCGCCGAGCCCGAAGTGCCCTTAACCGGGGTGCCAGTGCCCGCCGCACCGGCCGCGCTAGAGCCCGATTGGCACCAGGCGACTTGGCATGCCGAGCCTGCGGCTACTAGCTCGATTCCCGAGACCCTTGCGGTGGCAGAGCCGATCGTGATCGTTGAGCCAGTTCGCGAGACTTTGCGGAGCCTGTTCGATACGCCAGCCAGTTTGGCCCAGGCGGCGCAACTCGAAATGCAGCGGCATTTGGATGAGCCGATTGCGGAAGCGCCGGAGCCGGTGATGGAGATTCCAACCGGGGAGACCGAGCCGGTGGTGCGGATCCGGGTGCTGAATAACGGCGTGGCTTCGCCGGCGGAATCGGGTCCCGTAATGGAAGAAGTATGGGCGGAGGCGCCTTTGGAGGCAACTCCGGCGGCGGAACTGGTGGCGGAGGAAGAAGCGCTGCCGGTGACAGCGGCGTTGGATTTCCTGACGGCGGCCGATTTGGGCCAGGGAGAAGCGCCGGCACCGATCGAGTCCTTCGACAGCTTGATGGCAGCCGTGAATGCCGAGCCGGGTGTGGCGCCCGAAGAAGTCGCGCCGGAGCAGGCCGAGGCCCACGAGCCGGGCGTTTTGGTATTGCCGAGCGGAATGAACGACCGGGCGACGCTCGACTTCCTCAAACGCGATAAAGCGAGCTTTACCGGCCTGGTAGTGTCGATCGGGATCAATGACTATGAGCGGTTGCAGGAGGCTTCGGGCCGTCCGGCGGCAGAGGAATTGGCCAGGAGCGTCAATCAATTGGTGAAGTCGCTCATCACGGCGCCGAACGGCAGCGAGTTCTTCGGCTGCCGGTCGGCCGACGATGAGTTTGTCCTGGTGTTTGCCGATGAGAGCGGTTCGGTGGCGCAGCGCCGCTTAAACGGCCTCTCCGAACGCCTGTGGGACTTCCAGTTGCGGTCCTTAGGGAACTTCTCCGTGATGTTCAGTTGGGGCGCGACCGAGGCCAACGGAGAGACGTTCGAAGAAGCGGTGGAAGCGGCCAGCGAGCGCATGCGCGAGACGCGCCACAATCGGCGCACAATTTCCATGGACAAGACGCGGCTCAAGAAGGTCGTCAACGGCTAAGTTTCGTTTCGAGTTTTTGGAAAAAGGGGGCGCCCTGTGGGCTTCCCCTCTTTCGTGTTAGCGCAGCGCCCAATGGTCAGTGAGGAATTCGGCGTTCTGGTCCTTCCAGGGGCTGAATTTGGCGCACATTTGGCCGCCGTCCACCAGGAGCGTCGCGCCAGTGATGTAACTGGCAGCGTCGCTCGCGAGGAAGGCGATGGCTTGGGCCACTTCGCCCGGCTCGCCGCCCCGGCCCAGGGGGATGGCGCGGAAATACTCCTTCAAGGTTTCCGGTTTGGCGAAATGGGATTGGGTGAGAGGCGTGCGGATAAGCCCCGGGCAGACGGCGTTCACCCGGATGCCATGCGGCCCAAGCTCATTGGCGGCCGTATGCAGAATGCCGAGGACGCCGGCCTTGCTGGCGTTGTAGGCGATCAGGTCGGCTTCGCCATCGTAGCTGTTGGTGGAGGCGGTAAGGACAATGGAGCCCCGGCGGCGCGCCTTCATGCAGGCGGCGGCGAGTTGGACGGTGCGGAAGACTCCGGTGAGATTGACGTCCAGGGTGCGGGCGAAGAACTCGTCCGTGGTGTCGGCAAGGGGCATGTTGCGGCCGATGCCGGCGTTGGCGACGACGGCGTCAATGGTTTCGAGCCCGGCGAACGCGGCTTCGAGGGTGTGGCGTTGGGTGACGTCGACCGTGGGCAGGTCGAAGACGTGGACCTGGGCTCCGAGTTCCCTTAGCAGGCTGACCGTGGCGGCGCCGATGCCGGAGGCTCCACCGGTGACGACGATAGTTTGTTTGTCGAAGCGAATCACGCTTCATGATATTATGAAGTTTCGGGCTCGTAGCTCAGTTGGTTAGAGCGCTTCCTTGACACGGAAGAGGTCGGATGTTCGAGTCATCTCGAGCCCACCATCCATTTTACCCCCTTGCTGGAAATTGAGATCAAGCTTCGTCTAACGACGCTGGCGGCCGCTAAACGCCTGCTAGTTCAACAAGGTTTTGCGGTGACCACGCCCCGGCATCTCGAACGAAATCTGCTGCTCGACACGACCCCGGCGACCCTGCGTCCGGCGGGGCTGGTGTTGCGGGTGCGGCAGGCGAATGGGGCGGCGATCGTCACCTACAAGGGGAAAGGGTCATCGGACGGGCGCCATAAGGTGCGGGAAGAGCTCGAAGTGGGAACGACGAATCTCGCAGCGACCTTGGAGATTCTGGCTCGATTGGGATACGGGCCCACTTTTCGCTACGACAAGTACCGGACGGTGTTTGCGCGGGAGCGGGAGCGGGGGCAGGCGATGTTGGACGAGACCCCGATCGGGCCATTCTTGGAACTGGAAGGGCCGGCGGTGTGGATCGATCGGATGGCGAAACGCTTGGGATTTGCCGAAAAAGAATACCTTACGGCCAGCTACGGGGCGCTCTGGAAAGCCCATTTGGCCACGTCCGGTAAGCCGTTTTCAGACTTTATCTTTCCCCCCCGCCGCAAGGCCTAGCGGTTACCCATTAGAATGGTGAGGTGTCAATTGATTCTGCTCTCGCTGACGCTGTAAGCCAACTGAATCGCGTTCGTAGCGAAATCGGCAAGGTGATCGTCGGCCAACAAGACGTAGTCGATGGGGTGGTGATCTGCCTGCTCGCCGGTGGTCACGTGCTACTGGAAGGCGTACCCGGCCTAGGGAAAACCACGTTGCTGCGCACGCTAGCTCGGGTGCTGCACCTGAAATACAGCCGCATCCAGTTCACTCCCGATCTAATGCCGGCCGACATTGTCGGCAGTATGATCGTGGAGACCGACGAGAAAGGCCACAAGAACCTGCGCTTCCAGCACGGGCCGATTTTCTCGCATCTGGTGCTGGCGGACGAGATCAACCGCGCGACGCCGAAGACGCAGTCGGCGCTGCTGGAGGCGATGCAGGAACGCACCGTCACCAGTGGCACCGTCACGCATGAACTCGAGGCCCCGTTTCTCGTGATGGCCACCCAGAACCCGATCGAAATGGAAGGGACCTATCCGCTGCCCGAGGCGCAGCTCGATCGTTTCCTGATGAAGATCCTGGTGCAGTATCCGACGCGGGCCGATCTGTCCCTGATTGTGGAGCGGACCATCCAGCGCGAGGAGACAGAGCTATCGGCGCAGGTGGACCGGGACGGGATTTTGAAGCTGCGGAAGCTCTGCCGGGACGTCCTGGTGGCGCCGCACGTGAAGCACTTTGCCGTGGACCTGGTGCTGGCGACGCAACCGGGCGGTGCGACGACGCATCCTCTGGCGGAAAAATATATCCGCTACGGGAGTTCGCCGCGCGGGGCCCAGGCGCTGGTGGAGTGCGGGAGGGTGCTGGCACTGATGCAGGGCCGGATGAACCTCAGCACCGATGATGTGATGGCGGTGGCGGCGAGCGTCTTGCGGCACCGGGTGATTTTGAACTTCGACGCCCATGCCGATGGCCAGACGCCGGAGACCGTATTGACCAAGATTATCGAAGGGACCAAAGTAGCTGCTTAGTGCCGGGTTTGCACTAGGAACTAAGGAGCAAAGCGTTGGCCGACGATTTTCAGATTGATCGCGCATTTCTCGAGAAACTCGAGCGACTAACCATCCGGTGGCGGAAGAGCTTTCCCGGGCTGGTGGGCGGGCACAACGCTTCGCGCTTTGCGGGGCCGGGGCAGGAGTTTCTGGACCATCGGAACTTTCACCAGGGCGACGATCTGCGGGCCGTGAATTGGCGGGCTTATATGCGGCTCGACAAGATGTTCCTGAAGATGTTTCAGGTGGAGCCGCGGGTGCCGGTGCGGCTGCTGTTGGATATTTCGCAGTCGATGACAACGGGGGCGAAGTTCGACTATGCGCGGCGGCTGGCGGCGGCGCTCACTTATGTAGCCCTAGTGCGTCTGGATACTATGTCGATCCAGCCATTTCGCGAAACTTTAGGCGATTCCATCGGGTGCGGCGGCGGCCGGCATCAGTTTGCGCCGGTGGCGAATTACTTACGGGCTTTGCAGCCCGGCGGCCAGACGCATTTTTTCGACATGACGCGGAAATTTATCTCCGAGAATCCGCAGCGCGGCTTAGTCATTGTAATTTCCGATTTTCTGGATGACGAAGATTGTGTCAAGCCGTTGCAGTACTTATCGGACTTTGGGCACGAGTTACTTCTCATTCAGCTATGGGCCGACGAAGACCGGACACCGCCTTGGAGTGGCGAGTTAGCTTTGACGCAGGCCGAGACGGGCGAGGAGATGGAGATCTCCTTCGACGATGCGGCGCGCGCGGAATATACCAAGGCCTTTGACGATTACGCCTATCGGATCCAGAAGCTAGCGCTGCGGAATGGTGGGCGTTATGCGGGCATTCCGACGTCGATGCCGGTGGAAGATGCGATTTTTGGACCCGTGATGCGTCCGCCGGAAGGGCTGCGCGGCTAAGTGTTTTTCTTTAACCTCAGTTTGTTTGAGTTTCTAGGTGCGTTTGCGGCGGTATCGGGCGTAGTGGTCGCCCTCTACTTACTCGATCGCTCGAAGCAGAAGCATATAGTGGGGACATTTCGTTTCTGGCGCCCGGCCGAGATGCCGACGGAACGGCAGCAGCGGAAAAAGATTCAGCAGCCTTGGAGTTTGTTACTGCAGTTACTCAGCTTGTTACTGCTGTTATTGGCCATTGCCCAGTTACGTTGGGGAACGGCGGAGACCGGTGCCCGGGATCATGTGTTAGTGCTCGATACGTCGGCGTGGATGGCGGCTCGCTCGGCCAATGGCGTGTATATGGATCAGGCGCGGGCAGCGGCGCTGGCTTGGCTGGCCGCGTTGCCGGCGTCGGACCGCGTGATGGTGATCCGGGCGGATGGCGCGGCGTCGCCGGCGACTGCGTTTGAGAGCAAGCGCGAAGTCGTCCGGAAGGCGATTGCCGAATCGCAGCCGGGGGCTTCGGCGCTGCGCCTCGAAGGTGCGTTGCGCTTGGCGGAGTCCGTCCAGCGGAATCATGCGGTGCGGGCCGGGGAGATTGTCTTTGCCGGAGCGGGGCGGATTCCAGAGACCGAGAATTTCGCGTTGCCGGTGCAGGCGGGTCGGCTGCGTTATTTGCCGGTACGGGGTCGAGTGGACAATGTGGGCATCCGGCGAATTGGCGTGCGGCGGTCCCGGCGCGATGTCGAGTATTGGGATGTGCTGGTTTCGGTGCGGAACGATGCGGCGGGGGCGAAACTGGTGCCACTGGAGGTCCGCTATGGCGGTACGGCGGCGGCCGTGCGGCAGTTAACGATGGCGCCGGGTACGGAGCAGCAGGTGGCCTTTGAGTATCGCACCAAGTCTGGCGGAACCTTTGAGGCGCGGATTTTGTTGAACGACGGCTTTCCGGCCGACAACCGCGCGATTTTGGATTTACCGGCCGACCGGCAGTTGTTGGTAACGGTAGTGACGAATGAGCCGGCATTGCTGGCGCCGGTCCTCACGGCCAATCCGCGGCTGCGCGTGGTGTATCAATCGCCGGCCCAGTACGCCGCGCCGACGGAAGGTGTGTTGGTGCTGGACCGGTTTACGCCGCCAGCAGCACCCACGGTGCCATCGTTGCAGATCGAAGCGCGGGGCAAGAGCGCGGTGACGCAGGCGAAGTTGACGCGCTGGCACAACGAATCGAATTTGGGGATGGGCTTGCGATCGCAGGACACGGTGCTGGACGCGGCGCAGGTGTATGCCACTTTGCCAGGGGACTTGGTGATTGCCGAGGTGGCGGCGGGTCCGGTGATGGTGGCGCGGCCGGGCGCGGTGCGGACGATTTTGTTGGGCTTTGAGCCGCTGCGGTCGGCAATGAAGTATGAATTGGCGACGCCGTTGTTATTCGCGAATGCGCTCCGGTGGTTGGCGCCGGAGAGCTTCTTGCGCTGGGAGTTGCAAGCTTCAAGCGTCGGCACGGTGAGTGCGACGGTGGACGAAGGCACGGAAGTGAGCGTGCGCGACGACAAAGGGCAGGCGTTGCCCTTCACGCGCGAGGGCACTTCGCTTAGATTTTTCGCCGGATCGCCGGGGACCGTGAAGTTGACGGATGGGCAGCGCGAGAGCGTGTACTCGTTGACGTTGCCGGAGGTGGGCGAGACGGATTGGGTGTGGCCGGGGACGGTGCGGCGCGGGGTGCCGAGGGCGAGTTCGTTTGGGCCTTCGTCGCGGGAATTGTGGTACGGGCTGGCGATGCTGGGGGCGTTAGGTTTGGTGATGGAGTGGCTGTGGTTTGGCTTGGGCCGGCGCTCACTGCCGGGAATGCGGCCGAGCGTAGCGCCTGCGGCCGGTGCAGGTAACGCGCCGCTGAGGAAGGCATCATGACCTGGGAACGACCGTGGGTGATTTTGTTTTTGGCCTTGCCGGTAGCCTGGGCGCTCTACCAGTGGCGGGCGAGCGCGCTGGTGGCGCAAGGCCGTTTGCGCCTGGTGATGAAGGTGTTAGCGCTGGCGGCGGTGATTCTGGCGTTGGCGGAGCCGCGCGTGGAGAGTTCGGAATCGAAGTTGGCGGTGGCGGCGCTGGTGGATACGTCCGCGAGCATCAGCGGGGCGGATCTCGAGCGCGCGAACTCGCTGGTGAAGCAGTTGAACGACGAGAGCGGACGGCATGATTTGCGGGTGGTCCCGTTTGCCCGGAGCGCGCGGTCCAGGTCAGCCGGAGAGAAGTCGGCCTTGGCGTTGACGGCGGGGGAAGCGGGCCGGGGGACCGATTTAGAGTCGGCGATCCGCGAAGCAGCGGCCGCGCTGCCGGAGCGGCGAGTGCCGCGTTTAGCGTTGATCAGCGATGGCAAGGAGAATCGTGGCAGCGTGATGCGGGCAGCTTGGCAGATGCGCGGGCTGGGCATCCCGATCGATGTATTTCCGCTGAAAGGACGGCCGCGGCCGGCGCTGCGGTTGACCGGCGTCGGGTTGCCGGCGCAGGCTTTCGCCGGCGAGCGGTTCTCCGTGGAACTGCAGGTGAATTCGCCGCAGCGGACGGAGGCCACCGTGGAGATTACTGCCGAGGGCAAGGTGCTGGGCACCAGCAAAGTCACTCTGGAAGCCGGCGAAAACAACGTCCGCGCTGCTGCGGCCTTAACCGAAGCGGGCGCGGTGGATTTGGGCGGCAGCGTGAAGGCGGGCTCGCTGGGTGAGGTGCGGTTTGCGCGGGCGATCACCTTGCGGCGACCGCGGCTGTTGTTTTTGTCCCAGGATCCGGTGGGGACGGAGGGCAACATCGCTTCGGCGGCGGCGGCGGCTAAGTTTGACTTTGAGCGATCGGAAGATACCGCCAATGCGCCCTTGACCGGGCGGCAAGTGGTGGCCTTGAACAACGTGGATTTGGAAGCGTTGCCCGATACCCGGAAAGCGGAACTCGAAAGCTTTGTGAAGCAAGGCGGCGGCTTAGTCGTGATTGGCGGCGAACGCAATATCTACCTGGAGAAAAAGAAGAATCTGCCGGAGAATGCGCTGGAGCGCAGTTTACCGGCGAAGTTAGCGCCGCCGCGGTCGCCGGAAGGTACTTGCGTCATCCTGATTGTGGATAAAAGCTCGTCCATGGAAGGGCGCAAAATGGAGTTGGCGCGATTGGCGGCCATTGGCGTCATTGAGAACTTACGGCCCATCGATATGGTGGGCGTGCTGATTTTCGATAACTCGTACTTGTGGGCCGTGCCGATCCGGAAGGCGGAAGACAAGTTACTCATTAAGCGCCTGGTAGCCGGGATTACTCCGGACGGCGGCACGCAGATTGCGCCGGCCTTGAGCGAGGCCTTCCGCAAGGCCGGGCCGGTGAAGGCGACCTTTAAACACATCGTCTTACTCACCGATGGTATCTCCGAAGAAGGCGATTCGATTTCGGTGGCCAAGGAAGCGGCGGCGCAGCGCATTACGATTTCCACCGTTGGCTTGGGGCAGGACGTGAATCGTGCTTACCTCGAGAAGGTCGCCTCATTCTCGAAGGGGCGCTCTCACTTTTTGATCGATCCGTCGGGGCTGGAGCAGATTTTGTTGCGGGACGTGATGGAGCACACGGGGTCGACGGCGATTGAGCGGGCCGTATCGCCAATAATTACCAAGCGGACGGAGATCCTGGAAGGCGTCGGGATGGAGACGGCGCCGGCGCTGAAGGGGTATGTGAAGTTTGAGTCGAAGCCGACCGCAGAGACGATTCTGGCGATCGACACCGGTCCGCAAGGCCAGGACCCGCTATTGACCCGCTGGCAGTATGGTTTGGGGCGCACCGCGGTTTTTGCTTCCGACGCCAAGAGCCGTTGGGCGGAAGACTGGATCAAGTGGCCGGGTTACGAGAAACTCTGGACGAACTTACTGCGCGACCTACTGCCCCATGCGACCGAAGGCGAAGTAAGTACCGATTACGACACGGCGACGGCAACGTTGATGGTGAATTACCGGCTGGGGCAAGGCATTCCGGAGCCGGCGGCGACGCCGACGATTTATGCCCTGGGCCCGGATAACTTCCGGCAGGCTTTGACCTTGGAGCGTCTGGCGGCAGGCACTTACCGGGGCAGGGTGAAAATTGGTGATTTACGGGGCTTGTTCCGTTTGCGGCCGCTCGAAGAATCGCGGGCCTTTCCGGAGACGGGCTTTTATCGGGATGAGGAAGAACTGAACAGTTACGGGGCGAATGAGGAGTTACTCAAACAGGTGGCGAGTTACACGGGTGGTTTGTATAATCCAGCGCCGGCGGAGGTGTTTCGGGGCGGGGGAAGGTCAATTCCGGCGGTGGTGGAGTTGTGGCCGTCGATTTTAGCGGCAGCGATTCTGTTGAGCCTGCTGGAACTCCTGCTGCGGAAATGGCCGGGGCTGGTGCTATGGCGCGCAGCGCGGGCATAGGATACGTATGGATGGTGAGTCATTCGGTCACGCAATTGAACTTAGCGGCGCATAAAGGCGAGTAAGTGGCGTAGTTCCTGGGGGGTCAGTTCGCGGTAGTGGCCGGGGGCTAGTTCACCGAGCGGGAGCGGACCGATCGCGGTGCGGACTAAGCGCAGCGTGGGGTGTCCTACGGCGGCCGTCATGCGCCGGACCTGGCGGTTCTTGCCTTCCGTGATGATCAGTTCGAGCCACGCGGTAGGCATATGGGCCCGATAACGTATGGGCGGATCTCTTGGCGGTAGCGGAGGTTCCACCGCCAAGAGCCGCACCTGCGCCGTCCGCGTCCGAAAGTCTCGGAGGTTAACCCCGCACGCGAGTTGATACAGCACATCCGCTGAGGGGATACCTTCAATCTGAGCCCAGTAAGTCTTCGCGTGAGCGAAACGCGGATCGGTCAACTGGTGCTGCAACCAACCATCGTTGGTGAGAAGGAGCAAGCCCTCACTATCGCGATCCAGGCGGCCGGCGGGATAGATGCCGGGCACCGGGATAAAGTCTTTGAGCGTTCGGGCCGCGGAGCCAGGCTCCGGGGTGAACTGCGTTAGTACATCGTAGGGTTTGTGAAAGAGTAAGTAACGTTTCACTGATCCATTACAGCGCGCCGGACAACTCCGAAGAAGGGGGCATCCGGAAGAACTTTGCGCAACCCCAGAATCGCTCGCGCATTCGGTGAGTAGCGCAGGCGCGACGACTCGTCGGTCGCGGCTTGGTAGATGGCGTCGGCGACGATTTCAGGGCCGGGGGCGGTGGCACCGGCTTTGTTTAAGCCGCGCTCCACGGCAACATCGATGTCGTCGTCAACAACGCCGGTTATGGCGATGGCGCGGTCGACGGCGGACTGAATGGTTTCGGGCACCGTGACGTCGACCGGTAAAACGGTCACCATGCCCAGTTGGAGAAGGTCGGCCCCGGCCTCGGGGCGGCGCATCGTGGCGATGACATTCCAGCTGCGCCGGGCGAATAACTCCCCTGCGGCGCGGCCAACGCCGCTGGAGGCTCCGGTAATAAAAACAGTATCACTCATCGGCTATTTACTCTGATTCCTTTGACGCTTCGTAAGCTTCACGAATCCTTCGATTAAAGCTTCCGCCGCAAAAACAAATTCCGCATCGAAACGAACATTGAACCCCTGTAAGTCGGCATGCTCAGCTAACAGGTGGCGGATTCTGGTGGGCTTATTGGCTCGGAGATAAATGCCCATCATGAGCGCCCTCAATAGCAACAAAAGACGGACGCCGGAGCCGGAAGGCATGGTGGAAAAACCAGCTTCCAGGGCTTGGCCCGCTTGGGTGATGTAGGCGAGAGCACGGCGCTCAAACACGATCACCGTACTATCCGACGCGTAGCGGTCGAGTAAGGTTTCGACCAAAGGGAGGAGGCGGATTAGTTCGCGCCGGGTTTGTAAAGTGGCCAAGATCGTGGCGGCCACAGTGGGTGGCCGGACCGGTTTCTTGAGCTCAAGAAAGAGCTGAGCTAATTCAGTTAACCAGTTTTCGAGTAACTGGTCGAGCACGGCCAGGAAGACTTCTTCCTTGGTTTCGAAATAGAGATAGAGCGTACCCTTGGCGAGACCCAAACGGGCGGCCAATTGGGCCATGGTGAATTCTTCAAAGGTGCACTCGCACCACAGAGCCAGAGCGGCTTCCACAATGGAGCGGCGGCGTTCTTCCTTTTGGGCGGGCCGCCGAGCCCGGAGATTACTGACCACTAGTCAGATTTTAGATGACCGTGAGTCAGTTGTCAAGGGGCGACGCGGATCAGGGATAATGAAAGCCCATGAGCAAGCGACTCCTCATCGCCGGGGCCAGCGGCTCCGTAGGCTTGGCCACGTTACGCGCGGCCAAGGACGCAGGCTATTGGGTGCGCACCTTATCGCGACGCATGACGAATTATCCGATGCTGGCGCGGTATGCGAACGACGTGGTGCTAGCCGATGCCACCTCCACGCTCGCGATTCAGCACATCTTTGAAGACGTCGACATCGTCATCTCGGCGCTGGGCGCCTCGGTGAGCGCGGGGGCGCCCGAGCGGCGATCGTTCAAGGCCGTGGACTTGGCGGCCAACCGCAATCTGCTCACGCTGGCCCAGAAGAGCGGGCGCATTGAGCGGTTCGTCTATGTGTCGGTGCACCTCTCCCCCGGCTACACGCACACCGCCTACGTGCAGGCGCACGAAGACTTTGTCGATAGCCTGCAGTTGGCGAAAATGAAGCACACCATTGTCCGGCCAACAGGAATCTTTTCGGCCTTCAGCGAAATGCTAGCCTACGCGCGATTTGGCTTTCTGCCCGTAGTGGGCGACGGGCAGTCGAAGAGTAACCCGATTCACGAAGCGGACGTGGCGCAGGCCTGCCTGGAGCGGTTGTCGGGCGAGAGCTGCCAGTTCGACGTGGGCGGGCCCGATATCTACACCCGGCGGGAGATGGCGGAGTTGGCCTTCCTGGTGCAAGAACGCGAGCCGCGCGTGTGGCTGGTGAATCCGTCCGTCTTTGGTTGGATGGGGCGATTGGGCGCCATGGGCTCCCCGCGGAAACGGGAATTATTTGAGTTCCTCGGCGCGGTGTCGACCACCACTTGTGTGGCGCCCTTGTACGGGAAACAGCGGCTGGAGGACTACTTCCGGTCGCTAACCAGTTTGCGGGGCTGATGTCGGGCTTTGGGCGAAGCCCCTCACTTAAACTGATACACCCCCGGAACGGGCAACGGCGGCGCCTGCATCTTCTCCTCATAGCCAAACGCTTTCGGCTGTAAGTCTAAAGTGGAAACCATCATTTGCTCCCAAGTAATCTCCTGCCCCGAGTAAGCCGACTCCCGCGCCATAATGCATGTCATCGTCGACTCGGCCACTACCATCGCATGATTCACATAAGGCCCCGTCCCACGAATCGACTTCGTTAGCGCTATATGCTCAGCCACATAAGGATTCACCGAATCCCGCGTCCCCAAGTCCCGCCCATTCGATACTCCATTGGCACAAACAATCTGCTCCGCTACCTTGGTCGCCAAACCTTTCGGAAATTGCCGGCAGTAACTCGACATCCGCACGCCATTCGCATACTCAAAATCCGCCGCAATGTGATCGTAAATATTCCCGTGCACCTCATCGCGCGGCCGCCACACCGCGCCCCCCGTCGCCGTCACCTTTACCGGGTGCTGATTGCCCATCGCCCAGTTACACACATCGATGTTATGTAAGTGCTGCTCCACAATCTGGTCGCCGCCCAGCCACACGAAGCTATACCAATTGCGATGCTGCCACGTCATATCGCCCCACTTTGGATTGCGCCCCTTCGGCTGCTGAATCACCGGCGTCGACACCCAGTAGGCGTACAGCGCGCGAATATCCCCCAGCTTGTGTTGCTGAATCTGGTCGATCGTCTCGACATACTCCTTCTGAAAGCGCCGCTGCGCGCCCGATACCACCGTCAGCTTTTTGCGCTCGCTCTCCTTCGCCGCCTCCATAAAGCGCCGCACCCCCACCGGATCGGTGCCGAAGGGCTTTTCGCAAAACACATGCTTATTCGCCTTGATCGCCGCCTCGAAATGTTGCGGACGATAGCCGGGGGGCGTTGCCAGAATCACCAGGTCACAATCGGACGCCATCACTTTCTCAAAAGCACTGAAGCCCATGAATCGATTTTCCGGCGTTATCTTGATTTGGCCTTGAATGCGCGGATGGCGATTGGCATCCTGCAACCAGCGCAGGTTGTTCTCGAGTTGATCCTCGAAGACGTCGCCCACATAGTGGATTTCAGCCCGCGGATCGCCGGTCAGCAGGTCGACGACGGCTTGGCGCCCCCGCCCGCCGAAGCCCACCACGGCCGCCTTCAGCTTCTCATCGCCTGCACCGCGCACCATCTGCGGTGTAGCAATCAGCAACGATCCGGCGCCGGCCAGCGCCCGGCGTGTTAATTTGGGTCCGGAAGAGGCTATAGTGTTGGAAAGGTTCATGCTTCGCAAGCTCCTGTAATTGAAATGCCCATCAGCGATCCACATTCTATCGTCAATCCTCCGTTCCCAGCCGCGCCACTTTCGGGCGTCTGGGCGGCGGTGGTCACCCCGCGGCGCGAAACCGGCCACGAAATCGACATTGCTTCCACCCTCGATATCATCGATTTTCTCAATGAATCGCCCATTACCGGCCTCAGCGTGCTGGGCTCCACCGGCGAGTTTGTCCACTTCGATTATGAGCAGCGGCTCCACCTGATGCGCTTCGCCATGAAGCGCAGCCAGAAGCCGGTGCTGCCCAACATCACCCACTCCACCCTCGACGGCACCATCGGCCTGGGCGAGCAGGCGCTCGATTATGGCGCGGCCGGCTTGCTGGCCATGCCGCCCTATTACTTCCGCTACGGCGTCGACGACATCCGCCGCTTCTACCTCACCCTCGCCGAAGCCTTCGAAGAGGTCAAGCTCTTTCTCTACAACATCCCCTTCTTTTCGACGCCCCTGCCGATTGACCTCGCCTGTGAGTTACTCGCCACCGGCCGCTTCGCCGGCATCAAAGACTCCAGTGGCGACCCCGCTTATTACCAGCGGCTCTTAACCCTCCGCGCCCAACACGCCTTCTCCCTCATCATCGGCAACGACGCCGTCTTCGGCGAAGCTCGACTCGCCGGCGCCGATGGCGTCGTCAGCGGCGTCGCCGGCGCCCTACCCGAACTCATCTGCGCCATGGAACGCGCCGCCGTCGCCGGCCAAGCGGACCAGGTCGCCAAGCTCGACTTACTGCTCAGCGAATGCATTTCCTGGCTCGACAAGTTCCCCGTGCCCATGGCTTTAAAGCGCGCCGTCAAGCTACGCGGCTTCGGCGAAGGCAATTACGCGGTGCCCCCGCCCAACTTCACGGCCTTTGACGCCTGGTTTACCGAATTTCTGCCCCGCGTCCTGGCTGCCGCAAAGTAATATGGAACCTGACGAGTTCCGTCGCCACGGACACGCCATCATCGATTGGATCGCCGACTACCAAGCCCACATCCGCGACTATCCGGTGGTGCCCCCATGCGCTCCCGGTGACTTAGTCGACGCGCTCCCCGCCGCCGGACCCGAAGCGCCGGAAACGATGGAAGCCATCTTGCGCGACTTTGAGCAACTCATCGTCCCCGGCGTCACGCACTGGAATCACCCTCGCTTCCATTCCTTCTTCGCTATCTCCTCCTCGCCGCCCGGCGTGCTCGCCGAGGCCCTGGTGGCCGCGCTCAACATGCAGCACATGCTGTGGAAGAGTGGCCCCGCCGGCACCGAGCTCGAACAAGTGACGCTCGCTTGGCTCATCGACTGGATGGGCCTTAAGCCCGGCTGGTTCGGCGAGATCTTCGATACGGCCTCCGTCGCCACCTTGCACGGCATCGCCGCCGCGCGCGAGTTTGTCGTGCCCGGCAGCCGCGCCACCGGTAACCCGCTTGGCATGACGGTCTATTGCTCCCAATGGGCTCACACCTCCGTCGATAAGGCCTGCATCATGCTCGGCATCGGCCTCGATAACTTGCGCCGCATCGAAGCCGACGCCAACTATCGCCTGAAGCCCGCCGCCCTCGCCCAAGCCATTCGCGAGGACCGTGCCGCCGGCCGCACACCCATCTGCATCGTCCCCACCGTCGGCACCACCGGCGTCACCAGCGTCGACCCCGTCGCCGAAGTCGTCCGCATCGCCCGCGCCGAAAACCTCTGGGTCCACGTCGACGCGGCCTACGGGGGCGCCGCCGCCGTCGTCCCCGAATTCCGCCACTATCTCGACGGCGTCGACGACGCGGATTCCATGGTCGTCAACCCGCATAAGTGGCTCTTCACGCCCATTGACCTCAGCTGCTTCTACACCCGCCGGCCCGACATCCTGCGCCGCGCCTTCTCGCTCGTGCCCGACTACCTCAAGTACGAAGAGGACCCGCGCCTCGTCAACCTGATGGACTACGGCCTCCCCCTCGGCCGCCGCTTCCGTTCGCTTAAGCTCTGGTTCGCCATGCGCTTCTACGGCCGCGAAGGCTTCGTCCGCATGATCCGCAATCACATCGCCTGGGCGCACCGACTGGCTGACTTAATCGCCGCCGATGATCGCTTCGAACTCGCCGCCCCCGTCACCATGGGCCTCGTCTGCTTCCGGTTGAAAGCCTCCGACGATGCCACCCGCAAATTGGTCGAAGCCATCAACGACTCGGGCTTCGCCTTCCTCTCGCAAACCACGGTGGACGGCAAATTCACCATCCGGCTCGCCTTGGGCACCTTCAGTTCCACCTGGGATGACATCGCCGCCGTCTGGCAGCGGATTCGCGAAACTGTGTAAGTCCATGCCGAAGATCCTGATTTCGGCCGGTGAGCCTTCCGGTGACCGCTACGCCGCCACACTCGTGGAAGCCCTGCGCCGCCGCCATCCCGATCTCGAATTCTTCGGCTGCGCCCAGCCCCTAATGCTCGCCGCCGGCGTCCGCCCCGTCATCGACGCCGCCAAGCTTCACGTCGTGGGCGTCTTCGAAGTCCTCACCCACATCCCCGGCATCTGGAAAGAGTACCGCCGCCTCATCCGCGCCGCCGCCACCGAACGCCCCGTCCTCGCCATCCTCACCGACAGCCCGGACTTCCACCTGCGCGTCGCCCGCCAACTCGCCCTCCGCAAAATCCCCGTCGTCTACCTCGTGGCGCCCCAAGCCTGGGCCTGGCGCTCCGGCCGCACCCGGCAAATGGCTCGCGACATCCAGAAGCTCCTCTGCATCTTTCCCTTCGAAGAGCGTTGGTTTCGCGACCGCGGCGTGCCCACCGACTATATCGGCCACCCCCTGGCGCGCCAAGTGAAGCCAACTGTCACCCCCGCGGACTTCCGCCGCGAACTCGGCATCCCCGCCGGCCATCGCTTGGTCGCCCTCTTGCCCGGTTCCCGCCCCGGTGAGGTCCGCCGGCACTGGCCGATTCTCCTCGCCGCCGTCGAAAAACTCAAAAATCGGCCCATCACCTTCGTTTTGGGGGCCGTGCCCTCTCTGGGCGAACAATTCTTTGTAAACCAGATGGGCTCGGCAACCATCCAAGGTTCCGTGAGCAACGTAAAGGTAATTGAAGGGCGCACCTGGGACCTGTTGGCCTCGGCCGACCTGGCCCTGGCCGCCAGCGGCACCGTCACCGTCGAGGCCGCCCTGCTTGGCACGCCCATGGTTACCTTCTATCGCGTAACCCCGGCTAGTTGGGCCTTGGGTAAGTGGCTGGTGCGGACGCCGTATTTCACCATGGCGAACTTAATTGCCGACGAAAAGCTGGTCCCCGAACTTATGCAAAACGAAGCCACCGGCGATCGCCTCGCCGCCGAAACCGCCCGCCTACTCGATTCACCCGCCGACCTCGCCCAAATGCGCGCTGGCCTCGCCCGCGTCGCCCGGCTACTGCACACCGGACATGATCCAATAGAAAGAGCCGCCGACATCGTCAGCGGTATGTTAACCGAACATGTGTAACTTATTTTTCTCTCTGCTGCTCGTGGCCGCCGCCACCCCTACCGCCGTTGCCCAAACCAACCGCACCCCGGCGGTGAACGTCGAACACTATAACGTCACCGCGGATGTGAACCCGCGCACCCAGTCGCTTTCTGCCACCGTCGAGATGCGCGTCACCGCCGTCGACGACCGCGTCATCACCATGGTGCTCGACTTCAACGACGCCCTCTCCATCAAGGAAGCCACCGACGAAAGCGGCCAACGCATCAACGTCACCAAAGGTCCCAACGAGTTCCAGGTCACCGTCGCTTTGCCCAAGCCTCTGGCCAAAGGCACCTCCACCACCATTCGCTTCGTCTACGACGGTGTGCTCGCCGGTCAGGAAGAGTCGCCCGTCTACGGCATTCGTTTCGCTTCCATCAAGAACGACTACGCCTTCCTGCTGTACCCCGCGCGCTGGTTCCCCCTCAATGGCTATACGGCCGATCGCTACACCATGAATCTGAAGGTCACCGCGCCGCCCGAGTTTAAGGTGCTCTCGAATGGCTTGGATACTAAGTCCGGCAATGTCTTCACCTTTGAAACCAAGGTCCCGGGCTTCCCCGGCAACGTCGCCCTAGTTAAGGGCGACCCGCAGCGCGTCTCCTCGCAAGGCGTCACCTCCAGCTTCTTCTTCCGCGATGCCAAAGGCATGGCCCAAGCCTACGGTGACGAAGCCGGCAAAGTGATGACCCAACTTACCGGATTCTTCGGCCTCGCCCCCACCGCTAACCTGAATTTCGTCGAGACCGAAAAAGGCGCCCCCGGTGGTTATTCCACGCCCGGCCTGATCTTTGTTTCTCCCAGCGGCATCGGCACCGCGGTAAATACCCGCCTCTTAGTCAACCAAATGGCGCGCCAATGGTGGAGTAACCAAGTCTCCGCCTCCACCCGCAACCACTTATGGATTACCAATGGCTTGGCCCGTTACACCGAGGTGCTTTATCTCGAAAATACGGCTGGCTCCGGGGCCATGGAAACCGAAAATCGGGACTTATACATCGAAGCCCTCACTGTCGACCAGCCTCCGTTGATTCAATCCGCTCGCCTCGAAGATTACTCGCCGGAATTTAACGCCGCCACCGGCGGCAAAGGCGCCGCAGTCTATAACATGCTCCGCTTGGTGATGGGCGATAAGGTCTTCGGCGATTTCCTTAAACAACTCGCCACCAAGTACTCCGGCAAAAGTATCTCCACCGAACAATTCAAAACCCTCGCCAGCGAGTTAGCCGGCCAGGACCTGGGTTACTTTTTTATTCAATGGATCGAATCCCAAGGCGCGCCCGAATTTAAGCTCGAATACACTGTCTTCCGTACCGCCAAGGGCTTCCGCATCAACGGCAAGGTAATTAACGACCTCGATACTTTCCGCATGCCGGTAGAGTTGAAGATCGAAACCGAAGGCAACCCGGAAATGAAGACCGTCGAAGTCATCGGCGCCTCCAGCGAATTCGCCGTCGAAACCTTCGGTAAACCCCAACGCGTCACGCTCGACCCGAATAGTAAGGTCCTCCGCTGGGCCAATCCGATCCGGGTTTCGGTTGCCATAAAGAAGGGCGAACAATTCGCCGAAGTGAATGAATTCGGCGAGGCGCTTAAAGAGTATCAGAAGGCACTCGACGTCAACCGCAATAGCTCGCTCGCCCATTACCGCGTTGGCGAGTTATTCTTCCTTCAGAATAACTACCAATCCGCGGCCAATGAATTCCGCGAAGCCTTAAATGGAGACCTGGAGCCGAAATGGGTCGAAGTCTGGGGCCACATCAACTTAGGCCAAATCTTCGACGTCACCAACCAGCGCGAACGCGCCGTTAACGAATACAACTTAGCCATCCGTACCAAGGACGACACCCAAGGCGCCCAAGCCGAAGCCGCCAAGTACTTGAAGGATCCCTACAAGCGCCAAGTCCGCCCGGAGTAATCGGTCTTCCGTCGCCAAATCAGACCATCGACCGGGTCACCGACGCCAAATAGGCGAAATCCGCGGCCAAAGCCGCCAAGCCGAATGTACTCACTCTCGCCTAGTGACCTACCAGCGCGGTCTTGCTTTGCCGTTTCAGCCGATTCAGCGAAGGCATAGCCAGTTCCTTATAGTTCGTCCGCCCCGGATCCACCGACACCACCGCCTGCCCCTCGCGCACTTCCTGCGCCGCCCAATACAGAATCGTCAACGCGTTGCTAAACAGCTCTTTATAGGTGTCGATCCCCAGCTTGGCCATCAGCGCCTTCAATTCTGTCACATCATCTTCGGGAATTTCCATCTGAATTCGCATACTCTCTCCTCTTGGCCTCATTATATGATGATTCCATGAGCATTTCAAGAGCTAATCTTCCCCATCAACCCCACCAACTCCCCCACCGGCACCTGCTCCGCCCGCAAGCCCGCCTCCGGCCGCGCCTCAATGCCCGGGTAAAGCAAACGTAGGTTATTCCGCAAAGTCTTCCGCTTGTGTTGAAAACAAATGCCCAAAAAGCGCTTTACTGCCGCAAAGTCCGCCGGACGATCGCGCTTCGGTGTCAGCCGGATCACTGCCGAATCCACCTTCGGCGGCGGCGCGAACGCCCCCGGCGGCACCGTAAACAGCAGTTCCACCTCGGCGATCAGCTGGGTGATGGCGCTCAAATAGCCATAGTCCCGCTTCCCGTGCTTGGCCGCGATCCGTTCCGCCACCTCGCGCTGCACCAGAAATACGGCCGAGCTAACCCCTTCCACCTCCAGCACCCGCTCAATGATCGGCGACGTGATGTAATACGGCAAATTGCCCACCACCACCGAGGCGCCAAAGTCCTGCAAATTCACATGAAGCACGTCGGCCTCCACCACTTCGAGGCCAGGGAAACGGATATGCAGGGAAGGGATCAGGTCGTGGTCGATCTCCACCGCCACCAGCCGCTCGCACAGCGGCAGCAGGTGCGCCGTCAAGGCACCTCGCCCAGGACCAATCTCCAGCAACGTCCCCACCATCGGGGTAGGGCACGCTGCTGCCGCGATCCGGGCCAGAATCTGCTGATCACGAAGAAAGTGTTGGCCGAGTTTCTGCGGCATCTAGCCGCGCACGTCGATACGCCCGCGCCGGAACGATAACCGCACCTTGCCCGGAATCGGCTGGCCAAACGATGTCGCCGGCACAAACTCGGCGAACAGCAATGCGGCATCGATCTTATTCTTCAGTTGCTTATCGTTCTGAATCGGTACCCCGCCATCGACAAAAACGTAATCCAGCACCCGGCCCGAATCGTCGATCGTCAAATCGATCACCACCTCTTCGGTGTCGAGCGGGAAGAGCCCCATGTTCTTAAACGACGCTTCCGTGTACAGCACCGTCGGCACATCCATCGTGCTTGCGAGCGCCGCCGTCGGGTAATTCATCGCCGTCACAGTGAACAACACCACCGCCGCCGCCAAGCCGCCCAGCGTGGGAATCGCCAGCGGACGGGCCAGGTTCTCGAACTGCAGCCACGCCCGGCCGCTATAGTGCTCCACCGCCGTGTGCATCGTCGCAAAGATACTCCGGCGCGTCCGCTCGCGCGAGGCGATCACCCGCAGCCGGGTGGAAAGATCACTAGGCGGCAAGCGCTTCGGAAGAGCATGCAGCGCGGATTCGATTGGCGGTTCCATCACGAATTTCCTCCTACCGGGGCCCAAACCATCGCCGGTGCCGCTTCCTCGGCCACCAGTTGCTTCCGCACCGCTTCGCGGCCGCGCAAGATCCGGGACTTCACGGTCCCCAGGTTCGTATCCAAAATGGACGCAATCTCCTCGTAACTCAAATCTTCGATATCCCGCAAGATCACCGCCGCCCGGAACACCGGCTTCACTTCCTGTAACGCCGCTTCAATCCGTTCCCGCGTCTCGTGATCCAGCGTCATCTGAAACGGCGAAGGCCCCGGGTCCGGCAGCACGTCCATAAAGCTCACGCTCTGTTCATCGGCCGTCTCGAGCGCCGTCTCCTGCTGACGGTGCCGCCGGAACCAACGCCGCTGGTTGTAGCTCTCGTGCACCGCAATCCGGTAGATCCAGGTCTTCAGAGAGCAATCGCCGCGGAAACCGTCCACCTTGCGAAACACCTTCAGAAAAACTTCCTGCACCACATCGGCCGATTCGCTAGGGTCATTCAGCAGCCGATAGACCAAATTGTAGACCGGGTGCTCAAACCGCTTGATCAGTTCTTCGTAGGCCAGTTCTTCATTCGCCCGCAGCCGCTCAATTAAGAGCGCATCGTGGGCGTGGGCATCCTGGGCAGCCGCATCTGGCTCACCGGAGCCGGAGAAGCCAAGAATCGAATTGAGGGGCGCATTCGTCATCGAATTTACCTCAGTCTACACCTGTTTGAGTAGACACCGCCCCGAACGAGAAGGTTCCGGACTTTACGCGCGGCCGATCATTTTCTTCGTCGCAATCTTCGGCGTCCCCAACTGCGGGGCTCCGGCCGTCGTCGCCGTATCGAGTGAACGCGTGCTAAACACACTGCAAGCCTTCGCCAGCTTCTGGATGTCGCCGCCGTCTTCCACCACCATCTCGTGCTCCACCCAATTCGACAAGGGAATGTTGCGGAAGAACAAGCGCTCCTGCAAGATCATCGACTTCCGATTCAAAAACAAGGACTTTGACTCCCGCATATAGTGCCGCTCTTCCACCCGGAAGTCCGAAAGGAACTCGTCAAACGACTTCCGCTTCGTCTCTTCTTCCGTCGCCCGCACCCGCTCTTCCATATTCCGGTGCTGCGACGTGATGATCGCCCGCGCCTCCGCCAGCGTCTCCCGCTCCTTCGACACCGCTACCTCCATCCGCGACTGCATGATGTACATCACGAGCACCGCCGAGCCTGCGGCAATGAAGAGTGGAAAGAATACCCAAAGGACATCCATAGACCGTAAGATCGGACTTCCTCCAGGCCAACTTTAGTCTCCGCCAAAGGGGGAAAAGCCTCATCCCCCATGGGGGGAATAGGCCTTACCGTAGGTAAAAATACACCAAATCGGTGGACGGTGGCTGTCTATCCAACTGCCGCATCAGTGACACAATCTGCCCCCGGTGAATCGACGCATGGTTCACCACATGTAAAATCGCCTGCCACCGCCGCAGCGTCATCTCGAGCCCCTGCAGATTCTGGTAGCTGAAGTTCTCCTGGTTTGCCGCATCGGTCAGGCCTTCGACATACTCGCGAAACTCGGCGAGCAACGCCGGCCACGCCGCGCTCAACCCGGTCAGATCCAGCCCATCGCCATCGTCGGCAAAGCTCGCCAGCGATTTTCCCGTCAGCCGCGCCAGCCACACGCGGTCCGCATAATAAATATGCTGCAACGTGTGCAGCACGCTCGTGTGCGACACATTCAAGTCGCGCCGCAACTCCTCGTCGTTCAACTGATGCACGGAGTCCAAAATCTTCTCCGTCGCCCAGATCGTGTAGTCAAAGTGATTCAGCAAGGTAGTAACAGGAACCGACATAAATTAAGCCTCCTCGTCATTCTGGGCCGCCAGGCGCGTCAACACGCCCAGGTCCTCAAGCGTAGTCACGTCGCCCGACACCGTATTCGAAGTCACTAACTCCCGCAGCAGCCGCCGCATAATCTTCCCGGACCTCGTCTTCGGCAAACTCTCCGTAAACCGGATCTCCTCCGGCCGCGCGAACGACCCAATCTCCTTCGCCACCCACGCCCGCAATTCCTTGCCCAACTCCTCGTGGTTCCAGTGGCCGGTCTTTAGCGTCACGAAGCACACCACGGCTTGCCCCGTAATCTCATGCGGCTTGCCGACCACCGCCGCCTCCGCCACCGCCGGATGATGCACCAGCGCGCTCTCCACTTCCATCGTGCTCAACCGGTGGCCGCTCACGTTCATCACATCGTCCACCCGCCCCAGCACCCAGAAGTACCCATCGCCATCGCGCCGCGCCGCATCGCCCGTAAAATAAACCCCCGGCATGCGCGACCAATACGCTTCCTGGTATCGCTCCGGGTCGCCCCACAGCGTCCGCAGCATCCCCGGCCACGGCCGCTTAATCACCAGGAACCCCTCGCGATTGGCCTCCACCGGCGCACCATGCACGTCTACCACTTCCGCCAGCACCCCCGGCATGGGCAGCGTCCCGGACCCCGGCTTCAACGGCACCGCCCCCGGCATCGGCGCAATCAAAATGCCGCCGGTCTCGGTCTGCCACCACGTATCGACAATTGGGCAACGGTCGCCGCCAATCACGTGGTGATACCAGTTCCAAGCCGCCGGATTGATTGGCTCGCCGACTGACCCTAACAACCGAAGGCTCGATAAGTCATGCGCCTGAGGCCATTCGTCGCCTTGCTTAATCAACGCCCGGATCGCCGTGGGCGACGTGTAAAACGTCGTCACTTTGTACTTCGCTACCAAGCTCCACCAACGGTCATAGTGCGGAAAGTCCGGCGCGCCTTCGTACATCACGCTCGTCGCCCCCGCCGACAGCGGCCCGTAAACGATATAGCTGTGCCCCGTCACCCAGCCGATGTCCGCCGTGCACCAGTAGACGTCGTTCTCTTTGAGGTCGAACACCCACTTCATCGTCATCGTCGTATGCAGCAGGTAGCCGCCCGTCGTATGCAGAATGCCCTTCGGCTTGCCCGTCGTGCCCGACGTGTAGAGCACAAACAACGGATGCTCGGCCGGCAGTGGCACCGCCGGACAATCGTCCGTCGCCTCAGCCGCCTCTAATTCATGCCACCAATGGTCGCGGCCCTCAATCATGTTTACATCGCCGCCCGTGCGGTGATACACAATGCAATTGCGCACCGCCGTATCGTCTTCGAGCGCGTTGTTCACCGTCGCCTTAAGCGGAATCTTCTTGCCCCGCCGCCAACCGCCGTCCGCGGTAATCACCAGCGTCGCGCCCAGGTCCTCAATGCGCGCCTTCAAGGCTTCCGCCGAAAATCCGCCAAACACCACCGAGTGCGTAATGCCCAGCCGCGCGCACGCCAGCATCGCCACCACGGCTTCGGGAATCATCGGCATGTAAATAATCGAGCGATCCCCGGCGACATAGCCTCGGGCCTTCAGGACGCTCGCAAAGCGCACCACCAGTCGGTACAACTCGCCGTAAGTGATCTTGCGCTCGTCGCCCGGCTCGCCTTCAAACGCAATCGCGATCTTGTCGGCGCGGCCCGCCGCCAAATGCCGGTCCAGGCAGTTGTAACTCGCGTTCAACTCGCCTTCGGGGAACCACTTCGCAAACGGCGGCTGCCAATCGAGTACCGTCTCAAAAGGCGTAAACCACGCGAGTTCCTGCCGGGCTAAATCGCCCCAAAATTGGTCCGGTTCATCGGCCGCCCGGGCATACAGCGCGCGGTAGGCATCCATTCCGGAGACGTGCGCTTGCGCAGCAAAATTTGCTGGGGGCGCAAATACATGTTCATTGCTCATCTCAGGCTATTATGATCGAAAGCATATGAAGCCTGTAAAGCCCAAAGACCAACAAGCCCTCGTCGGCCGATTGATGGACGCCTGCGGTGGCGCCTACACGCCCAAACAGCGGCGCAAGCACTACATCACCGGCCCCCAATGGGCCGCTTCCTACGAAGGCCACGCCTTGTTTCACGCCCCCACGCGGAACCCCGTGCCGTTTGAAACCGTTATCGCCGAATACGAAAAAATCGGCATCGGCCACTGGTGCACCCACGATACCGACGTGCTCTCCTACGACGAAGTCGGCAAGCCCGCCCAATGGGAAACCGTCGCCCGCATTAAAGGCGCCCTTAAGAAGCATGGCCTGCAATGCTCCATGGTCACCACCGAAACCTTCCACCACGCCGTCTTCTCCAGCGGCCCGGCTTCGGAGTCGCCCGAAATTCGCGAGTATGCCAAATTCCGCATGGCCAACACCGTCGAAATCGGCCATGAGTTAGGCGCCAAATACGCCGTCTACTGGCCCGGCTCGCTCGGTTACTTTACCCAAGGCGCCGTCGAAGAAACGCAAACCCTCGCCTGGTACGCCGACGGCATGAATTACGCCTGCGAAGCCGACATCCGCATCGCTGCCGAAAAGAATCGCCCTACCTTGAAGCACTGCATGGAGGCCAAACCCTTCGAGCCCCAAGGCGAGATCCTGCTGCCCACCTCCGACGCGATGCTTACCTGGATTAATTCGGGCTTACTCACTCATCCCGAAATGGTGGGCTTAAATCCCGAGTACTTACACGAACTCATGTGGGGTGGCGCTCCCCGCGCCGCCTTGGCCCGCGCTCTGATGGCCGGCAAGCTCTGGCACTTCGATATCAACGATGGTTATCGCCTGAAGCACGACGTCGACATCGCGGTCGGCTTAGTCAATCCGCTCGATTGGTTGAACGTCCTCGTCTTGCTCCGCAGCCACGGTTACAACGGCCCATTTAACCTCGATTTCAAGCCGCCCCGCACCACCTCCAACTGGGGCGTCTTCGCCGTCAGCTTCCCCACCGCGGTTGACCGTTTCATCACGCTCTGGGAAATGGCCGGCGAACTCATGGCCGACAAAGTCATGAAAGAAGCCTCCGCCGCCCTTCGCGCCGGCGGCGGACCCTGCGACCCCCGCGACGCCATGGCCATCTTCGAAGCCAACAAGGAGCTACTCACCTTACACGAGCTCATCGCCCACCGCATCTTCCAGTTGTTAGTCGGCGCCCACCGCGGCCGCACTTACTCCACTAAAAAATGACCCCCGGCCGGTTGCTCATCATCGCCGGCATCGCCCTGGCCTCGTGCGGCCTACTCTGGGAGCTCGGCTTCCGCGTAGGCCGCCTACCGGGCGATCTCGTCTTCCGCGGCCGTCAAACCACCTTCTACTTCCCGCTGATGACTTCTTTGGTCTTGAGCGCCGTACTTTCGTTAGTCCTCTGGCTCGCCAATCGCCGCTAGCCCCCGATGTCAATCGGGGGGCTTCCGGCGCGGGCCACGGGTTAATCCTGGCCAAAGAGACCCAACCCGCACTAACCCAACAATTCCTTCACCACCGTCGCCTTTTCTACCCCCGTTAATCGCTGGTCCAGCCCCTGGTGCTTATAACCAAACCGCGCCGTATCAATCCCAAACTGATTCAAAATCGTCGCCTGGAAGTCTCGCACATGCACCGGATCCCGCACGATGTTATAGCTGAACTCATCGGTCTCCCCGTGTACATAGCCGCCCTTGAAGCCGCCACCCGCCACCCACAAACTAAACGCCCGCGGATGATGATCGCGCCCGTAAGTATCAGCAGTCAACTTACCTTGAGAATAAATCGTCCGGCCAAATTCGCCGCCCCAAATCACAATCGTATCGTCCAATAACCCGCGTTGCTTCAAGTCCTGTACCAGCGCATAGCAAGCCTGGTCCACGTCCTTGGTCTGGCTCGGCAGGATCTGCGGCAACTCGCCGTGTACGTCCCAACCACGCATATACAGCTGAACGAAGCGCACGCCGCGCTCCACCAGTCTTCGCGCCATGAGGCAGGAATTGGCAAACGTCCCGCCCTTCCGCGCCTCTTCGCCATACAGCGAGTAAGTGCTCGCCGGCTCCTTCGATAAGTCCGTCAAGTCCGGCACCGAAGACTGCATCCGGAACGCCATCTCATACTGCTCAATCCGTGCCCGCGTCTCCGGATCGCCCACCTTGGCATGCTGCAATTGATTCATCTCACTCAGCGCATCCAGCATCCGACGCCGCACCTTCGAGTCCACGCCATCCGGATTGTTGATATAAAGCACCGGGTCCGCGCCCGACCGCAACGCCACCCCCGCATACTGCGCCGACAAAAAGCCCGAACTCCATAGCCGCGCCGAAATCGCCTGTACATTCGCCCGAGGATTCGAGTGCTGTGCATTCAGCACCACAAACGTCGGCAAATCCTGATTCATGCTTCCCAAGCCGTAAGATAGCCACGACCCAAAACAAGGCTTGCCGGGAATCTGATTCCCCGTTTGAATAAACGTAATCGCCGGCTCATGATTAATCGCTTCCGTGTTCATCGTCCGGATAATCGATAAGTCATCGGCCATCTTCGCCATATTCGGAATCAACTCCGACATCCAGGCCCCGCTGCGCCCATACTGCGCAAACTTAAAGACCGAAGGCGCAATCGGGAAACGAGCTTGGCCCGAGGTCATCGTCGTCAGGCGTTGGCCCTGCCGGATGCTCTCCGGTAAGTCCTTATCGAACCATTCCTTCATTCCCGGCTTGTAGTCGAGTAAGTCCATCTGCGGTGGCGCCCCCACCATGTGCAGATAGATAATCCGCTTCGCCTTCGGGGCAAAGTGCGGTAACTCCGGCAAGCCGCCCGTAGTCTTACCTGTCGAAGCCGCTAGCGCGTTCATGGCCAGCGCCCCCATCCCATAAGTCGACCGCGCCAGTAACTGCCGCCGCGTCTCTAACTTTACTGCTTCATCATGCGGGTTCATAGGTCGCCTTTTCTACTTATTCAGCACTTCGTCCAGGTTCAACACCTGGTTCGCCACCATCGTCCACGCCGCCAACTCCGGCGCCGACAACTTCGCATCCGCCACCGAGGCGCCCGTCGCAATCAGCTTCTTCGCTTCTTCCGGATGCTGTTGGTAATGGGCGAGATAGTCCGCCTGCGCCCCTTGCACAATCTGCGCCTCGCGCGCATCGAAGCTGCGGCCCAACACCTGCTGCGCCAAAAACTCCATTCGCTGCTTCGGTTCCCGCATCATCCGCTCCGCCAAGTACCGCGCCGCCTCCACATACTGCGGATCATTCATCGTCACCAAAGCCTGCAACGGAGTATTAGTTCGTTCCCGCTGCACCGTACAGTTTTCCCGGCTCGGCGCATTGAATATATCCATCGACGCCGGTGGCGCGCTCCGCTTCCAAAACGTGTACATTGACCGCCGATAGAGCTTGTTGCCTTCGTCTTCCTTGTAATGGCGCGTATTACTCTGTAACATCGCCACCGTTTCCCAAACTCCCTTGGGCTGGTACGGCTTCACACTCGGTCCGCCAATTTCCGGATTCAGTAAGCCACTCACGGTTAGTGCATAATCGCGCACCATCTCCGCATCCATTCGGAAGCGCGGTCCGCGCGAAAGCAGCCGGTTTTCCGGGTCCGCCTTCAACTTCTCGGGCGTCGCGCTTACCGCCTGCCGGTAAGCCGCGGACGTCACTAACAGCCGGTAAAACTTCTTCACATCCCATCCGGACTCCCGGAAATTCACCGCCATCCAATCCAGTAACTCCGGATGCGACGGCACCTCGCCCTGGCTGCCAAAGTCTCCGGCCGACCGCACCAAACCGTTCCCAAAGAGCTCCTGCCAGAACCGGTTCACCGTTACCCGCGCCATCAGCGGGTTATCCGCGTCCACCAGCCACTTCGCCAACCCCAAACGGTTCCGCGGCAAGCTCGCCGCCATCGGTGGCAGCGCTGCTGGCACACCCGGCGTCACTTGCTCCCGCGGCTGATCGTATTGGCCGCGATTCAGAATATTCGCCGTCGGCATCGCATCCGTCCTCTCATACATCACATGCGTAATCGCCCCGGCCCGGCGGATCTTCTTGCGCTCCGCACCTAACGAGCTCAACTGACTGTTTAGCGCCACAAACGCCGTACTCTCCCGGTTTACATACTGCCGGGCTAAAGCGTCCCTCTCGTCGGCTTCCAGAGCATCTTTCCCCAGCGCCGACTTCACCACTTGCCAGTCCGCCAACAAGCGGACTTGCTCATCATTCAGTAAGTCGCCCGCTACCAGAACGTCCTGTAACTTGCCCCCCGCAAAATACTTCCCGGCACCGTTCGAGCCCAAGCGCAACGGCGTACCCGAATCAATCTCGCCCACTAAGTGCGTCGTACTATCGCCCGTCCCTTCCATCGGTACCGGCAAACCATTTACGTAAATCGAGAAGGACGAATAATCCCGGCCCCCATCGTAAGTCACCGCGATATGCGTCCAAGCCTGCGCCTTCAGCCGGTTCGCATTCGAAGCCCGCGCCTCAATCCGGTCCTTCTCCCCATTCCCCGTTAAGCGAAATGTCAACACCCGGGCGTTGCTCTCCAAAGTCCAACCTTGGTCCTTCTTGTATTGGCTCAGGATCGTGAACGAGTCCTCGGCCACCGGCAAATATACCCACGCCGCCACCGAAAACGGTCGGTCGCCGCGCACCGGTATTCCCGGCACCTCCACCATCGCCTTCTCGCCGAACAACATCGCCCGGGAGCCCTTCACCAAGCCCTCGCTCCACTCCACACCTTTGCCCAATTCAGAAGGCTCCGCCAGCAGCTTCAACCCCTCCACGGGCGCCGTCAGCTTTGGCCTCGTGTGCACCCAGGCATCGAAGTTATTGAGCGCCGCCGCCCGCTCCGTCGCCATCTGGCCGCGCACCTGCTTCTCTGCGGTCTGCACTTGCAGCCAACGTTCCCGGTCTTCCATCCGCGGCACAATTATCGTGGGCGGCGTATCGGAGATATTGCCATCCATTGGCTTCTGGGTCGTGTTCTTAAAGAACGCCACCATCTGGTAGAACTCTTTTTGCGCCAGCGGATCGAACTTATGGTCATGGCACACGGCGCAACCCAGCGTCAGCCCCAGAAACACCGCCGACGTCGTCTCGACGCGATCCTTCTGATAAATTGCATCCACCTCGTCCGGAATGGCGCCGCCTTCGTTGGTGGTGATATTACAACGGTTGAATCCGGAAGCGATCTCTTGGTCCATCGTGCGATTCGGCAGTAAGTCGCCGGCTAACTGTTCTACCGTAAATTGATCGAAGGGCAAATTCCGATTAAACGCCCGGATCACCCAGTCGCGATAAGGCCAGATCTCCCGGTAGTTGTCGATATGCAACCCATGCGTATCGGCATAACGTGCCGCATCCAGCCAATAGCGGCCCCGATGCTCGCCCCACTGCGGCTTCGCCATCAGCTTGTCCACTAACTTGCCATAGGCATCCGCAGACCGGTCGTTCACAAAGGTCAGCACCTCGGCCGGCGTCGGCGGCAGGCCGGTCAAGTCGAGTGACACCCTCCGGATCAAAGTCCGCCGATCCGCTTCCGGACCCGGCTTCAAACCCGCCGCCTTCAACTTAGCCAGCACAAATTGATCAATCGGATTCCGTACCCACTTATCCATCGTGGCCGGCGGAGTGACCAACTTTGGCGCGATAAACGACCAATGCTCTTCCCAAGGCGCACCCTGCGCAATCCAATCTTTCAGTAACTGCTTCTGCGCCGCCGTCAGCTTGCGATGGGACGTCGGCGGAGGCATCAACCGCGCTTCCCGCGTCTCATTCACCCGCAGCCAGAGCCGGCTTTGTTCCGGCTGGCCAGCCACCAGCGCTGCGCCGGGCTTTCGCTCCGCAAACGCGCCCTCCCGGGTGTCCAAACGCAGCCCCGCCATCCGCGTGCCTGAGTCCGGCCCATGGCACTGGAAGCAATTCTCCGACAGCAACGGCCGGATCTGCCGCTGAAAGCTGATCTTACTGGGATTGGTTACCGGCGCGGCAAACGCTACGCCGCAACTGACTAGGATAAGAAGGCACGCACGCATGGTGCCTCAATTTTACACCCTTACTTCGCCGAGCGGACCTTCACCACAAAGTAGTCGAGCGGCCCCTTCACGTCGACAAACTGGTGCGGCGTCGCATTCGGCACCACCACCACATCGCCCGGTTTCAGCGCCTGCCGCACGCCGCCATCCACGCTCGGTCCCCGCACCTCTTCCGGCGCCGTGGACTTGCCGTCATTCACCTTGCCGCCCGTTACCAGAGTGGCGGTGCCGCGCACGAAGTACATCACGTCGCTGTCGCGCTCGTGCCACTCGGCGATGCCGTCCTTCTCCCGATGGCTCCCCGATACCTTGTAGCCGTCGCCGCCACCCAAGGCGCCGCCTTTCGAGAGCGAAGTCACCATCGGCGGACGGCCGCGTTCCTGCGTCTGCACCTTCAGTAGAAAATACCGGCAGGGCGCTTTGATATTCATGAACTGGTGCGACACCCCATTCGGAATCGTCACCACGTCACCGGCCTTCAGTTCGTGCTTCTCGCCTCCTTCAAGGCGCGCTCCCGGCATCTCACCCGGCGCCGTCACTTTACCCTCTTTCAAAATACCGCCCGTTACCAGCGTGGCTGTGCCTTCGACGAAATACACGATATCCGTATCCTTCGTGTGCAGTTCGGCCTGCCCGTCCTTGTCGCGTCCGATCGCCATCACGCGATACTGGCCCTGGTCCAACAGCACGGCATGCTTCGGGTAGGCCGCGTCCATCTTCGCGCTGTCAATGTACGTCGCTTGGCCGGTAAGGAATGTGGCCGCGGCCAGCCAGAAGAAGAGAAGTTTTGTCAGGCGCCCCCGGATTCTATCAGGTTTGGCACCGTGCGATGCAAACGTTAATCTGAATGAAATATCGCTCGTGTAGTATGGTAGCAATATGAGAAATGCACTTCTGGTCTCGTTGGCCATCCCATTATTGTGTCTGGCTCAATACGATACTTCCACCATTCTCGGCACCGTTAAGGATCCTTCAGGTTCGCAAGTCGTCAACGCCAAAGTCACGCTCGAAAATACCCAGACCGGCGTGAAGCAGAACGCCACCACCGACTCTTCCGGTAACTACTTATTTCTTAATCTCCGCATTGGAACCTTTCAGGTGAGTGCTGAGCTCCAGGGCTTCAAGAAGGTTACTTCCGAAGTTTTTAAGCTTGTGGTCAACGCCCGCCAACGGGTGGACCTCACGCTCGAGGTGGGCAATGTCGCCGAGAGCGTCACCGTTACTGGCGCCGCCAGCCAACTCGAAAGCGATTCGAGCGACCGCGGTCAAGTGATCACCCGCGAGGCCATCATCAATCTGCCCTTGAACGGCCGCGCCTACGCTGACCTGGCACTGCTTTCACCTGGCGTCCGCAAAAGTAACATCGCCAACCGCGACGCTTCCTTCAACGTCAACGGCCTCCGTAGTTCACTCAATAACTTTATGGTCGATGGCGTCGATAACAATGCCTACGGCACTTCGAACCAAGGATTTTCGAACCAGATCGTGCAAATTACTCCTGACGCGGTGCAGGAGTTCAAAGTGCAAACCAATAACTTCTCGGCCGAATACGGCCGCGCCGGTGGCGCCGTCATCAATGCCTCCGTGCGCAGCGGCACCAACCAGTTTCATGGTTCGGCGTGGGAGTATCTCCGCAACACCAAACTGAATGCCGTCGGTTTCTTCAGGCCCGCCACCGGTAAGCCGACGCTGGTACAGAACCAGTTTGGCGGGGCCTTCGGTGGGCCGATTCAAAAAAACAAGATGTTTATCTTCGGCGACTACGAAGGTTTTCGCCGGGTTGACCGCACCTTACAATTCGCCAATCTGCCTAGCGTCGATCAACGCGCTGGCCGTTTCGGTATCCCGGTTCGCAACCCATTGAATGGCGACGTCTACACCGACGGGGTAATTCCCCAAAGCGCGATCACGCCCTTTGCCCGTCGGGTACTCGGTGACCTGCCCACACCGCTCCGCGCCACCGCGCTTGGCGCATTGCCTTCGAATAACTGGGAGTATCTGACTCCTACTTCCTGGCAGGATGATAAAGGCGATATCCGCTACGACCATTACATTTCCTCCAAACTCAATGCTTTCGCGCGCTACAGCCATCGCCTGCTGAACCGCTTTGAAGGCCATGTAATCCCGGGCCTTTCCGGTGGTGACTCGAACGGCTTTGTCCGCGTTCTGAATCAGCAGATGGCTACTGGCTTCAATTACAATGTCTCGCCTACTTCGCTAATCGACTTCCGCATCGCGTTTTCGAACTTCGAGGGCGGCAAGAGCGCCGTGGGCGCCGACCGCAAGAATATGCTCGCCGAGTACGGCATCCCCGGCCTGCCGGATAAGCCAGAAATCGGCGGTGGCTTGACCACTCAAGGGGTGAACGGCTTTACCACGATGGGCCGGCAAGGCTCTAATCCGCAGTTTCAAAACCCCTACACGATTAATCCCAAGGTGAACTACTCCAAGGTCCTGCGGCGGCACTCCTTGAAGGCGGGTTACGAATATCAGGCGATCGATACGGATATCCTCGACTTTAACCCTCAATACGGTTCCGATTCTTACGCTGGGCAGTTTTCTCGCCCTACCACTTCGCCGGCGACTAACCTCTATAACCTCGCCGACTTCCTGGTCGGTGCGCGCTCGGCTTATAGTCTGAATAATGCAGTGGTCCTCAACTACCGGCAGCGAATGCACTTCGCCTACTTACAGGACGACTATAAGGTGAATGCCAAGCTTACCTTGAACCTGGGTGTCCGCTATGAGTTTGCCACGCCTCAGTACGAAGCCCAAAACCGGATTGCCAATTTCGATCCGGCCGCGAACACTCTCATCCAGGCCAAGCCGGGCAGCCTTTACAATCGCTCCCTGGTGAATCCCGATCGCAATAACTGGGCACCTCGTTTGGGAGCCGCTTATCAACTCACTAACAAGACCGTTCTGCGCGGCGGCTACGGTCTCGCTTACATCCACTTCAATCGCCTGGGCGGCGAGAACTTGCTGGGTTACAACGGGCCTAGCATCGTGAACCTCACGATCAATCAATTGCCCACTCTGCCGGTGTGCGCCGCCGAGCAGTTCCGCAACTGCTTCCGCACCACGCAACAGGGCTACCCGGCGGGCTTGGTAGAACCCGCCAGTTTCTCCACCGCCCTCACGAGGACGAATTACACGCCAGCGAATTATCGATCGAGCTATGTGCAAAGCTATCACTTTACCGTGCAACGCGAACTTGCTCGTAACCTAGTGCTTGACGTAGCCTATGTCGGCAACAAGTCGTCGGGATTGATGATCCTCGGAGACTTCAATCAGGCTCGTCCGAACGCCATCGGGGAAAACTCGTCGCTTATCTCTCGCCGCCCGATCACCAGTTTCGATTATATTCAAATCTCCTACGGCGGAGGCTTCGCTAATTACAATTCTCTCCAAGCGAAGATCGAGAAGCGGTACGCGAACGGTTTCTACCTCTTGAATAGCTTTACCTGGTCAAAGGCGATCGATAACGCCGGTGGACATCTTGAAACCTTCAACGGCGATAACTCCCGCATTAACTTCCGTAACCTAGCCAGTGAGAAGGCGCAAGGTAGCTTCAATCAGCCTTTGAATAACACGACCTCTTTCGTCTACGAAGTACCTTTCGGCAAAGGCCGCCGCTTCGGCAGCAGCGCCAACGGCTTCATGGATGCTATCCTAGGCGGCTGGCGCCTCAGCGGTATCAACATCGCCCAGAGCGGCCAGCCGGTGAACCTGAGCTACAGCCCGCCCGCCCAGTTCCAGGTCTCTACCGCTCCCACTTACCGGCCGAACTATCTGGGCGGCAATATTTACCCCACCGAACGGAACAACCAACGGTTCTTGAATCCCGCCGCGGTGGCGGCACCTAACATCCAAACGCCTAACGATCCGTCGCAGCCCTTTGGGACGCTGGGCCGGAATGTGGGACGCAGCGAAGCCATCTTCCAGTTCGATGGCGGATTGCATAAGGCTTTCTCGCTGCCGGTTGAGAATATGAAGCTGGAATTCCGTTCGGAGTTCTTTAACCTCTTTAATACCACCAACTGGGGCGCGCCCAATGCCAATATCTCGAATGCCAACTACGGCACCATTACCGGCTATGCTTACCCGGCAATCCCGGCGCGGCAGATCCAGTTCGCCTTGCGCCTCTCGTTCTAACTTCTCGAAGTCAGGCGGCTTACTCGAGACGGGACAAACCGGGTTTGGGTATTGAACTGAACCCCGATGTGGCCAAGAAGTCACTTGGCACCGGGCGAGACTTGGTGGGGTTACGGGTTGCCGAAGCTAAAGGGTTTTTCATAGCCGGTCATTTCTAAGTAGCCGAGGCCGGTGGCGTCGCCGGTGATGGCGACGGAACCTTCCCAGTAAGTGGGCGATTGGGGCTGTTTGCTGACTAACTCCTGGTTGTCGAGGCGGGTTTTGACTTGTAACTTGAGGCCGGCGGCTTCGACGGTCCATTCGACGGGGTAGTTTTTCCAGCGGCGGCCGGGGGTCATTTTGATTTGGCTCAAGTGGCGAGTGCGGCCATCGCGTTCGATGAGGGTGCCGCTGGAGAACGGGTCAATCGTGCCGTCGCGGCGGCGGAGTTGGAAGATCATCAGTTCGCGGCCGTCGTTCAGTTGGAGGCTCATCCAGTCCCAGCCGGTTTGTTCGGCGTCGAGTTGGTGGGTGAAGAACTCGTGGTCCATCCAGGCTTGGCCGGTGACTTGCCTTTTGTCTTCTCCGATCGTTACTTCCCCACTGACTTTCAGGCGAGTGAGTGAGACGTAATGGGAGGCGCGGCCTTCGCCTTTGGCCTTTTGACTGACCCCGTTTTCGCCGTGGATCGCGGGCGGCTTTTGGCTGGTGAGGTTCAGTTGGAGGGTGAAGCTGGGGTCGATGGCTTGTAATTGGATTTGGTTTTCCGATTGCCAGGTTACTTGCCAGTTGCCGTTCCAGACGCGCTTGGTCGTTTCTTCGATGCCGGCGAGTCCGGGGCCTTGGCGGTTGAGGCGTTCGCTGTGGAAGAAGCGTTGTCCGGTGATGTCGGTAAGGGCTAAGTGGGCGAGATAGATGTCTCTTACCGCCCAGGTGGAGGGTTTCGCGGTGCGGTCGGTAGCTTGGCGGAAGAAAGTAAGTTCGAAGCCGAGGTCACGGCCTTTTGTGTCTTTCAGATTGCCGGTGTAATACCACCATTCGGTTTGGAAGTCGGGGTGGCTGTAATGGTCTTTGGGGAAGTTGTATTGGTAGTTGGGTAGGGCGGGGCGGTACTGGGCATGGAGGGTGAGTGCGAGTATCGTGGCGGTTAGTGCCCCCCGGTTTGCGCTGCGGGCTAGGCGGAATCGTGCGGAGAATGTCAGGGCGCTTTGCACCCCCCGGCTTACGCCGCGGGCTAGGCGGAGTGGCCAGAGGGGCCAGAAGTGCGAGGTTGGCGAGAGTGGTGAGACGAGGAGGGGTAGTTGGTTGTGGAGTGAGTTGGCCATTATTCTTCGTGGATGACCTCAATGGGATTTAGGGCGAGGGCGACGCGGGCGGGGTAGAGGCCGGCTAGTAAGGTGGCAGTGAAGATGATGGTAAGTGCTCCTAGTAAAATAGCGATCGGGATATGGAATTGGATGGACCAGCCGAAGGATTGTTTGTTGATGACGTAGACGAGCACTAAAGAAAGAACGCCGCCTAGGATGATACCGCCTAGGACGGAGAGTAAGCCGATGAGTCCGGCTTCGCAGAGGATGAGTTTGCGGATTTGGGTACGGGCGGCGCCGAGGAAGCGGAGGAGACTCAGTTCGCGGCGGCGGTCGATGACTAAGGCGAGTAAGGCTCCGGCGACGCCAACGACGGCGACGAAGACGGCTACTAGTTCCAGGGCGTAGGTGATGGCGAAGGTACGGTCGAAGATGAGGATCGCTTCGCGGCGGAGGGATTGGTTGGGGAGGATGAGGACGCGGGAATCGGCGAGGGCGTTTTCGATGGCGCGCTGGGCTTGCGTGAGGTTGGTGCCGGGGCGGAGATAGACGGCGAGGTTGGAGGGTGCAGGGTCCGGTAAATAGCGCAGTAAGCGGGAGCGGTGGAGGATGATATAGCCGCGTTCGTTCGAGTAGTCGGTGTAGACGCCGACGATTTTAATGGGGTGGATCTTTTCGCCGAGGGGCAGGTTGATGGTGTCGCCCAAGTGGACATTGTGTTTATTGACGAAGGGTTCGCTCACGATGGCGGAATCGGAGTTGAGCATCTGGGCGTAGGCGGATTCGGGGTCGCCTTCGAGTAAGTGGAACTTGCCGCGTTGGCGGACGACGTTGGCGTCGCCCGAGCCGAGGGTTACGGGGAGTCCGCGGAAGAAGATGGGGTAGGCACGGAATTGATCGACCATGGTGACCATGGGGAGGGCGGCGACCTTTTCTGCCATGCCTGGGGTGAGGGTGGGGAAGCGATCGGCGCTGGCGGGGACGGCGGGCTGGAGGAAGATATCGGCGGTAAGTTGGGAGTCGATCCATTGGATAACGGTTTCCCGGAAGCTGCCGACCATGATGCCGACGCTGACTAACATAGCGACGGCGGTGATGAGGGCGGCGATTAAGACCGAAGTTCGGCGCAGGGAGGCATCGAGGCTTTGGCTAGCGAGGAGGCCTTCCACACCGAGTAAGGACTTGAGTAAGTGGCGAGTGGAACGAGTTAGGTAGTGGACGAAGGCGGGCGTGGCGAGAGAGGCGCTGAGAACGAGGAGGGCGGCGGCTAAGTATCCGAAGAGGGGGCGGCGACCAATGGGTGGGGCAAGGGAAGCGAAATACGCGGCGGCGGCGCAGAAGGCGGAGAGGGCGAGGTTGCGGAATTGGGTTTGGCTGGTGTCGTAGTCCTTGCGGCCACGGGCCATGGCTTCGACGGGGGCGATGGCGGCGGCTTCACGGGCGGGGGCCCAAGCGGCGGCGAGAGTTACAGTAAGTCCCGCGAGAACGGCTTTGAGGGAGGAGAGAAAAGTAAGTGCGATGAGGCCGGGTTGGCTGGAGACATAGAGGTTTTGGACGGTGGCACCGATGGCACCGACGGCGGCTTCGGCCAGGAGTCGGCCGAGGGGGACACCGATGGCGATGCCAGCGAGGCCGAAGAGGGCAGCTTCGGCGAGGAACATGGTGAGGACGGTGGTGCGCGTCATGCCGAGGGCGCGGAGGATGCCGATTTCGGAGCGGCGGCGGACGACGGAGACGGAGATGGTGTTGTAGATGAGGAAGGCGCCGACGACTAAGGCGATGTAACTGAGGATGACTAAGTTGGAGCGGAAGCCGGCGAGCATTTTGCGATTTTCTTCGGTGCGGGCGCCGAAAGGGGCGAGGGTGGCGCCGGTGGGGAGGGCTTGTTTGATTTGGGGTTCCAGGTTGTCGGTGGCTTCGATCAGGAGGCGGTCGATTTTGAGGGGGCGACTTAGTAAGTCCTGGGCTAGGCCGAGGTCGACGATGGCGAAGGCGGTGTCGGAGTTAATTACTTTAGTTACGGTGAGTAAGTGGTCGTGGTCGTTGATGCGGAGAGTGATCTGTCTCTTATACACATCTCCGAGCCCACGAGACTAAGGCGAATCTCGTATGCCGTCTTCTGCTTGAAA
>ENA-ORBV01002560-ORBV01002560.1-microbial-mat-metagenome-genome-assembly--contig:-NODE-2560-length-38156-cov-6.393025_pt1 | contig 38156 bp, 36 predicted proteins | sample MGYA00237777_ERZ505514 | MGnify/ENA primary metagenome ERZ505514 (study PRJEB26160, sample SAMN06269048) | microbial mat metagenome | isolation source: Oligotrophic lake microbial mat | place... | reverse complement strand
CCCGACGCAGTGTAGCCGAGGGCTTCGACCTCGGCAAACTGCGGCTGTGGCGCGGCGGAGGCCCCAATCCAGCGTGCCCACAGCCACACCTCGGGCCGCCCACACTCGCAGGATCGCCGAAAACGGTCAGTTGGTGGGAGGGTTTGCCACGCCGGCATAGCGGAGCAAGTCTGGCGCCCGGCGTGGACCACGCCGGGCCGAGGCCGGGTGGCAATTTTTGCGTACTCTGGTTCGGGCTGCATTGACAGCCAGCGCTTGATCGGTGCGTTCTACGTCAGTCTGCGCCGCCGATCTCGGCCCGAGTTTCAACGACCGGCGGCATGTGCTGGCGGCCAACGGACTGATCCGTCTGCCCTGGGCGGTTGACCTGACACCCGTGGTCTTCATCTCCAGTGGCGCGTCCGCCGTCGCTCGGGTTCACGTCCGAGAATGCGGACGAACTGCGCACTGCGCTCTTGAGGGCCGCAGCAAGACGTACGCTGAACTCGACAAGTTCCTCCGGTTTCCTCACACACATACTCCTCTGAGTGAGGTCGTTTTCGCCGTTATGACGAGACGGCAGCTCGGACGGCGGTCTGGACGTCGGGGTACTGGAACGTGAATCCGAGGTCACGCGCGTGTTTCGGGACGACCCGCTGGCCGGCGAGCAAGGCGGGGCCGGCCATCTCGCCGACCAGCGCCTTCAGCGCAATGCCGGGCACCGGCAGCCAGCTCGGGCGGCCAAGGGCCGTGCCCAGGGCCTTGGAGAATTCGGCATTGGTTGCTGGTTCCGGAGCGGTGCCGTTAAACACCCCCACGGCATCGTTGCGCCTGAGGAGAAACACGACGAGTTCGATCCAGTCCGTACGATGGATCCACGACATCACCTGTTGACCGGAGCCGATCGGGCCGCCCACATAAAACTTAAACGGCGGGATCAACTTCTGGAGCGCGCCGCCATCGCGGGCCAGCGCGACGCCCGTGCGGAGGATGACCACGCGACAACCAAGCGCCGATGCCGCGTGGGCCTCGGCCTCCCAGTCCACGGCCAGCGTCGAGAGGAAGTCCGTGCCGGGGGGCGCGGACTCGTCGAGCGCCGGGCCGTCCTCGGGTTGTGGTCCATAAAACCCGACGGCTGAACCTGACAGAAACACGGATGGCCGCTTCGTGGCCGATCGAATCGCTCCGACGAGTGCGCGTGTTGAGTCGGTACGGCTCTGTCGCAACTCGAGCTTGCGGGCATCCGACCATCGTTTGTCGGCGATCCCGGCTCCGGCGAGGTTGATGACGGCGTCGGCGCCGTCGACCTCGCGCTGCCATGTACCGCTTACGTCATCCGGGTCGGCCGACCACGTGACCAATCGCATCCCGGCCGTGCTCTTCGACCGCCCGCGCGTGAGCACCACAACCTCATGTCCCTTCTCGGCCAGCTCGCGCGTCAACGGCTGTCCAAGAAATCCCGATCCGCCGGCGATGACGACTTTCATGCACTCTCCCTCGCCACACGTTGGCCCTCGGCGACGTCCACCTTCGCCAGCACCAGCATACCGGCGATGAAGAACACGATCAGGGAGAGAATGGCGGTCCGGCTTGATCCATCGCCGGCCACAATCGCAAACATCGCCGGGCCGAGGATGCCGGCGTATCGCTCAAACACGCTGAAGAAGGCGAAAAATTCGGACGACTTCGCCTTCGGAATCATCGACGCAAACAACGACCGGCTCAGCCCTTGTGTGCCGCCCTGCACCAGACCCACACACACCGCCAGCGCATAAAAATGCGCGGCCGTTGTCATGAAATACGCGAGGATCGTGATCCCGAGGTACATCGTGAGGCCGATGAAGATGCCACGTTTGGCACCGATCCGACTCGCGAGCGCTCCAAACAGGAACGAACACGGGACCCCGATAAACTGCACCAGCAACAAGGCGGTGATGAGCGATCCCGTGTCGATACCAATTCCGTCGCCATAGAGGACGGCCACGCGGATGATGGTCTGGATGCCATCATTGTAGAGAAAAAACGCGATCAACATCAGCAGCGCGTGTTTGTAGTGTTTGAGCTCGCGAAAGGTTTCGCCCAATTTTTTGAAGGCTTCGCGGATCGTGCCGCCGACCGTGACGGCCGTACCTGGTCTGACGATGACGGGCTCGGCCACGCGCCGGAACAGGGGCAGCGAGAACAGCAGCCACCAGACGCCGACGGTCACAAACGACAGCCGGGAGGCGACCCCGGCATCCGCCAGCCCGAACCACGCCGGCTGCTGAATCATCAGGATGTTGATGGCCAGCAGCGTGCCGCCGCCGATGTAGCCGATGGCATAGCCGGCCGTGGACACCTTGTCGAGTTCCTCGGGCTTCGCGATAAAGGGCAGCAGCGATTCGTAGAACACGATGCTACCGGCCACGGCGATGTTGCCAAGGGCAAACAGCCCGAGCGCGAGCATCCAGTCGCCCTCGCGGATCCACCACATCCCGAAGGTCGCCGAGACGCCGACGGTGACAAAGACCGCGAGGAACGTCTTTTTGATCGGTTTGGCGTCGGCGATCGCACCAAGAATGGGCGCAATCACGGCCATGATCACAATGGCGATCGTGGTGGCCCAGAGATACCGGCTGTCCTGCAGGTTCTCGGGCATCCCCGCAGCGGCGACTTGTTTGAAATAAATGGGGAAGACGCCGGCGATGATGGTCGTCTGAAAAGCGGAGTTCGCCCAGTCGTACATCGCCCACGCCCGGAGGTCCGGGCGATTGAGGCCGAGGCGGTTCAACACGCCGCGAGTCTAACTCATGCCGACGACTGCCGCAGCGGTGCGTTGCCCTTACGGGAGCTTGATGGCGCCGGTGTAAATCGCCATGCCCACCACCGCGTCGATACCGAGAGTGTGGAGGTGGTCGACCTCGGCAAGGGTGCGAATGCCGCCGGCGGCGATGACCCGTCCGGGCGCCTCGGCGTTGATGGCGAGGACGGCGTCGAGATTCAGGCCCGACATCGTCCCCTCCGTCTCGACGTGGGTATAGAGGAAGCGATCCACAAATGGCGAGAGCGCGCGCACCGCGGCGACCCCGGTCACCGTCGTGGCGGTTTTCCAGCCGTGAATGGTCACGAAACCACCGCGGCTGTCGACGGCCGCGATGAGCCGGTCCGCGCCGATCGCGATGGTGAACTCTCGCGCGCGGTCGACGAGCACGGTTGTGGTGGTGAACAACGACGAGCCGAGAATGACACGCTGTGCGCCCGCGTCAATCAACTGCTGTGCGCGCTCCGGCGTCCGTACGCCTCCGCCAACCTGGCAGGGCAAACGGCTGCAGACATATCGCACGAGCGTCGCATTGTCGCCGGTGCCCATGGCGGCATCGAGGTCAATGACTTGGACGATGGGGAACGACGAGAACCGGGCAATCCAGCCGTCGAGATCGTCACTCTGCACGGCGAGTTTCTCGCCTTGAATGAGTTGCACCACACGGCCGTTCTGGAGATCGATGGAAGGGATGAGCATTTGGGAAGGTAGAAGGGAAAAGGCGAAAGGGAAAAGGGAAGACGGACAAGGCTAAAGGTACGGACGGATGGGAATATCGCGGTCGATCAGGAACTGCTTCAGCTCGCTGACGGCGTGTTCGGAGAAGTGGAACACCGAGGCGGCAAGCGCGGCGTCGGCGCGGCCGGTGGTGTAGACCTCGGCGAAGTGTTCAAACGTGCCGGCGCCGCCTGAGGCGATCACCGGGATGTTGACCGCCGTACTCACGGCCGAGGTCAGTTCGCAATCAAAGCCGGACTTGGTGCCGTCCCGGTCGATGGACGTCAGCAGGATTTCTCCCGCGCCACGGTCGGTTGCCTCACGCGCCCAGCTGACGGCATCGCGGCCTTCGCGCTGCGTGCCGCTGCGGGAATGCACCGACCAGTGGAGTGCGGAGTGCGACGTGCCGAGTGCGGCGTCAATCGCTACGACCACCGCCTGCGCCCCATATACCTTGGCGATGCCGGTGATCAGTGTGGGTGTCCGCAGAGCGGCACTATTGATGGATACCTTGTCGGCGCCGGCGTCAAAGACGGCCTTTGCGGCGTCGAGCGAGCTGATGCCGCCTCCGACACAGAGGGGGATAAACAGCTCCTGCGCAACGGTGTGGACCGTGTGCAGAAAAGTCTGGCGGCCTTCAAGCGTCGCTGTGACGTCCAGCAACACCAATTCGTCGATGCCGTCCGCGTTGTAGCGCCGCGCGAGTGAGGCGGGATCACCCGCGAGGCGAAGGCCTTCGAAGTTCACGCCCTTGACCACCTGGCCATCGCGTACGTCAAGGCAGGCAATCAGTCGTCGTGTCAGCATCACCGGCCCCCGCTCGCAATGTCGATAAACCGTTTCAACAGTTCGAGACCCATGTCGCCGGACTTCTCCGGGTGCCACTGCGCGCCAAACACACGGCCGTCTTCAACCACAGAGGCAAATGTCATCGCGTGTGTCGTGGTTGCCACGGTAGCATCGCTGACCGGGGCGGCGAACGTGTGTGTGAAGTACGCGTACGCGCCGTCTGTCGCATCAGGGAGAAGTCGCGAAGGCGTCGCAGTTCGCTCGAGTGAATTCCAGCCGACGTGTGGCACCTTGACCGCGCTTCCGTCGAGCCGGAAACATCGGCCTCTGAAGACGCCAAGGCCAGCCACGTCCGGCGCCTCTTCGCTTCCCTCGAACAGCCACTGCATGCCGAGGCAAATGCCAAGAACCGCCGCTCCGGCATCGATGCGCGTCCGGACGGCGCGGTGCCAGTCCGGTGAGAGCGAGCGCGTGGCGTTGAAGTGACCGACCCCTGGAATCAGCAATGTTGTGCTGCTGGTAATGTCCGCCACGGTTGAGACAAGTCGCGGCGTTGCGCCAACCGCGCCCAGTGCCCGGTTGACCGACGCAAGATTGCCCGCGCCGTAGTCAACGACGTCAATGGTGATCACAGCAGGCCTTTGGTGCTGGGAAGGAGGCGTGCGAGCTGTTTGTCCTTCGAGACCGCCGCGCGAAGCGCACGCGCAAACGCCTTGAACGACGCTTCCACCTTGTGGTGACTCGACCGGCCGTACAGCACCTTGATGTGGACATTGGCGCGCGCGGCCATCGCAAACCCTTCGAAGAAGTCCTGGACGAGCTCCGTCTGCAGGTCGCCGACCTTCGCCGCTGGCGACTTGAGATCCACAACTGAATACGGACGGCCCGACAAGTCGATGGCCGCAACCGCGAGTGTCTCATCCATCGGCATCACGAAATATCCGGCTCGGTTGATGCCACGTTTGTTGCCGACGGCGAGCGCAACGGCTTCTCCAAGCGCAATGCCGGCGTCTTCCACAGTGTGATGTTGATCGACCGTGAGGTCGCCCGAGATGTGGAGAGACAGGTCAAACCCTCCGTGTTTGGTCACAAGCTCGAGCATGTGATCAAAAAAACCAATCCCCGTGGTGATGTCGTAGCGCCCGCGTCCTTCCAGGACAAGGCGCCCGGTGATCTGCGTTTCGGTGGTCTGACGATTAATTGTTGCGCGACGCAAGCACGGCCTCCAGTGTCTGTAAACAACGGTCAGTGGCATCCACCGTGCCCGCACTGATGCGAATGCACCCGACGCACCCGGGAGCCGCGGAGCGGTCCCTGATGAAGATCCCTCGCTCAGCCATCTGGGCGACGATGGCGGAGGCGGAATCGCCGATGCGCATCAGGACGAAGTTCGCCTCGCTGCGCCAGTAGCGGAAGTGGTGCGTCTCGCAGAACGCGTAAATACGTTCACGTGATTCAGCCGATTGCGCCACATACGCCCGCACCCACGCGTCATCGTCAAGCGCGGCAGTCAGCGCGACGACGGCGGCGATGTTCAAACTGAACGGGGGCAACAGCGCGCGCAACGGGGCGAGAGCATCAGGGTGCGCGACCAGCGCACCAATGCGGAGCGCGGCGAGACCGTGGCCTTTGGCAAACGTGCGTCCGACAATCAGGTTGTGGTGGCGATCAAGCACGGGGCCGATGATGGTGCGGCCGGAAAAATCGGCGTAGGCCTCATCGACAAGAACCGTGGTGGTTGGTGCCGCGGCGGCGATGTGTTCAATCGCGCCGGCAGGAATCCCGAGTCCGGTCGGGTTGTTGGGATCGGTGAGGTAGACGACCCCGGCGTCTGGCGCCGCGGCGAGCAACTCGTCGAGCGGGAATTCGAAGTCAGGCCTGGGCGGGATGGGTGTCACCGGCAACCCGACGGCCTCCGCGCACACGCGGTACATCTCAAACGCCGGCTCCGGGTAGACGCCCCCCCGAAAAAGGTGTCGGGTGCCTTTTTTAAAGGCACCCGACACCTTTTCCTCGAAGGCGGCCGCCGCTGCAACGATATGGAGGCCTTCGTCGAGTCCGTTGACCAGTTGCACCCAGCCCGACGGGAGGGAAAAGTACTGCTCGACCCGTCGCGTGATGGCGTCGTAGTCCGGGTAATTCGCTATGTCTGAGGGAGTTAGCGCGCGCAGGGCCTCGAGGACCCTGGGCGAACACCCAGCGGTGTTTTCGTTGAGATGCAGCCGCAAACCGGCGCGTCGCTCGGGCGCCAAGTATGTCATTTCCGCCCTTTTTCCAGGCGCGCGGCGATGCTCCGCGCGTGCATCGTCAGCCCCTCCGCGCTGGCTAACGCCAGCGCGGAGGGGGCAATCGTCGCCAGCCCACGTCGTGTCAGCGTCTGCACCGTGAACGTCCGCACGAAGTCCGCGGCGGACAAGCCGCCGCGCACTCGCGCCGCCCCACCCGTCGGCAGCACGTGATTGGACCCCGTCGCGTAGTCGCCGGCGGCCTGCACACTCCAGTCGCCGACAAACACCGTGCCGGCGGCCACGGCCGCCGGCACGTCGTTCGCGCTGTCGACGACGAGGTGCTCCGGCGCGAGGCGATTGACCACGTCAATCGCCTCGCGCCGCGACCGCGCCACCACGATCGCCCCGTGGCGCGCGATCGACGTGCGCGCGGGGCCGTCCGCCGGCGTGAGCCGGCGGACGGCCCCGGCCACTTCGCGCGCCAGCGACGCGCGCGTGGTCACAAAGACGGCGCGCGCGTGGGGGTCGTGCTCGGCCTGCGCGAGCAGGTCGAGCGCGATCCACTCGGGACGCCCGGCGTCGGACCACACGACGATCTCGCTGGGGCCCGCGTGGACGTCGATCGGGCACTCGCGCGAGACCTGCGACTTGGCCGCGGCCACCCACGCATTGCCCGGGCCGACAATCTTGTCGACCCGGGCAATGCTCGCGGTGCCATACGCGAGCGCGCCGATCGCCTGCGCGCCGCCGACGGTGATCACCCGCGTGGCGCCGGCCTCGATCGCCGCGCACAACACGGTCGCATCCGGGCGCGGACAGACGACGGTGATGTCCTTGACGCCGGCCGCCACTGCCGGCACGACCGTCATGATCAACGTGGACGGGAGAGGGTAGCGGCCGCCCGGCACGTAACAGCCGACGCGCGCCAGCGGGGCGACGCGCTGCTCGATGCGGACACCCGGCTCGACGTCGACGACAAACGGACGCGGGACCTGCGCGTCGGCGACCAGGCGCACGCGCGCGATCGAGGCGCCGATCGCCTCACGGACTTCGCGTGGGGTGGCTCGCCACCCCGCGCGAAGCTCTGCGCGCGTCAGCTCACGCGGCACCATCCCGTCCAGCTTGCGACTCCACGCGCGCACGGCCACATCACCGCGACGACGTACGTCCGCCAGAATCTGCGCGGCCGTCGCCTCCACCTGGGGATCACGCGCCTGATCCGCAGAAACCAACCGTGTGATCGCACGCACATCCGATCCGGAAATGATTCGCATCACATTACAATTTTGTTGAGGGGATATTCGACGATGCCCTGGGCGCGGGCGGCCTTGAGCGCCGGAATCAGTTCGCGCACCGTGCGCTCTTCGATGATGGTGTTGACCGCCACCCAGTCGTCATCACTCAGTGCCGAGATGGTCGGACGCTGCAGCGCCGGCAACAACGCGAGCACATTCGGAAGATCCGCCCGGGCCACATTCAACATCAGGCCCACGCGACCCTGCGCCTCAATGGCCGCCCGCAGCAACAGCGCAATGTTCTCGATCTTGGTGCGCTTCCAGTCGTCAGTCAGCGCCACCGGGTTGGCAATGAACTGCGTGTTGGACTCCATCAGCGTATCGATCACCCGAAGTCGATTGGCCCGCAGCGACGATCCCGTTTCCGTCACATCCACGATGGCGTCGGCCAGCATCGGCGGCTTGACCTCGGTCGCGCCCCACGAGAACTCGACGTTGACGTTCACGCCCTGGCGACGGAAGTACGACTCGGTCACGCGCACAAGTTCAGTGGCGATCGTCTTGCCTTCGAGATCCTGCGGTGTCTTGAACGGGGAGTCTTCCGGCACCGCGAGCACCCAGCGGACTTTGCCAAACGACTGCTTTGCATAAATCAGGTCGGCCACCGACGTCACAGCCGGTCCGTTCTGCGACGGCCGCTGTTCGGCGTGTTCCGCGATCCAGTCCTGCCCGGTGAGCCCCGCGTCGAGCACGCCGTCGGCCACGTACCGCGCCATCTCCTGCGCGCGAATCAGCATGCACTCAATCTGCGGATCATCAATGGCCGGAAAGTACGACCGCGAGTTCACATAGACGTTGAATCCGGCGCGTGCAAACAGCTGCACCGTCGCGTCCTGCAACGACCCCTTCGGAATGCCGAGACGCAGTTTCGCTGCGGTCATTGTGCACCGCCTTCACCACGGACCCCGGACCCTGGACCCTCGGACCCTGGACCATTGGCCCCCATCGGCACAAAACAACTGCGCCGATTCAGGTGACACACATTGCCATCGCCTTCGCGCCGCACCTTCACCACCACCGTGTCATCGTCACAATCAGTGAGGAGGGCGGTCACAGCGAGACGGTTGCCTGACGTCTCGCCCTTTTTCCAGAGGGTGTTGCGCGAGCGGGAGAAAAACGTCGCGTAGCCGGTCTCACGTGTGAGCCGGAGGGCGTCGTCGTTCATGAAACCGACCATCAGCACTTCGCCGCTGGTGTCGTCCTGGACCACCGCCGGGATGAGCCCGTTGAGTTTTGAAAAATCCACTGTGCCTCTGCCTTTGTTGAAATCGCACGGACTGGCAGGGCCTGAAAATACAAAACCCCGCCAGGTCCGGCGGGGTTTGTGTCTCTCGAGAGTGAACTCGACAACGCGCTAAGCGCAACTCCACCGACCGGTCAGATGACCGTGATGATGGTGGTGATGGTGCTGCGACGCGAAAAACATGACTCGACAAGGCTACCCAGTCGCCCCATCGGCTGTCAAATGTGGCCTCGTCGCCGACCTGCGTTCGGGCTACACTGCTCTGCGAAGCGCCCATGACGACTCACGCCTCGGTCCAGGCCTCGGTCCAACCACTCGTGCACAGTCGATGGTGGGGACCCCTGGCGGTTGTCACGATGGTCCTGCTCTTGGTCGCCGAGATTGCGCCATGGCCCGCATGGGAAACGACCTTCAAGTATGCGCAGCGGATCCTGATCCTGACCGGAATTGCGATTTACGCCCGGCACGGTTTCCGCATGCGCCGCGGCGCATGGACGATGCAGTCGTGGGGGCGATTTGCCGCCTCGGTCATAGTGTCGCTGGCCGGTCCCGCGCTGATGCTTGCACTGGCTGCGGGTGTCGACAACGGATCGGCCTGGGTGGGCGAGGGACGGTCGATGATGCGCCTCACGATCGCCCTGGCGGCCCTTGCTGTCGCCGTTGTCGGAACGAGCATGTTCGTCGGCGCGATGCACAGATTTGCGACTGACCCACCCGGCAGTCAGTACGATTCACGCCTCGCGCGGTTGTGGCGGGCGTTCTTGTCGCATGATTAGGGCCATGAAACTGATGTCCGGGTTCATCTGTGTTCTGGCCTTGATGGCGCCCGCTGCCGCATTCGCCCAGGCTGATGCCGAGGGGTCCAAGGACCACCCCGTTGTTCCGCGTCTGGCCGGCGGTCAGTATTACGTCTCCGCCTACGAGGCGCGGGATTTTGGCGCCGGTGATTTCTACTTCAAAGACGACGAACATCGCGTGGAGGGGAAGTTCACCAAGATCGAATATTGGATCAAGGACAACGCCAAGCCGTTTTCCGGCGTCGAGATCGGGCGCAACTACCAGAAGGCTGTTGCCGGGAAAAAGGGCGAGACGTTGTACTTCAGCGTCGACAACTCCGGCGGCACCGCCACCTTCCGCGTCGACTTGGACGGCACCCGGGTGTGGATCGGCCTCAGGGTGTCCAACGACGGCGAGGTCTACGAACTGACCATCGTCGAAGAGACGGTGATGAAGCAGAGCGTGGAATTGAATGCGGGCGCGATGGCCGCTGAGTTGACCAAGTCCGGCCGCGTGACCCTCAGAGGGATTCTGTTTGATGTCGGCCTCGCGACGATACGCGACACGTCAGCCGCGCTGCTCGCCGAGGTGGCAGCACTTCTGAAGGCCGAGCCCCCGCTCGCCCTTGAGGTGGTGGGGCACACGGATAACACGGGAACCGCCGCCGGCAACCTCACCCTTTCCCGTCAGCGCGCCGAGGCCGTCAAGGCGTGGCTCGTCAAAAATCACGCGATCGATCCGGCCCGCCTCACGACCAGCGGCCGCGGTGACACGGTGCCAGTCGCCGACAACACGACCGATGCCAGCCGCACGCAGAATCGCCGCGTCGAACTGGTCAAGCGGTGACGCCATCACCGGCGCCACGGTTCGGGGAGCTTCGGCGGAGGCTCGCACGCACACCCGGCACCGGCCAGCCGGAACCCCAGCAGCAACATCAGCGACTTGTGTTTCAGGCTCGCATTCGACGGAGCATCTCGAATCACGTTACGCAGGCCGTGCACGTACCGGCCATCGAGTGACAAGCGCCCACGATGGAGGCTGGCACCGACCACAACCGACACGTCGACATCGGCCAACGACTCCCGACGTGACAGCCAGATCTCGTCTGGTGCCATCCCAGGGCGAACAACACCACTGCAGCTCAGCCGGAAGCTGACGCGGGTCCCGGACGTTGATATTGGCGAGTGTCAGGCCACCCTTGACGCCAAATTCCTGTGCATCGACCACACTCGGCAGGAGGAGAAACGCACTCAACAGGAGCCGTCCAGGAACACGAAGAATTCCGTGTAGACGAAGACCCATAAACACCTGCCAGACGATGCTGCAAGGGTAGCGCCGGGCGACTCAGGCACAATAGACCTCCAATGCACGTGCTGGTGGTGGAAGACGACGGGAAAACCGCGCAGTGGCTGCGGCTGTATCTCGAGCAGGACGGGCTGCGCGTGTCGACGGTTGCGGACGGCCCGGCAGCGCTGGCCGCATTCGACAACGATCGCCCGGACCTGGTGCTGCTCGATGTGATGATTCCCGGCATGAATGGCTTTGACGTCTGCAGGGCGATCCGGGTGGGGGCACGGACGCCGATTATCCTCATCACCGCGCGCGCGGCCGAAGACGATCGGCTGCGGGGATTTGATGCAGGCGCGGATGATTACATCACCAAGCCGTTCAGTCCTCGGGAGGTCGTCGCTCGGGTTCGTGCCGTCCTGCGACGCGCGCAACCCAACTCGGACACTGCCGACAGCGCCTCGATTGTGCTCGGGAGCCTGACGCTGCGGCCCGATGCGTTGGTGATGGAAGTCGGGGCCACGTCGGTGAAGCTGACGCCGGTGGAGTCCCGATTGTTGGCCGTGATGCTCGGCGTCCCGGGTCGCGGCTGGACCCGCGCGCAGTTGGTCGCTCGGGTGATGGGACACGACTTCGACGGCAATGAACGGACGATCGATGTCCACGTCAAGAACGTGCGACGCAAACTCGACGGCTTGCCACAGACGCCGACATTGCCTCGAATCGAAACCGCGCACGGATTGGGATACCGGCTGACATGCGAAGTCTGACGACGCGATTTTTTGTCGGTCTGGTGCTGGTGTCGGTGGCCGCTCTGGCGCTGGGGACGTGGTGGGTCCAGCGGACGGTCGCGCAGCAGTTTGGCCGTCAGCTCGTGGTGGAGCAGACCCGTGAGGTGATTGATGGGCAGGTCGTTGAGCGCGAAACGCGGCGGGAACTGCCTGGCGACGGACCGGTCGTGAGTGAAGAAATCCGTGGCGTGGATGTCGCACGGCTCAATCGCCGACTCCTGATCGCATTCTCCGTCGTGGTCATCGGGGCCGCACTGGTGACCGCGCTGATGGCCCGTCTCGTACTCGGCCCCATTCACGCCCTGCGGCTGGCCGTTGACCAGATGGCTGCGGGGACCTCAACTGCACGCGTCGCGGTGACCGGCAACGACGAGCTGACCGCGCTCGGGCGCGCATTCAACTCGATGGCCGATGCCCTCGCAAGTCAGGAGCAGCTCAAGCGCGATCTCACCAACGACATCGCGCACGAGCTTCGCACGCCGCTCACCGATCTCCGCTGCCATCTCGAAGCGTTGCAGGATCACGTGGTGGAGGTCACACCAGAGACGTTGGCCACGCTGCATGCGGAGGTCAGCCACCTGCAACGCCTCGTGGAGGACCTGGGCGAGCTCGCGCGCGCAGATGCCCGGCAGCTTCCACTGGAACCGGAAGCCGTCGTGGTGGCCGACGTGGTCGACCATCTCGTGAAACAAGCCGCACCTCGAGCCGGCGCACTCGGCGTGGCGCTGGCGATCGGAGCGGTGGATCCCGAGGCGCGGGCGTGGGTGGATCGAGGACGGTTGCAGCAAGTTGTCGGCAATCTGCTCGACAACGCGCTGGCGCACACACCCGCCGGCGGCACAATTGCCCTCGAAGTGCGGGCGGTCCCGGACGGAATCGCGATCAGCGTCCGCGACTCTGGGCCCGGCATTCCCGCAGACCATCTGCCGCACATCTTCGATCGCTTTTATCGCGTGGATGCCTCGCGCTCAAGAACCACCGGCGGTGTCGGCCTGGGTCTCGCGATTGCACGCCAGTTCGTGGAAGCCAGTGGTGGGCGCATCTCGGTGGACAGTCCCTCGAGTGGTGGCGCCGTGTTCACAGTGGTGATTCCGGCCTTCATAATTCCTTCATAGTTTCCGAGTCTGTTGAGGCCATGATGCGACGAATGCTCGGTCTGCTGGTGGCGATGGCGATGGCAGGCGGGGCGACGCCGCGACGCGGATTGACGACTATCTGACCAAATTGGTCCCGCACGGATTCTCCGGGGCGGTGCTGGTCGCTGCTGACGGCAACCTCGTCCTGAAAAAGGCCTACGGCTACGCCAATCGCGCGACGAACCAGCTGTACACCATCGACATGGTGTCGTGTATCGGGTCGGTGACGAAGCAGTTCACCGGTGCGGCAATTGTGAAACTCGAGATGATGGGCAAACTCAAGACGAGTGATCCCATTTCGAAGTACCTGCCCGGCGTACCAGACGACAAACGAGACATCACGATTCATCAACTGCTCACGCACACGGCCGGCGTTTCCGGCGATCTGGGCGGCCGCGACGCGGACCCGATCGAGCGCGATGTGCTGGTGGCGCGCGTGCTCGCGCAGCCACTGGTGCGCAAACCGGGTGAAGGATTCGAATATTCCAATGAAGGCTATTCGCTCGCCGGCGCGATCGTGGAGCGCGCTGGGTTGACACCCGGCGGCGGTCGGTTCGTGAATTCGAGCGCGTTGAGCTTCTCGGCACCGGCAACGTCCAGGGTGATCCCGCAGTGACGGTGCGTCTCAAGTTCGCGCGTGGAGGCCCGGTGCTGCAGTACATCTGGGGACCTCGACGATTGGTCGGCTTCCGCGCGGTGCCGGTGACGCCCGTCGCCCTGACCGCCGAGTCAGCGCAGAGTTGGGCGTACCTCAGCTATCGACTGCCGCAACTCATCAAAGTGGCGTTTGGCCCGGGCGGCACACTGACGGTGACCTCGCCCGTCGGCACGATCACCGCCAAGCGATAGGTCGCGTCACCGCAATATGCGAATCGCCTGGAGTGTGCGTGACTGGGCGCCATCGCGCTCGGCGATGAGTTCAATGAGGTAATCAGCCGAGGCCAGGGCCGCCAGGCTCAAGTCGAGGCGTACACGCATGCCGTCTGGCGTGTCGTCGGTGGTGACGGGCGGCGCAAAGTTCAACGGTTCCCCGCTGGTCTGCAACAGCCGTGCGCGCACGGTGTACGGCGTGCCCCCACCGGGCAGCAGCCACTCCGCGCGCAGGCGTTCGGTGCGCCAAAACTGCGGGTCGGCCACGGGTCTGAACGGTGCCGCCGGCTGCGGCAGTGCGCGATACAGCAGCGGTTCTCCAAACACCGATTCGTCGTCGGCCGCCACTCTCACGTGGTCCTCAATTGCGTCATCCGGTTGCGTGATACGTGCGCGGACCTGCCAGGGACCCTGGTGATTTGAAGGCAGGAGCAGCCGCACCTCCGCGCCGCGCGTTCCAGCCGCCATCGTCGTTCGACCCGACATCGTCTGTCCTTGTTGGTCCGTGGCGTTCACTTCGACCTCGCCACCATTGCGCCATCGAGTGGCAGCGGTGGTCTGGGGAATCTCGACAGCGATGGCGAGGGTCTGTCCGTGAACGGCGCCGTGCACGTGAAGTTCCGCATCCGCGCGTACTCGGGCCAGGACGTTCATGGCCGATTCTTCTGCGGTAGGCCCGACGGGGCGTGGGGGCGCATCGGCCGCCGCTCGCATGGCCGCGATGTCCTCGGCGCTTGGGGCCCGATATTCGTAGCGGGCGCGTACCGCCTTGCCGGTGGACTTCAGTTTCACGCGAAGGCGTCGCAGTCGGCCGTCCCATTTGGTGTTGGTCGTGTAGTAGCCCAGCGCGTAGTACGCCGACATGTCGTTGGCAATCCGTTTGAAGCCTTCCTTGATGCCGTTGGTGTTGACGACGGCCAGACCACCAGTCTCGCTGGCCAGCTGGCTCAAGTACGAACTGGCCCAGTTCACATTCATCGTCAGACCCGCCGGGCTGATCGGATTGACGGCGACATTCATGCGGCGCGCGAGTTTGATCAGGTCCTGGAAGCGTTGCGGATGTGGCTCGGGAATGCCGGACGCGAGCATCTGGCAGGCACCCGCGCTGTTGTAGTCCGGCTGATAGATACCTGACGCCAAGCCCCCAGCGCCAGGCAATGGACGACCTGATGGCGGTGGAGCCCCCCGACTGCCGCCGATCGCCGGCGGCATCCCTCGACGGCGACTGAACGACTCCACCCCAGGCATACTCTCGGTCACAAGGATGATGCTCTTCCGTTCATCCCGAATCGTGCCCAGGATCTTGATGAGACCTTCCAGATCTCGATACAAGTTGTCGGTGCGCCAATTTTCGACCAGCCCGAAGCCGGCCTGTCCGAAACAGGTGAGGAGTTTTTGTTCCACCGGATCCATGCTGACCGGATCCTGGTGGTTGTGGATCTGGAGGAACTGACCGACCATCGCCTGCATGCTCGGCGTGAATTGTCCAAGCACCAGATCGCTGGCCTCGTGATTGGGGAGGAGGATGCCGAAGAGATCGCGGGGGCCGATTTCCCTGGTCAACAGGTCGATGAGCGGCTGTCGCACATAGTGCGCGTTGTTCCACGTGAGGCGGTCCAGATAGACCACGACCACCCGGTACCGTGGGTCGGCGGCGAGCCGGAACGATTCGTTCTGGTCGCGCGGGTCGGGCCGCTCGGAGCCCGGGCTCCACCGTTCGTACTCGATAAATTCAGAAGTGTCGATCTGCTGTGTCGCACCGTCTTCCGTCAGCTCGAAGTCGGCCGCCGTGAGTCCGCGAAGGACCGCGCCGTCGGTGTCGGTGGGATACGCGTCGACGCGGACAAAATGGCTGTCCGCTCGAAACACCGGCAACTGTCGTTCTGGCAGCTGTCGTTGGGATACCACCTGCGCGTCAGGGAAGGCCGCGTACAGACTGGCGATCAGAAGGGCGATCGCCACTGAGGCTCGGACGAGCGGAACGCGGTTGCTTACCATGCGGACACCTGCACGACGCGGACGGCGGAGCTGGCCCGGCCATCTTATGCCACGACCCGCCATCGCGTCTCGCGGTGTGACGCAGTCGGTGGAACCCCATGGTCCCCATGTTTCAAAAAACCTGGCAGGCTCCGTGCCTCTGCGTCTCCCTGTGAAGAATCAACGCGCTCGTCAGCGCTGCACACCTGCCGGCGTCACAGGCGTGGACGCCTTGGCGTCGGCACTGCGTTTGTCCGCCACACCGTAGATCGCGCCGGTGTTTGGATGCACCCAGATCGACTGCGCAGACCCCTGCGTCCCGCCCATGCGCGCATCGTGGCCAAGCGCCTTCAGCGCCGCGAGCACATCCTCGGATACACCATTCGCCTCAATCGACAGGCGATCGGGCAGCCACTGGTGATGCATGCGCGGCGCGTCCACCGCCTCGCGGCCGTTGAGGCCCCACGCCGTCACGCCAAGCACCACATCCAGCGACGTGTTGATGATCGTGCGCCCACCCGGGGATCCCGTCACGAGCACCAGGCGGCCGGAGCGCGCCACGATGACGGGCGTCATGGAACTGAGCATCCGCTTGCCGGGCGCGATCAAATTCGCCGGTGTGCCGATGTCGCCGGTGAGGTTGGTCGTGCCGGGCGTTTTGTTGAAGTCGCCCATCTCGTTGTTGAGCAGGAACCCGGTCCCCGGAATCACAAGGTGTGACCCGTAGCCGCCCTCAAGCGTGTAGGTCAGCGACACCGCCATGCCCGAACGATCCGCGACCGAGAAGTGTGTGGTCTCGTCCGATTCCTCCCTTGGGAGCGTGACGATGTCTTTGCCCAGTTCGGTTGAACTCGTGGCGCGCTTGCGATCGATGGTCGAGGTGAGCTCGCGGGCATAGGGCTTCGAGATCAGGCGCGCGACCGGGATCTCTGAAAAGTCGGGATCACCCAGGTGACGCGCACGGTCGAGAAATGCTCGACGCCGGGCTTCCGTCGTGAGGTGGATCGCCTCAGGGGACAGCCGTGGGAGCTTCTGAATGTCCAGCGCCTCAAGCATGTTGAGCATCGCAATGAGCGCCGTGCCCCCGGAGCTGGGCGGCGGCATGGAGATGATGTCGTACCCGAGGAACGTACCGCGCACCGGCTGGCGTTCCTTGGCCTGATACGCGGCGAGGTCAGCCTTGGTGATCAGTCCACCGTTGGCGGCCATCGCCTTGTCAATCGTGTCGGCAATCCAGCCTGTGTAAAACGCGTCAGGGCCGTCGGTCGCAATCGCGGCCAGCGTCTTTGCGAGATCACCGAGGACGATCGTGTCGCCGGCGGTCCAGGGCTTGCCGTCGGGCCTGCCGTACGCCGCGACCGATCCCGGGAACGCTTTCATCGGACCCGCCACTTCACGGTTCAGTCCATTGGCCAGTGAGGCCGACACCGTAAAACCGCTGCGAGCCAGATCGGCCGACGGCATCACCACGTCGCGCCACGGCAACTTGCCGAACCGCGCGTGCGCCATCGCGAGGCCACGCACCGTGCCGGGCACACCAGGCGCGAGGTACCCCGCGTTGGTCAGGCTGCGAACGATGTTCCCCTGCCCGTCCAGATACATTGTCGGCGTCGACTTTCCAGGCGCCTTCTCTCGGAAGTCGAATGTCGTCGCCGTGCCATCAGCCAGGCGCACGATCATGAATCCGCCGCCCCCAATGTTGCCGGCGGTGGGATAGGTCACGGCCATCGCGAACGCCGTGGCCACTGCAGCGTCCACCGCCGTGCCGCCACGGGCGAGCACCGAGGCTCCGATGTCAGATGCAATGTCGGACGAAGAGACGACCACACCATCTTTTGAAAAGACGCCGAGATCGGCGGGTGTCTGGGTGGAGACCGACGTCGTTAATGTAGCGACTACGGCAAGGGCAGCCAGGGTGCGGAGTGTCATGGGGGCAAGGGTAACCCAATTTGGATGGAGAGATGAGGGGATGGGGATTATGATTTGCCGCATGAGATTTCGAATCGCAGTCCTGCTCACCGGGTTCGCCGGTGCCATCGTCGTGGCACAGGCGACCACCGCCCAGTCGGGCCCCAGGGACGCGGCCGTGGACAAAGTGTTTGCCGCGTGGAATACGGCCACGCCCGGATGTGCCATTGGCATCGCCGAAAATGGCGTTCCGGTCCTGGAACGTGCGTACGGCATGGCGGACCTTGAGCACTCGGCTCCCAACACGCCGGACACGATTTTCGAAGCCGGATCGGTCTCCAAACAATTCACGGCCGCCGCGATGATTCTCCTCGTCCGCGATGGCAAGGTGTCGCTCGATGACGATGTGCGGAAGTACGTGCCGGAGTTGCCGGTGTATCAGGCGCCGGTCACGATTCGGCAGATGTTGTCGCACACCAGTGGTCTGCGCGACTGGGGAAATCTTGCGGGCATTGCGGGCATGCCGCGCGGCAGCCGGGTCTATACCCATGGTCACGTGGTTGATCTGTTGAGTCGTCAGACCGCCCTCAATTTTGCACCGGGCACCCGGTGGTCGTACAGCAACTCCGGCTACAACCTGGCGGCCGTCGTGATCGCGCGTGTGAGCGGGATGTCCTTCGCGGAGTTCAGCCGGACACGGCTATTCCAGCCTCTCGGCCTGACGAAGACGTCGTGGCGCGATGACTACACGCGCCTCGTGCCCGGCCGTGCGGTCGGATACGGCATGTCCTTCGGACGTTTCGCGCAGGACATGCCGTTTGAAAACGTCCACGGCAACGGCGGTCTGCTGACGACCGTTGGTGACCTGCTCAAGTGGCAGGCGGCCCTGGCCTCAGGCACGCTCCAGGGCGCCGTCGTCGCCGACGCGCAGCAGGCAGTCGTGACACTTCCGGATGGACGCGAATTGCACTACGGTCTCGGCGTGTTCCGTGGTGTCTACAAAGGCGTACCCGAGGTGTATCACTCGGGCGCCACGGCCGGGTATCGCGCGTTCCTGACCGACTACCCATCGGCGAAGCTCACGATCGCGGTGTTGTGCAACGCCGGCAATGCCGCGCCGGCCACATTTGTGCGCCAGGTCAGTGACCTCTATCTTGGCGACAAGGCCAACGCGAACGCGCCTCGATCCACTCTGCTGCCCGAGGCGGAGGGACCGCTGGTCGGCGTCAAAGTCGATGCCTCGTATCGACCGACCGTGGACGACCTGGCGGCGTTTGCCGGCACGTACGACAGCGTGGAGATCGAGACGCAGTTCATCGCACGGATCGACAACGGCTCGCTCTCGCTCTTTCGTCGTCCCGACACACGCATCTCGCTGCGGCCACATTCACGTGACCGTTTTGAAGCAGGTGCCGGACTCGGGCAGGTGACGTTCCATCGCAAGGACGGTGTGGTGGTGGCGTTGAGCATCACGCAGGACCGTGTCTGGGATCTGCGATTGACGAAGACACGGTAGCATTGACGCAGGGATGCTCCTGCGGACGTTCACCATCATCGCCGCGCTTGGCCTTGCCGCCGGAGCGTGCGGCGTGCCCAGTGCCTTGCGGCCGTCGCTGCAGGACGCGCCGACGCACGAGCGCTACACAGCGGCGTTGTCGGAGTTCGGTCTGAACAACGTCGCGCTCGGCCAGGACTGGCTCTCGGAAGCACAGCGTGCGCTGGCGTCTCCACTTCCGGCACCGGCACCGTTTGTAGAGTCCGGCGTGTTCCCGGCTGATCGGCCGACCGCCGTCGGGTACCGGCTCGAACTGGTGCGCGGACGACGTCTCGCGATCGATCTGTCCTTTGAATCCAATGAACCCGGCCGGCTATTCATCGATTTGTTCGAGCTCCGGGATGGACAAGAGCCTCGTCGCGTGGGGGGTGCTGAGCCGGGTCAGTTCAGCTTTGAACACGACGTCAATTGGTCCGGGCCACACGTGCTGCGGCTGCAGCCTGAGCTTCTTCGATTCGGCAAGTACACGATCACGCAGCGCACACTGGCGTCGTTTATTTTTCCGATTCCCAATCGATCGCTAAACGCGGTGAGGAGTGGTTTTGGTGCGCCGCGTGACGGTGGCGCGCGTGACCATCACGGCATCGACATTTTTGCTCCCCGTGGCACACCAGTCGTCGCGATTTCGGACGGGTACGTGCGCACCGACGAGACGCCACGTGGCGGGCGTGTGATCTGGTTGCGGGAAGCCCGTCTGGGCAGGAATCTCTATTACGCTCACCTGAATGACTGGGCGGTCGAGTCCGGCACGCAGGTGCGCGCGGGGGACGTGATTGGCTACGTCGGCAACACCGGCAACGCGCGCACCACGCCGCCACACCTGCACTTGGGCATCTACGACCGCGGCCCGATTGACCCCGCGCCGTTCCTGTGGCGCGATGACCCGCGACCCGCGAAATTGACGATGTCCCTCGAGCCGCTGGGCACGTGGGTGGATGACGCGCGCGTGCTCGCCGCTCAGCGAAATGGCTACCGCCTGCTGCAGCCCGACGGCACGTTCACCGTCGTATCGCCTCGGGCACTTGTGACCGGGCGCCCCTGAAGCCTCCCTGTGAAGGCCGGTCTACCCCTGGCGCAACGCCGTCGTCGGCTCAACGCGTGCAGCGCGCCAGGCGGGGAACGCGCTGGCTGCGGCGCCGGTGAGCGCAAGGCCGGCGACGGATCATCTGCGCGTCCTTGAAAGTGCACGGTGCGGCCAATGGGGCTGCTGTTCACCACGACGACTGTGGGCGATGACACTGAGTCCTGCTCGCTGAACGTGCGTCCCGTCTTCATCGGAATGTCGAGCAGCTCAAAGTAGTTGCCGCTGACTTGATTGACGTACTCATCCCGCGGGCGATGTTGTCGTCAGTTTCCAGGTCGACGTACGACTCCATCGGAAAGGTTTGCAACGTAGGGCGTGGTCTTAAGGCCCGCTGCCCTGGCTCAGGTCGATCGTCTATTGGAAGGGGAGTGCCACCAGACAAAGACCAGGGCGGCGGCCAGGGGAACGCCGGCCACCCGGCCGGCCGTGCTGGCGAAAATCACGGCACCGTTGATCACCATGGTGAAGGCGATAAGGCGCCAGGCCCACTCGATGAGTGGGGCGCGTGTGAGGAATGACGGCGTTGCGCGCCACCACCAGATCGTGTCGGCGAGCCACCAGGTGAGGAAGACATAGTTGACGTACAGGCTGAGCGGCCAGGCGACACCATAGACGACGGCCGCGCGTTCTGCCGTGACCGTCGCTGCTCGGGTGTGGTCCCAGTCGTACGCCACGCCAAGCGCGATCAGAATGTGGGTGGCGGTGAGGAATACGCCGATGGCGGAGCAGACGATCGCCCATCGAGTGGTGACGCCGGTCTGCCGATTGCGTCGGCGGCCGAGTTCGCCGAGCAGCAACGCGCCAAGCGCGATCCAGATCGTCCCGTAGATCGCGATCTTCATTCCGTTGGCACCGTGAGAGCGGCCGGCTCCGGGAGGCGCACGAACAACGATGCCGCCGCGACAAGCCCGATGACCGCGGTCAGCAGGAAGAAGATGCTCTGGTAACTCCCCGTCCAGTCGACGCACCACGCGAGCAGCAACGGCCCCAGCGCCGACGCGAGTACCGTCAGGGCCTGCGCCGCTCCCTGAATGGCGCCCAGGTCGCGTCGGCCAAACACCCGAGGCCAGACGCTGAAGAAGATCACCATGATGAGCCCGCCTCCGAGGCCCATCGCCACAGCCCAGACCATGACGTGCGCGAGCGCAGACACAAATGGCAGCGCGAGCACCCCCGCGGCCAACACGCCAAGCGACAGTGCGAGCAACGTGAGCAGAGGCACGCGCCCGGCAAGCCATCCGCCAAGCCCGTTGCCAGCCAGCGCCGTGATCGCGGTGACGACCAGCGTCTGGTAATACACCTCCGGACCAAATCCCCGTTCGGCCAGGATCGATTCATTAAAGAGACCAATGCCCGAGGCGACCAGCCCGTACAGCGCCGTGCCGCTGGCAAACAACCAGAAGGCGGGCGTGCGCAGCGCTGCCTGCCACTGATGACCACTCAGCGGATGGGACGTGGTGGAAGGAGCGCCGTCCGGATCAAACCCGCACGACTCCGGACTTCGTCGCACGACGAGCCAGGCCAGCGGCGCCAGCACTACAAGCAGCGTCAACCCGATCGACATCCATGCGGCTCGCCATCCGCGCGTCTGCACGAGCCACCCGACCGTGGGAAAGGCCAGCATGAATCCAATGCTCATCACCACACTGAACACGGCCATGGCCTTGTCGATGCGCCTGACGAACCAGTGGCCGACGATGGCCAGAGCCACGACCGACAGCGCGCTCTGTCCAAGCGCGCGGGTCAGCGTAAGCCACACGGCAAGATCGGTCGCTCCTCGCGTCTGACTCATCAACACCACGACACTGCCGAGTGCGAGTGCAACCAACGTGATCACGCTGCGCGAGCCGAACCGATCGATCGCGCGCCCAATCCCGATCGCGCCCCCGGCGCCCACGATCGTCGCCCAGAAATTCAGTTGGGCGTAGGTGATTCGACTGATCCCGAGATCGGCCAGAAGGGCTTCGGTGATGAGACCCAACCCCTGGGTGCGTCCCGGCAACGTCCCGACCATGGCCGCCGCCGCGACCAGCAACACAGGCCAGCCGTAATACACCCGCGCACTCCAGTTCACAGTCGTCGTCGGCGCAGCAACCACGGACCAAGAATATCGGAGTCCCGAACCCTGAGGTCCGTCCCTATGCCCTTTCGCCTTCCCCATTTGGCCTTCTATACTGTCCCGAGGTTTTGATGACACATCGGTTCAGTGCGGGATTGGCCATTGCCGGGGTGCTGCTGCTTTGCACCTCACCACGCGCGGCACAGCAGCGGCCGCCACTGGCGCCTGCTGATGTCACGTCCATCGCAGAGCTCCTGAAGATCGAGGACACCAGGCAATTCGACGAGCCGACGCTCACGCGACTCCTCGCGTCGTCCCACCCCGAGGTGCGGCGGCGTGCGGTCGTGACCGTCGGTCGAGTCCCCAACCTGCGCGGGCCGGCGATTCTTGAGCCGATCAAGGCCGACAAAGACCCGGAGATCGTCGCCACCGTCACGTTTGCTCTGGGGCAACTGAAGGACCCGGCCGGGGTGCCGTGGCTCACTCAGACCATGAACGGGTGGGCCGCCAACGCCGCCGCGGCGTTTGAAGCGGCTCGATCACTGGGCAAGATTCGATCGCCGGAGGCTCGCACCGCGCTGAACACCTTCGTGACGGCCGCTCCCAACGAACCGGGTGCCCGCAGGGTCATCGGAGAGGCGCTGTTGTCTCTTGGGAGATTCACGGATCCAGGTGATCTTGCTCCGCTGCTGAAGTGGACAACGTCGACCGACGTTGAGCTTCGCTGGCGTGCGACCTGGGCACTGTTTCGTCCAAGAAATCCGGCAGCGGTCCCGCATCTCCTCACCCTTTCGAAGGATGCCTCTCCTGAGGTGCGCTTCTGGGCCGTGCGTGGACTTGTGCCGCAACTGATCGATCAGCTTGCGTCGCCCACACTCACGCGCGACATCGCGTCTGCTCGTCTGCGTGAGGCCGTCAAGGACGCCGACCGTCGCGTACGCACCGAGGCCCTGCGGGTGCTGACCGCGTATGACGATGACGCGTCAGTGGCCGCGGTGCTGGCGGAACTCGACAATCCGGACACGTGGATGTCGGTGCCGGCGGCGGAAACACTCGGGCGCCACAAGACGCGCATAGCGGAGATCGCACCGCGCCTGGCGGCCGCCTCGGCCCCGACGCGACCGCTCGCCTTGCGCCTGGCGGCGGTAACGCCCCTGACGCAGTTGGCGCCACCGCTCGCGCTCGAGACCTTGGGCAGCCTGTTGGGGCATCCGTCCGTCTACGCGCGCACCGTCGCCACACAGGCGCTCCGAAACATGGGACCACTGGGCCAGCAGCGGTTGGACGCTGCGGCGAAAGATCCCACACTCAAGGATTTGTTGATCGCTCCGCCGACGCCCGGCGGCGCGAGGGGCGGGGCCGCTGGTCGTGGCGGCGCGGCGGCGACACCGCCCGACCGCCCGCTCGAGGACTATCGTCGTCTGGTCGAGCAGTGGATCGTACCCGCCTACAACGGCGCGGCCAATCCACGCGCAGTGTGGACGACACCGAAGGGCGAGATCGAGATTGAGCTGTTTGCCGCCGACGCACCGCTCGGGATGGAGGAACTCGTGCGCCTCACCGAGTCCGGCGCGATCACCGGGCCGGTGTTCTCGCGACTCGTGCCGAATTTTGTCGCGCAGCAGGCGACGATCCCTGGTGCCAATCGTCTGCGCGACGAAGTGAATCAGCACGGGTTGCTCCGCGCGAATCTCGCGTGGGCGTCATCGGGCCTCGACACCGGTCGCCCCGGCTACACGCTCGGCAACACGCCGCAGCCGCACAATGAAGGCGACTTCACGTCCCTCGGTCGCGTCGTGCGCGGCATGGACGTGGTGGACCGCCTTGAGTTGGGTGACGCGATCACGGCGGCGCGGGTGATTCTCCGATAGGGCGGAACACCGGCTACGTGTCCCCCACGCCCGGCAGGTTTTCCAGATCGTCGAGGTCTTTGTATCTGCCAGACGCCTTCTTGTTCTTGCGAAGATCGCCCAGATCAATCACCGGCACGGCGATCCCGTCGATCTCTGCCACGATGCGGCGAGCGTAACAGTCCGCGAAGTCCACTCCAGAAATCGTGGTTGAAATTTTGATGCGAAACGGGGCTAGCCCCATCCTGACGATTTGATCTGCGGTGAGTAGCAGTTCTTGGGTCAGTCGTGGATCGGTGAATCCAAAGTCAGTGAGCACCGCCACGACACGAGAGGCGTTGTCTGGCGTCCGCGCGATCCAGACGTCGAGATCAACGGTCGCACGAGGGTAGCCGTGATAGCCGACGGCGTACCCGCCGATGAGCAGGAACTCAACGCGATGTGCGTTGAGTAATCTCAAGAAGTCTTTGAAGTCGGTCTGGAGCCGGGTCATAGCCGTACAGGGTCTGGCGCATCGTTTCGACCGCGGCGAGTCGTGCGTCTGGAGACTGCGCCCACCAATACAGTCGATCGTCGGAAGGGGCCGTCAAATGCGAGATGACGATGGGATATTCGGCAGAGGGCCTCGCCGGTTTCATGACGCGATTCTATACCCACCCCCAGGTTTACCTCTCAGGTGAATCACGTCGGCCGATCTGGACTGCCAGCCTGAGGGCCGGTGCGGTCGGCGTCGTCACGGGCGGCCCCCTCGATAGAGCGATTCCCCTGGTGCCGGCCGATAGACCTGGGAGGATGACGAACCGCGCGTGATCGTCCGGTAGTTCAACAGAAACGCGGCCGGCACACCGACGAGGCCGATCACGGGAAACCAGACGGCAATGAGGGGTTCCACCGCCACTTTGTCGAAGAACTCCATCAACGCCATCACGCCGAGGATTGGAACACCGCAACCCGCCAGCATGACGATCACCGAGTTGAAGCGCGCGTGCACGGCGCCCGAGAACGCCATGACGCCGCAGAGCAAGGCGAGCGACTCCAGCCGCCAGTTGGTCTCACCAGGCACGCCGACGACCAGGTGGACCGCCGTTGCACACGTCCAGAAGAACACCGGCATCATCAACGGCAGCATCGTCATCGTCACCACAATCTGCATCGCGCTGACGGGCAGGGCCCGGAGTCTCCGGAGGAACGGGACCAGACCGTTGCCCCAGCTGACTGGCCCGAGGATCAGCAGAAAGAACGGCCCGCCAATCAGGAAAAACGCCATGTCGTTCACCTCTGCGGCAAACGGAGTCAGAACGTCCTCCAGCGAAAACGTCAGCGCAGTGGACGCGCACAACGTCAAGACGGCGACCAGTGCTGCGGTGCCCACCGGGCCAGGCAGCAGACGGCGCATGCCGGTGAGGCGATCGAGGCCGCGAGGTGTGCGCTCCGTGCGCACCGGCTTTCGGGATGTACCGCGGGGCGCATCATACAAAACGCCAAGTGTGGGCCACTGATCGGGGGCGGTCACAAGCGGCCAGACCGTGATGACGATGCCGACGAGGACGCCGGTGAGGTGGAGCCAGGTCACGTCCGATAGCGACTGCGGCACGAGTTCCGGGCCGGCGAAGGGAACGGCGAGCATCCACCCCAGATGCACCAGTAGCTTGGCTGACCTCCGGAGGTTCGCGAATGCCTGTTGCACGCTCTCCCATGGGTCGTCTGGTCGCTGCATGAGCGCCAGGCTGATACCGATGAATATCGTGTCCCAGACAATCAGCAGAGCAATCGCCTCGCCACCGAGCGTGACCGTGAAGCCGAAGGCGAGCTTGGCCAGTGTGGCCACCAGGCGGCCCGTTGTGATGGCGACCGGCAGCGCCAAGGCGGTCAGCCACGCCGATCGCAGGGCGGCGCATCTTGAAATCGGCAGCACGCGCACGTCCCGCGACCAGAAGATGCCGAGCGTGGTGATTGCAGTGAATGCGGTAATGAGAGGCCATGCCATCGACAGGCGTGTGGCGAAGAAGGGTGACTCCGAGTGCTGTAGTGCGCCCATCGCGCCCAGGAACAGCAGGATCAGCAGGTGCCACCGGATCCGCCACAGCTGGGCGGAGACAAGTCGCCAGGTCATCGTGTCCCCACTGTCTGTGTTGGCCGGCCATTGTGGAAGGCGCGCGCAGATCCGGCACTGCGCGTCAACGTATGAAAATTGACGACCCACGCGAGCCCCAGACACAACGCGCCGATGAGTGGCAGGGTCCAGTGCTCCAGGACCGCGGCCACCAGCTCACGATGTTCGTCCATGCCGTACGTGAACAGGACCAGTACAGGGAAACCGATCATCAGTCTCGCGGTGCTCGAACCGGACTTTGTGCCGAGCCCATCCACCAGAGCGACGAGACCGATGAACAGCGCCAACTGACCCAGGCGTAATGCATCAGGCGCCTGCGCGGTCGCCAGCAGGTGAATGACCAGCAGTACAGTCCAGAACGCGATCGGCAGGGTCGTCGGCGCAAGGCTCAGGAGGAGCGCCGCACGTCGCGAGGACAGCGGCAGCCGTTTCAGCATGCCGATCCATGGCGCCAGAGTTGGGCACAGACCGAGCAGGAACATCATCGGCACGCCGATCGTGGTGAGGAAGCGCAGGTCTGTCATTGACGAGTCGAACGGCCACGTGATCGTGACCACGCCTCTGAGGCGCTGCACGACGGCCAGGAAGATCAGCATGACGATGGTCCACACGAGCGCCTGTGCCGCGACACCTCGCATCGGCACCCACATCCCCTCGAACCGGGCCGCCATGTCCGGCGTCGTCGGGGGCCGCAGCCGCGCGGGCAGGATCCAGACGGCCCGGTGCATCTGCCGTGGGCCGACAGGCAGCAAGGCCAGTGCGCGCGTGGAGAGGACACCTTGGGCCGTGAAGCTGGCGCCGACAGCAAGCAGCGTCATGGCTCCGCCAACCAGCCACTCTCTCATCGTCATGCGACTCAAGGCGGCCATCATCACTATCATGCTCAGCAGCGGCCAGCGCTGAACGTAGATGACGCCGAGGACGAGTCGCCAGGTCACGCAGGCCGCCCCAGCGCGACGAACAGTTCTTCCAGCGATAGCCCCGAGTCCGCCAGGGGCGTGATGCCCAGCTGGGCGAGCCGCTCGACGGGCATGCGCTCGCGGTCGAGCAGCAACCGCCAGCGCGATCCGTCCTTCTCCTGCACGAGTACGCCAGGTTCGTCCGCGATACGTGTCGCCTGCCCGGCCGTCAGGTCCACCAGCCGGTACCGTTCGACGATGTCGGTGACGGGGCCTTCGAAGAGCAGCTTGCCGGACTTGATCATGCCGACGTGATCGGCAAACCGCTCGAGGTCCGTGATCGCATGCGATGAGATGAAGACCGCGCGGTCTCCGTCACGGACGGCGGCCAGCAGTTCCGCGAACACCTGCCGCTTCGAGATGGCATCCAGTCCCACAGTGGGTTCGTCGAGCACGAGCAGGGTTGGCCGCCACGCCAACGCGAGCACCAGCGACAATTTGATCTTCGTTCCGAACGACAACGACATCACCCGCGCACTCAGGTCGATGCCGAATTCATCCAGCAGCCGACTGCAATACGCATCGTCCCACGTGGGATAAAAGCCCTTGACGAAGCTGATAAGGCGACTGACGCGTCCCCAGACCGAGTGGTTCAATTCTGGACCGACGTAGCCTGTGCGCAACTTCATCGCCTTCTCGTCCCGCCGATGGTCGAGTCCAAGCACCGTGATCGTGCCGGCGTCTTCCATGCCGAGGCCAAAAATCAGATCGATGGTCGTTGTCTTGCCGGCGCCGTTGGGACCCACAAATCCATAGATGGCCCCCATGGGCACGGTGAGATCGAGCGGCCCCAGTCGGAACGACGAAAAGGATTTCTGTAGACCACGGATTTCAAGCGCGTTTGCGGACATGTTTGGGTTCTCCTGACACGACGGTATCCTCGGCGTATTCCCTGAGCACGGATTGAGCGAGCTGGGTGATGGCTTTGGGTGACAGGCCCGCTTCGGCGGCTTCGCGGGCGCCTTCGCGGAAGAGTTCACGCGCGCGCTCGGTCTTCACTTCGCGACTGCGATCGGCGGCCACGTCGGCGACAAATGTGCCGAGGCCCTGACGTCGGAAGATGATCCCTTCGCGTTCGAGTTCCTCGTACGCCCGTTTGACCGTGATCACGCTGACGAGCAGGTCTTCGGCCAAGCCACGAAACGAGGGAAGCGCGGTGCCGCCAGGCAGGCGGCCCTCACTCACCTCACGCTTCAGCGCGTTGACGATCTGGAGGTACAGCGGTCCCTGCGCCGAGGCCGATAACGGGCCGATGAGCAGGGACTTGGGCGCAATCACGGTAACTGTATATAGTCAATATACACACCATGTCAAATTGGGACGAATTAAATGACGTCGGGTGTCTTTTTTTCGTCCCAGGGGCAATGGGGCAATGAGAGGATGGCTTCGAGCACCCGGCTCACACTGGCGCGGACAGCCCACAACGACGTTGGAATCCGGCAGGTCTTTGTGTCAGTAGATGGGAAAGACGTCGCTGTGCTGGTGCACGGGCAGACCGCGACGGTTGATCTTGAGCCGGGGCCGCACAAGATGCGGATCCACAACACGCTGGTCTGGAAAACGGTGACGTTCGACGCGTCACCAGGCGAAGACATTCGCTACGACATCATCAACCGCGCGGGGTTCGGGACGATGGCGCTGGTGGCCACGCTTGGGGTCGGACCGATCTACCTGACGGTCGTTAGGAATGAGCCAATGCGCCAATGCATTGCCCCATTGCCCCATTGCCGAATGGCCCCGTAGAATCCGGACGTGCCCCTCGAGCCAAACGAGATCGTCGCGTTTTTGATCGCGGTCAGTTTCGCGGCCGGGCTCAACGTCTCAGGCACCGTGGCCGTGCTCGGGCTCATGGCGCGTTTTGGCGTGCTCGAGCTGCCCGGTGATCTCGACCTGCTCGCCAGCTGGTGGGTGATCGGCGGCGCGGGTGTGTTGTTCCTGGTCGAGGTCGTCGCAGACAAAATCCCGCTGTTTGATTTGATCTGGAACGTCCTGCAGACGTTTGTGCGCGTGCCGACAGCGGCGCTTCTCGCATACGCGGCCACACCATCCCTCGATCCCGGCTGGCAACTCGCCGCGACCGGCCTCGGTGCCACCCTTGCGCTCACAGCGCACACCCTCAAGACGACGCTGCGTACCGCGGTGACGGCGTCACCGGAACCGGCGTCGAACATCGCCCTGAGTCTCACCGAGGACGTGATCGCGCTGGGCCTCACGTGGTTTGCCGCGACCTATCCGTGGGTGGCCGCGGCGATCGTGCTTGTCCTGGTGACCGTGGCGGTGGTGGTGTTGCGCCTGCTGTGGCGCGGCGCCAGACGACTACTCGGGGCGCAACAAGTCCCGCAGCGTTCGCAGCAGGATGCCGGCCGTAAACGGCTTCGACAGGACGAGTGAGGCACCGGCCTCCAGTGCCCGCGCCACGCGGGACTCTTCCGTCAGCCCACTGGCGGCAATGATCCGCACGTTCGGATTGATCTTCTTCAGCACGGCCATCGTCGCCGACCCATCCAGGCCCGGCATCATCATGTCGGTGATCACGACCGCGACGTCATCGTGATGGGTGGCGTACGCGGCCGCTCCCAACGTCCCATCGGCAGCCACAATCGCGCGGTAGCCAAACGTTTCAAGCGTACGTCTGGTCACCTCCCGTACCGACGTCTCATCATCGATGATCAGGATCAGCTCGCCGTTGCCACGCGGCAGGTCGGAGGCGGCCGCTGTGTGCGCATCCTGGTCGGCCCCCTCGCGCAGGGGCAGATACACCTGGAAGGTCGTGCCTCGTCCGGCCTCACTCTGCACGCGGATGAATCCGTGGTGGCCCTCAACGATCGCCATGGACGTGGACAGGCCGAGGCCGGTCCCTTTTCCGAGCGCCTTGGTCGTGAAGAATGGTTCGAAGATTCGTTCCTGCACATCGGCGGGGATGCCGGTGCCGGTGTCCAATACCGCCACGACCACGTAGAGGCCTGCCTTGGCGTCACCCTGCATGGCGGCAGAGAGTGCGTCCACCTCGGTACGCTGCGCCGAGATCGTGAGGGTGCCTCCCGTGGGCATCGCGTCGCGTGCATTCAGACAGAGATTGAGTAGCACCTGATGCAACTGCGTGGGGTCACCGACGATTGGCGGAAGTCCATCCTCGATCGTCACCTGAATCCGGATTGTTTTGAAGAAGGTATCGTTGGCAATGCGCTCAATGTCGCGAATCGTCTGATCAATCGCCACCGGGACGCGCCGCCCTTCCACACCTCGGGCGAACGACAGCACCTGACGCACCATGTCGGCACCGCGCTGAGCACTGGCGTTGATCGTGTCGAGCATCTCGCGACGAACCGGATCGGTCTCGTCCTCCTGCAACACGGCGATCGACATGAGGATCGGGGCCAGCGCGTTGTTCAGATCGTGCGCGATGCCGCCTGCAAGAGTGCCAATGCTCTCCATGCGCTGGGCGCGCAGGGAGGATCGTTCAAGCCGCTTTCGCTCGGTGACATCCCGGAAGACCGTGAGGTGCACCCCGGGTTCGATGTGCGCGACGGCCGTAAAATCCACGTCCCGGACCGCGCCATCCTTGCGCACCAGCGGCATTTCCCCACTGGCGCGACCGGTGTCTATGAACGTGCGCCAATGCACTCCGAGGTGCGACCTCAACTCGGGTGGGTAGATGTCTTCAGCGCGCAGACCCAGGAGCTCGTCGCGGGAGTACCCGACGAGCGCACACGCCGCCGGGTTCGCGTCAACAAACCGAGTCTGGTCGTCCGAGAGCAGAATCGCTTCATTGGAGTGTCTGAACAACGCGTGCAGGCGACGCTGGCTTGCCGACAGGGCGTCGAATATCTGGCGCCGACGTGCCAGCGTCAGCGACAGGAAGCCCGCAAAGGCAGCGAGCCCTCCGCTGGCGGCGGCGGCGCTCGCGTAGTACCACCGGCGCCGGCCGTTTGCGTCGGCGAGAATGTCCGCCGTCGCGACGCCGACGACGGCGACGAGCGGGTACCCCTGCAACAGGCGAAAGCTGTAGAGGCGTTCGATGCCATCCAATCGTCCCGGACCCGCAGAACTGCCCGTGGGGCGCTGCGCCAGTTCGGCGAACAGTTGGCTGCCGAGAATGTCCTCCCCGGTGCTCTCGAGGCTGCCCACTCGCCGCGCGCGAGTGATGCCGTCGAGCCCGGTCAGCGAGAACACATCACGCTCGCGAACGGTGGCGGCTTCATAAAACGCCGTGAACCGCGAGGGATCAAACTGCACCAACACGACGCCGGCAAACTGCCCGTCGGGGGTGTTGATGCGATGAGTGACCGGCACCATCATGGTGTTCGTCCGCCTTGAGAACACGGGGCGGCCGATGAACAAGTCGCCCGTGTCCTGCCGCTGATGGATCTGGAAATGTTCCCGGTCGGCGATGATGATCGGCGTTGACGGCATCGCGTCCGACGCTTCGGCCGTGACCACGCCGGCGTGGTCGACGACGCTGACCGCATCAAAGGTGTCCTGCGAGATACCGAGATCCGCCAGCAGGCGAGGCATGTCAAGGAGGCCGACGGTGTGCCCGATTTCGCGAACGATGTAATGGATGACCGCCTTGGCGTTGTCGATCGTCCGAATCGAGTACTCCTCGAACGCGATCGCCAGGTTCGCCTGTCGCGCCGTGGCCTCGGCCATCGCCTGCTCGCGCTCGAACCGGACCTGCGAGAACACCCCGATCCACAGGACCGCGATAAGGAGCACGGCCGCGGCGACTACTGCGGAGGATAGTCGGATCACCGGCACCAGTGTGCCACGGTACTGCTACCATTTCCCCCGATTCCCCCTGTGTGGGCTTTCTGGAGGTTCCTGAGATGATGCGACTTCGTCGCCGCGCGCTCGTCGTGCTGCCCCTGGCCTTTGTGGCCGCTATCCTGGTGCCGCTCTCGGCACAAAACACCAACAAAAAACCAATGGGCCTGGGCGACATTCTGTCGTTCCGCGCCATGACCACCACCGCGTTTTCCAACGACGGCAAGTGGTTTGCGTATCGAGTCGCGCCGCTGCAAGGCGACAGCGAAGTCATCGTGCGCAGCACGTCCGGCGCTCAGGAATACAAATTCCCGACCGGGGAAGGTGCCGGAACGATCACCTTCTCGGACGACTCGCAGTGGGTCGCGATGCCGGTGTCATTGACGCGGGCGGAAGCCGAAACCGCCCGCCGCGCCCGTCGCCCTGTTCAGACCAGCGCGTTGATCGTGAACCTGGCGACGGGAGACAAGGTCAACATTCCGAAGATTCGCCGCTTTGCGTTCGCCGGTGAAGCGGGTGGATGGATCGCGCTGCATCGCTACGGCGCGGACGCGGCTCCCGGTGCGGCGGCGCCGGCTGGTGGTCGCGCAGGCGGAGCGGCTCCGGCCGCCGGGAACGCGCCGCGTGATACACGTCCGCGTGGCACAGACCTGCTCCTGCGCGAACTCAAGACCGGAACCGAACTCAACGTCGGCAACGTGTCCGAGTTCGGCTTCAACAAGTCCGGCAAATACCTGGCGCTCATCATCGACGCGGCAGATCAGGCCGGCAACGGCCTCCAGATTCGTGACATGTCCACCGGCACGATCAGTTCGCTCGACACCGACAAGGCGTTTTACGAGCGCATGGCGTGGGCGACCGAAGGTGATGCGTTGACGATGCTGAAGGGGACCGACGACCGGGCATTCCGCGAGCGGTTGTTCTCCGTGGTGGGGTTCACCGGTTTTGGCAGCGGCGCGCCGAAGAAGGTGGTCTACAACCCGAAGGACGACAAGGCGTTTCCCGCCAACATGTCGGTGAGCGGCAACCGCACGCCGTCGTGGAATGACGACCGCTCTGCGATGGTCTTCGGGATTGCGGAATTGACGGCCGTTCCGCGGCCGGCGGACCGGGGCAATGCGACGCCTGCCGCAGACGGTGCTGATGCGCCTGCTGCCGGCGCGACGTCGCCCGCCGCCCCGGATGCGACCGAACGTCCCAACCTCGTGATCTGGCACTACAAGGATCCGCGCCTGCAGTCACAACAGCGTGTGCAGGAAGGTGCCGACCGCAGCTTCAATTACCCGGCGCTGTATCGCCCGGCAGACAACACGATGGTCCGTCTGGCCGATGATGAAGTGCCGAGTGTGCAGGTGACCGGCCGCGGCAAGTGGGCGATTGGCACGAGCAACACGGCCTACGAACTCATGGGCAATCTTAATGGTCAGCAGTTCCGAGACGTGTACGCGATCGACACCACGACCGGCAAACGCACGACGGTGAAGAAGAACCTGCGCTGGACCAACACCGCGTCGCCCGACAGCACGAAATACCTCTACTACGAGGACAAACACTTCCATGTGTTCAACGCCGAGACGGGTGAGACACACAACATCACTTCGAAGGTGCCAACGTCGTTTGTCAACGTCGAGAGTGACGTGAACGTGGTGGACCCGCCCTCCAACGCGATTGGATGGACGGCCGACAATGAGTACGTGCTGATCTCGGATCGCTGGGACATCTGGAAGGTGCCCGCGACGCCAGGCGCGGCTGCGGTCAACCTGACGGTGAACGGCAGGAAGGATCAGATTCGTTACCAGGGTCGGGTGTTTGGCATCTATCAGAACGAACGCGGGATCGACCTGAGCAAGCCGCAGTATTTCTCCGCCATGTCCGAGTGGACCAAACGTGCCGGCTACGGCGTGCTTGAGCCCGGCAAGCTGGGGCTGAACATGTTGCTCTGGGAGGATGCCGCCATCAGCGGTCTGCAGAAGGCCGAGAGCGGCGACACCTGGATTTATCGACGTGAAACGCCCACCGAAGCGCCGCAGGTGTTCGTGACGGACGCAACGCTCAAGAACGCGCGCAAAATTGTCGACATGGCCCCCGAGGCCGAGTCGCTGGCGTGGTCGGCCGGTGCGCAGCTCATCGACTTCAAGAACGCCAAGGGCGAGCGTCTGCAGGCATCCCTGTACCTGCCCGCCAACTATGAAAAGGGCAAGTCGTATCCGACGATTGTTTATATCTACGAGCGGCTGACGCAGGGGCACAACCAGTACGGCCGCCCGGCGGCCAACGGCTTCAACCGCCAGGCCTACACGAGCAACGGCTACGCGGTGCTGCAGCCCGACATCAAGTACTACATCAACGACCCCGGCATGTCCGCCGCGTGGACGTTGCCCAACGCGGTGAAGGCCGCCGTGGCGACCGGCGTGGTGGATGCGACCAAGGTCGGTCTGCACGGACACTCGTGGGGTGGCTACCAGACGGCGTTCACGATCACGCAGTCGGACATCTTCGCCGCCGCGATCGCCGGTGCACCGCTCACCAACATGATCAGCATGTATTCGGTGATCTACAAAAACAGCGGCGGCACCAACGGCGCGATCTTCGAGAGCAGCCAGGGCCGCTTCACCGGCGGTCCGTGGGAGCAATGGGAGGCGTACACGCGCAACTCACCCGTGGCACACGCCGCGAAGGTCAAGACGCCGCTCATCATCCTGCACAACGATCAGGACGGCGCCGTCGACTTCACGCAGGGCATCGAGTACTACAACACGCTCCGTCGTCTGCAGAAGCCCGTGGTGTTGCTGGAATACCCGGGTGAAAACCACGGCCTGGCGCGTCCTGCCAACCAGCAGGACTACACCGTGCGCGTGAAGGAGTTCTTCGACCACTACCTCCAGGGCGCGCCGGCGCCGGACTGGTGGAAGGACGGCATCCCGCGCCTCGACATGGAGAAACACATGGACGAACGCGTGAAGGCGATGGAAGCCGCCAAGAAGGCGGGCGGGGGCAAGTAGAAGGCTGAAGAGGCGAAGGCTGAAGGGAAAAGGCTAAAAGCAAAAGGTACGGAAAAAGAAAAGGGCGCGGCGGGTATCCCCGTCGCGCCCTTCGTGTTTCTTGAACTCTGGACCCGCAGGACCTATTCCGCCGCGACCTTCTTCTTGCGTCGCGTCGTCTTGGTCTTTTCCGGGGCCGGTTCGGTGGACGGGACCAGTGAGACCATGGCCGACACGAACCGCTTCGGTCCGTGGTTGTCGAAGTCGATCACCACGTGCGTCCCGTCGGAATCGGTGACCGTGCCGGGGCCGTACTTTGGTTGCGACACGCGCGCGCCTTTGCTGACCTTCACGGGAGTCCTTCTGGAAATGGCGCCGGGAGCGCCGGATTACACACGAATACCCGGCCGCGCGCAGGCGCGACCGGGTATTCGCTATTTTACTCGATTGAGACTACCAGCGCGGTTCGCGACGGTTGCCACCGCCACCACCACCACTGCCGCCGCCGTAGCCACCGCCGCCGCCGCGTCCACCGCGGTCACCGCCACCAAACTGGGGCTTCGGACGGGCTTCGTTCACCGCAAGGTTGCGGCCACCCATCGGCTTTTCGTTGAACATCTCGACCGCCTTCTGTGCCTCGGCATCAGTGGCCATCTCGATGAAGGCGAATCCGCGGGCACGGCCCGTGGCGTTGTCACGAACGACGTTGACCGTGTCAACGGCGCCAGCGCCGCTGAAGAATTCACGCAATTCATCTTCGGTGGCGGTGTAAGGAAGATTGCCGACGTACAGTTTGCGACCCATGTAACAGCTCCTGAACAAGAAAACCGACAAAGCACGGCGGAACGGACTCCCGTTCCTCTTGCTCTTGCATGCACGTTGGGGGCCAGGAAACGAACCAGGGACACTCGACGCGGGGCGAAAGCTCGGGGGCCGGACTTCAGCGGTGGCGTTCAGGATATCACGGGTATCATCGCTAGGTTGTGATCTCCTTTTCGAACATTTCCAAGCAATACGGTCGGCAAATCCTCTTTGTTGACGCCAATTTCCAGCTCAATCCTGGTGACAAGGTCGGCCTGGTCGGCCCCAACGGGTCGGGAAAGACCACCCTCTTCCGCATGATTATGGGAGAGGAGTCCCCCGACGAAGGGGAAGTCTCGGTCCCCAAAAAGATGACCGTTGGGTATTTTCGGCAGGATGTCGAGGAGATGTCGGGTCGATCGGTGCTCGACGAGGCTATCGCCGGGTCTGGACGCCTCGGGGACCTCCACCATGAACTCGAGGCCCTTCAGCAGGCCATGGGCGACCCCGACAAGGCCGATGACATGGACCGGATCCTGGCCAGATTTGGGGAAGTCCAGGAAGAGTATGACCATCTCGGGGGATATGGCCTCGAGAGCCAGGCCCGCGAAGTCCTGCACGGCCTCGGATTCGACGACCGCCGGATCGACGGAGACGTGGGCGATCTCTCAGGCGGCTGGAAAATGCGGGTCGCGATGGCCCGGGTGCTCCTGGGACGCCCCGACGTCCTGCTGATGGACGAACCCACCAACCACCTCGACATCGAATCGATCATCTGGCTCGAGAGTTTCCTCAAGTCCCTCCCGTCCGCCCTCTTCATGACCTCCCACGACCGCGAGTTCATGAACCGCATCGTCTCCCGTATCGCCGATATTGATGATGGCGAGATCACGGTGTACGCCGGCAACTACGAGTACTACGAACGTGAACAGGCGATTCGTGAGGCCAACCGCGAGGCCGCGTACGCGCGGCAGCAGGCGATGCTGGCCAAAGAACAGCGGTTTATTGACCGGTTTGCAGCCCACGCCGCGAAGGCCGCGCAGGTGCAGAGCCGCGTCAAGGCGCTCGACAAGATCGAGAAGATCGAACTGCCGAAGAAGCGCAAGGTCGTGGACTTCGACTTCCGGCAGCCGCCGCGGTCGGGTGACAAGGTTGTCATGGTCGAAGACCTGCACAAGGCCTACGGCGATCACGTGATTTATGACGGCTTCAGCATGACGATGCAGCGCGGCGAACGCTGGGCGGTCATGGGTGCCAACGGCGCAGGCAAAACGACGTTGCTGCGGATGATTGCCGGTGCGATGGCGCCCGACTCCGGTGGCGTGCGTATCGGCGCCAGTGTGCAGATGGGCTACTTCGCGCAGCAGGCGCTGCAAGTGCTCAATCCCGAATTGACCGTGTGGGAACAGTTGCAGAACGACTTTCCCAACGAGACGGTCGGCGCCATTCGATCACTGGCGGGCGCGTTTCAGTTCTCGGGCGACGAGGTCGAGAAGAAGATCCGGTTTCTCTCAGGCGGTGAACGTTCGCGTCTCGTCCTCGCGCGCATGCTGATGTACCCGCCGAACCTGCTCGTGCTCGACGAACCGACGAACCACCTCGACCTGGCCACCAAGGACATGCTCATCAAGTCGCTCAAGGACTTCGAGGGCACGATGGTGTTTGTCTCGCACGACCGATCGTTCCTGCGAGGCCTGGGCACGCGCGTCCTCGAACTGGGCGGCGGCGAACCGCTCCTGTTCCCGGGCACCTACGTCGAATACGTCGAACGCACAGGCCACGAAGCGCCCGGCCTGCACTAAAACGACCTCAGAGGTCGGCCAGGCCGACCTCTGAGGTTGTCATGAGTGCCGCGGCGGCGCCAACAAAGGCCAGGCCTTTGTTGTGGTCGACCCCCATCATCTTGCCGCGCCCCATGCGCACGAGCGGGAGCACCGCGCGATAGCCGTCGCCCTGACGCACCATCATGATGCGCAGTTCGGACTGCGTGGGGCCCGCCGGTGTCTTGATGAGCGGCGAGAACGCCACGCGCTCCTGCAGGACATAGAGATGGCGCTGGTCGTGCGGAATGGCCGCGATGTCGGCCTCGGTCGGCGCAAAAATGATCCCGCCACCCGCGAAGGAAAACAGCGGCTTCAGCAGCCAGTGGTCGCGATCGCCGGGCACCTCGCCCACATCCGACAGGAACATCGT
>ENA-ORBV01002558-ORBV01002558.1-microbial-mat-metagenome-genome-assembly--contig:-NODE-2558-length-38174-cov-7.076568_pt1 | contig 38174 bp, 30 predicted proteins | sample MGYA00237777_ERZ505514 | MGnify/ENA primary metagenome ERZ505514 (study PRJEB26160, sample SAMN06269048) | microbial mat metagenome | isolation source: Oligotrophic lake microbial mat | place... | reverse complement strand
TGATACGGCGACCACCGAGATCTACACCTCTCTATTCGTCGGCAGCGTCAGATGTGTATAAGAGACAGCCATATTGATGATCCCCTTACTCGGCGTAGAATTATCACTGAGTGTTACAACAAATGGTTTCCGTTGTCCTTCGTAACAATTGTAAACAACTGCTCCTTGGTCCTCAATAGGATTTGGTAATTTATTAGCGTAATAATCTTTCAGATCACAAAATAAATATGAACTGAGTTCAAGATCGGTGCAATTGATCTGCACATTTATTTCTTCCAAACTATCATTGTGAATTGTGTAATCAATAGAATAAGTTGTGGTGCTGTCGGCAACATACTCAAAATACAAACGATCTTTTTCGGCCTCAACAGGCTGAACTGTTTCAGTAGTTTTTATATCTGCTATTTTTGCGTTCAATTCTAAACCACGAAACACCCCTTTTTTTGACCGAACAATCTTGTCCATCAATGGATGAAATCCTTCGAAAATTCGTTTCTCTTCTACAAGTTCTTCTTTCTTTTCATTGTTACATGCAAAAAAACTTACAAGGAGTAAAAGAGGTAAAAAATATACGGCTAAGCGTTTCAAATGATTGTTTGTATAAATATACTAAATATTTTCAGCTTCGGCGTTTGTATTTGTTTTTTCGGGGCGCATTTGCGGGAAGAATAATACTTCTTGAATGCTGCTTTGATTGGTTAACAGCATCGTAAGTCTGTCTATCCCAATTCCAATGCCTGATGTTGGCGGCATTCCGTACTCAAGTGAACGTAAAAAATCATGATCAATGAACATGGCCTCATCATCGCCGCGAGCTTGTAATTTTAATTGCTCTTCAAAACGCTCTCGCTGATCTAATGGATCATTTAACTCGGTGTAAGCATTCGCGATTTCTTTACCGTTTACCATTAATTCAAATCGCTCAACTAAACCTGCTTTGGTACGATGTTTTTTTGTAAGCGGACTCATCTCAACAGGATAATCAATAATGAATGTTGGTTGCACATAATGTGCTTCGCATTTTGCTCCAAAGATCTCGTCGATCAATTTTCCTTTTCCAAAACTTGGCTCTGCATGAATACCTAATTTTTTGCAAGCATCACGTAAACCTACCTCATCCATTTCAGAAATATCAATGCCGGTATGCTCTTTTATAGCGTCGTACATGCTAATGCGTTTAAATGGCGCTTTAAAATCAATTTGTTTTTCACCAACAGTTACCACGGTTGTTTCGTATAGATCGGTTGCCACTTTCTCCAATAATTTTTCTGTAAAATCCATCATCCAGTTGTAATCTTTGTACGCCACGTAAAACTCCAACACTGTAAATTCAGGATTGTGTGTTCTGTCCATTCCTTCGTTACGAAAATCTTTCGCGAATTCGTAAACGCCATCAAAACCTCCAACAATCAAACGTTTTAAATATAATTCGTTGGCGATTCGCAAATACAAAGGCATGTTTAATGCATTGTGATGTGTAATGAACGGACGAGCTGATGCGCCACCAGGAATACTTTGTAAAATTGGTGTTTCTACTTCCAACAAACCTGCATTATTCAACACCGTGCGAATAGATTGCATGATTTGTGTGCGTTTTTTAAATGTGTCGCGAACTTGTGGGTTAATGATCAGATCTACATAACGCTGACGAAAACGAAATTCCGGAGCGCTTACTTCATCAAATGAATTTCCATCTTCATCCGTTTTTACAATGGGTAATGGACGCAATGCTTTTGACAATATTTTTAGCGACGTTACATGCAAAGATATCTCGCCTGTTTTTGTGGTGAACACATAGCCTTGTACACCAATGATATCTCCAATATCAATTAATTTTTTCCAAACAATATCATACAAAGTTTTATCTTCTCCGGTGCAAATATCATCTCGGCGAATGTAAACTTGAATACGTCCACTCGAATCTTGGATCACGGCAAAACAAGCTTTTCCCATATCGCGAACACTCATTACGCGACCTGCCATCGAAAGATCCTTATAATTTAATTTATCGCGTTCGTAGTTTTCCTTTATATCTAAAGCATTTGCATTTATTTTGAATTCTTCGGGAGGATACGCATCAATTCCTAGTTTACGGAGTTCGGCCAGTTTCTCTCTTCTCAGTATTTCTTGTTCACTTAATTCTGTTGTCATAAAAAAAAATTACACGCAAAAATACATGATTTGAATGCATTCGCTTAACGCATTTAAGAATTATTGAAAAGTTTAAGTTTAGATAAGACGGAAAAACGAGGATAATTGTTACATTTACAAATTACTGACTTACAATAGCTTACGATTCATTAATTTTATGCTTGGACAAAACATAAGCGTTTTTTGGTTCCGCCGCGATCTTCGACTGGATGATAATGCCGGTTTGTATTTTGGTTTAAAGGAAAACGAGAGTGTTTTGCCCGTTTTTATTTTTGATACTAAAATATTGAATCAACTGGAAGATAAAAAGGATAGGCGTGTTGACTTTATTTACCAAACCATTTTAGAATTAGATAAACAACTGAATGAAATTGGAAGCGGCATAAAAGTATTTTACGCAACACCTTTGCAAGCGTTCAAGGAATTATCGCAAATGTATGTTTTAAAAAATGTTTACACCAATCACGATCACGAACCCTATGCAAAAGAACGCGATAAAGAAATAAAAAAATTCTTAGAAGGAATTAACTGCGATCTTAAAACTTATAAAGATCAGGTGATCTTTGAAAAAAGCGAAGTAGTAAAAGATGATGGGAAACCGTATACTATTTTTACGCCTTATAGTAGGAAATGGAAAGCTAAATTGGAAGAGTCTCATTATAGATCATATCCTACAGAAAAATATTTCGATAACTTTTTAAAAACAAAAGTCTTTGAAATTCCTTCGCTTAAACAAATAGGATTTGCAAAAACGGATATGGTTTTTAAAAAGCCAAGTTCTATCAACAAGAATTTACTTTTAAAATACAAAGAGCAGCGCGATCATCCTGCAATTGCAGGCACTAGCAGAATGAGTATGCATTTACGTTTTGGAACAGTTAGCATTAGGAAGTTAGTAAAAACAAGTTTGGAGGTGAGCGAGCCATGGCTCAATGAATTGATCTGGCGCGAATTTTACATGATGATACTCTGGCATTTTCCGCATGTGGTAAATGGTTCCTTTAAAAAGGCATACGATTTTATAAAGTGGGAGAATAATGAAAAACAATTTGAATTGTGGTGCAATGGCAAAACAGGTTTTCCGATCGTAGATGCAGGTATGCGCGAATTAAATGCAACTGGGTTTATGCATAATCGTGTTCGCATGATCGTAAGTAGTTTTTTAATTAAAGATCTGTTGATCGATTGGAAATTGGGAGAAGCTTATTTTGCACAAAAATTAAATGATTTTGATCTTAGTGCAAATAATGGCGGTTGGCAATGGGCAGCAAGCAGCGGATGTGATGCGGCTCCTTATTTTAGAATTTTCAATCCAACAGAGCAGCAAAAAAGATTTGATCCTAATTTTGTATACATAAAAAAATGGGTTCCTGAATTTGGAACAGATGCATATCCTGATCCAATTGTTGATCATAAGGAAGCGAGATTGAAAACCTTGGCGGTTTACAAGAAAGCTTTAAGCGAAAAAAAATAATTTCCTATTTGAACCAACCGCTATACATTAAATAATTATTGGCAATACGATCGATCTCGCCGCTAATTAATTCTTGCGAAATATCTTTTACTTTTTTTGCCGGTACACCTGCAAAAATGCAACCACTGGGAACTATAGTTCCTTCTGTTACTACAGCACCGGCTGCAATAATGGTATTACTTCCAATCTCTACATTATCCATTACAATAGCGCCCATTCCGATCAATACATTATCGTGAACAGTGCAACCATGCACAATAGCGTTGTGACCAACCGAAACATTATTTCCTAAATGCACTTTTGTTTTTTGATACGTGCAATGAAGTATTGCACCATCTTGTATATTCACTTTATTTCCAATGCGAATACTATTTACATCGCCACGCACAACAGCATTAAACCAAACACTGCAATCATTTCCCATGATCACATCGCCACAAATTGTTGCGTTAGGCGCCAAAAAACAATTATCACCCCATTGAGGATTTATATCTTTTACTGAAAGTATGAGAGCCATAAAATATATTTTAGTGTAAAACTAAGAAAGTATTTTGAGCCAACGTTTCGTTCGTCCTAAAATATATTTAGATTCTTATGGGCTATTTTGTCCTCAAAAAATTGCTATTGGTCGAAATTTAATACGTATTAATATGCATAATTGTCTGTAAAAATTGCTTTTGCCTTTGTGATGGCTTATTTTCATGAGTATAAAAAAAATTAAAATGAGGTCAATATACACTACACTAATTTTACTAGCAGCTTTCACTTTTTCAAACGCTCAAAATTGGGCCGAGATGATGCAACGCACAGATGGAAATTTTTACCAGGCACAAACTGATTTTAACCAGTACTGGCAAAACAAAGACATCACTGAAAAAGGGAAAGGATACAAACAATTCAAACGATGGGAAAATTTTGTTGAGCGACGTTGTTATCCTACTGGTGATCTTTCACAATTAAATTTAACCGCGAAAAATTTCCAGGAGTGGTTAGAAAATAACAGTGGTAATATTTACCAAGCTGCAACCAACCAAGGTAAATTTAGCAACTCTAGTGTTATAATGGCCTCAAGTACTTGGACAGCAGTTGGGCCAATGGGTCCTATGAGTGGAAGCGCAGGTGGGCAGCTTTTGAAATCCGGTCGACTTAATTTTATTTCTATTTCTCCTACAAACTCTAATGTACTTTTTGTTGGTGCGCCTTGCGGTGGTTTATGGAGATCAACAAATGGCGGCACAAGCTGGACAACCAACACAGACAATTTACCTGTAACAGGATTTGGTGATCACGCGTTTGATCCAACCAACACGAACATCATGTATGCTGCCACAGGAGATGGTGATGCAGGTGATTCAAATTGCACCGGTGTTTACAAATCTACAGATGGAGGAAACACATGGACGCTAACTAGTTTAACGTTTCCGGTAACAAGCAGCGTGCGTATACGTAGATTAATTGTTAACCCAACAAACCCGCAAATTATAATGGCTGTTGGTTCTATGGGAATTCGCAGATCAACAGATGGAGGAACAACTTGGACCTCTGTAAGTACAACAAACGCATACGATATTGAATTTAAACCAGGCGATCCAAATACGGTGTATGTAGGCGGAACAACTTTTAGAAGATCAACCGATGCCGGAGTAACTTGGGCAACTATTACTGGAGTGCCTGCATCAGGTACATCCAATCGTTTAGCAATTGCAGTAACTCCCGCAGATCCAAATTACGTTTATGTATTAGCATCTAATAGTTCAGGAAGTGGTTTTCTTGGCTTTTTACAATCCACCAATTCAGGGGTTTCATTTAGCAACATCACCACCACATTAAATTTGCTTGGTTGGTCGAACACAGGAAATGATACAGGTGGACAAGGATGGTATGACCTTTGTATTGCAGCATCTCCAACAAACGCAGCTGAAGTTGTAGTAGGTGGTGTTAATGTTTGGCGTACAACAAATGCCGGTGCAAGCTGGGCCATTTACGGACACTGGACTGGATCAGGCGCGCCATTTACACATGCTGATCATCACGATCTTGAATACGCATCGAATGGAACCTTATTCAACGCTAATGATGGAACAGTGTATCGCAGAACGGCAACTATATGGCAAGAAATTTCTGGTACAATGAATATTTCACAGATCTATAAAATTGGTTTATCAGCCCTTACGTCAAATTTTTGGATGACTGGTCATCAAGATAATGGAAGCAGTAGTTGGAATGGCACAACATACACTGCTCGCTTAGGCGGCGATGGAATGGATTGCTTTATTGATAGAACAAATGACAATAATATGTTTGGTGAATATCAAAATGGTTCTTTTCAAAGATCTACAAATGGCGGTTTAAGTTGGACTGGTGCAACCACAGGTATGTCGGGCACTGCGCCTTGGGTTACCATCTGGAAACAGGATCCTCAAGTAGCAACCCGTTTGTATGCCGGTAGACAAAATATGTTCGTGTCAAATAATCTTGCTGTTGGTTGGTCTTCGCTTACTGCATTACCTGCTACTGGAAGCGTTCGTGAATTTGCCATCGCTCCAAGCAATAATCAGGTGATTTATGTATTAAAGAGTGCGGGAATTTATAAAACAACTAATGCTGGAGCAACTTGGACAACGGTAACAGGAACTGTTCCTGTTGGATCTTCATCGCCAGAATTTGTGTGTGTTAGTCCAACAGATGCAAACAAAGTTTGGGTGGTTTGCGGTAATTATTCAGCAGGAAATAAAGTTTTCTATTCCTCAAACGGAGGATCAACTTGGACCAATTGGAGTTCTAATCTTCCAAATCTTCCGGGTAATTCTTTAGTTTATGAAACAGGTTCAAGCGATCGGGTTTATGTTGGAATGGATGCTGGAGTTTATTACCGCGATGCTTCAACTCCAAATTGGACATTATACAATATTGGTTTACCAAATACACCAGTATCAGATATGGAAACATCTCCTGCAATGCCAGGAAAAATTATTGCTGCAACTTATGGTAGAGGTGTTTGGGTAGTAGATTTTGCACCTAGCTCAATGCCTCCTGTAACTTCATTTGCTTTTAGTGGAACATTATGTGCCGGTGTTGCAAAAGTATTCAACGATAATTCAACTAATGGACCAAGCACATGGAGTTGGAGTGTTACACCATCAACCGGCGTAACTATTAATACGCCAGCCTCGCAAAGTCCAACTATTACTTTTGCTAACACAGGAAATTACACTGTGGCCATGACTGCGTCTAACACCAGCGGTCCGGGAAGTACTTACACAATTGCCATTTCTGTAAATCCTAATCCTACAGTTACTATAGCTTCTTCTGCAAATACTATTTGCGCCGGATCGCCTGTAACATTTACTGCAAGCGGTGCAAGTACTTATGCATGGGCTTGTCCTACTTCTTCCATTTGTACGTATTTCCCTACAACTACAACCACTTATACATTTTTGGGAACAAGTGCAGCAGGATGTACAGGTGTTGGGTCACGAAGTGTAGTTGTTCAATCAAGCGTGAATGTAAATACATCAGCTACTAGTACAGCAATTTGTGCCGCTCAATCAGTAACATTAAGTGCAACAGGTGCCACTACCTATACATGGCAACCCGGAAATCTTACTGGAAGTTCTATAGTTGTTACGCCTGCTTCTACTACAAATTATACAGTTACTGGAACAACTGGTTTGTGTAGTAACGCAAAAATATTAAGTGTAACAGTTGGAACTAATATTGCCGTAAGTGCTGCCACATCTAACACTGCTATTTGCGGAACACAACCTGTAACATTAACGGCAGGTGGCGCAACAAACTACACATGGCAACCGGGTAATTTGAGTGGAAGTTCGGTAATTGTAAATCCAAGTTCAAGCACAACATACACTGTTAACGGAAGCACAGGATCATGTAATGGTTTAAATTTTGTATCCATTACGGTTAACACTAATCCTAATGTTTCGGCAAGCACTTCAAGTACGTTGTTATGCGCCGGAACAACAGCAACATTATTTGCATCTGGAGCAAGTACCTATTCATGGAGCACTGGCCCAACTACTTCAAGTATTATTATAACGCCTGTATTGAGCACAACATATGCTGTTACCGGATATAGCAACGGATGTGCTACAACTTACACATTCGTACAAAATGTAGCATGGTGTACAGGAGTAAGTGAATATAATTTAGGAACAGAATCTTACAAAGCATATCCTATTCCATTTAGCGATGAGCTAAAATTCATAGCAAATGAAACTGTGGATGTGACCATGTATAATTCTATAGGGCAGATCATTAAACAAACTACATTCAAAAATAACGGCTCAATGCAAACTGCCGATCTTCCAAAGGGTGTTTATATTGTTTCTATGAAAGGTGAGAGTGGAATAAAAACTCTGAGAGTAGTAAAAGAATAATAAAATAATTAAAAGAAAGCCCTCTCGTTAACTCGGGAGGGCTTTTTTGTTTTATATTAGTATCATAAATCATTTTATGAAAAAATTATACTTTTTTACTTTTTTAAGCTTATTCATTTCAAAAACGTATTCTCAACAAGCATTTTGGACCGAAACATTTGGAACAGGATGTAACAGTGGGCAAGCTGCAACTGTTGTTGCTACACCAACTAACGGAGCCTGGGCAATTACTTCATTTTCTTTACCGTTTATGAACGGACCAGATGCTAACCAATGGTTCATTAGTTCTTCGGAACAAGGACAGCCGGTTGGTATTTGTGGTGGAATTACCTGCGGCGGACCAAATAACCGCACATTACATATTGGACGAAACGTGCTTCTTCCAACTCCTGTAGTAGATGTAGGCGCCTCTTATTATGGTGGTCCAATTTCGTACACCAATAAGCGCGTGGAAACTCCGGTTATTGATTGTTCGGGGAAAAAATTCATTCAATTAAGCTTCACTTACATTCTAGGTGGAATTCCAACTAATGATTATTGTGATATTGAATATTCTGGTGATGGCGGTGCTACATGGAATTTTTTAGTTACAATGGGGCAAACAAATAATTCAACCTGTGGCTTACAGGGTTTGTGGTCATTTTACAACATTGGATTACCAACTACCTTGTCGAATAATAATAACGTAAAATTAGGTTTTCACTGGTACAGTAACGATCCAACAGGCGGAAGTCCGAGCGTTGCGATCGACGAGATCCGACTTTCTGAATTAACCATTACTACAAGTTCGAACGTAGATTGTTTAACAGCAAATTCAACAGCAAGTATTAATAATGTTGCCATTGGAAATACAAGTTATACTTGGGCAGTTACTCCGGCTACGGCAACACTTACACCAATAACAGGCACAGCTATTAGCATGCAATTTCCGGGAATGGGAACCTATACCCTTAATGCTTACGGGAGTGGGTTGCCAAGTGGTGCCGCTACTTCTACTGCAGAAAGAATTGTAACAGTAGGTTTTGTAACTACACCAATGGTATCGGCAGTAAGTACAGATTCTATTTTATGTACAGGTAATTCCGCTGTTCTTACGGCAAGTGGCGCAACAACTTATACTTGGAATACCAGCGCTAATACATCTACTATTAATATTTCTCCAACGGCTAATACAACTTACACGGTTACCGGAAAAAATGGCTATTGTGTTTCTAGTTTTACCATCCTGCAAACGGTTGATCCGTGTACAAGTTTATTTGAGGCAAATAAGATTGAGGTCGCCGCCATCTTTCCAAATCCGTTCAGTAATAAATTAAATTTTATATCAAATGGCGAAATGGAAGTTTGTATTCGGAATATGGTTGGTGAAACCATAAAACAAGCCTTGATCCATTCAACCGGAACAATAAACACATCAGAATTTTCTTCTGGGATTTATTTCGTTACTATAAAAACAGAAAAAGAAACTAAAGTCCTCAAACTCATGAGGGACTAATCTCCTATCTCAAACAAAAAAGTCCCTCACGATGTCGTGAGGAACTTTTTTTGCTCTATTACTGAATAGAGCTTAATTTATCACCATCTTCTTGGTAGAGCTTTTCCCGTCTTTTGTAATTACTACAAAATAAATGCCTGCCGATAATTGTGATGAATCGTAATTAAACGTTGTTTCATTTCCAATTTTGTGAGATGAGATAAGGCTACCTAGAATATTTATCACTTTAACTTCAGAAAATTCTAAACCATTTCCGTTCATTACAAAATTATTGTGCGCAGGATTTGGAAATATGTTCACATACGTTCCGTTGCTTTGCTCGATCACCGAAGTTGTTGGAAAGGTTGTAAAACTGTATTCAATATAAGCTCCAAAATCGGATTGAAGTGTTTTTAATATATTTCCTGAAGCGTCTTTAAATCGAAGATAGCCTGTTCCTTGCGCCGTATTTGCCCACCAATTTAATCCATCCATTCCCACATCGGTTAGTACTAAGCGGTAACAACCTGTAAGCACATATGAATCATTATAAATGGTAACTGCCGTTGTGCCGGTTCGTGATGCCACCACATTTCCATTATCATCATAAATTTTATACGCGTTGTGTGGTATATAATTATTCGACTTGAACTCTACTGTAAAATTATCAGGCAGTTGTTCGGCCTTGGTAAATGGCGAATGATACTTATTATTGTATACATAATCATCTGCTACGCTGTTCACTTTTTTGATCTCGGCATGAAATACATTATTAGTTGCCTGCAAAGCACTTTGCCATAAACCACTTATTGGTAATTTAACAGTAACGGTATCTAAAAATGCTAACGTGCCAGTCCACGTATATGTTTGTTTTGTTGCACTATTGTTTAACCAGTAATCAAACTCAATACTTGAAATAGATGTTGAGCCTGTATTTTGCACAACTAATTTTGGATTAGAACACATGGCATTTTGCCGAGTATACGAAACTTTATTACTTGGCTCCTTAACATCCAAAATAGAAACATCTAACGAAAAGTTAGCGCCACCATAAGTTACTAATTGATGTGCTTCCTGATATCTGTAATCTCCACTTGCTACCGAAGGATTTGCACAATTATAATCTAATGTAACTGTAGAGCCCGGCGTAACATAAGGTGTTATGTAATATTCTTTTAAAATACTTGTTTCGCCCGGACACCATCCTTGACGATCGTATAACCATGTTCCGCCTTGCGGGAAAACAGGAATATCGGAACATTTTTTAGTGATGAACCACGAGAATTCATTTGGTCCTCCATTAACATTTAACGAGTGAGTAACTTGCCCGCCATTTTGGTGAAACTCACCTTCGGAACCGTGCCCTGTAATAGAGCTGCGCATTTTAAATTGTTTACCTGTTACTAAAGTTGAGAACGCTGTTGGAGGATAAAAACTTTGGTTATTAATGCTTCCAATACTCGGTGCTCCCGTACGATTTGTTCCTTGCCACAATTGATTAAATTCTAAAACCGTTCGTGGTGGCGTTCCTACAATGAAATAAAAATCAATATCCATTTGTTCTTGATATTGTCCGCCCAACGTCATCACTAAACGTTTTCCGTTTTGCAAAATTGGAGCAAAGTCTGTTACATCATAATACCACGCCTTTCCATTTACTCCCAAACTCAATCCCTTACCATATGGTGTAACAAACGATAATATCTCATTATAGAAAGGATATCTTTCAAAATAATTCAAATTATTGATCACTAATGTGCCGCTTGGCGTTATAGCAATTGTGCCGGTTATTACATTATTGTTATCTCCATCATAAACATTTGATGCTACAGCCTGAAATGAATTACTCGTTGAAACAAGAACAACTGCATCATGCGCCATTGGTGTAACTGTAGAATTATCTGTAATAGAAAAGGATTGTATTACATGCGGTGCACGCGCTACTGAATCGCGCACTGTTAAAGTAGTTGATGTGGTTGAATAGGTTCCTTTAAAAAACACAACACTAGGACGAATATTTGTTTCGTAAAACATGCGATTTAATTTATCACCACGCTCATAACTCCATTGTAAATTAACTCCGGCAGATGCTAGCGCATTTTTACTATCGTTCAACGTTTGTCCGCTACCCTCGCCCATTTTATAATACGCTAATAAATTTGCGTAAAAAGGATGTGTTACATCAATTGGTTTGTTCATCCAATTTTGAATATCTACTAACGACAGTTCTTTATTCCAAATAGTAAGCTCGTTTATTTTTCCTTTGTAATTATTTGAAAGCGACGCATCTTTTCCTAATATTAAATTCAACAATGACATTGCTTTTGTTTTTGCAGTTCCCGAATGCCAAAGTGAACCGTTCAAATAAATTTTCATATTTCCAGTGGTAGCGTTTTTTGTAAAGGTCCAATGATTCCATTGACCGCCAATTTCAGTTGGTATTGCTGCTTTGTTAATTCGATCAAAATTACCAGCCGAATATCCTGCATCAAAATACATATTGTTATCGCTCCAAGGGAAATGAAGGTTTAAATGTCTTTCGTTTGGATTATTTGCCCAGCCATACAACACAGATGTGTTAGACGGCAATAATGTGGCCGTGCCATAAGCCCATAAACTTATAGTTAACTCGTTATTAATGCTTGTTAAGCTTGCCGTATTAATAGTTGCGTGGCCAAATTTTCCAAGATCAATGGCGTAATTATTATTGCTATACATTGCTAAATTAGAAGCATAACTTAAACCATTAAAAATAATTGGGTTTGTAGGTACCGTATTTGTAAATGAAAGATCAACCAACACATTACTTATTCCGTCCCAATTAAATGGTGTATAAAATTGGATGCGATTATTTCCATTCATGAAATTATAATTCTTATTAAACACTTGTGTAAATCCCGTTAAAGTAGAAGCGTTAGAAGCGAGAACTGTAGTGGTTGCATTAACGTGTTGCATTTTTACTTTAAAGAAATTTACAACGCCGCCTGCATTGGCTACATTTAAAATAAAACCATCAATTGGTCCTGCTGTTAAACCTGCCGTAATTAATTCAGATGCTTTTACTAAAATTTGTGAGCGACCCGAAACTTCATTAGCCTTTAATAAATTTGGCGTTGCTATGCTACCATTACCGATTGTGAATAATGTTTCTGAAATAATAGAATTTACTACAACATTGGTTTGAGAATAATCATAATAGTCATACAAATTTTGGTTTGAGTAGGGAAATGTTGTTGGGGTATAATTTGAGATCAAATAATTAGGAGTTGTTTTTGCTGCTTTTTCAATTTTAGACGAATCAACAATGTAGGTGTTGCACGAATAATCCCACTCACCGCAACCTTGATTTGGTGCCGATTGAGTTGATACCAAATTATTTTTGCAACGCATATTGTATTTCATGATGATCTTCTCGAAGGTTTGAGAATTGTTCGGAAAATTGATCATGGTATCGCGTGAAGTACTCCCGTATTTGAAAGTCTTTATAATAATAGTGTCGCCAACTGCTGTTTGAGCTTTGATATGACTGATCAAAACGAAAAAACACACAAATGCTAAACCTGCTCCTATTTTCATATTAATTTGATTTTACTAAAACGTTTTAAATATATAGTAAAAATAAGCCATATCTGTAAAACAGCCAATTAATTCACTAATAATTAGGGTAGGGTTATAGCAAAGCAAGGCTATTAGCCTTGTTATCATTTATATAAACGATTTTAGGACAAAGAAATAGTGCCCGCCGCAACTGTATTATTTGTGTTCTCGTTTATTAGGATAAATGAACCGGTATGGCGATTCCTTTGGTAAGCATCGAAGCTAATTGGCTCAGCAGTTTTAATGAATACTTTACAAATATCATTTAACTTCATTCCACCATCACTTTCCAATTGCTTGAACGAATGAATATCGATCTTGCCTATAATATCTTTTACTATTGCTTTTGTTCTGAAACTGTTTTGCTGCAAAATTAATTTTTGTCCTGCTTCAAATGCATTATTATCCATCCAACATAAAGTAGCATTTACTTCGTTTTGGGTTTGAGGTGTTTCGTTTATTTTTACAATAGTGCTTCCGCGACTGATGTCCACATCATCTTTTAAATGAATGATCACCGGATCCAAAGCATTGGCCACTTCAATTTCGGCTTGATGCTTTTCCAATTTTTCAATGCTTGTTTCAATATTTGAAGGAAGAACTAAAACTCTATCTCCTTTTTTATACGAACCACTTAATACTTTTCCAGCATAACCGCGGTAATCATGCAAATCGTTTGTTTGCGGACGAATAACATATTGTACTTGAAAGCGTGCATCGCCTTCTGAATTCTTCTCTGCAATACTAACATTTTCCAAAAATTCCATTAAGGTATCGCCCTTATACCAATCCATATGTGTAGACCGTTCAACAACATTATCACCGTCTAATGCGCTTGCTGGAATAAATGACATCTGAGTTAAATTCAGAGGCGCGGCAAACTTCTTATACTCACTTACAATTTCATCAAAGCGTGCTTGAGAATAACTTATAAGATCCATTTTATTTACGCACACCAATACATGAGGTATTCCTAGAATAGAAGAAATAATACTATGACGCTTCGTTTGATCGGTAATTCCATTGCGTGCATCCACTAAAATAATAGCCAGATCAGCATTTGAAGCGCCTGTAAACATATTACGTGTGTATTGAATATGCCCCGGTGTATCTGCAATAATAAATTTACGCTTATTCGTTGTAAAATATTTATATGCCACATCAATTGTAATTCCTTGCTCACGTTCTGCGCGTAAACCATCGGTTAACAATGCAAGATCAATGCCCGTATCTATCCCGCTCGTTTTGCTTTGTTTTGTTAGCGCTTCAATAATATCTGTTGATATGGATTTGCTATCAAATAATAAACGTCCTATCAATGTGCTTTTTCCATCGTCAACGTTTCCTGCTGTAAAAAATCTTAATAATTCCATGCTCTTTAATTTTGAATGTTAATGTTCAATTTCGAATTACGAGTTGAACCATTCAACATTTATAATCCAAAATTTTTAATTCTTAAAAATAACCGCCCTTTTTGCGATCTTCCATAGCTGCTTCGCTAATGCGGTCATCCATACGTGTTGCGCCACGTTCGCTAATTTTTGCTTCTTTTATTTCGTTAATGATGTCATCAATATGATACGCTTCGCTTTCGATGGCAGCTGTGCATGTCATATCGCCAACTGTTCTGTAACGAACTTGCGTAGTGATGATCTTATCGCTTGCGTCTAATTGCAAATATTCTGAATTCGCCATTAACTGCCCGCTTTCTGTTACAACACATTCGCGCTCGTGCGTATAATAAATACTTGGCAATTCTATCTTCTCTCGCTTGATGTAATTCCAAACGTCTAATTCTGTCCAGTTACTTATAGGGAATACGCGAACATTTTCGCCTTTATTTATTTTACCATTGTAAATATTCCATAACTCTGGACGCTGTTTTTTTGGATCCCACTGACCAAATTCATCACGAACAGAAAATATCCTTTCCTTAGCACGCGCTTTTTCTTCATCGCGACGAGCACCGCCAATGCATGCATCAAATTCAAATTCCTCTATTAATTCCAACAATGTATAAGTTTGCAAAGCGTTTCTGCTCGGAAATTTTCCCTTAGCATCTTGTAACTTTTTTGCCTTCACAGTGTCTTCCACTTTCCTTACTATTAACTTCTCGCCGATCTTCTCCACAAGATCATCGCGATATTTCAATGCTTCCGGAAAATTATGTCCTGTATCTACATGCACTAATGGAAACGGAAATTTACCCGGACGAAATGCCTTTAATGCCAAATGCACCAAGCAAATACTATCCTTGCCGCCACTAAATAATAACGCAGGTTTTTCAAACTGCCCCGCCACCTCACGCAAAATGTGAATGGCTTCATTTTCTAATTGATCTAAATAATCTAACTTACTCATTGTAATTTTAATTTTTGCTTGTCGCCCTTCGATTACGCTCAGGATGACATCGGTTATGCTTCATTCAAAATTTATCATTCAACATTCATAATTCACCTATGAAGTCCACATTCTTTTTTGCTCGCGTCTTCCCACCACCAACGTCCAGCTCTAAAGTCTTCACCATCTTTAATGGCGCGTGTGCAAGGTTGGCAACCAATGCTTACAAAACCTTTATCGTGCAAGGGGTTGTAAGGAATATTATATTTATTAATGTAGCCTTTCACTTCTTCTAAACTCCAATTTAACAAAGGATGAATTTTTACAATTTGATTTGCATCATCCCATTCTACCATCGGCATATCAGTTCTGTTACCAGACTGATCGGCTCTTATTCCAGTGATCCAAATGGTATGTCCTATTAAAGCGCGCTTCAATGGCTCTACCTTCCTAATAAAACAACATTCTTTTCTATTCTCTACAGTTTCGTAAAAACTAAATGGTCCCTTTTTAGTAACTAAGTCTTCAGCCAACGCTGTATTTGGATAAAAAGTTTGGATTTGCTTTTTATAACGGTCTAGAGTACTACTAAAAACAGAATACGTTTCAGGAAAAATACGGCCAGTGTCCAGGGTGAAAACAGAAATACGTAAATTCTCGGAAAAAATCATATGGGTAAGTACCTGATCTTCGTAACCGAGGCTTGTAGAAAATACAACGCTCTCCGAAGGTAATTGCGCTACGATTTGTAGAACTTCCTCCGTAGTTTTGTTTTCAATTTGAGTTAATATATTGCTTACTTTATTCATTTATTTTTCTCCCCCGTTTCGGTTTTACCGAGTCATCCCCTTAAGTGGGGGATGATAGGAACTGCTTACTTTAATGCTTGTTCAATGTCATTTAAAATATCTTCTTTATTTTCCAATCCAATCGAGATGCGAATTAAACCAGGTGTAATTCCAACAGATAATCTTTCTTCTTCAGATAATTTACAATGGGTTGAAGAGGCCGGATGTGTGGCAATACTTCTCACATCTCCTAAATTTGGAGAGATCTTGATCATTTGCAATTTATCCATCATTTTTTTTGCTGCTTCGTAACCACCTTTTACGGTGATCGTAATTATTCCCCCGCCAGCTTTCATTTGCTTTTTTGCAATAGCATAATGTGGATGCGATTTTAAAAAGGGATATGATACGTTTTCTAAAGCTGTATTCTTTTCTAAAGCTTCTGCAACCGACAAAGCATTTTCGCAATGTTTGTCCATTCTAATGGTTAGTGTTTCCAAACTCTTGCTTAGGGTCCATGCATTAAACGGACTTAAAGACGGCCCGGTTAACCTTCCATACAAATAAATTTCCTGGATCAATTCCTTTTTGCCCACCACTACTCCACCCAATACGCGTCCTTGTCCGTCCATATATTTTGTTGCAGAATGAATTACAAGATCAGCGCCATATTTTATGGGTTGTTGTAAATACGGTGTAGCAAAACAATTATCAACGATTAATAATTTATTATGCTTTTTCGCGATCGCTGCCACAAATTCCAGATCTATCAATTCAATTGCAGGATTTGTTGGTGTTTCCAAATAAATAAAACGTGTTTCCGTTTTTATTAATTTCTCGATGCTATTTGGATCTTTGATGTTAAAATACGAATGCGAAATATTTAGTTTCGGAAAATATTTAGTGAACAAAGCATGTGTAGCTCCAAATACCGAAGAGCAAGACACAAGATGATCGCCCGACTTTAATAAAGCCATAAAACTTGTATAAATAGCAGCCATGCCCGAAGCAGTTGCTACACCTGCTTCTGCGCCTTCCATTAAACAAACTTTATTTACAAATTCATTTACGTTAGGGTTTGTATAGCGCGAATAAATAAAATCGTCGCTCTCATCGTTAAAAGCAGCGCGCATTTCTTCGGCAGTGTCAAAAACAAAACTGCTGGTTAGGTACACCGGAACTGAGTGCTCGTTGTTTTCCGATCGTTGTAGCTGTGCTCTTATGGCATCTGTTTCAAAATTTCTTTTTTCCATTATAATATTTATAGACAGTCCTTCGATTCCTCCTTCGCCTACCTGCCTCGCCGGAAGGCAGGCGCTCAGGATGATATCTCAGCTGCCATATTAGTTCACAGTTATTTTATAATTAATTTTCGCTGTTGGTTCCAAGGTTTTTGAAACAGAGCAATACTTATCAATCGATAATTTCACGGCCCGTTCAACTTTATCATAGTCTACCTTTCCTTTCACCTTAAAATGCAAGGTGATGTCTCTGAATAAAGAATAATCTTCAACTTTCTCACTTTCTCCATCCACTTCCACATCAAAATCTGAGATCTCTTGTTTTTGCTTTTTCAAAATCAATATCACATCTATTGCACTGCAACCACCAATAGCTGCTAAAAGTAATTGACGAGGGCGCATACCTTTTCCTTCTCCACCAATTTCGGGTGATGAATCCATTTGTATTGTATTCCCATCCTCATTTCTTGCTTCCATGTGGAAGTTATTGTTGAGGCGTTTTAGATTGATCTTCATTTTTTAAAATTTTATCCCCTAAAGATACAGGTTTTAAAACGTATTTACGCCGTTAACCGTTGTATATTTCATGGTATACTTTACGCCAGGATTAAGATATTTGTAAGCACTATGGCCTACTAAAGCCGCCTCATGGAAACCGCAAAGGATCAATTTTAGTTTATTTTTATAGGTATTGATATCGCCAATGGCATAAATACCTTCGATATTGGTGCTATAGTCTTCAGTATTTACCACAATAGCATTTTTTTCAATGGTTAATCCCCAATTTTCCATTGGTCCTAATTTTGGACTCAATCCAAATAACGGTATCAAGTTGTCGGCTTCAACTACTTGTTTCTCGTTTGTTTTAGTATTAATTAATCCAACCACTCTTAGTCTTTCTGATCCATCCACATGAGTTAAATTTGAATTCAAAAGTAAATTGATCTTTTTTTCTTCCGCTAATTTCAAAACTTTATTTACATTATCCGGTGCGCCACGAAATGCTTCGCTGCGATGAACAAGCGTAACTTCCTTAGCAATGTTTGACAAAAAAATGGTCCAATCTAATGCGCTATCACCACCACCGGCAATAATTATTTTTTTGTTCCTATAGGCTTCCGGATCAAGTACCATGTATGAAACACCTTTTCCATTCTCAAACTGTTCTAAATTTTCTGCTTCCGGTTTGCGTGGTTCAAAACAACCAAGCCCTCCTGCAATAACAACAACCCGTGCATTTATTTTTGTTCCCATATTAGTGGTTAGAATAAAATCACGATCAGCTATCTTATCCAATTTTTCTACTCGCTCTCCAAAAGTAAATGTTGGCTTAAATGGCTCTGCTTGTTTTAAAAGATTATCTACTAACTCTTGTGCTAAAACAGTTGGATATCCTGGAATATCATAAATTGGCTTTTTAGGATAGATTTCGGTAAGCTGACCACCTGCTTGAGGCAAATAATCAATTAAATGGCATCGCATTTTTAAAAGCCCTGCTTCAAAAATAGCAAAAAGCGCTACTGGTCCTGCGCCTATAACGGCGATATCTGTTGTGATCATATTAATTTAATAAAGTTTGAATGATTGTTTTTAAACTGATAATTATAACGAGGGTTCCAACAAGGATTAATCCTTTTTTAGTTGGAACTTTATTTGAAAAGTAAATTGAAATAGGTGCAGCCACCATTCCACCGATCACTAAACCAAAAATAATTTGCCAGTGACTTAATCCAATAATACAGAAAAAAGTAATAGTACTTATTAAGGCTACAAAGAATTTTGCCAGATGCGATGACCCAATAGAATAACGCAAATTTCTTCCACCTGCCACTAGTGAGGTTGTAACAATTGGTCCCCAACCACCGCCGCCAAGTGAATCGAGATAACCACCAATTAAAGCCACGGGAAATATTTTACGGATCTTACTTTTCTTTCTTAAACTCACGTTTAACGCTCTAATAACAATCAAAGAACCAAGAGTGAGCGTGTAAATAGCAACCAGTGGTTTAACCCATAAAATATCGTCTTTACTAATGAACGAAACAGATGCCGCACCTAAAACTGCACCGAGTATTCCTGGGATAAGTAACTTTTTAAATAGTTTTATATTAACATTTTTATATCGCATATAAACCAAAGATGAAGATCCTGTTGTAAAAATTTCTGAGGCATGCATACTTGCGCTGGCAACTGCAGGCGTAATAGTGGGAATTCCTAAACTCAATAAAAATGTTGTAACACTTACACCGTAAGCCATTCCTAAAGCGCCATCGATCATTTGCGCAACAAAACCTCCTAAAACAAAAAGCACAAAATCCTCATCTAGGTTTCGTACAATAACATTCACAAGATCTCTGAGGCTATCGATTGGAACGTAAGATAAGATCAAATGCCCGATCAACATCAATACAATTACAGCCAATGAATAAAGGGCTGCTACACGAATTCGTTTTGCAGTATTTGGTTTTTCTTTAGGTAATGTTAACTCTTTAGTAATGTGATTCAGCGTTCTTACTTTATACTCGAAATTACCCTTTAAGTTTTCGCGAATGGTAAATAAATTCTCAAGCACCTCCTGCGTTTCGTCCGGAAAAACATCATTCAACGTTTCTTTGATACGTTTTGCCATGGTTGGCGATTTTCCATTGGTAGAGATCGCAATTTTAAGGTCGCCCTTTTGCACGATCGAACCTAAATAAAAATCACAAAGGTCGGGTTTGTCTGCCGCATTAATTAATATTCCAGCTTCGTTAGCATCCTTTTTTATTTCTTCACTTAAACTAATATCTCCAACGGCTGATATAGCAATATTCACATTCTTGAGGTCTGACTTTACATATTTTCTTTCATTCAACTCAATGGATAAAATTCCTGCGGCCAATTGCTTTATCTCTTTACTTATGCTTTCGGCTACTAATTTTACTTTTGTTTGTGGACTATTATTCAAAATTGCAGTTAGTTTCTCATGAGCAATGGCTCCGCCACCCACCAACAAAACGTTAAGGTTCTCCAGCTTTAAGAATACAGGGAATAGCTTATTTACTGGTTCTGTCATTGCTTATTGTATGATGAATATTAAATCTTATAACAGAAATTTTTTCGTAATTGTTTTGCGCCTTTACATATTGAACTATATACATGTACTGAAACAACAGCTTTAAACTTTTTGACAATTGGTAATTAAAGGATGCAAAAGTTCTATTTTGATCAAAGGGGTTGTTGATGCCTTTCCCTGAATTGATAAAGAATTCGTTACATAATGAAACAGAATGCGTTCTCTCTTTTTGCTTGATCAAAGGAAATTCTACATCGACCTTATATCTGAAGCGCCAGTTGAATCTGTAGTCATTTGTTACTTCCACCACTTTTACAATTTGGTTTAACCGTTGTTCTGCTCTCAAGCGATTTCCAACCCTCACTTTTCCATAAAAAGAATTCAAACCAAATTCCTGCCATGGTCTCCATTCTCCTCGTGTAACATCGTTTTTTATGTAGTAACGAAAATGAGCGCCGCCAAAACTTACATTAAGCAATTTATTTATCTTGTACACCGCCGCTGTTCTTATCAAGGTTTGCCCTTGTATCTCAAAACCATCACGGGTTCTATGTTGAATATCGGTATTTACATTCCAATTTGAATTTAGCTGTGTGTAATTGTAATAACCACACCAAAACATATTATACGAATGTCCATTGTCGCTTTGCGAAAACACAGAGCTTGTTATAAACAGTAGAATAAATATGTATTTAAAGTTCATATTAGTTCAACGAATATTTTACATGATGCGACAATGACTCGTAATATCTATGAAACTTCACCACATCACCGATCACAATAATTGCAGGTGATTTGATATTTTGCTCTTTCACTTCTTGTACTATTGTTTCAATACTTCCAATCGCTACATTTTCGGTTGCTAATGTTCCGTTTTGAATTACCGCAATTGGTGTAGCCGCTTTTCCATTAGCTTTAAATGCTTCTGTGATTTGTTGAAGTTTTGATAAGCCCATTAAGATCACTACAGTAGCATTACTTTTTGCAGCATCAAAAATATCGTTTGATAATTTGCCATTTTGCTTGGTGGCTGTAATTACCCAAAAACTTTCACTAATACCACGGTGAGTTACCGGAATTCCACTTGCACCCGCAACGCCAATTGAACTTGAAATGCCCGGTACAACCGCTGTTTCTATATTAAATGCATCGGCATGTGCAATTTCTTCGCTGCCTCTTCCAAACACAAAAGGATCGCCACCTTTTAAACGCACCACTCTTCCATATGTAAAAGCCAAATCAACAATTAGGTTGTTAATTTGCTCTTGCGTGTATTCGTGTTTATTCTTACGTTTTCCAACGTAGATCTTTAAGGTATCTAGTGGCGCATATTTTAATAATTCCTTATTTACCAAAGCGTCGTATAAGATCACATCAGCTTCGCTTAAAGCATTAATCGCTTTTACGGTTATTAATTCTGGGTCGCCAGGACCGGCGCCTACTACTGTTAATTTTGGATATATTTCTTTTTTCATTGTTGTTGTTTTTAATGGTTTGTAATTTTTCCTTCCCCGTCGGTTCGCGACACCCCCTCAAGAGGGGGATAGCCTCGCTCAGAATGACATAGGAGAAATTTGGCACGCTGAGCTGTGCATTATCATACAACAGCAACAACAATATTCGTATATAATATATATAAAGTTCTTTTTCATTATACTTCCTCCACAATTTCTGTTTTTGTTCTTTCTCTGTAAACTTTTACAGTTTCTACAAATTGTTTAGACTCGTTAAAATATTTTATCGAAAATTCTTCTGTAGGTTCGTTTTGATTTATTTGAAGTACTACTATTTTAAATGAATTGAAAAGACCTGTCTCCACAAAATGCTTTTCAAAATCAGCAATTAACGTATGATGCGTATTCACGTGAACTCCTTTATTTAGCAGTAAACCCTTTGCGGCATGAATAAATGAAGCATAACTATAATAAATACTATCGCCAAACTGCATATTGCTAAATGCTTCGGCGCTCCATGCTAATTTTTCATCTGCTTCAAAAAATAGGGTTTGCACAAGGTCAATAATTACACCGGCACATTCGCCAACTCCAATTTCCGTTTTAAATTTTTCTTCCGAGCCCCAATCAAAAAATTCATTTTCAGCTAAATTTGAATTGTCGCCGAGTGTCTTTAAGAGTTGGTAGAAATGATCTTTTCCTTTTCTGTCGTAGTATGAATTAAAATATTCTCCTTCAACAGATCCATTCTCAAAATCGTTAAATAATTTTCTTAAAACATCAGGCGCTCGTTTGCTAGCAACTTTAATTACTTTCTCGGCAATTCTTCCATCGCCATTTCCTAAGGTTCCTCCACCTAGCAATACTTGCAAAGCCGGAACAACATTGGTTCCGACTTTAAAAGAGCTTCCGTGAAAACCAATTTGTGCCAAGCCATGTTGCCCGCAAGAATTCATACAACCGCTGATCTTAATTTTAATGTCATGGTTATAGATCAATTCAGGAAATTCACTATAGATCACTTTTTCCAGTTCAACAGAAATATTGGTGCTATTAGAAATTGCCAGATTACATGTGTCGGTTCCGGGGCAAGCAGTAATATCTCCTGCCGAATCGAAACCCGGAGTTGCTAGATCTAACTCAGTTAGTTCTGCAAACAAAAACGGCAACTCTTCAAGGCCAACTTGCTTTAATAAAAAGCCTTGGTTAATAGTTATGCGCACATCTTGGGAGTCGGTGTATTTATTAATTACATCCACAAATTTTCTTGTTTTCTGAGAAGAAATATTTCCCAATAGAATTTTAACGTAAACGCCAAAGTATCCTTCTTGTTTTTGCGCAAAGGAATTTGTTTTTAACCATTGCTCATATTTCTTCTCATTTATTACAGGAGTTACTTTTGGCAATTTGTTTTTAAGAACCGGAGTACTAACAATTGTATTGGTGTCAATTTCAAGTGTTTTTACTAATAGGGCCTTTTCTTCCTCAGCAGTTAATTTCAAAAACTCTGCTACTCCAATCTTATGGATCAAATATTTAATACGAGCTTTGTGGCGACTCACTCTTTCTCCATAGCGATCAAATACACGAATACTTGCTTCTACAAAAGGAATTAATTTATTGTCGGGTAAAAACTCATAGGCCGTTTGCGCCAAAAAAGGTTGCGCGCCTAATCCTCCACCCACTAAAACCTTAAAACCTCTTTCGTTCTTATCATTCAATTTAGGAATAAAACCAAAATCGTGAATATAAGTAAAAGCTGTATCCTTGTCGTTATTAGAAAAAGCAATTTTTATTTTCCTCCCTAATTCTTGTCCGAAGGGTTTGCGTAAAAAGTATTGGAACAAAGCGTAAGCATAGGGCGAAACATCAAACGGTTCGTTAGGATCAATTCCTGACTCTGGCGATGCAGTGATGTTTCTTACCGTATTTCCGCAAGCTTCGCGTAAAGTAATATCCTCTTGTTCGAGTTTTGCCCAAAGTTCGGGCGTTCTATCCAAACTTACGTGGTGAATTTGGATATCCTGACGCGTAGTTAAATGCAAATTACCATTTGAATATTCGTCGCTTATATCAGCAATGCGTAATAATTGTTTTGTGCTAACTTTTCCAAAAGGTAGTTTAATACGGATCATTTGAACGCCTTGTTGACGTTGGCCATAAACTCCACGCGCTAAACGTAAACTCCTGAATTTTTCTTCATGAATTTTTCCTTCACGAAATTCATGAATCTTTTTATCGAGATCAATAATATCCTTTTCAACCAGCGCTTTGGTGGAGTGATCTATTAATTCTAATTCTGTTCTAAAACTTTGCATACATTATTTTTTTTGGTGTTATTAAATTAAAAAACCCTTCTCGTGGGAAACGGAAGGGCTCTTAAATGAAAATAAATATCATTACCACATCCGTTGAGGATTACACATCATGCAACACATCATGCGCTTTGATAATTTTATATTTATAACAACACCTATCATAGTGACCGCAAAGTAACAACACGTAAAGGAGTAAGTCAAGCAAAGGACTCATTATTTTCTATATCTCCTATAGGCATAATGGGATATTATTAGCTACAGAGTCCGTATTTACTGCATTTGCATAATTTTTTGAGTCATTACTTTTTTACAATTCAGAGGGTTTTATAATCCGTACCTTAGCCTCGAAAGTATGAATCAGACCAAATTACCTTTAAAGATCATGTTCATTTACGCCTTTGGAATGATGGGCTGGAGCGTGTTGGTTAATTTGATAAGCGTTATTTTAGTTTACTTGTACTTACCTCCTGCAACCAGTGGCTTGCCATCTTTAATTACACAGGTAACTATTTTCGGCATCTTTAATGCTATTGCTTTAATTACTGCCGGTGGAAGATTGATCGATGCTATTTACGATCCCTTTATTGCACAGTTTAGCGATAGAAGTAATAATCCAAAAGGAAGAAGAACGCCCATAATGAAGTTGGCCGTTATTCCTTCCACCGTATTTTGTTTTTTAGTATTTTATCCTTTACATCAAAACGAGAGCAGTGCAAATATTGCTTGGCTCATAATCACACTCGTTCTTTTTTACGTGACTTCTACAAGCTATATCATTCCTTATAACGCTTTATTACCCGAGCTTGCCAAAACAGCCGATGAAAAAGTAAAACTCGCTACTTGGCAATCGTTGGGTTATGTTTTTGGAATTGGGATTTCTTCCAACGCCTTTAATTTAACTACTGCTTTACAAAATGGCTTTGGAATTGAATCGAAGATCACCGCTTTACAAATAACCGTTTTATTTATGGCGGTTGTTGCCGGAATTTTTATGTTTATTACCGCTTTTTTTATTGATGAAAAAAAATACTGTAGCTCTCAACCAAGTTCCATCCCAATTAAAACTGCTCTCAACCAAACATTAAAAAATAAGAACTTTCTTTTGTTTGTGGTGGCCGATTTTTCTTATTTTATTTCGGTTACCATAATTACTTCCGGCTTAATGTATTTTGTAACTGTTCTACTTAAATTGCCAGAAAGTATTGGTAATACACTTATGATGACAATGGTTTTGGTTTCCTTTATTTTTTATCCTATAACTACTTACTTCGCTAATAAAATTGGGAAAAAAAAGATTGTCCTGTTCTCGCTAAGTTTATTGGGATTTATATTTCTTGGCATCTTTTTCCTTGGCAAATCTACTATCGATGCTAAAGTGCAAATCTATTCTCTTATTGGGCTAGCGGCAATTCCTTTGGCCTCTCTAAATATTTTACCCAACGCCATTTTAGCTGAGATCATTGAAAAAGACAGTATAGACACGGGCCAAAATAAAGAAGCCATTTACTTTGCTGTTCGCTACTTTTTTGTGAAGGTTGCACAAACTTTTGGAATTGCTTTATTTGCTATGCTTCTAATTTACGGAAAAGATGTTGGTAATGATTTGGGTGTGCGATTGAACGGCCTTTTAGGATTTGGGCTTTGTATGATTGCGGCTATGATATTTACCCGTTTTAAAGAGTTTTAACTTCTTTGTGTTTTAGCCACGAAGACGCAGCGACTCAAAGATAAAACAACACACTTGAATTCCACAACAACTTGGTGGCTTGGTGGCTTGGTGGCTTGGTGGCTGAAAAGGATCTGAATTTACCTTACAATATTATTCGGACGTGAATAAACCATTTGCAATACATTAATATTGCGCATGATAAAAGCCGCCTCGCAATAACCCAAATAATAATTCCATTTTCGTACAAATTCACTCTCAAAGCCCAGTTTACTTATCTGAGGAAGGTTAGCGTTAAATTGATCGCGCCACATGGCTAATGTTTTGGCATAATCTAAACCAAGATCTTTTAGATCTACTAACGTAAGATCACCGGTATCGTTAATGGCTTTATTAATTGCCGCAACCGAAGGCAACAAAGAGCCCGGGAAAATATGTTTTTGGATCCAGTCTACTCCATTTTTTAACCTTTCAAAACGAGAATCGGGACACGTAATTACCTGCAAAGCTAAAATTCCGTTGCTCTTTAAAAGTTCGTGACACTTTCGGAAATAGGTTTCATAATAATTTGCTCCAACGGCTTCCAGCATTTCTACCGAAACTATTTTGTCAAATTGTCCTTCTAGTTTTCTGTAATCCTGAATAACAATATTCACCTTATGCTCCAAATTCTCTTTTACAACTTTTTCCTTTGCTAATTTATATTGCTCTTCAGAGATGGTAATACTTGTAACTTTACAACCATAATTCTTTGCCATATAAATAGCATTTCCGCCCCATCCGCTTCCAATTTCTAACACATGATCATCGGGTTTTAATTTGAGTTGCTTACACAAACGATCGTACTTCATTAATTGCGCTTGCTCTAATGTCATTCCCTCCTCTTTAAAATAAGCGCCGGAGTACGTCATTGTGGAATCTAAAAAGGTAGCAAAGAAATCATTATTAAGATCGTAATGTGCCGAAATGTTTTTTCGAGAACCTTTTAAATTATTGTCACGTTTAGAATGAGAAACAACATTAAAGGATTTAAAAACATTTAAAACAAGCCACCTTGCAGAACTTCCCGAAGCCGTTGGCGCATTATCTACATTAATTAAAAACCATTTGATCACGTTGGTGATACTATCCGTATCCCAGTCGCCATCTACATAAGCTTCTCCAAAACCAATATCTCCGTATAAAACGCAGCGCTTAAAAAAACTCGATTTGTTAACGGTAACATTTGCCACCACATTTCCGCTTCCATCTCCTAACTGAATTTGCTCTCCGCCGGGCATTGTAATATTCATTGTGCCCTTATCCATTTTAGAAAGCATACTAAGTATGCGCTTTTCATAAAAGGGGCGTTTTGTTTGGGAAATAACAGCGATTGACATAATAAATTCTACTCTAAATATACGAATATCTTTAATTCTCAGTTTTATTAAAAACATCTTTTTGCAGCTCAGGAAATTCCGCTTTTTTATAATAGCGTATCTTCTTGAACCACAAGAGTAAAGCATTCCAGTGAATAAGAGCCATGATCCAAAGCGGAATTAAAGGGAAACGAATAGCATACCAAAATAAATTAGTATTTGTCAAGGCTTTTTTAGTGCCCGTTAATGTACTGATGAAAAAACGCTTACCCCCTTTATGGTCGTCAATACGTATATTAAGTTTTTCACCTGGCACACTTAAATCAAAATCAAAATTTGCATCGTGAGCTATAAAAGGTGATACATAAAAATCCTTTGCTGTGTGTAATTTAAAAGCATTGTTTTTATATTTATTTACTCCCATAAAATATGGTTTCATTTCGCGAAAGGTATTGCTAACCTCAGCAACGCAACATACTGGTTGATCGTTTTGATCAAAACAATAGTAAAATGAAACAGGATTGAAATTATAACCCAAAACATTCAAATTGGTAAGCAACATTATTTTTCCAAGCGGCTGAGTAACTCCGTTTTGCGTAAGATAATTTAAAATATGTTGCTTTGTATTTTTAGTATCATCTGGTTTATCTTTTGGTAAACGTAAATGCTCCTTATCTCTAAAATTAAAATAATTGAATTTATTATGGCTGATCAAAAAGAATTTCTTGAGTTGATCGATCTCATCCAGATCTATATAAAACATAAAAACATTGTAATGGAACTTGTGAGGCTTTGGAGCCAAACGATTATGCATTACTAAAGCTTTATAGAGACAAGAATTCATTTGATAAAACAAAGTTACTTATTTATTGACGTTAATTGCCACAAAGGCGCTAAGAAATGCCAGTTCGCGTCTTAGCGCCTTTGTAGCTAAAAATCAGATGTTCTTACACAATTCCACCGCACTCGCATATGCATCTTCATGAAAACCATACTTAAAATAGCTTCCGCAAAAATAAATTGGCCCTGTTATATTCAATTCCTGCAATTTTTTTTGCGCATTCATGGCATCCACATCAAATAAAGGATGCTCATATTCAATTTCCTTAATGATCTTGGATCTATCTACCGTTCCCTCTAAAGCATTTATCGAAACAAAATAATTCTTCTTTTGTGAAACACCCTGCAAACAATTCATCCAATATATAGTAGTAGGGATAAGTTTCCCCGATCTTTCTTCTATTCTATAATTCCAACTACTCCAGGTTCGTTTTGTTTTTGGCATTACATTTTCATCTGTATGAACTGTGGCTATGTTTTTTTCGTATTTAAAAGGAGAAAGTAATTGTTTTTCTAAAGAAGAAGCATCCGTTAAAAACGATAAGGTTTGATCGCCATGAGAAGCACAAATAACTTTATCAAAATTTGCGCTTGAGCCATCTTCAAATTTTATAGTTGCTCCGCTTTTATCTCTAACTAGGCTTGTTACTTTTTTATTAACTTGAATTTTATCTTTAAATGGTTTTATCAAAATTTCTTTGTACGCCCGAGAACCATTCTCTAAAGTATACCATTGATGTTGGGTGTCCAATCCCAGAAATCCGTGATTCTTAAAAAAGCGAATCAAAGTTATTACAGGAAAATCTAGCATTTTCTCCATAGGCGTGCTCCAAACGGCCGAACTCATGGGAATTAAATATTTCCAAAGCATATCCTCGCCAAAACCAAATTCATCAACGTATTGCTTTAAGGTATGGTTATAATATTTAGGGTCATTTAAGATCTCTACACTTATTTTATTAAAGCGCGTGATCTGCATCAACATTTTAATATACTTAGGACTAAAAATATTTTTCCGTTGCGCAAACAAGCCATTTATTCCCGATCCACAATATTCCAAGCCCGTTGGCATATATTGCACACTAAACGACATGTTGGTCTTTTTGATCGGCGCTTTTATTTCCTCAAATAGTTTACAGAGATTGGGATAAGTTTCAAAATTAAAAACCATAAACCCTGTATCCATGTGCACAAGCCTACCATCTTCCTCAACCGAAACTGTATTGGTATGTCCGCCTATATAATCATTTTGCTCAAATAAGGTAATGTCATACTTTCTCTGCAGCAAATGAGCGCAACCCATTCCTGCAACTCCTGTTCCTATTATAGCTAATGTTTGCATTACCGTTTTGTTACTGAATTTAAAAAACGCTCTACTGCGTATGTTGATACTTGTCCGCTTGGCCCATTGATATTATAGTCGCAACCATGCGTGGCCCAGGGGAGACTCAAAAAATAATAAGGCACTTTCTTATCCCTCAATTCGCCTTCCAATCGCACGCTGTGATGATAAGATACTAAAGCATCCGTTGGGCCGTGTATCAATAAAGTTGGAGGGGAATCTTTTGTTACAAAATTCCTTGCCGTAGCTTTCTCGTATACATCTGGAATCTCGTCTATCAAGCCTCCTAAGTATGCAGTAAACACCGCGTCTACATCTAATACTAATTTATTTGCTTTGATCGTGGCGCCCCAAGCCATATCGGCTGGCGCGTAAAATGAAATAATTCCTTTGATACGCGGATCATGAAATGTATATCCCGCTAATAAAGCAATTTGTCCTCCCGCCGAACGGCCAAGCAAAACAAAATTATTTGTATCTATATTCAGCTCTTCCGAGTGTTGTGCTAAATAGTTAATCGCATCTTTTGTATCTTCAATTGGCGCAGGAAATCTATAGAGCGGCGCTAATCGGTAATTGATCGCTGCAACATTGTAACCTTGATGAACCAAATAACTATTGAGATCTGACAACTGTTTGCTATCACCTTCCTGCCACGAACCACCGTGAATAACTATCACACATGGCAACTTATCCTTTGTTTGAACAGAGTAATAATCCATACTCATATCTCGCTCGCCTAATTTCTTATAAGAAATCGTTTTTGGTTCTACCTCTACGATCCCAATTCCTGAAAACATTTTACCAAAGGAAAAGGCCTGTGCCAATTCTCCCACTTTTTGTTTTGCCGGAAAGATCGACGCGAATTCTTTATTCAATTCTACATTTTTTACATACGCTCCTACAATTGGGAGCGAGAATAATACTAATGCGGCAGTTAAAATAGCCATACTTGGAAGACGGAATACACTTGTTCTATAGAAAAGAAAAAATAAAATAAATGTCGCCGTTAGTGGAATATATGGAAACTCAGTAACTGCCACCGCTACCCTCCAAAAGAAATTAGTAGGGGCTTTAAAAACCGTTAATAAGGAAAGGAAAAACAATACTACCGCAATGATCAACCGCCACATGCAAATCATTTTTTAGTAAATAAATAATGACTCACTATCCACCCTTCGCCCTCATTGTAGCCCCATAATTCGGCACAAGCCATATAAAATATCCTCCAATACACCCACCACTTCAAAGCTTGATCTTTTCCATAAGTGTTTTCAAACAAAGGCATGATGTGTTGCTTATTGGCATCCATATTCTCAAGCCATGCTTCTGATGTTTTACTATAATGCATTCCGCTCACTTGCCAATGTTGTTCAATGCCTAAATGCTCATTAAAATATAAAAGCAAATGATCGCTTGGCATTATGCCTCCGGTAAAAAAATACTTACTCATCCAATCCGTATCATCTTTCACTTCAAATTTATAGGCATATTGTTTATGCGTAAAAATATGGACAAATAATTTTCCTCCTGGTTTTAAAACCGAACTAACCTTCTGCATCAATTTTTGGTAATTGCGCATATGCTCAAACATCTCCACCGAAACAACTCTATCAAATGTTTGATCGATGGTAAAATTATTAATGTTGATAGTTATTACCTTAAGATTTGTTATTCCTCTTTGTATTGCCTGCTCATCAATATAAATTTTTTGAGTGCGCGAATTAGAAACAACGGTAAATTTACTTTTTGGGAATTTTTCAGACATAAACAACGACAAAGATCCCCATCCGCAACCCAATTCCAACACCTCTTGTCCGTCTTTTAACTCTGCGCGCTCGCATGTGATCTCCAACATATCCCTTTCAGAAGTATCAATATCTGTTACGCCTTCTTTCCAATAGCCGCTACTGTATTTTAAATGTTTTCCTAAACAGTATTTATAAAATTCAGTTGGAACTTCGTAATGCTGCTCGTTAGCCGCGTCGGTTTCCACTGCAATTGGCGAAGCTTTGAGTTCTTCTATCAAACTCATTAAATGTGCTTGCTGTAATTCTGTATTTGCTTTTTTCTCGTGGAGCAAACGTTGCTTCAATAAACGACGAATTCCAATTCTTAGTAAAGAATCAGGGATCTTATTTTGTTCGAGGAGTTTATCGTAAAACATATTTGACTTTATGGAAAAAATTAATGTTGGCTAAGTAGTCGAACCTCAAAAAGTGTTTTTTATTATTTGGGCGCCTAATCGGGCTATCACTTCAAGCTTGTTTGTCCTTTGCTATGTTTGTCGCACTGCGGGGTCTGCGCAGAAAAAGCGAAGCCTCCTCGTTGCGCAAACATTAAGCAAAGCCCTAAACAAGGCTTTTCGCTCTATCCCGGGCGCAGCATTAGGGTTTAATTTACACTTAAAAACATCTACCGATTTTTTAATCCTTTTTTACTTTTTTCGGTAGATTTTTATTGCACTGTTTTTAAACAAACTCAATAATAACAAGGCTTACAGAGTTTTTGAGGGACGACTAATTATTTTTCTGTTATACAATTGTTTTACCAATGACAAACCCTAATTGTTCCTCAATAGAAAACAACTTATTAGCCAGGTTAAATTGTAAATTACTACAAATTGTAGCATTACATTGCTTTATTACGTAGTAAATTTGTATATGCAAAAACCAAACGTGGTGTTATCAAAAGGGGTTCATAGACAAAATGAAATTATTAAAATCGTTTTCGCAAAAAACGATCTTATACTGATTAAATTAAAAGAAATGGACTGTTTGCGGTGGAGTAAAACTTTGGCTTCATGGTATGTGCCGTTAAGCGCTTGCCCATATACTCGGCTTTACACTTTATTAAAAGATGTGGCTTATATAGATTACAAACAGTTTCTTGTTTCTGATATTACTAATCCTTTAAACAATGATAAAACAAAATTACCTGAAATTGTTTCCATAAAAAAACCGGTTAATTGTTTAGGCGAACTTAACGATGAACAAAAAATTAAACTAAACATATTTAAAAAATGGCTTGTATCAAAGCGTTACGCCGCAAGTACAATTGAAACTTATACCGACGCCTTAAAAACTTTTTTAAGGTATTACAATAATACGCCCATTGAAGAATTAAACAACCAAAGCTTAATCGATTTTAATAACGATTATATTATAAAGAATAAATTCTCGGCTTCTTTTCAAAACCAGGTGGTTAACGCAATTAAACTATTTTTTTCGAGGGTGGAGGATAAAAAGCTTCAGCCTGAATTAATTCACCGGCCAAAGCGCCCAAAACTTTTGCCTAACGTGTTGAGTAAGGAAGAGGTAAAACAAATTTTAAATGCATTAAGTAATATTAAACACAAAGCCATGTTAGGTTTAATATACAGCTGCGGTTTGCGCCGAAGCGAATTGTTGAATTTAAAATTAAACAATATCGATTCTAAAAGACATTTGCTTATAATAAAACAATCTAAAGGCCGAAAAGACCGCATCGTTCCTTTATCAGAAAAAACGATTGAATTATTACGAACTTATTTTGAGGCATATAAACCTAAGGAATGGTTGTTTGAGGGGCAAGATAGATCTCAAAGGTACGATGAGAGTAGTTTAGCAGCAGTTTTAAAACAGGCTGTTGAAAAATGCAGAATTAGCAAGCCAATTACCCTACATTGGTTAAGGCATAGTTATGCCACGCATTTGCTAGAGAACGGAACCGATTTACGGTATATTCAGGAAATATTGGGACACAGTCGAAGCACCACTACCGAAATATACACGCATGTGAGTAATCTGAGCATCCAAAAAGTAATTTCACCCTTTGATAGTTTATAAAAAAATGGCTAATTTTGATAATACCCTAAAGACTAGTAAACCTAAGCTTATCTTGTTAAAACAACAAGATAACCTTATAAAACATAAGCCTATAAGGGAGTTAGCGGTCATTGTAGGACGACTGAAAAAAAACCTAAGACATCGACATGACAGAACAAATTGAAATACCACTAAGTAAAAATAAACTGACCTTAATGCTAATTGGTTCATTTGCTTTTGTAGCAGCTGGACTTTGGTTCGTAATCAAACCTCCGACAATTAGCAATCCTATTATTGGTAATCCGACACTTATTTTGACTGTTGGAATTGCAGCAATACTTTTCTTTGGTCTTTGTGCATTTTACGTTGCAAAAAAACTTCCAGACAAAACACCTGGACTTATTATCAACGACAAAGGTGTTACTGACAATTCTGGCGGTGTATCAGTCGGACTAATTCCTTGGAGTGATATTAAAGCAATAACTTTAGAGACTGCTGCCAATCAAAGGTTCTTAATGGTTATAGTAAAGAATCCAGACGAATACATTGACAGACAAAAGGGCTTTATCAAAAAGAAAGCAATGCAAATGAATTATAACACCTATGGTTCGCCAATTAGCATTTCAGCCAATGGACTCAAATGTAATTTTGACGAACTGTATACAACCCTTCAAGACAAATTTAATAATAATAAAGCGTGACAAAAACAACGAACCGCTAACAGCGCCTAAGCCCAATTTTTTGCGTGTTAACGCTCAAATGTATAACTTGGACAAGCAAAAAACTGAGGCCTAGGCGCAAAACGTTACAGGTAATTGGGCGGACAAAATCTCGGCAAACAAAAGACAACTATTTTCTTTTCGACTTTGTGAATTTTCCTAAACTTTCGCGGACAGGCTTTGTAATTCGGTCGTGAAACTTTTTATCATAAAGTAATCGACCGTTGACAGATTTAATAATCCCTTTTAATCGATCGGACAATTCCTCATACTTCTCAAGGACCAAAGTAAAACCTTTATCTCTGTGGCGGACAAATTCTTTATCCTCAGTAAGCAAATAGACATGTTTAATAATGTTTTCCGGACTTTCGTCCGACTCGACACCAGTATTAAAAGCAAATTCACTATAAGCATCACATCCCATATAGACAAATGCTGGCCCTTCCATTGTTGGGACTTCCACCGTAAAAAATGCGACATATTCACCGGGTCGACTTGCTTTTAATAAATGTATTTCTTTCGCCATTCGGTAAAATTAATAAAAAACAAAATGCGGACACGTACCAAGACGTGTTCTGTGTACGCCCAACTACCTATAACCGCGCCTAAGCCCAATTTTTTGCGTGTTAACGCTCAAATGCATAACTTGGACAAGCAAAAAACTGAGGCCTAGGCGCCAAACGTTAGGCGGCATTTTTGGACAGACCATATGACGACATATAAATAATTGAATGGCCTCAAAACCTTTAAATACTTTATCACAGGACGAGTGCTCGGACTATTACGACATTTTAGTCAAGAACGCCAAAAGTCAGTGGGACATCGCGGACACATTATCAGCCGCTGGACAATATGGTGCAGCGACTTCTCATTTGCTAATTAGTATTGAAGAATCCATGAAATCTATTATAGTTTTCATGGACACTCAAGGTTACACTTTTCGACACATAAAAGGAATTGACGCAATATTTAGAAATCACAGGATACGTTTTTTTATCGCATACATTATGTTTGCAATTGGACTTATTGGAGAGGACTTTATTAAACTATTGGGAAAAATTAAGAAAAATCCAGGGCTCGCAGACGAATATGTGAAGCTGTTCACAGGTAAAGAAGAAATGCCTTTAGAATTAAAATATTATCTTCTGAGGAAGATGATTCTTCTTAAGAACGAAAAAGAGTTATTTAAAAAAGCCGACTTATTTCGACAAATTGGCTTTTATGCAGACTACAATGCCGAAGCGCATTCTCCGCAAGATATGACGCAGGAAACATATAATACAATTTATGAAAGGATGTTGAAGGTAAAAAAATTCACAGCATCCTTAATAAAGGCTTATTCACCGAGTGATGAAACAATGAAGAAATTAATTGCAAACAATAAAAAAATATTTAATGAAAATAAATTTTATTCTTTAATTGAGCGCGGTTTATTAAAAGCAAAAAACACTAAGGACAGCCCATTCGACCTTTTAAATGACAACTAACTTGACACATAAAAACTGTGTGTCAAAAACGACCGCCTAACAGCAACTACACTCCATTTTTTGCGGATTAGCGCTCAAATGTGTAACTTGGACATAGCAAAAAACGGCGTGTAGTCGCAAAACGTTATAACTCATAGGGCGGGACATTCCGTAAGACAAAAGACATGACGACAGGCAAACATATTATCTTACCAAATTCTTTGACAGTTCGACTAAAAACAGCCGACAAAAAATATATTCGGCTGGACAACATACTTTGCCATCTTAATATATACTCTGACAACGGAAGCTATTATACGTTTAGCTTTATCCCGACAGACTCCGATGGAACAGTATTTCTGACAAGAGACCAAATTTTAGCGAATACTGAATTAAAACATTTTTACAATGACTCGCTTCCGCTGGACAAAAGTCCCGTTAAATTTGAATTCATGGTTCTTGACAAAAATTTTCTCTCGTCATTTATTAATTCGGTTGACTCTTATCTTTCTATTGACCTGAGCTCAGCATTAAATGAACTGCGCACTCATGGTTTGACAGAAATTCAAATTGAAAAAGCAACCCCGACAATAATTCAGAAAAAAGAAGAAGATCTAGTTTTAAACTTGTTTCTTAAAAAAAGCAGTAATCAGAACTTGGTCTATTCGCAGGACAAAAGTAAAATCATTGACCATTGGGCAGAAGAGAAAGATTATGTTTACGATTTAATATTGCAATAGTAAGAGGACACCTGAAAACTAAACGTATCATGCGTTGTGCCGCCCTACGAGTTATAACACCAAGCAAGCGTAATTTTTTGCGTGTTAACGCTCAAATGTATAAATGGACAAGCAAAAAACTCACGCCTGCTTGGAAAACGTTATGCGTAAGGTGTGACAGGACAATTCCTCAGACAGAAATATTATGACAATAGACATTGACAATTATTTAAAAGAACATCTTCCCTACAGTATTGAAATCATGTTTTCACATCACGTTTACAAAATTAAGTACCACGAAAAAATAATTGACGACAATCAAATTCTCAGAGGTGTTTTTGTTGGCTCAATAACTAAAGGGAGAATGCTTTTGGAGGTCTTGGGTATTAAACTTCACGCAGACGGAGAAATTCAAGACACGCCAAAAGTGACAAAAGATAAAATCGGTGGAGACCACGACAATATAGCGGTATACGCAGACGACTTGCGAGGCAAATTGGCTAATGTTGCTAACTTAAAACGAGACTTTCCTGACGAAATGGAAGACGTTAGAAATTATCTGATTGCGGCAAATAAATACGAATTACATTTAACTAAACAACGCTATGACCGAGATTTAAAAAAATACGATAAAGCATTGCCCTTTATTTTGAAGCTAATTGACGAAAATATTTATTTAAATTGCTCCGACAACAAGTTAATAAAGGAAGAACTAATTAAAACGGACAGAGTGTTTGGCGAAATATTTAAAACAAAACGGGACACAACACCCAACGCATAACACCAACTACACTCCATTTTTTGCGGGTTAGCGCTCAAATGCGTAAATTGGACAAGCAAAAAACGGCGTGTAGTCGGAAAACGTTAGGCACAATTATAAAACAGACAAAATACTGATGGCAAAAAAACAACAACCAATAGTTGTCGACCAGACACCGACAGAGTTAACTACTCCAAAAGAAGAATTCAATAGGATTCTTGACGAAAAAATTGCAATTGGTGACGAAATATTTAACAGACAAATAACCACTCAAGAGGCATTTAAAACCAATCGTGATGACTTCTCTAATTGGAATGACTACAATTCAGAATATTTAAAGCATGCTTTCAATAAGGAATATAATGAATACAAAAAAAGATATGATGATGCTGGCTCATTTTCCTTTGGCTTCATAGGCGGACGAACCTCCCCTGCGCAAGAACTAAAAGGGTTTAAAGATAAAGTCAACTACAAATTAGATAATCTTAAAAAACTCAGAGCAAAGACTGATTTACTTAAGTCGACAGTTGAAGAAAAATATGCAGTAGCCGAAAAATCAATGCCGTTGGACAAATCTCAAGTATTTATTGTTCATGGCCATGATGATGAAGCAAAAACCAAAACAGCACGCTTTATTGAAAAGTTGGGTTTAAAACCGATTATACTCCATGAACAAGCAAGTGGAAGCAAAACTGTAATTGAAAAAATTGAAGCCTATTCTAATGTAGGTTTTGGAATTGTGCTTTACACACCTTGCGACATTGGTGCAAAAAATGAAGAAAACCCTAATTTTAAAAATCGCGCAAGACAAAATGTTGTTTTTGAACACGGTTTTTTAATTGGCAAAATAGGAAGAGAGAATGTTTGTGCATTAGTTAAAGACGAAATGGAAACACCTAATGACATTTCAGGAGTTGTTTACGTGAAAATGGACAATGCAACCTTCGCCACCTTCGCGTATAACCGGTTAAAGTGGGGCACATTAGCGGGCAGGCAGGCGGGCGACTGGAAAGGCAAAGGGCAAAAAGACACCGGCCAGGAACTAACTGAATTATTTGACGACACAGACGTAGCTATGCCTGAAGATGAGAGTTTGCGAGAGATACTTTTGTCCATGGACTCTCTCAGTCTTCAACAGAAACGGTCTCTCATTTTGTATCTCGCCGGATTTCGGATCGTAGACATCGCGAATCTTCTTAAGGTCAAGGA
>ENA-ORBV01002557-ORBV01002557.1-microbial-mat-metagenome-genome-assembly--contig:-NODE-2557-length-38174-cov-12.927107_pt1 | contig 38174 bp, 28 predicted proteins | sample MGYA00237777_ERZ505514 | MGnify/ENA primary metagenome ERZ505514 (study PRJEB26160, sample SAMN06269048) | microbial mat metagenome | isolation source: Oligotrophic lake microbial mat | place... | reverse complement strand
CCCACGCACTTCGAGTGCGTGGGCTTGTGGTTTTACTTCAATTTTTCAAAACAGTTCACGCCTTCGCCTTCGCGTACAGTTCGCTCACCTTCGCCCAGTTGACGACGCCCCACCAAGCCTTGATGTAGTCAGGCCGGCGGTTCTGGTAGTTGAGGTAGTACGCGTGTTCCCACACATCCAAACCAAGGATCGGCGTGCCGGGGCAATCGACGTTGCCCTTCATCAGCGGGTTGTCCTGATTGGGCGTGGAGCAGACAGCCAGCTTCTTGCCTGCATCGACGCACAGCCAGGCCCAGCCTGAGCCGAAGCGGGTCGCGCCAGCGGCGGCGAATTTTTCTTTGAACGCATCGAGTGAGCCGAAGGCTGCATCGATGGCTGTGGCCAGTTCAGCGCTGGGAGCGCCGCCCTTGCCGGGGCTGGTCATGAGGGTCCAGAAGAAGCTGTGGTTCCAGTGGCCGCCGCCGTTGTTGCGGACAGCGGCGCGCTTGGCTTCGGGGACCTGGGCGAGAGCGCCGATGATTTCTTCGATCGACTTGCTCTCGAGGCCGGTGCCTTCGAGGGCGGCGTTGACGTTGGTGACGTAAGCGTTGTGGTGCTTGCCGTGATGGATTTCCATCGTCTTGGCGTCGATCACCGGCTCCAAGGCGTTAGCGGCATAAGGCAATGCAGGAAGAGTAAAGGCCATGATGTTGCTCCTGGTAAAACGGAAAGAGGACAGAGGACAGAGGACAGAGGACAGAGGACAGAGGACAGAGGACAGACGACTGTAGGCGAAAAAAGATTTCGATGGAAGGCAACAGATGCGAAGTTTATGTCGCGATTTCTTGCCCGTTGGAAGAAACATCATAGGGCAGTTTCCGCGTTCTGTCGCGCTGGAGATTGCTCTTTCCAACGCTGCGACTGAATTCTCAAGCCCGATGGCGAGTCCGCAAGCCGTCGGGGTATAGATGAACCACTCTCAAGGCTCTACCCCGACGGTTCGCAAAGCCTCACCATCGGGCTTGGGGCGAACACTGCAAATCTCCACCCCCCGCATCCAATCGCCAGACATGGCCCCTATAACCCTGATAGACGGGCCGATAATTCGCCCTATACCCCGATTTGTCAGGGTGAAAACCTCGTTTCCGTCGATGAAATAAGGTTCCAATCTTCTCTTATTGGCATCGCGGACAAACGCAAAGTATTGTCAATGAGCGACTTTAAGGGGTTTCCCTTGCTCGGAACCGGGAAAACCGGATTTTTTTCGGAAATGTGTGCAGGTGGCCAGAACAATTTCGATGAGGTACGTGTAAGTAAAGTAGTGGAAGTTTGTCAGACCTGCCCAATATGCCCGATCCCCGCGGGCTTTCGTTCCTCCGAAAGAAAACCGTCAAGTGTCGGGAACCATTCGGGTTTGTTGCTCTCTAATTGTGGAGAGCAGAACTTTCCAGGGAAAGGTAGGTGCTTTATGACTCAGGTTATGAAAAAACTGAAAAAGGCCCCCTCACCGTTGGAACAGGCTCGTCGCGGCAAGCGCGTCGCGCTCGTCAACAGTCGCCAGCAACTGAGCCAGGCGGATCAGCAACTGCTGACCCAACTTCTGGCCAGCGAGTGCGACTTTGTAGAGAACGAGCAGTTCCGCAAAGCTGACGCCGTCAAAGTGATCTTTGATGATGCGCCGAAAATTGCGCGGCCTGACTCAAGCTGGTATCACCCGCTGATGGAAAACCTGTCGCCTGACACCCGCGTTAAAACGTCCGGCTCCTCGCTGCTCAATGCAGCTCAGGAACGTGCGCTGTTCCTGCAGTTCAACTACGCCCGCTTCATGGTGGCGCAGCTCAAGGAACAGATCGGCTCAGCGACCGGCCGCGCCATCAAGGCTGCACCGGCTCGTGAGATGCTCCACTGGCACAGCAAGGTCGAACACTACCGCGACATGATCGCTCAGACCAACCTCGCGCTGGTTCTGGCGATGGCCAAGCGTACCCGCATGAGCGAAGTCGATTTCGCTGATCTGGTGTCCGAAGGCAACATGGCGCTGCTTCGTGCCATTGAAAAGTTTGACGTGGCGCGTGGCTTTAAGTTTTCGACTTATGCCTGCCGGGCGATTCTCAAGGCTTTCAGTCGTTCGGGTATCAAGCTGAGCAAGTATCGTCAGCTCTTCCCGACCGACTTTGATCCCAAGCTTGAGAAGAGCGACTTCATGCAGAAAAAGCGTGAAGGCCACGAAGACGACTGCGTCGATGAGCTTCGCCTGATCATGAAGGACAATCGCGCTGAACTGTCCGACATCGAACAGGAAGTCATCGAACACCGCTTCGGTCTGGGCAATCGCGTGCAGCTTGATCCCGAAGCCAACCCGCTCACCCTCGAGCAGGTCGGCAAGATCATCGGCGTCACCAAGGAACGCGTGCGTCAGATTCAGAACAAGGCGCTGGAAAAAATCCGCGTCACTCTCGAGAGCGACTACCTAGGCTGATCGCCAAATCAGCGTGCCAGCCACAGCGTCGTGAAGAACAATTTGAAATCTCCTAATACAGCGGCGAGGTCACACGACCTCGCCGTTGTTTTTTGAAATGGCATGATCTCGATATCGATCATGGGTGGCACTGGCAGGCCGGTGCCACACGATCCATTTGAAGTCGAGACCTGCTCACCTCACTTGCACATCTCGCAACTACTCACTCACTCATTGCCACCACGCGGTATAATCAAACGCAGCAGTGGTGGCAGTATGTCCGCCATGAGGGGAACGGGTCCGGGGCAATAGGAATTGCTCTCATGGCTGGCAGGGATGTCATGACGCACCGATCGCTTATCACCGTTGCCGCGCTCGTCATGGCGACAGTAGCTGTGTTTTTATTTTTGCCTGATTCCGAACGTGCAGAGACGCAGCAGCCTTCGGCACCAACTGTTTCGCGTGATGTGACTGAGATTCGCTTTGGCGTGTTGGATCCGCCGGTGGTGATGCAGAAGGACATCACCGAATCCTTCCCGACCAACAACACGACAAAGGAACTCAAGCCCATCGAAGTGGCGGGGATGTATTTTTCCAACGGCAGGCTGCTGCTGATCAGCGATCGCCACGAGCACTGTGTTTTCACCAGTGCTTTTGATCTAAGCACCATGAAGCTGACGCCGCCGTCCCGCGTGGTGATTCAGCACAACGAGCAGTATCTGCTTCAGGATGCGGAAGCGATCACGGTGCAGCCGCGTGATGACGGTACGTTTGTGAGCTACATTTTCTGTTCGCTGAGCAATGATCGCAACGAGCAGCCGCTGCCGATGCGTCGGCATCTGGCGCGATTCACGTTCACCGCTGGCGAGCCGTTTGAACCGAGCCGGATCAAGGTCATCGATGGCAGCGTGATTCGTGAGAAGCTGACGATTTACTTCGACAAACTGGGGATCAAACCGTATCGCACCTTCTTCGCCGGCGCGACCACCGCTGAAAAAAACACCTATCGCTGGGGCAACATCGAAGGCATCGCTTTTACGCCCGACGGCAAACGACTGCTCGCCGGTTTTCGCAATCCACTGACCGAAGGCCAGACCGGCAAGGCCATCATCGCTGCCTTGGAAAACATCGATGAAGCTTTCGACGCAGGCGACGCCAGCAAGACACACGTGAGCGATCTGATCATGCTCGACTTAGGTGATCGCGGCATCAGCGACCTGTGCTGGGATCCGATGACCAAAGGCTATCTGATCTCCGCTGGAAAAAGCAACGGCTTGAAGCTCGACAAGGATCAGCCGTTTCCACCCAACACACTCGACTCCGCGCTGTTCTGGTGGAGCGGCCGCAAAACGGAGAAGCCGATCCTGTTTGCGACGGTACCGGAGATGAAAATTGAATCCATCTGCCGACTGGGCACCAGCCGACTGATCGCGATTGCATCCGATGAAGGCGATGAAAGTGAAAGCCGTGAACAACGACAGAGCGTGATCACGGTGATGGACTTCACGGGATTCAGGAAGTGAAGCGATATCGGATGGCTGATTTGAGATTTGAAATTTGATATTTGAAATTTTCATTGTGATCCCGCGCTGGCCGCCGCCGAGCCTTTGGCCAGCGGCTAAACGAAAACTGTGTTGCCCTGACCTCTGACTTCTGACCTCTGACTTCTGACTCACATGCAGATTGACAACGAAGACAACCCGCACGTCGGCCTCGAGGATGAAGCTCTGTTTGAAACGAGCCTTTCGCCTCACGAGCTGTCGCATTTGCCTGCTGCAGAGATCATTGAATCCAGCGATGAAGCCAGCGGCTCATCGATCATTCGTAAGCCCAACTGGATAGGCAAAAAGTTTTCGCGATTCAAGCTGCTTCGTCTCCTGGGCGAAGGCTCGATGGGGCGGGTGATTCTCGCGGAAGATGTGAACCTGCATCGCGTCATTGCACTCAAGGTGCTGCGCAAGCGCATCAAAGGAATGGATGGCGACCAGGCCATCGAACAGTTCCTGCGCGAAGCCCGTTCCGCTGCGAAAATCGATCACCCCAACGTCGTGAAGATTTACGAGATCAACGAATACGATGGCTGGTGGTACATCGCCATGGAACTCGTCGAAGGGCAGACGCTGCAACAAGTCGTCAAAGCAACCGCCCCGCTCTCCCCGGCCCGCGCCTGCGTCATCATCGGCGACGCTGCAACAGCGCTCGAAGTGGCCCACGAGCAAGGCATCATTCACCGCGATGTGAAACCCAGCAACCTGATGATCACTCGTCAAGGCCGATGCAAACTCACGGACTTCGGGCTGGTGCGCGCTGACTCGCCCGATGATCCGTTTGAACTGCATGACAAATCGGTGGGCACCCCCAAGTTCATGGCTCCCGAAGTCGTACAGCACAAACAGCAAGGCACCGCGCTGGATATCTACAGCCTGGGCGCGACCTTCTTCTACGCGCTCACTGGGCGTCCTCCTTACACCGCAGAGAAAGTCGCACTGATTCTCAAGCAGCATGTCGATGCCCCGCCGCCTGATCTCAAGGCAATCCTTCCCGGATGTTCGCAGAGCATGGCGGACCTGCTCAAGAAAATGATGGCGAAGAATCCCGAAGAACGCCCCAGCGCAGGCGCGGTGGCCGCAGCGCTGAGCAGCGAAGCCATCGCGTTTCGTGACGACGACTCCGGCTGGTCAGGCACCGTGCATTCCGGATTGGGCCAGGGAGCGAGCATCACCTCAGGCGGCTCGACCGTTAACTTGCCCGGCATCATCGATGATGTGGAGGAGTCCAGTCACACTGGCCGGCGCACTGGTCCACGCATCGTCTTCGCGCTGATTGCGATCGCGGGCATTGCGATCCTGCTTTGGTCTGTGTTTCTTCAGCCCGCTTCGACGAATACCTTTGATCCCAAAAAGCTGAGCGAGCTATTCCCAGGCACCCCTGATTCCTATGGCGAACTGCCTCCGGGCAAATTGCCTGAGCCCCTCGATCCGCTGCGCCATCCGCCCGCCTCCAGTTGGCGCGGCAAGGTTGATACGACGAACTTCCTCTTCGTGGCCGCACGCCAAGGCCGCTTCTATTACCCCATCGATCACCCGCAGGCGGCGCTCATCACCGTCAATCAGCTTGAAGGATTCATCACCGAAGAAGATGCGCGAAAGTCCGGGCGACTGCTCGCGGATTGACGATGGGATTAACGAGCCGCGCTCGTCAGGAAGCGGGCTTCTCTGGAAGCGGAACTGTCTCGAAAAATCCACTGCCTGACGGTCGTGGCTCGTGGCGGTAATGGCGCTGAAGCAACAACCCTCAAAGTTCCAGATACTGCATATCCGGTTCGACTTCGTGGCAGGCGCAGTTATGCGCAGTGGCTAGCGCGATGTCGCCGCCGATCTGGGTGCGAATGGTTTCCGCATCGTAGCGCGAAGGCTGCGACAAGCCGCAGGCGACCATCAGATCGAGAGCGATCTGTCCCTCGGGCCTTGTACCTTCGAGCACCGCAATCGCCTGCGAGAACGGCTGCAACTTGCCTGTCGCGTTCTCAAACATGCCTGATTTTTCCGCCCACGTCGCACCGGGCAACAGCACATCTGCCTTCGCAGTCAGGTCGTTGGGCAGCGTGTCGATGACGACCGTAAACTTGCCCTTAACGCTGGCGACCATTTCCTTGGTGGTCCACTGGCTGGGGTAGTTGCCGGTGATGACGAGCGCTTTCACCTTCGTCTCTTTCGCGCTAATTTTCGCCATGCCATCATCGAAGGAATGCACTTCGCCTGCGCTGCCCGCCACCTGTTCCAGTGCTCTGCGAACGCCGCGAGAATTGGGGCACTTTTCCGCATAAACGGTGTAGCCGCCCGGGAAGGATTTATCTTCGCCAGACTTGGGAATCGGCCCGACGATCAGCAGTGCATCCTTATCAATGGCACGCGCCAGTTTGCCCAGCAGGAACGCCTCTTCGATGGCCAGCATCGGACTGACAACGACAGCCAGCGAACCTGTGCCGCCATCTTGCGCCGCCTTCTTGAGGCCATTCGCTGCATCGTGGAGCGTGTGATTCCAATCGCTTTCAACCGGGCCGCCAAGCTGCTGACGCACCGGGCTGACCAGGCGATCTTCCGAGTGGACAAACTTCCAACCGTAGCGGATTTCATCGCTGATCCACCACTTGTTCACTTCCATATTGGTGCGAGGCTTGACGCGATAAACCTTGCCTTCATTGTGATGAATGGAAATGTTGTCGCCGCTGGCGGTGATGCCATCAATCGAAGGCGTTTCCTTGAGGAACCACACGCGCTGCGTGAACAGAAAATCTTTATCAAGCAGCGCACCGACGGGGCACAGATCAACGACATTCGCAGAGAGTTCGTTATCGAGAGGCTGACCGGGAAAGATATCGATCTGTTCCGTGGCGCCGCGGCCGAACACGCCGATCTCCGCAGTGCCCGAGACTTCGCGCGTGAAGCGCACACAGCGAGAACACATGATGCAGCGGTCGCTGTAGAGCTTGACATTGGGCCCGATGTCCTTCACCGGCTGCTTGATTTTCTCTTCCTCAAAACGCGACTCGCTGCGGCCATACTTGAAACTGTAATCCTGAAGCGTACACTCGCCCGCCTGATCGCACACCGGGCAATCCAGCGGATGATTGATGAGGAGATATTCCATCACCGCTTTCTGATTGGCGACGGATTTAGGGCTGTTCGTATGCACCACCATGCCATCAGACGCAGGCGTCTGGCAGGTGGGCATGAGCTTGGGGATCAGCTCGAGCTTGTTGTTGTTTCTCGGATTGGGCTGCGCGACCTCCGCCAGGCAAATGCGACAACTGGCCACGATCGAAAGGCCGGGGTGATAGCAGTAATGCGGAATCTCAAAGCCGTTCTCCAGGGCGACCTGAAGAATCATCTTTTTGCCTTCAAACGGATAGGCTTTACCGTCAATCGTGATCGTGGGCATGGGAAATCTCGGGGGTCGGACAAGCACGAAATGATAGCGATTTGAAGGATGTAGAGCGAACGAGGAAATGCAGAGCGCTTATCGCGCGATGTCTGCCTATTGAGCCGTTCGCCTTGGCGAACGAACGCCGACGAGGAAAAATCATTGGCCGCGAAAATGGCAAGAGTCGCAAAAGGTAAACATCACGCAGCGATGACGTTCAGCAGAATGAGCACGGCCACAATGATCGCCAAGGCGACGCGATACCAGCCGAAGATCGCCATGCCGTGGCTTTGCAGGTAGGCGACCATCCATTTGATGGCGAGGACTGCGGAGAGGAATGCGAAGAGGAAGCCGATGAGCAGTGGAACGATGCCGTACGAATCAAAAAGTGTCTGGTGATACTTGAGGCCCTTGTATCCCGCCGCCGCTGAGAGCGTGACCACGCCCAGGAGAAAGCTGAACTCCACCGCTACTGCCAGTCGCAGCCCCACAAGCACGCCCGCCACGATCGTCATCAAACTTCGACTGGTGCCCGGCCACATCGCCACGCACTGTGCAAACCCGATGATCAGTGCCATTTTCCAAGTGAGATCAAACAGCTCTAATCCATGCGGCGATGCGACGGCTGGCGACTGGGCAACCGCTTCAACCATACGCCTGCGCCGCTGCGCGACGACAAGAATCGCGATACCTCCCAGAAGCCAGGCGACCACTGTGAACCAGAGATTGGACATCAGCGCATCAATGCGCTTTTCCAGAAGCAGACCGAGCACCATCGCAGGCACAAAACCAGCCACGATGTTGATCAGCAGTAGCCTGCCTTGTGGGTTGCGACCGATCAGCCCCAGCACCATCTGCCAAACCCGTCGCCAGTAGAGGCCAAGCACCGCGACAATCGCCCCGCCTTGAATGCAGACAGCGTAAGCACGTGAAGCTTCGGTATCGGCAATGCCCATCAACTGCTGCGCCAGGCGCAGGTGCCCCGTCGAACTGACCGGCAGATACTCCGTCAGTCCTTCCACCAGTCCGAGAATTATCGCCTGCCACCAATCCATGTGAGCTCCAATTCCTCGGTGTCGTGAATATACAGATGAGCCGATAAAACCTATCGGTCAGATACGGTCAACGTCCCGAGTCTCGAGTCCGATGAAGAAGTCCAGAGTCCCGAGTCCGGAGTCTTGAAGTCCCAGGCATTGCTGATGAGCGCCGGCCGCAAGACTCCGGACTCTGGACCCGGGACTCTGGACTTTGTATCCGGACTCTTTATCTGGACTCTGGACTCTTAACCGCTTCCCGCTATCATCTATCCATCCGGATGAAAGGATGTATTGATTCATGAGTCTTTTCCTGCAAGAGCTTGCTAAACGCGTTCTGTTCTTCGATGGTGCGATGGGCACTTCCATCCACGAATATCCGCTGGATATTGAAAAGGATTACCTCGGCCGTGAAAACTGCACCGAAGCCCTCGTGCTGGGCCGGCCAGATGTCATTCAAGAAATCCACGAGTCCTTCTATAAGGTCGGCTCCGATGTCGTCGAGACCGATACCTTCAACGGCAACATCATCACCATGGCTGATCAGGACCTTTCCGATCAGGTCCGTGAGATCAATATCAAAGCTGCCCGCATCGCCCGCGCCGCGGCTGACAAATATTCCACGCCCGACAAGCCTCGCTTCGTCGCCGGCTCCATCGGCCCCGGTACGCAGCTCATCACGCTGAACAACACCACCTGGGACACCATGCTCGAAAGCTACACCGAGCAGGTGCGCGGCCTCATCGAAGGCGGCGTCGATGTCCTGCTCATTGAAACAGCGCAGGATTTACTTCAGGTCAAGTGCACCATCAATGCATGTTTGAAAGCCTTGAACGAAGCGAAGAAAACGCCTGATGATATTCCCATCATGGTGCAGGTCACCATCGAGCAGACCGGCACGATGCTCATGGGCAGCGAGATTGCCGCCGTCGCCGCAGTACTGAAGTCTTATCCGATTCTGTCGCTGGGCATGAACTGCGCCACCGGGCCAACCGAGATGAGCGAACACGTGCGCTACCTCAGCGAATACTGGGGCAAGATGATTTCCATCCTGCCCAACGCAGGCATCCCCACGCTTGTCGAAGGGCGCACTGAATTTCCGCTCACTCCAGAATCCTTTGCTGCGCAGATGAAGCGGTTCGTCACCGAGTTTGGTGTCAACATTGTGGGCGGTTGCTGCGGCACAAGACCTGCGCATATTGAAAAGTTGATACAAGCCATTGGGCTCGCTACGCCACAAGTGGTGATTGCGAAAAAGATCGCCCCTCCTGCGTGCGCTTCGCTTTATTCGCCTGTCGAATATCGGCAGGATGCTTCCATCCTCAACGTCGGCGAGCGCACCAATGCCTCCGGTTCACGCGCGTTCAAGAAGCTGCTCGAAAAAGAAGACTGGGATGGCATGGTGAGCCTGGCGCGCGATCAGACGCGTGAAGGCTCGCATGTGATTGATGTGAATGTCGATTATGCAGGGCGAGATAATGCGAAGGACATGGCGGACATCGTGCATCGCTTTGTGCGCCAGGTGAACGCGCCGCTCATGCTCGATTCAACGCAGCCTAAGACCATCGAAGCCGGCCTCAAGTGTGCAGGCGGCAAGTGCATCATCAACTCCGCCAACCTCGAAGATGGTGAAGAAAAATTCGCGGAGATGGTGCGACTGGCGAAAACTTATGGCGCTGCGCTTGTCTTTGGCACCATTGATGAAGACCCGCAGGAAGCGATGGCGCGCACCGCTGATCGCAAGGAAGAAATCGCTGCGCGCATGCGCGACATGGCGATGAATAAGTACGGCCTGGCCGAGGAAGATATTTTCTTCGACCCGCTGGTGCTGCCCATTTCCACAGGCATGGACAAGGATCGCCGGTCTGCGCTGGAGACGATCGAAGGCGTCCGCAGGATCAGCACGAAGTTTCCCAATTGCCAGACGACCGTGGGTTTGTCGAACGTCAGCTTCGGGTTGAAACCCGCTGCACGCGTCGTACTCAACAGCGCGTTCATGAATGAACTCGTTGAAGCGGGACTCACCAGCGCGATCGTGCATTCCTCGAAGATTCTGCCCAAGAATCGCATCCCTGATGCGCAGTGGGATGCTGCGATGGAGCTGATCTACAACCGCTGGCCCGATGAAGCGATTGCTCTGAAAGATGGTTCGCTCACGAAGGATCCGCTTCAGATTTTCATTAATCTGTTTGATGAGAATCAGGTCGCTGATGCCGCTACGCCGCAAACGGCGGATTTGAGTCTTGAGCAGCGCCTCCAAAAGCACATCATCGACGGCGAAAAGAAAAACCTCATCGAAACTCTCGAAGAGGCCCGCACGAAGTACGAGCCGCTCATCATCATCAACGACCACCTGCTCGCAGGTATGAAAGTCGTCGGCGAGCTCTTCGGCTCAGGCCAGATGCAGCTCCCCTTCGTGCTGCAATCTGCCGAGGTGATGAAGATGGCTGTCGCTCATCTTGAGCAGTACATGGACAAGGTCGATGGCGAGACCAAAGGCAAAGTCATCCTCGCCACGGTCAAGGGTGATGTGCACGACATCGGCAAAAACCTCGTCGATATCATCCTCACCAACAACGGCTACACCGTTTACAACCTGGGCATCAAGCAACCCGTCGCCGCCATCTTGGACGCCTGGCGTCAGCACAAAGCTGACGCCATCGGCATGTCCGGCTTGCTCGTCAAATCCGTCAACGTGATGGAAGACAACCTCAAAGAACTCAACACCCTCGGCATCACCGCACCGATCCTGCTCGGTGGTGCCGCACTCTCGAAGCACTACTGCGAAAGCCATCTGCGCAGTGTCTATCAAGGCAAGGTCTATCACGGCCGCGATGCCTTCGAAGGCCTGCGCATCATGGACCTCTTGCAGAGTGGAAAAGGTGCTGAACTCGACAGTGAAATCGAAGCGAGGCTCACCAAGCGCGCTGATGTCGATGCGAAGCTCGAAGCACTCGAAGAAGAAAAACAGGAGCGCGAAGCTGCAAGCGGTGTGGCACTCTTGATGCGCTCTGCGGTGAGCACTGAAATCGCTGTGCCCAAGGCTCCGTTCTTTGGCGATCGCATGGTCGAGAAGATCAAGCTCGATGACATTTACGCCTTCGTGAACAAGGTCGCGCTCTACCGTGGCCAGTGGCAATTCAAGAAAGGCAAGCAGTCGCAGGATGATTACGATGCGCAGCTTTGGGATGAAATCGATCCGATCTTCGACCGCTTGAGGAAGCAGTGCAAGGAAGAGAACATCCTTCAGCCACAGGTGGTGTATGGCTATTTTCCTTGCAATTCCGATGGCGATGACCTGATCGTGTTTGATGCGATTGATCACGACAAGGAAATCGAGCGGTTCTCGTTTCCACGTCAGCCGGGGCGGCAGCGACTTTGCATCAGCGATTTTTTTCGCGCCAAGGACACGGGCGAGCGCGATGTGCTCGCGCTCACCTGTGTCACGATGGGCCACGAAGCGAGCAAGCGCACCAAGGCTCTCTTTGAGGCGAACAATTATGCCGAGTATCTCTACCTGCACGGCATGGCTGTCGAATGTGCTGAGGCCCTGGCCGAGATGTGGCACAAGCGCGTGCGCCAGGAACTTTCCATTGCCGATGAAGACAGCCCGAAAGTGCGCGACCTTTTCACGCAGAACTACCGAGGCTCGCGCTATAGCTTCGGCTACCCCGCCTGTCCTGACATGAGCGATCAGGAAAAACTTTTCCGCCTGCTCAAACCGCAGCGCATCGGCTGCGTACTCACCGAAAACTGGCAGATTGATCCGGAACAAAGCACCAGCGCCCTGATCGTGCACCATCCCGAAGCGAAGTATTTCAATGTGTAAGGGAAGCTGTCAGCTGTCAGCTGTCAGCCGTCAGAAAATAGAAATTCACACCAAAGCCCACGCACTCGACGTGCGTGGGTTTCTTCATTCACACCGCAAACGTTTTCTTCAGGTACTCGATGCTCTTGCTCGCGATGGTCTGTGGATCGGGGGTGTAGTCGAAGACTTCCACCGAAACGTAGCCATCGTATTTCGTATCGCGCAGCGCCTTGGCGATGGGCACGAAATCCATCGCGCCAAAGCCCGGCCCTCGCAAATTCGGATCGTTGGCGTGAAAGTGAATCGTGTGCGCTTTGCTCTGGGCGATGATCTGCGGGATCGGCGTCGCCTCGCCCGACATCGCCTTCACATCCAGATGAAGCTGACAGGCGGGATGATCGACGGCGCTAATGAACTTGATCGTCTCCGCAGCCGTCGTGAGAAAGTTCGTCTCCTTCGTCGTCAGCGGCTCCATCGCAATGCGAACGCCTAGCGGCCCTGCTGTCTCACTGATAGAGCGAAGAATTTCCACCGCTCGCGCAAAGCCATCTTCATACTTCACACCTTCACCCAGGCTTCGCTGCTTGGGACTGCCCCAGACCATTACGCCACCGGAAGCGCCACCCATCGCAGCGCAGAGTCGCACCAGATGTCTGCCAAACTCAGCGGTCTTGCGCCTAACCTCTGCATCAGGCGTGGTGATGTGCATGCCTTCCGGTTTGACGAGTAGCCAGTGTAAACCGACGACATCCAGCCCTGCATCGCGCACGATTTTTCCAGCGGCCTCGGCTTGTTCTTCCGTCAACTGGCGCGGGTCTTCGTGCAGCGTGAAGGGCGCAATTTCCAAGCCGTCGTAGCCACACGATTTTACGTGTTCGCAGATGCGGGGCAGTTCCCAGCCTTGGTACGTTTCATTGCAGATGGCGAATTTCATAATGAAAAGATTAACGAAAAATGTCATGCCTCGTATTCCTTCGTTCGCCAAGGCTGACAGCAAATTCTACGATGGCCTCATGCACACGCTCGACTGGTCGATCTCTGGTTCCGATGGTGAAGTGATTCTCGGGAGTACTCATTTGCCACCCGTACAGGTTCAGCCGCGCGGTGTGCTGCTGATCTGTCACGGTTTTAAGGGCTACAAGGACTACGGCATCGTGCCCGGCATCGCGCACTATGCCGCGATGCAAGGCTTCATCGCGCATCGCTTCAACTTCAGTCACAGCGGCATGACCAATCGCCTCGACACCTTCGAGCGGCCAGACCTTTTTGAGAAGGACACCTGGGGCAGACAGATCGTTGACCTGCGCGCCGTCGCGAACGCAGCACACGAAGGCGAGTTGCCTGCGTTTACCAAATCGAAAAATCTGCCACAGATCTGGTACGGCCACAGTCGCGGCGGCGTCACCGTGCTGCTCACCGCAGCGCGGGCCTTCATGCCCACGCGCTATCCGAAGCTGGGCGCGATGCCGCTGCCGGTGGGCGTGATTCCGTGCGCTTCGCCGCACCGCGCATTCTGGCTGCATGAAAGTGACAAGGAGACGATCTACGCGCAAGGCTATATCGATTCGCCTTCGCAGCGAACGAAGCAGATGCTGCGCATCGGCTTGCCCTGGCTCAAAGAGATTGAGCATGATCCTGATGCGTTTGATCCGGTGATCGCCGCCAGCCGTGTGAGTTGCCCGATGGAAGTGATTCATGGCACAGCAGACATGACCGTGGGCGTGGACTCAGCGGAAAAAATCGCGGGAGCCGCGCCGCGCGCCACACTGCACATCATCGAAGGCGCAACACATGTGTTCAACACATCCAACCCGATGCGGCTGGAGCGCGAGCCTTCGGTGCAGGGGCGGGCGCTGATCAATCGGGTGAATGCGTTTTGTGATCAGGTGGTTGCATTGTGATGTTTCATCAATCAACGCGAACGACATACTGGATCGCCGTTTAGCCGTGGGCCAAAGGCTTTGCGGCGGCCCACGCGGAGCGACGGAGGACCTTTGCTCCGCGGCTAAACTAAACTGATCACCATGGCACTGAAACTTTTGAATGATTCCACTCGTCCGCTGATCATGGGCATTCTCAATGTCACACCGGATTCTTTTTCGGATGGCGGTCAGTTTGTGAATGTGGATGCAGCCGTCGCCCACGGCATCGCTCTATATAGACAAGGCGCAGACCTCATCGATGTCGGCGGCGAATCGACGCGGCCCGGCTCGCAGCGCGTCAGCGCAGACGATCAGATTCAGCGCGTCGTCAAGGTCATCGCAGGTCTGCGCACAGCACTAGATCGTGAAGGCGAAGCGGGCAGGCGAGTCGTCATCAGCATCGACACCACACGCAGCGTTGTCGCAGCCGCAGCACTGGATGCAGGCGCGGCGATGCTGAATGATGTCTCTGCTGGGCGCGAAGATCCGCAGATGTTTTCACTGGCGGCAGAGCGAGGCGTGCCCATCGCGCTGATGCACATGCAAGGCGAGCCGGGCACGATGCAGCAGAATCCGCAGTATGAAGATGTCGTTTGCGAAGTGATGGCTCATCTTCAAAAGCAAGCGGCTACTGCGATGAAAACGGGTGTGAAAAAGGAGCAGATCATTCTCGATCCTGGCATCGGCTTCGGTAAATCGCGCGAGCATAATCTCGCTTTGCTGCGAGCGCTGAATCGTTTTGTAGCAATGGGATTTTCTGTGCTGCTAGGCACGAGTCGCAAGCGATTCATGGGCTCGATCTGCACGCGTGTTGATGGCAGTGTGCCGGTGCCTGGCGAACTGATCGGGGCGACATGCGCGACGACAGCGCTGGGTGTGGCTGCTGGTGTGCGGCTGTTTCGCGTGCATGATGTGGAAGCGAATCGACAGGCTGCCGACGTTGCCTGGGCGATTGGGCGAGCGGAGTGATCTGCGAATGTGGGATTCACAGCCAAGAGTATGGCCGCGAAAAGTCGCAGAAGGCGCAAAAAAAGGAGAGGAGGGGAAACGTGGGGGCAGCGATTGAAATATCGAAATTAAAATTTGAAATCTGAAATCCAGTTACCCCGACGGCTCGGCGGACTCGCCATCGGGCTTGGGGTTCGATGTGAATAATCTGTTGCTTCTCCCCTGTTGCGCCTACTGCGCTTTTTTGCGGCCATCTGTTTTATTGAACGCGGCTATCTTTTCAGTTCGTCCCTTGCCCCAGCGCGAGCCAGGCTTTGAGTTTGTCGCCTAGGCCGATGGTAATCTGCCGGTTCATCTCAGCTTCGCTGTGAAACAGTTCGAGCATCACCGAAACATCCATCGGCAGCTTCGCGATCACCGTCGCCAACGAGGGCCAATCGATGGTGCCCTGTCCCGGGATGGCATGGGCATCGAGCCTGCGGTCGTTGTCGTTGATATGGAAATAGGAGACGACATCGAGACAGTCCATCAGATCCTGTGCGACTGTTTTTTTGGTCGTCATGTGAGCGTGGCCGGTGTCGAAACACATGCGAAGGTTGGGCGAATTTACCTGGCGAAGCATGTCGGCCAGTTGCTGAGCATCGGAGCCGAAGTAATAGTTGGACGGAATGTTTTCGACGAGGTAAATCACGCCCAGTTCTTCGCCCAGGCGAGCGAGTTCATCCATGCTCTGGCGCATCGGATCAATGCGGGCATCGCGGGATGCTGGCGAAATTCTCACCGGATCAGGGCACATCGGAGCAGGGTGAACGACGACGCCGGTGCCGCCCAGTTCGCGCACGAGTTCTCCTTCGCTGCGATAGGTCGCCATCGCCTCGGCTCGAATCTCCGCCTCAAGCGATGAAGGATCGTGTTCAGGGCCGAACACGCCGTGAATAGAGTCATAGGTCATGCCCACATCGCGCGCGACATCGAGGGCCTCCTGCACGGTGGGCGGGTTCTTGACATTGCGATAAAACTGAAGCGTCTTGCAACCCAGACGCTGATAGACCGACAGCAGCGTGGGAGGGTTGAAGTCGGGAAACCCGAATGCTGCAACAGTTGCCAATCGAGCCATGCCGATCCTCCAGACATCGCAACATCCCCCGGCGTACCTCCTGCTGCGTGCCAAAGCGCGGACATTGTAACGAATCAAAACGATTCGCCGAGTCGGGGTGTCACAGATTTTCAAAATCCCGCCAGTTGGCACGGACTGCCGCACAGGTGTAGAGTATGTTGCTTGATTTGTTTGTCTGATTCGTCTGCAGAAATGGAAGCAATATGGGCCTTGAAACCGCATTCCCCGTCGATGGATTTCTCACCACGCAGCTCCAGAAGGTCGTCAACTGGGCTCGTCGGTCTTCGCTTTGGCCCATGCCTTTCGCCACTGCCTGCTGCGGCATCGAACTGATGGCGGCCTCCTCAAGTCGATATGACATCGCCCGCTTTGGCTCCGAAGCAATGCGCTTCAGCCCGCGCCAGAGCGATCTGATGATCGTCGCCGGCCGCGTGGCGGTGAAGATGCTGCCCGTGCTGCAACGCATCTATCTGCAAATGACCGAGCCCAAGTGGGTCATTTCGATGGGTGCCTGTGCCTCCACCGGCGGCGTCTTCGATACCTATGCCGTCGTGCAAGGCATCGATCAATACATCCCCGTCGATGTCTATGTCCCCGGCTGCCCGCCCCGCCCCGAACAGCTTCTGGAAGGTCTCATGGCCATCCAGCGCATCGTCGATGAAGACCGCATGCCCCCGCGCGGGCCTAACGGCAAACGCTTGCCGTTGAACATCGCTGTGCAACCGACGCACACCGTCAGGCCGCAGCCAATCCCGGTGCCGCTGACGGTGGGTGGCAGGTAGAATGGTTCTCGCTGTGGGACATGCCAACTCATGAGTGGAACTTTTGAATGGTCAAGCTGAACATCAATCTGGATGAATCACTCAAAGCCTTCGCTGATGAGCAGGTGGCGCTGGGGCGGGCGCGTGATGTGGATGAGCTGGTTGCTGCACTGCTGGCGGAAGCTCGCGATATGGAAGGCGATCGTTTGGGCAACCATGGAGGAAGACCCATTTCCGATGATCTCGAAGCGTCCTTACTCAAGGCTGATGCCGACCCCGGCACACCCATGACGGAACAGGATTGGGAATCGCTTCGCCGAATCGTCAAAGAGCGCCATAGCCAAGGGCGATAAGCATGAGCTTCCGGGTGGATAAAACCAAACAAGCGATCTTTGACTTGATCGAAGCATCCACTTGGATAGCGCAGGATGATGTTGATGCTGCTCTTCGATTTCTTTGGGCAGCAGAGGACGCGTTTCGATTGCTCTGCGAAAATCCGAAGGTCGGTACGCTTCGAGCACTTCGATCCTCCAGAGGCAAAGGATTACGTTCGTGGCCGATTCGCGGATTCGTCAAGTATCACATCTACTACCGCCCTATCCGCCAAGGCATCAAAGTGATTCGCATTGTTCATGGTGCAAGAGATGATGTCCGCATGAACCCCGACTGATCGCGTTACTCACCCCGCCGTCATCAGCATTTCTTCCACCGTCTTGCGCGTTGACGGCGTCACTTCTTTGCCCGCGAGCATCTCGGCGAGTTCTTCGATGCGCTCTTTGCCTTCGAGTCTTGTCACCGTTGTGCGCGTCTGTTTCGCATCGCCTATGCCTGCGACCGATTTGGCGATGCGCATGTGGCGGTCAGCGAACGCCGCGATCTGAGGCAGATGCGTGATGCAGAGAATCTGATGCTTCCCATCGGTAGCACTGCTGCCCTGCTCCAAGCCGCTCGCGGCTTCGCTCTTCTTGCGTTTGTTCTTCGTGCTCGCGCCTGTCACCCCGCTCGCGCCTGTCACCCCGCCCGCCAGTTCGCGCAGCTTTCTACCGATCACAGTACCCATGCGGCCGCCGATGTTGGAATCGATTTCATCGAACACCAGCACGCTGATGCGATCGCTGTGCGCCAGGATCGCCTTGAGCGCGAGCATGATGCGCGACAGTTCGCCGCCGCTGGCGATTTTGCGAAGCGGGCGTACGGGCTGGCCGGGGTTCGTCCGCACCAGCATCTCGACGTCATCAAAACCAGACGGGGAAGAAGTCCAGAGTCCAGAGTCCGGAGTCCGGAGTCTTGCGGTTGCAGATTCGTCCGCTTCATCATCCGCGTCTGCTTCATCGAGACTCCGGACTCTGGACTCGGGACTCTGGATTATTACTTCCACCTCAAACTCCGCCTCGGCCATGCCCAGCTCTTTGAGTTCAGCTTCGACCAGTGGCTTGATTTTCTTCGCCGCTGCTTGGCGTTTCTCGCTCAGTTCCTGGCCGACTTTTTTCAGTTCGAGTGCCAGCGCATCGATCTGTTTTTCGAGGCGGCTGCAATCATCGCTGTCGCCGCGAAGCTGCGTGATGAGCTTTTCGAGTTCGACGCGGTAGGTGATCACTTCCATGATCGGATCGCTGGCATTTGCTGTCGTTTCAAAGTTTCGCTTGCTGCCGATGCGCCGACGGCCTGAGCCATATTTAGCAATCAGACGATTGAGGATGTTCAGCCGTTCTTCGATTTCCGCGACCTCAGCGGGATCGTAGTCCAGCCGATCGACATAGCGCGCCAGCTCGTAGGATGCTTCTTGCAGCGCGAGCGTGGAGGAGCGCACCTGTTCGCTGGTCTCGCGCACGTTGTCATCCATCTCGCTCATGTCGCCCAAGAGGTGCGAAAGAATCTGAAGCCTCTCGATGATCGAGCCTTCGCTGTCGTAAAGCGCAGCGTGCGCCGTGGCAGCATCATGCTTAAGTTTCGTGAGATTGCTCAGGACTGCGTGCCTGGATTGAAGCTGATCAAACTCGTCTTCGATCGGGTCAGCGGCATCAATTTCCTGCGCTTGAAATTCGTAGAGTTCCAGTTGCTGTTTGCGCAGTGATTCAGATGCAGACAGTTCTTCGAGCCTGCGCGACAGGGCCGAGATTTCGCCATGGATCAGCGTGAATCTTTCGCGCTGAGGCTGCGATCTGCCAAAGGCATCGAGCACCGTCAGTTGATTCGATGGGCGAAGGAGATATTGATGATCGTGCTGGCCGTGTACATCCACGAGCAGCTCGCCGATGTCGCGCACCATCGGCGCCGTCGCAGGCTGACCATTGAGGCTCACACTCGTGCGACCCGATGCGTAAATCTTTCTCGTAATCAACAGCGGCTCGTGGTCTTCCAATTTCACATCAGCAATGGCAGCGACCTGCGCTGTGACGACAGGATCGTGCATTTCAAACACGCCGCTGATGCGCGCTTCATCAGCCCCGGGCCGAAGCATGTCAGCAGCGCTGCCGGTGCGAAGCCCGAGCAACAATTCAAAGGCACCGATGATCAGGCTCTTGCCCGCACCGGTCTGCCCGGTGAAGCAGTTAAGGCCCGCAGCCAGGTCAATGGTCATGTCTTCGATGACGGCCAGATTTGATATGTGTAATTCGCGGAGCATCCGTTCTCCATGGAAGCAGGATGGGACTATGATAACGGGAAGATTGTAGTCAGAAGTCAGAGGTCAGAGGTCAGCCTATTTAGCCGTTCGCCTTGGCGAACGAAGTGATGTGCATCCACAAGGTATTCATGTGGTGTACTCGTCACGGCTCCTGTCTCCGCCATTCAATATAGTTTCATGCGCTTGGAGGTTTTCATTCGATGGGACGTTTCCGCTTTGGTTTGCTCGTGTTGTCGCTGGTTGGATCGCTATGGGTTCCTGTTTTTGCTATGGCGCAGGACCAGGGCAAGGATGAAAAGAAGGATGATAATAAGGAGCCGGTGAAGGCAAAGGAAGTGGTGCCCGCAGAGAAGAAGGAAGCTGCGGATCAAGCTGCGCCCGATGGCACGAAGACGGAGCCGGCCAAGGAGCCTGTGAAGCCCGAGGTGGTAACGCCAACGCCTACGCCGATGCCCGTCGATGCCACCACATCGCTGACCATGGAGCAGGTCGATGCAGCCATCAAAGCGACGACTGACTCCACCGATCTCGATGACGAAACGAAGGCGACGATCACCAAGCAGTGGACCGATGCCAAATCTGAACTGACCACCCAAGCCACCGAAAAAGCGGAGACCGCCAAAGCTCAGCAGCAACTGGAAACACTTCCCGCCGAGACCGCCCGCATCAAGGCTGAATTGGACGCTGCGGCGCAGACACCCCCCAAGCCTTTCACACTTGACCTGCCCGCATCCACCACCTCCAAACAACTGGAACTGCAACTGACTGCTGCCAAGACCGATCTGGCATCGCGGCAGCAGACGCTGATGCAACTGGAAGATCAGCTCAAGGTGCTCAAGGATGAACCGACGAAACTGCGCGATGATCTGAAGAAAGTGCAGATGGAGCTCGAGACCGTCGAGAAGAATTTGGCCTTGCCGCCTGTCGCTGGCGAAAAGCCCAGGCTCACTGCTGCGCGCAAAGCGAAGCAGGAGGCGACCAAGCGCGCCAGGCGCGCTTCAATCGCCCGCATTGAGCAGCAGCTGCTGACCTACGACGTGCGTGGTCCTTATCTCGCTGCCCTTCGCGAACAGGCCGCCGCCGCAGTGCCCCCTGCCAGTGAGAAGGTGAAGATCATTCAGGAAGCGCTGACGAAGCTGGTCAAGGAAGAGATGGATCAGGCTGCCAAGCAGGCGGAAATCGCCCGCATCGAAGCGATGAACAAGGATCCGGAAATCCAGAAGTTGACCACTGCCAACGCGGAGGATGCCAAACAGAATGCGGCGCTCTCCGAGCGCAAGACTGCGCTGGACAAGTCAGTAGCCGATCTGAAGAAGCGCCTCGATACCATGCGCGAGGAACTTGCCGCAGCGGAGAAGAAGGTGAAGGATCGGGGCATTGATAAGCGACTGGCGCGCGACCTGATCAAGCGCCGCCGTACTTTGCCCAATGAGCGCGATCTTCAGCGCAGCATGAACGAAATGGAGCAATCGGTTCGCGACATCGAAGCGGTTCAAGAATCGCTCCAGACCCAGCGAGGCGAACTGGACCAATTTGAAGACAAGGTCAAGGCGACCATGTCGAACGTGGCTTCGAATACGACTGGCGCTCAGAAAGCACAGATCGAAGCAGAAGTCCGCAAGCTGCTCACCACGCAGAAGGAACTGGTCAGCAAGCAACTGGAAACCTACGGCAACCTCTACCAGCAGACCCGCGAACTTGAAGATGTCACGCAGCGCATGATCGAACAGTCGCGCAAGTTCTCGCAGTTCATCGATGAGAATCTACTCTGGATCGCCGACGCCAATCCGATTTCGCTGTCGTCCTTCCGGCACGCGGGCAGTGCCGTCTTGTGGCTGGTAAGCCCGGCTCACTGGACCGAGTTTGGCATCACGCTCAAAGATCAAGTGCTCGCAGCCGCAGTGCTTTCGGTGATTGTGCTTGTCATCTTCGGTGCTCTGCTGCTGCTGCGCCGTCGCGTCCATAGTGCGCTGGCGAATATTGATTCGCAGCTCAAGCGCATCGACACCGATCACTTCATGCTCACCCCCCGGGCCATGATGCTGACGCTGCTACTGGCGCTGCCCTGGCCGGTGCTGGTGCTTTATTTCTCGATCCTCGTGCAGCAGTCCTGGAACATCTCCGAATTCACTCGTGCATCGGCACGAGGATTGACCGCTGCAGCGGTCAGCTATTACATGCTGCGCACGCTGATTCATTTCCTCAAACCGATGGGCGTGGCCGAGGCACATCTGCGCTGGACCAGCAAATCAATTTCCATTTTGCGTAACAACCTCATCTGGCTGCTGCTGTTTCTCACGCCAGCGGCTTACATCCTCACCGCCCTGATGTCGTATGACGATGATGCTTTCGCTGATTCGCTAGCGAGGCTCACATACATCGGCTTCATGATCGCCATTGCGATTTTTCTGTTTCGCGTCCTCCATCCACGCAAGGGCGCGGTGGCCAATTCGGTGGCCGACGACCCCCGATCCATGCTGGCGCGCACGCGCAATATCTGGTTCCCTGTCGCACTGCTCATGCCGCTGACCCCGGCGGTGCTGGCGACCATCGGCTACTTCTACACCGCCAGGCAGATCGGCGGCTCGCGCCTCTCCGCCAGCATGTGGCTGCTGCTGCTCGTGCTCACCTTGCACAGCCTCCTGCTCCGCTGGCTCTATGTGGCTCAGCGCAAACTCGCCCTGCAAAATGCCCGTGAAAAACGCGAGGCCAGGGCCGCCACACCACCGGCCCAAGGCAACAAGGCCGCCGGTGATGCTGCCTCGGAAGCAGGCATCATCACCGTGCCTGATGCCGCGATGGACCTGGCGCAGATCAACGAACAGACCCGGCAAATCGTGCGCGCTCTCTTTGCCATCGTCACCGTCGTAAGCCTTTACTTCATCTGGTCCGGCGTGCTGCCCGCCTTGCGGGTATTGGATCAAGTCAATCTCTGGGCTCACTCGATCAATCCCGATGGCACCCCGGCTTACATCACACTGGCCAGTGTGCTGCTGGCGATCCTGATTGCTTTCTTCACTGCCGTCGCCAGTAAGAACGTGCCCGGCCTTCTGGAAATCACCGTCCTCAAACGCACACCACTCGATGCGGGCGGTCGCTACGCCTTCGCTACCATCACGCGCTATGTGATCTCTGCCGCTGGTATCGCCATCGCCTTCCAAGCCGTCGGCATCGGCTGGTCCTCCGTGCAGTGGCTTATTGCCGCTGTCTCCCTGGGTCTAGGCTTTGGTCTTCAGGAAATTTTCGCCAACTTCGTCTCCGGTCTGATCATCCTCTTTGAACGACCCATCCGTGTCGGCGATACCGTCACCGTCGGCGGCGTCACCGGCACCGTCTCACGCATCCGCATCAGAGCCACCACCATCGTGGACTGGGACCGCAAGGAACTGATCATCCCCAACAAAGAATTCATCACCGGCCAGATCGTCAACTGGTCGCTCACCGATTCCATTACCCGCATCGTTATCCCCGTCGGCGTGGGCTACGGCAGCGACCTCGAACTCGTCCAGCGACTGCTTCACGAAGTCATCAAAAACCATCCGACTATCCTCGAAGAACCCAAGCCTGCTGTGATCTTCGTCAGGCTCGGCGAAAGCTCACTCGATTTCGAAGTGCGCGTCTTTGTGCGTGCACTCTCCGATCGTCTGCCCACCTCGCACGCCCTGCTCGAAGCGATCAACCGCAGCTTCCGCAAGCACAATGTCGAGATCCCCTTCCCGCAGCGCGACCTGCACGTGCGAACCGTCTCGCCCGGCGTTTCGTTTGTGGGCAAGAAAGAAATCAGCAACGACGGCGACGACGGCAGCAATGGCCAATCAGCCAGCAGCGAGCGCACGGGCAATGCTGGTGCGTGAGCGTTCATGCGGCTGCGTGTGATGGCCAATCCGCAACGCGTAAGCGTGCGGTGCTTTGGACACACATGGCATCACCAGGCATCCGCTCGCTTACGCTTCAAGGCTCGGATGCCAAACATCACAGGGCGCGAAAATCAATAAATAAACCATTGATATATCGTTCAAAGTATGCTAAACTATGCCTGGCATGATGGGCTCTTTCGCTTCTACATCATGAAGGGTAAACGGGTAGACGTCTACTCGTTTACCCGTAGACACGATCTAATCTCAGTACAGAACACGATTTGCAATGCTAGACACAAATGAAAAATCGCGTGGGTAGACAAAACTCCACTACAAAAACCAGCTTTGACGCACCCGACAAGCAATCGCCCTACCCCAAACCGCTCACTTTTGCTACCCCTGACAACCTCGCGTAACCTACCTTGACGGATGACAACTCCCGCACTTCAACAAACTGCTCACACACCCGATGACGGTGTAGACCTTCACGAGTTTCACTGGTTTTCCAGCCTCGTGGCCGCTGTGGTGTGCGCTCTCTCGGCTGGTCTGCTGGTGGTGGCGGCGCAGTTGAGTCCGGTGCCCGGCGGCGTTGGGACGCATACGCAATTGGGCATGGCGCCGTGCGGATTTCTGGATAACACGGGCATGCCTTGCGCCACCTGTGGCATGACGACATCGTTCGCACTTGCAGCCGACGGCAGACTAATTGATGCCTTCATCAACCAGCCTGCTGGTGCGATGCTAGCGCTGATGGTCGCGGTCATTGCAATACTCAGCGGCTACGCGACCTTCAAAGGCCTGAGCATACTGCCGATGTTTCAGGCCCTGTGGCGACCAGCAACGATCATCATCACAGGCATCGTCGTATTAGGTTCGTGGGGTTACAAAATTCTGATCATGCAGGGAACTTGAATATGAACAAGACACGCAAGCCTTTCGCACTTTCCTTCGCCCTGAGCCTCGCCCTGATCGCGATGCTGTTGTCCTTGACCGGCTGCCAGATGGTGGGCTGGCTGGCGCATGGCCTGACACCTGAGGAAGGCCCGCCGGTGATCGAGCCCGAGTATCAGGGGCTCATTGGGAAATCCGTCGCGGTGCTGGTGGCCGTCGATGAGCGATCGACCAGCCCTGCTGTCGCCTGGAAAATCTGCGCGCACGTCAGCAGCAGGTTGGCCAGTACGGTGCGTGATATTCGCGTGGTCGATTCCCGGCAGATGATCAAATTCATGAAAGAAAATCCGGACTGGATCGCCACACCCCATGGCGAGCTGGTGCGCGAGATGAAGGTCGATCGCGTCGTGCACATCGACGTCGCACAGTTCACCACCCACGAACCTGGCAACAAGGAACTTTGGCAGGGTAATCTCATCGCCCGTGTCGGCATCCTCGAAGCGGATGCGAAAGATCCTTACAAGTTCGCATACGTCACCGATCAGCAGGTGCTCTTTCCACCCGACCAGCCGATAGGCATGCTCAAGGCCAACGACGAAGTCATACAGACCGGCATGCTCAACGCCTTCACCGATCGCTTGGCGGCACTGCTGCGCGAACCTGATGCAAAGTAAGCACGAAGCATCATCACCATGCCGTTGCACGACGTCATTTCACGAAAGCCCTTCCATGCGCCAGACCACTACCGCTTGCCTTTTGTCAATGACTCGCCGCTGGTTGATGGGGCTGTCACTGCTCGCGTTTGCTTTCACAGCTTCGGGCTGCGAACTAATGGGCATCGTTGCCTCCGCTGTCGTGCCGCCGACCCTTCCAGCGGTCTATCAAATTGCCGACTTGCCCACGTTGGTCATCGTCGATGATCGCAATGGCGTTCTTCGCGATCCGCAGCTCGCCATGCTTGCCGCCGCTCATGCAACTGCCACGCTCGGCAATGAAGAAGCGGTCACCAATCTGATCTCTACCGATGACCTGTCCGCCCTCGCCTCCCAACTGGGCGAGAAGTACGCGCAGACTTCGCCCTATGACATTGCCAAACGACTGGGCGCCAAGCAGGTGATTCTCATCAACATTTTCGCCGCTGCGATTTCACCCGAGCCTGGCATTCTCAAACCCAGCGCCAACATCGGCGTGAAGCTTTTCGATATCGAGAAAAACGATCGCCTCTTCCCGCCTTCCCCCAAAGCAACGGGCCACCCTGATCCGCCCGAGACCGAAGGCTTCTTCATGCACAAGGTCACCTTGAAGGTCAAGACCAATCAAGCCAACCCCGCGCGCGTGGACGCCATCGCCCGGCAGAAACTCGCTGAGCAGATCGGCATTCGTGCGGCCCTACTGTTCACGGAATATGACCCAACGCCTTACGATGACATTCGCTCGGGGAGCTAAGCGAGCCTGCCTATTTAGCCGTTCGCCTTGGCGAACGAAGCTGGCGACGGCCACCTTGCGAAAGCTGAAAAAAGAATCGCAAAATCGCAAAAACGGAACCGTCTTGATTTCATGCGTGTTCTCCATCTCATCGATGCCGTCTCGCCGCAGGCCAGCAGCACCACGCTGGCCATGCTCACTGATGCGCAGGGAAGGCTTGGCCATGTGACCGAGCGCGTGGCTCTGCTCGGCGGCGTGCAACTCGCAGACAAGGCCAATCGCGCGGGCATCATTGATGCGATGCGCGTCGGCGTGCCGATGGGCCGGGCTGTGCTGGGTTGGAGTGCGTTGCGTCGTAAACTGCGCGAGCAAGGCGAAGCGACTTTCGATCTGATTCACTGCTGGTCGATCGGTGCACTCACTCTGGCGGCGATGATGTTTCGCCAGACGCCGCGGCTGCTCACGATGACCACGCTGCCCACCGCTCAGCAGGTGCGCTGGCTGCGCGTATTGACTCGCGACACTGAGCCCAACACAACACCGTGCGCAATTTTGCCCATCAGTAATACGATTCGCCGTGAGCTTTTAAGTGGCGGCATCAGGGAGAGCGCCGTCCACGTCCTTCGGCCTGGTATCGACATGTCGCGCATCATTTCCAATCAGCGCGCTCAGCTTCGTGAACAGTGGGCCATCGACAAACAGAACGACAAGAAGATTGTCGCCGTCGCGCTGCTAAGCGATCCGCCCACCGCAGCCGACGCAGTCTCGGGCATGATGATCTCGCGATTTGCGATGGAATCGCTGCTCCTTGAAGGCATCGATGTTAGGCTCATCGTGCATCCCGATCAGCGAAGGCGTCTTCAAGCGAAGCAGCTGCTGCGCGACATGAACGGCCTGCGCATGCTCATCGATGAACCACGCATTGCTGAACCTTGGTCTATTTTGCCCGGCTGCGACATCGCCCTCACCCTGGGCACGCATGGCCCGGTGCGCGTGCAAGGCCTCAGCGCCATCGCTCGCAGTTCACAGCGCCCCACTTCAGCCGACATCGGCCACGGCTACCTGGGCGCAGGCGGCAGCGCTGAATCCGGTGGCGGCGGGCTGAGCTTGCTCTGGGCCATGGCTTCAAACGTCCCCATCGTCGGTGAAGCGACCTACGCCAACTGCGAAATCGTCGAAGATCGTCACTCCGCCCTGCTCTCCAAACCCGGCCAGTTTCGTTCGCTCGCACACCACATGCGTCAGGTCATCGTGGACAAACACCAAGCCTGGCAGGTGCGCGATACCGCTCGCCACGAGGCTTATTCCTTCTTCTCGCGCACGCGCTACTGCGATTGCATTCGTCAGGTCTATCAGCAGATCACCGAAGGAAATCAGATTGTGATCCCCGAGCTCGAAGCGACCGGCGGCCTCAAGTTTTCTGGGCGCGCGTAGCAAAACATTTCACATGAACTAGCAATGCCCTCGGCGTGCGGCCCGCCGAGGGCATCAGTGAAAATCAGGCTTTCATCCTCGACCTCCAACGTGCAGATGATTTCGTCCCTTACATCAAGTCAGGCCTCAGCCACGACGATAAATCTAACACTGAGGTTCTTACCTCAGCTACTGATGCGCATCCCGACGTTGTGATGGGCCGGTAATAGCAGCGTTCCACGACACAGGTGGGGGTCACACCTTGAATCAGGAACTTATGGATCGTGTTCTTCAGTCGCCCAGGCTACCCAGCCTTCCAACGATTGCGTTGGAAGTTATCGAACTGGTGCAGCGGCGTGATGTCGATATCAAGCAGATTGCCCACACGATCAGTCACGATCCGGCTCTCTCTTCCAAAATTCTCAAGACTGTCAATTCCAGTTTCTATGGCCAAGCTCAGTCGATCAGCACGATCAGTCATGCGCTGGTTGTGCTGGGCCTCAACAGCATCAAGACGCTGGCCCTGGGCTTCACGCTCGTGGGCAATCTCAAGTCCAAAGAAGACGATGGCTGCTTCGATCACATGTCCTTCTGGAAGCGCAGTCTTTACTCCGCTGTCGCAGCACGTTTGCTCGCCAAGACCGTGGGCATCGTGCAACAGGAAGAAACTTTTCTCGGTGGCCTGCTTCAGGATCTTGGCCTCTTCGCGATGGTGCAGACGCTTGAAGATGACTACCTCGATCTGATCGTTCAATCGGAAAGTGACCATCGCAAACTGGTCGAGCTGGAAACGAATTGTCTTGGCACGGATCACGCGAAAGTCGGCGCACTGCTTGCACAGAAATGGAAGCTGCCGCCGCTATTGATTGCGCCAATTGAGTTTCACGAAAACCCCGATGAAGGCCCTGCGGAGCTTTTGCCGATTATCCGCTCTGTGGCTTTGGGCAATCGCGTGGCTGACATTTTTATTCTCGAATCGCCAGCCGAGGCGCTGGAAACTTACTACACCCAGGCACAGCAATGGTTTGATCTGACCCGCGAAGAAGCGGAGCCGCTGCTCAACGAAATTCACAAAAACACTGTGGAAATGCGCCGCCTTTTCGATCTGCCCACCGGCAACCTGGGCGTGCCTTCGCAGATTCTCGCCAGCGCCCACGAAGCCCTGATGAACCTGAGCCTTCAGCAGAGCCAACAGGCCACCGAACTCGTTGAGAAGAATCAGCAGCTCTTCGCCAAGGCCACCACCGACTCGCTCACCGGCATCGCCAACCGAGGCCACTTCAACGAATGGATCAAAGATCAATTCGAGAGATCGACCAAGTCCAAAAAGCCACTGGCGGTCCTGTTCCTCGACACCGATCACTTCAAGAAATTCAACGATACCTACGGCCACCAACTGGGCGATCGCGTGCTGGTCGAAAAAGCGGCGCTACTCAAAAAGGCTGCCCCCAGTGGAGCACTGGTGGCGCGCTACGGCGGCGAAGAATTTGCTGTTGTCATTCCCGGTGCTGATCGCGTCGCAGCAGCACGGGAAGCTGAACGCATTCGTCAGATGATTGCCGCCCTGCCGATTGTCACCGATGAAGGGCAAACGCTTTCGATCACCGCCAGCATCGGCGTGGCATCGCACGATGGCACCTACTTCAAGAGCGCCGATGAACTGCTCAAGGCAGCCGACCGAGGCGTCTATGCTGCCAAGGCCGCGGGACGAAACTGCGTGCGTGTCTTTGCACCCAAAAAAGCAGTAGCGGTATGAACGTGATGAGATGAATCGCGAAGGCGCTTTCGCGCTGCATCGCCGCTGCGCTTTCGCGCCATCGTTTACTCGCACTACGCTTTCACCTTCATCAGATCATCGCGGTCGATGTTGCCATCTTTGAGTCGCACCACGCGCTCGCAGCGATCAGCAATCGAATCATCATGCGTCACCATGATGATCGTCAGCCCTTTCTGATGCAGATCATCAAACATCGAAAGAATCGCCTCGCCCGTCGTGCTGTCCAGATTACCCGTCGGCTCATCGGCCAGCAGAATGCTAGGCTTGGTCACCAGCGCTCTGGCAATGGCTACGCGCTGCTGCTGCCCGCCTGAGAGTTCCGATGGCCGATGCCCCAGCCGCTCATTGAGGCCCACGAGCGTGAGCGCTTCGATGGCGCGTTTGCGACTCTCGGCTTTAGGCACGCTCTGATAAAACAGAGGCACCTCGACATTCTCTTCCACCGTCAGTTCAGGAATGAGATTGAATGCTTGAAAGACGAAGCCGATGTTCTCGCCACGGGCCTTGCTCAGATCGGTGTCGTTCATCTTCGCCACATCGCGGCCGGCCAGAAAATAACTGCCATTGGTCGGACGATCCAGACAGCCCAGGATATTCATCAACGTACTTTTTCCACTGCCCGAAGGCCCCATGATGGCGATGTACTGCCCACGCGGAATGGCCAGCGTGACATCGCGCAACGCATAAACCGCAGGCGAATTGCCCTTCTGATACACCTTGGCAATATTTTCGATGCGTGCAACAGATTCCATGGGATGCCAGAGGTCAGAGGTCAGAGGTCAGAATATTTAGCCGTTCGCCTTGGCGAACGGAGGTGTCACGTTTTCGCATCACGATTCACCGTCGTCAGTTTCTCGCGTTCACAATCTTGAATGCCAAACTGTTTCACACTGGTGCTGCCATGTGCATCAAACCATTCGCCTAGCTCGCGCTCGCCACGCGGGTCTGCATCGACATGAGCACGAAGGATCGAACCTTGCACCGCCTGTCTTAGCTCGCCGTCTTCTACGAGCACCTTGCCGCCTTTGATCACATAGCGCGGCGACTCGAACATTCGCTGCCAGTCGCCGCTTTGGGCAAGCCCTGCATCATAAAGCGTGATGTCTGCATCCGCACCTGCGCCCAGATGACCTTTGTTTGAAAGCCCAAGTGCGCGAGCCGGGCCGCTGCGGGTGAGAATGGCGATTTCGCTGAGCGTCATCTCGCGATCGATGTCGCGCAGCTTCGTATTCTTCATGGCCCTTTGATTCGCCTTACCGATCTGCTCATCGCGAATGGTCTTGCTCATCAGCGCTGCGATGATGCGCGGGTACGTCATGAAAGAACCGCCGTTGGGATGATCAGTTGAGAGCAGCATCCGCCAGGGGTCTTTGGCTGTGAGCATCAGTTCGAGACCGATGGCCCACTGAAGGCTGTGCAGATAATTCTTATCTGAGTATTCGATGGGCATCAGGCCGCAGCCTGTTTCCAGTTCGCTTTCAATCGAAACATAAGGCGAAGTCGCGCGCTTACCTGTGAGTTGCCAGAGCACATATTCGAGCGGCGTATCTGCCGTGATCGTCATCGCATGCCCGAACATGACCTGACCGACATCAGCGCTGACCAGCGGATGTGCATCAATATATTCCACCAGCTTCGCTGCCTCGCTGGTGAAGTCGCCCTTTTCACTCTTGCCGTAGGCGTGAAACTGCAAGTGCGTCAGATGCACGCGCTGACCATCGAGCGCCGCAAGCGTATCGAGCGTTGTCGTCACATTGCCGGGCAGACCTAGGCGATTGCAATGCACATGAGGCGGATGAGGAAGGTTCAGCTTCTGCGCCGCTGCTGAGACCACTTCCAGAATGCGCCTTGCGCTGACCTTGCTGCCTGTGCCTGCGATCGGTGAATCGATTGTCTCCACGGTGTGATGCGTCGCGTTCTGTCGCCACGATGCGACGCCGCCGGGGTTGACGATTTTCACACCCAGCGCACCGGTTTGGTGAAGAAGCTGCGCGATGAAAGCGATGGCGCCAGCTTCATCACCTCGATCAATCAGCTCAATCACCTTTGCGTGATTGCCCACGAGCAGAAAGAACCCCGCATCGAGATTGGGCGTGTCGTGAAGCTGAAGGTGCGTGTGGCGTGCGCTGCTGGGCGCGACCGCTGCATCAATCGCGGTGGTGTAACCCAAGGCTGCATAGCGGTAGCCGGTGATGAAGGTTGAGGGCGTTCGCTCACCACTGCCGCCGCGCAGGAAGCCTCCGGGTATCTCTTTGCAATGGTGTACGTGCGATGCATGTTCTTCGCCGAGCATCATGCGAGCGCGGTTGACTGAAGCCGAGGCGATGTGGCAGTGAATATCAACGCCGCCGGGCATGATGACTAGGCCTTGCGCATCGATGGTCTTCACCGAGCCGGGGCGAACTGCTTCATCAAATCCGGCAACCACGCGGCCGTTCTCCACACAGACATCGCGCACGACATCATCGATGCCGCGAACGGGATCGATCAGCCGGCCGTTTATGATGCGAAGTCTGTCCGTCATGAAACTCTTTGTTTTAGCTGTGAAATCAGAGCAATCGCGGGATCATCCATCGCATCGCTCTTTGGCGAAGGATCATCGCAGAGCCAGAGGATGGTGCCATCGAAGCGCATGACTTGAGCGCGTAGGCCCGGGGATAAGCCGGGGGTGATGAAGCAGAGGTCTGCGGATTCGTCGAGCGCGGCGCTGATGCGGATGCGGTGGCGCAGGCGTTGTGTGAGAACGGGGGGCAGTGGGGTGAGGCCTGTGTCGAGGGCGGTGTCGATGGCGCCCAGTTCAAGTAGTTCGCTGGCGCCGGGGCAGGGGCGCGGGGCGCCGTCGGCGAAGGTGATGCCGCCTGCTGCGCCGCTTAAGCCTGTTTGCCAGGTCATCACTTCCATCGCGCCGCGCTGATTGCCAGCTGCGCGCAGGTCGGGCAGCGTCATCACACTGATGCGAATCTTCTGCTGCGCATCAGCAGCGAGCGCGTGCCACTGACTTTCAATGCGACAGTCAACACCCGCAGGCAGCGTCACAACAATGCTCTTCACCGGCAGCGCGGTCATGGAAGTAAACACCGCTGCGCCTTGCTCGCGCACCTTCGCTCGCAAGCGGAGCAGCGCCTCAAGATCAGCGCCATCGACAAAGAGCGTGTTGGGCACGCGCTGGGTGATCCACTGATCAATCGGGCTGTCTTGTCTGGTGGGATCATCTCGGAATGCAACGCGCAGGTCAGCACTGGCAGCGTGGCCCAGTGTTGCGGTCTGCGCGATGGACTGCCGCGCTGCTGCGACATCACCATAGGGCCAGGGTAAGAAGGGCCAGGGTAAGAGCATCGCGCGCATCGACTCAGCGAGTGCGATGGTTTCGCGCATGGCTTCGATGGTCAGGCCGCTAAGACCGATGATCGCCGGGGCCTTGCTCTCGCGAAGGAGCGATGTCGCTTGAGACATCGCCTGATCCACAGCGATGGGTTCACCGAACGAAAACGCCTTGATTTCCGCTGATTCGGCGACTCTCAACGTTGGCAACACCATCGCCAAATCCTGCTTCAGCTCAGCAGAAGGCGGCGGCAGAATGTGAGAGGCGATCTTGCTCATAAAGGCTCAAGACGAGTGTAGATGGTTTGAGCCTTGTCACGCAAACTGGCCAGACATAACTCGCGCACCTCGCCCTTTGCAAACACCGTGCAGATCGGCTGCCCCGCCTCAATGATCGCCCCATCCTCGGGCACATCAGCGATGTCATGAAGATCATCGGCCATCATTGCACTTGTCCAACGATTGCGCTGCCTTGCGTACACGATCGCCTTGGTGATGAAGTGATTTTCTGTTGTGGCCTCTGCTGCGTCATCATTCCACGATGTTGTCGGATTGAGCACAGCTCGATTCGGCTGCGCTCTCTCTACCTGCGCTCTCTCTACCTGCGCCCTCTCTACCTGCGCCCTCTCCATCAGTTCCGCAGAGGCGGGATAGCGCGGATTGATGTCCACGATGTGAATGCGATTGTGATTGAGCGGTTGATGCGGATCGACATCATAAGGAAGCACCGCGTCGATACCGAAGATGCCTTGCAATCCCGACCACTGCACCATCGCCTGCCCCGCATTCTCAAACTGCTGCCGCACATCGCCACTGACCTGCGCGGGATACACGTTGCCTACATAACTAAATGGCGAAGGCGCACCGCAACTTGTATCGCCGATGATCTGCACGCTGATGCCCAGTAGTTTTACGGAAGTATCATTCGCGTGGTACACCGCGCTGAGTGATCTGCCTTGAAGTGAGCACTGAAGATATTCATCCTCGCCTACTTGCTCCTGCGGCGACCAAAGACGAATCGCCTTACCCCCTGAACTTTTGCGTGGTTTCACGAGAAATGCGCTGCTCTCATTCACTTGCTTCTGTGCATAAGCACGCCATCGCAAAGGCATCGTGTGATTCAAATCATCATCCCAGTGCAGCGCGGGTACATGACTGATTGCTTCATGCCACTCGCAGTTTCTTCCACGATTTTCACACCAGTTCATCAGCGCTTCATAAACTGCACGCGGCTGGCGAAGTTTCTCCATCGCATTTGCAGAGCCACCAAGAAGCTCGCGCTGCTTCTCAAGAATCCGCACCACTTCCAGATGATTCTCCATTGCACCGGTGAAGAGCACCGGCCCAGGCGGTGCATCCTTCATCAGAGCGAGCACACCGAGGGGCCACTGATCGCGCGGGCACTGCTTCACTGGCGCGATCGCCTTGAGATCAGCGTCAGCAAAGAGGTCGATGCACCAGGGCGAGTAGCCAGCGCGTAAGGCTGACTGTGCCGCGGCGCGGGCGCTGGCACCGATGATGATGAGGTGGCCTTGCGTGGTCATGGTGTGCAGTGATGTGATGCGGGATGAATCCATTCACGATCGCTGCTTCAATCGCCCGATGCCCAGGGCGACTTGCCCAGGTCCAGCGCGGCGACGATGGCGTCGATCTGGTTGAGTTCATCTGCAGAAAATGTCGCATTCTTCATGCAGCCGACGTTGTCGATGATCTGCTGCGGCCGACTTGCGCCGATGAGCGCGGTGGTCACGCGCGGATCGCGCAAGACCCAGGCGAGTGACATCTGCGCGAGTGTCTGTCCGCGCTGCTGCGCCATTTCATTGAGCTGTCGTGTGGCGGCGATGAGCGGATCGGTCAGGCTCTTTTCCTTGAGGAATCCATGCGGATCAGACACGCGCGAATCCTTGGGGATGCCGTTCAAATATTTGCCAGCGAGCACACCTTGATAGAGCGGACAGAACGCAATGATGCCCATGCCCAGTTCATCGCAGGTTGAAATCAAGCCACGCGTTTCAACCCAGCGGTTGAGCATCGAGTAATTCGGCTGATGAATCAGCAGCGGCACGTAATGATGCTCCGCGCAGATGCGAGCAGCTTGCGTGGTCTGCTGGGCGTTATAGCTGCTGATGCCGGTGTAAAGCGCCTTGCCTTGCTTCACAGCAGTGTCGAGCGCCGCCATCGTTTCTTCGAGTGGCGTATCGGGATCGAAGCGATGGCTGTAGAAAATATCCACGTAATCCACGCCCATTCGCTTGAGCGATTGATCGAGTGAAGCGAGCAGATATTTGCGGCTGCCCCATTCGCCATAAGGCCCGGGCCACATGAGATAACCCGCCTTAGTGGAGAGGATGATTTCATCGCGTGTTCCGGTGGGCATTTCCTTCAGGATGCGGCCGACTCGCTCCTCGGCACTGCCTGGCTGTGGGCCGTAGTTGTTGGCGAGATCGAAGTGAGTGATGCCGTGATCGAACGCGGTGAAGAGCATCTTCTTGCAGTTCTCGTGATCAGCATCGGTGCCGAAATTATGCCAGCAGCCGAGGCTTATCGCGGGCAGTTTCAAGCCGGAGCGGCCGCAGCGGCGGTAGAAGCTGGCGTTGTTGTAGCGAGTGGGATTGGGTGTGTATGGCTGCATGTGAACTCCGAGAAACAGGCGAGCGAGAGATGAAAAGTTTATCGTTTTGCGATCTTGATGCGATTATCGTTTTCGATTGAGCGATGCGCTGATGTCGCTACGCCGCGAGCGGCGGGAAGAGCGAAGGCGCAAGCGGCGAGACTGCTCGCGCGCGTCGCTCGCTTGGCTGGATGCAACTGCGATCAGAGAGGTATCGCTGCCGCCAGATCGATCATCGTGCCTGCTGTCGCTAGCGGACCTGGGTGTGGCATCGATCGCAATCGCTGTACGAGATCGCGCATGGGCTGATGCAGTGGCGCGGTGAAGCGCACAACCTGGCGCGTTGATGGATGCACAAAGCTGAGCAGGCCTGCGTGTAGTGCGGGGGTGTAGAGAATGATGTCCGCTCTTGCTGCCGCCTTCGCTTCCATGCGCTGGCCGTCTTCGCGCGACCTTGCATAAGTTTGCAGCTTGCGCCCGCCCGCAGGTTGCGGCGGAGTGATGAGTTCTGCTTCGCCGATGGGCTCGCCGCCGTAGATGATGTCGCCCATGATCGGGTGGCCCATGTAGCCCATGTGTACGCGAATCTGATGCGTCCGGCCGGTCTTGAGTTCAAGCTCAACCAGCGAGTAGCCTTGATACTGTTCGCGCACTCGGCAAATCGTGACCGAAGCTTTGCTCAGTGCATCGCGCCTGACTGCATAAGCTTCGCGGATGGTCGGATGTTTTCCCAGTGGTTCGTCGATGACGAACGCGGGATTGTCGAAGTTGCCATGCACGAGAGCGAGGTAGGCTTTGGTGGTGGTGCGATCTTCGAACTGACTGGCGATGCCCCAGTGCGATTCATCGTTTTTGGCGACTACCATGACGCCGGTGGTGTAGCGATCCAGGCGATGAATAATGCCGGGGCGACACTCGGCAGCGCCGACTTCGCTCAGGCCATCAATGGTGACAGGCGGGCCGTCGTATTCCTTGGAGCCGGGCGAGGCGGAAGAGAGCGTGCCGGAGGTGATGGCTTTGGGATCGAGTATTTCTTCAGATACTACATCGTCAGCATTGACATCAACATCAGCACTTTCCTTCGCGGCTTTGGCTGCATCACGTTTGAGTTTGCCTGCGTTTTTGCGGTCCCATTCGGGCGCACCTGAGCCGCGCGTTGGTTCACGGAAGCCGCGCGAGCTGTGCGAACGAAAGGCCTGGCCGATGGCGACGCGCTGCTGCATGAAGTGATGCGCCAGCGCGTTGAGCAGCGTGCCTGCTTTGTGGCTGCGAGCCGGGTGAACGATCAGGCCGGCTTGTTTGTTGACGACGATGAAATGCTCATCTTCATAGAGCACGTGCAGCGGAATGTCCTCTGGCTCAATCGTGCGAATCGCCGGCGCAGGCAGAATCACATCAATCACATCGCCCTTGAGAATCACCGTGCTCGCTTTGGGTGTCTTCTCGTTGACCTTCACGCCGCCGAGGGCGATCAGCTTCTGAATGCGGTTGCGACTGATGCCTTTTAGGCGATCCAAGAGATAAACATCGACGCGCCTTCGCACGTTGCGCTTGATCAGGAATTGCCGCTGCTGCGCCCCTTCGCCAAAGAGCTCATCATCTTCATCGGTCACCTCGGCATCGATGCCCTCTTCGTTTAGATCAAGTGGCAGCGATTCATCGATGGCGGGCGATGGCGGACCGGCCTGCTCAAAACGACGGCTGCCGCGGCGGGAGGATTCTTCGCGTTTCTTTTTCACAGAGAGACAATCGTTCGCCGAGGCGAACAGCTAAATAAGATGATTACTTGGCGTCCTTCGTGGGCGCATCAGGTGTGGGTGCAGCAGGCGTGGGGACAACCGGCAACGGCAACACCGGCGCGGGCTCTTTGTCCTTGCCGTCATCGGCGACTTTGCCATCTTTGCCATCCTCTTCCTTGCCTTTGCTCGGGTCGAGATTGAACGACGGGAACAGCGGTTTGTCCGTGCTCGCGCCATCCTTGCCCTTGCCATCTTTCGTCGGGCCTTCGGGAAGGAACGGCGACTTGAGCAGATCGTTGCCAACCGTAGGCTTCTGGGCCCGGGCATAAACAGGCTCGACCTTCACGCGATCAACCGCCGCCTCAAATGCAGCCGCTCGCTGTGTGAGATATTCATATCCCGGGCCGCCAGCTTTCTGGGCTGCCTGATAATGTTCCTTGGCTTTGTCCCATTCGCCGCGCGTCTGCGCCAGCACCGCCAGGCCCATGTGCGCCTTGATCTTCACCAGCGGATGCTTCGATTCAGCGAGAGCCGCGTTGTACATCGACTGTGCATCTTCGATGAGTTTGTTGCGATCTTCCGCAGAGATCTGATCTTTCTCGGTGCCGATGGGTTTGCGAAGCAGCGGCAAAATCGCATCGCCGCCGCGCAGATTCGCCTGCACCTGCACCGACTCGTTGCCCGTGGTCATGGCGAGTTTGCGCAGCGCCTGCGGCGTGGCAGCGGTGGCCAGTTCATATTGTTCCGCATCGCGCGTGCCAGTCGCGCTGGCGTTCATGAAGCGAATGCCAAAGATCAGCGCCGCAGCGAGCACAGCTCCGCCGAGCACTTTCATCTGGTGCTTGCCCCACCATTCCTTGGCGGAGGCGAGAGCAGTTTCCAGATCGTTTTCCTTCAGTTCGTGGCGATGTTCAGAGTCCATGTTTATCTCATCTATCAAATTTCAAATCGCAAATCTCAAATCACACAAATGCAAACGTCAAATACTCAAGGCTTCACCGCTGCCGGGGCAGTGGCACTGCGATCCCGAATCATCACCACCACATCAAGCACGCGCGGATGGCTGATCTGAATGGTCAGTTCCTCCTGACCCTTGACGAACACCATCGTGGTGATCGATCCATCGGACCGTTCGCCCGTCATCTGCCAACCTTGCGCAGGCGTCTGCTGCCTGTAAAACCGACTCGCATCCGCAATCGTCGCCACACCCTGATAAGTGTGCGTCACTATGCGTGGCCCACTGCGTGGCACCATCGCTTGACTTCGCGAAGGCACCGCCACGAAACCAATGGGCATCGGCACATCGGCAATCTTGGGCCGCTCCGATGCCACCAGACCTGTGCCCTCTGGCCTCGTGAGCACATGCCCATCATCGCTCTGAGGTCGCAGCGTCCACGATGACTCGCAGCCGATCATCATGATCAGCACGCAAGGCAGAATCATCCAAAATCCGATCGCTCGTGGTTGTTTTTTCATAGGGCATCCATGCTTACGACAACAACTCAGTGTAACGGCCACGCCCCATCCCGGCAACCTCCTACCCGCCTCAACTGCACCCCATGTC
>ENA-ORBV01002556-ORBV01002556.1-microbial-mat-metagenome-genome-assembly--contig:-NODE-2556-length-38175-cov-14.814820_pt1 | contig 38175 bp, 38 predicted proteins | sample MGYA00237777_ERZ505514 | MGnify/ENA primary metagenome ERZ505514 (study PRJEB26160, sample SAMN06269048) | microbial mat metagenome | isolation source: Oligotrophic lake microbial mat | place... | reverse complement strand
ACCCTGCCGCAGGAGCAACACGCGCTGGGCGTGCTGATGGTCGAAGCCTTGTGCACCCTCGAAGGCGCCGAGTGCGTGGCTTTGGGTCCGCAGACGCCGGTGGGGGACATCGCCGCTGCGGCGGCTGCGAAGGACGTCGACATCGTGGCGTTGTCGTTCAGCTCGAATTTTTCTGCCCTCCAGGTGTCTGAAGGGTTGGAAGCCCTGCGCAGCGGGCTTGCCGCGAGCGTTGAGCTCTGGTGCGGCGGCGCGGGCGCCGCACGCGCCAAGCGCATTCCCGAAGGCGTCCGATGCCTGACCGGGCTGGAGGACATCGGCCCTGCCATTAATCAATGGCGGACAACCGGCAAAGGCCAGGCGGCCGGTGGCGCGTAAAATGTCGCGTTGGTGCAATCGCGCCGGGACGCGATGCTTTCGGGGGCGTTGATCTTGCCTTCGTCCCTGACCTAGGAATGCGAGATGGCTGGAAAGATGCTTTACCCCGATTTGTTCAAGGCGCTCGAGCGCGTGCGCTGGAGCCTGGACCATGACGTGCCGTGGGCGTCGTTCGACGCATCGAAGCTCTCGGACGAGCAGGCTCTCACCATCAAGATGAACGCGATCACCGAGTGGGCGGCGCTGCCGGCCACCGAGATGTTCCTGCGCGACAACCGCCACGACAGCGATTTTTCAGCCTTCATGTCGGTCTGGTTTTTCGAGGAGCAGAAGCACGCGCTCACGCTGATCGAATACCTGAAGCGCTTCCGCCCGGACCTGGAGCCGACCGAGGCGGAACTTCACGCCGTGCGCTTCGAGTTCGACCCCGCGCCGCCGCTCGAGACGCTCATGATGCATTTCTGCGGCGAGATCCGCCTGAACCACTGGTATCGCTGCGCGGGCGAATGGCACACCGAGCCGGTCATCAAGAAGATCTACGACCTCATCTCGCGCGACGAGGCCCGCCACGGCGGCGCCTACCTGCGCTACATGAAAAAGGCTCTCTCCAGCGGGGGCAACGAGGTCAAGGCGGCTTTCGCCAAGATCGGCCTGCTCATGGCCTCGGCGGGCCGCACGAGCCAGCCGCTGCACCCGACCAACCTGCACGTGAACCAGCAGATGTTCCCCGAGGACACGGTGCAGTCCAAGCTGCCCGATCCGGTGTGGCTCGAGCACTGGCTCGACAAGCAGATCAACTTCGACAAGGCATGGGAGAAGAAGGTGGTCGACATGATCCTGCTGAATATTTCGAAGCTCTTCGGGCGGCCGATCAAGACGCTGCAGGAACTCAACCGGTACCGGCGCGAGCTTCGCAACGCAGCGCCCAGCGCCGCCTGATTTGTTCCTGCTAGAACGGCAGCGTCAGTCCTGATCGGGCGTCGAGGCGAGTCGGGCAGCGAATTCAAAGTACTGCCATTTTTCGACCAATCCCAAGGCAGGAAGCCGCTCTCAGGCCGAAATGCTGCCACGCCTGCCAAGATAATCCTGCCAGCCCTTTGAAGTCTCTGCTCATTCAGACCGCGCTCACACTTGTCGGCCTGGGTGACGGGGCGCTAGGGGTTCCGTCCGGCCGAAGGAGTCAGTCGATCAGCCGGCCGTTCGCGGCGTAGAAGGGAAAAGGGCCGGCGAACGAACCGGCGAATGCGGTGTGGCTGATGACGCGGTTTCGGGCGTGAAGGCATGCAAGCCGAATGCCGGTGATTCCATCCTCGAAAAACAAAACACGCGTAAGAATCTATTCGGCCGACGGCCATTGTTGTGTGGCATGCAGCACACGGAGAATGGTGATCGTTTCGCCTTCGACGCGCTCACACCAGGACGTAGTTGGGATGCGCTACTGCCTCACGGGTGTTCGGCACCCGACCGGGGCGATACAGGTAGGTGTTGGCTTCGATACGGTCGGCGTGAGCCTCGAAATGGATGCACTCGCGATCCAACATCGCAAGCGGATGCCAGGCAAGTTTCAGCCGGATGCACCGGAAGAGCGAGATTGATTTTCTATCGTTCCAGGGGAGAGCTGTTCACGCAGACGGAAGAAATCGGATCTACAATTCGTTCAGCAGTTCCGGGTGCCGATCGAGAAGTCGAAATAGATTTGTCACGGCAGATAGTGGACGAGCTTTGCCCCGCTCGTAACGCGAAAATGCATTTGGACCACCGCCCGTGATTCGGGCGGCTTCTTTCTGGGTAAGCTTCAGCTTTTTGCGGATGCGAGCCAATTCGCCCGCTTCCCGAGCGTCGACCTCTGCGGCAATACGTTTGATAGCTTCGGCGAACCGCTTGCCTTCACCAGTATCGAATTCAACCTCATGGCAATGCGGGCAATGCCACCCCGAGACCTTCGGCACTATGTTCGCATGGCCCTTGTACTCGTACGGCACGCCCTTGACTGCATGCCGAAGATTTCCCTGACCACAATTCAGGCATTCACGGGACATCTCACCTCTCCTTGAACTGAATCACAATCGAACCATCTACACGCAGCGTCACCTTGACGTAGGCTACTTTGCCATTCGGCGCAACGGGGTGATACACGTCCTGCCAGTCCTATCTATTTTTTTTCTTTGCCTGAAACGGCAAGCTTATTTTTCCAGCCTTGCTGGCGTAATTTTGCGCCAGGTGCCGTCGCACAATTCGGTCCGGGTCGCCCAGTTGCTGCGCGGAAAGCTGATCTTTCACGCGCCAGAGTTCACGCAGGATCGGATCATCGAACGCGGGTTTTGCAATCGGATTGGCGGACATGTCATCCAAATTGCTGCTCGACGGCAGCGTTTTTCCGGAAAAGGCCGCGCAGGATGCGGTGCACATTGTAGATACGCGGCTTCACTCGGGCATGATAGCAAACGCAGGCTACGAGGCGCCTCGATCACCGGCAGGACGTCGGCAGCACACGGAGAATGGTGATCGTTTCGCCTTCGACGCGATACACCGGGACGTAGTTGGTTTGTCGCGGGCGATGAAGTCCACGATGCGCTCGCGATCCGACATCGCAAGCGGATACCAGGTAAGTTTCATTCCTCCGTGCGGGACTGGCGGCGAAGCGCGTCGCGGCGGGCGGCAAAGTGCTCACGTGCGTTCTCGGCGGAAATTCCGGGGCGCGGGTCGACAGTCGCCTTATGCACCTGCGCCTTGAACCAGGCATCGTAGGCCGCCGCGTCGCCATCGGCAGAGACGTTCGCTGTCTCCGGCGATTCCAGGGCGGGGAATCGAAGAGCTCGTCACGCATCAGCGCCGGCTCTTCGGCGCGGGTCCAATCGAAGCGAGCTTGCGATGATGTACCTTATGCGGTACATTTCGCAAAGTGTCCGCCCCAGACAAACTCACTGCGGTTTTCTATCGTTCCGCGAGGGGCGGCGAACCCGTTCGTGATTGGCTGAAAGCTCTCCCGCCGCTCGAGCGCAAGGCAATCGGCGAGGATATTGCCTATGTCCAGTACAAGTGGCCGATCGGCAAGCCGCGCGTGGATCACCTCCGCGGTCCGGTCTGGGAGGTCCGTACTTCGCTCGGCAACCGGATCGTACGCACGCTTTTCGCCGTCGAAGGGCGAACCATGATCCTTCTGCATGGCTTCATCAAGAAAACGCAACAGGCCCGTAGAGAAGACATCGATCTTGCCGAGAAACGACTCAAGGAGTGGCGCCATGGCGAAAAATAATCCCCGTACCGGTTCGGATTTCGACGACTTTCTGAAGGAAGAGGGCATCTTCGACGAGGTTCAGGCGCGGGCGTTGAAGCGCGCTTTGGCCGAACAGATCGCCGACGGCATGGATGCGCGGCAACTTACCAAGCTCGCGATGGCAACACGCATGGAGACCAGCCGCTCGCAACTGGATCGTGTCCTCGATCCCAATAACGTTTCGATCCAGCTCGACACGCTGATCAAGGCCGCGCGCGCCGTCGGCAAGGTCGTGGAAATCAACATCAAACCGGCGAAGAAGTCGGCTCACGCTTGAACGATGTGAGGTGCGCTCGCTTGGAGGGGCCAGGCTCACATTTCGTCGCCTCTAGCGCGTCGAAGTGGCCAATTGCGGGCTGGCCGAACAGCAGCGCCTGTTTCGACGACTCGGCTAATGTGCTTCAGCGACGCGGACCTCGCCAACCGGTTGGTGGGCGGCGGGTAAGGCACGGCGGCGCAAGGAGGGCGAAATACTGCCATTTTTTACGCAAAGTCCGCGTCCCGCCTGACTCTCAGGCCGAAATGCTGCCACCGACCGGCCGGTGCGCATTGCCTCGGGCGGGGAATCGAAGCGCTCGTCCGCGCGCCAGAGTGCGGGCAGCCGCCAGTCAGGATCGGAGCGCATGAGTTCGCGTGCCGTGGCCGTCCGGTCGCCCTCGATGAAAAAGTAGGCGACCACGTTGACAATCGACGACGATCACTCGCGACCCTCGCGCCTCGCCTTGTCGAGGAACTTTCCGGTCAGCGCAAAGCGCCCGCGGAACGGCGGGGGCGCTTCCGCGCCGAATGCCTGTTCGAGAACGGCCAGCACTTCCTTGGTCATGCTGCGGTGGTGCCGCGCCGCCTGCTCCTTGAGCTTGCGGTGCAGCTCCTCGGGCAGGTCCTTGATCACGAATCCGGGCATGGGAGCCGGCCTCCAAAGTAACGTCAATACGCTAGCACTATGCTGGCATATTCGTCACCGCATTCATGGTGCCCGGACTAGAAAGGCCGTGCCGACCTTTGCGCGATTCGCGCGCGCGACAAGGTGCGGCTGGTCAAGCGGCTTGGAGCAGTGCGCTCCGCGACCCTGGAAGCCGCTCTCAGGTCGAAATGCTGCCACGCCTGCCAGCCGATGCGCATTACCGGGCAGGGAATCGAAGAACTCGTCATGCGTCAGCGTCCGGGCCAAGTCGGATGATCAAGTCCGGACGCTTAGCCAAACCTACCAATGCGTTCTGGACGATCGAATGGAACCTTTCTGAGGCCGTGTAGACAATGCCCTTGTCCGCATCTTTCAGTCGCGGAAAAAAATCCATATTCGCCGGAATGAACGCGATTCGTCGCGCGTCCATCGTGAAACCCTTCTGGCTCATTTTGGCCGCCATGGCCGGCTCTACCGGAATAATTCCTGGAGGCAGCGGCGTCCCAGGTGACCAAGGCGTGGTTGTGGTGTAGAGCGACATGACGGTCAGATGCGTGTTGCCGTCAATTTTGCGAATATCGGCAACATAACCAATGTGCTCTTCGGGTCCAGGCCTCAGCGGTTCCTCCGAGTATGGAAACCGGCACCAAACGAATTGGCGCGGCCTGAACGGCGGCTCCATCAGTAGCCACCAGCCTCCAGAACAGCCAGGAATACGTCATTGCGGCGTTTCAATTGTTCTGGAGATTCACCTTCCAAGAGAACCGCAACCGAATCGCGGATGTTGGCAGGCGCGATTACCTCGAGCGTGGGCTCTGGGGCCGCGAGATGAAGATCTCGTCGCATCAGCGTCTCGATGTAGTTGGTCAGGGTTCGGTTGTCGCCCACAGCCTTGGCTTTCGCGACCTTCAGGACGTCGGGATCGAGGCGAACGGTGACGGGTTGTCTCATCTCACAGCCCTCCATTGATTGAATGCTATTGTACATACATTAGCATACGATCCCACGGCGGGGGGAAGTATCGAAATATTGCCATTTCTCGACCAACCCCAAGGCAGGAAGCCGCTCTCAGGCCGAAATGCTGCCACCACCTACCAGCCGATGCGCGTTACATCGGGCAGCGAATCGAAGTGCTCGTCACGCGTCAGCACCGGCAGGCGGTGCTGGATGGAAAGGGCCGCGATCCAGGCATCGTTCGCAGGAATGGGCTTCCCCAATTTTTTGAGGGCGACGCGCAATCCGGCATAAGCCAGGGTCGTCGCTTCGCTCAGCGGCAGGATGTCGAAACCGGCCAGATTGCCGTCCAGCCATTCCTCGTAAATCTTCCGGTGCCGGGAGCCGGCGATGCCGTAGCGAAACTCCCCCAGCACGATGATCGGAATTGCGACGCGCTGTTGTGAGAGGAGGATTGTGCCGACCCCGGCATCACCGTCGATGAACGCGGACAACGCGTTCGTGTCGAGTATCAAGCCCGGTCTTCGGCTTCAATGCCGCCGAATTCCGTGTCGATCCTTGCCTGAATCCGCGCCGTCTCGCCGCGCAGGCGCTTCAGTTTGCCGAAGCCCTTCATCCAGGCGGGCTCCGCGTCGCGGCCTCCGACCGTTGCGCTCGCCAGCTTGTCGCGCAAGGCGTCCGTGAAAAAATCCTTGAGCGATTGGCCACGCTCGGCGGCGGTGACCTTCGCTTTCCTGAACAGCGGGTCGGGGATTTCAAGTGTCGTCTTCATGGACCCATATTGCCATATTTATGGGTCCCGGCGCAACCAACCCCGACAGCCGCGCTTAGAAGGGCAGCGCCGCCCCCGGCTTGAGCGGCTGCAGCGCCGCGCGGAACTCGCCCTGGATGCGCGCAAGCGCTTCTTCCGTATCCGCCTCGAAGCGCAGCACGATCACCGGCGTGGTATTCGACGCCCGAGCCAAGCCGAACCCGTCCGAGTACTCCGCGCGTACTCCGTCGATGGTGAGGATGCGCTCAGCGTTCCGGAAGGGCGCGCCGGCCCGAAGTTTCTCGATCAGCGCATGCGGCTCGCCTTCCTCGAGCTTCCAATTAAGTTCCGGCGTCGAGGGCGAATCCGGCAACGCATTCAGCAGCGCGCTCGCATCCTTCGCGCGCGAAACGATCTCCAGCAGCCGAGCCGCAACGTAAAGCGCATCGTCGAACCCGTACCAGCGCTCCTTGAAGAACGTGTGGCCGGACATCTCGCCGGCCAGCGGCGCGCCGGTTTCCTTGAGCTTGGCCTTGACCAGCGAATGCCCGGTCTTCCAGATGAGCGGCACGCCGCCGTGCTCCCTGATCCACGGATCGAGCCGGCGCGTGCATTTCACGTCGTAGATGATCGTCGCACCCGGATTGCGCGAGAGCACGTCGCGTGCAAAGAGCATCAACTGGCGGTCGGGATAGATGATCTTGCCGTCCTTGGTGACCACGCCGAGGCGGTCGCCGTCGCCGTCGAAGGCGAGTCCCAGTTCCGCGTCCGTTTCCCGCAGCGTCCGGATGAGGTCTTCGAGGTTCCCGGGCTGCGAAGGGTCGGGATGATGGTTCGGGAAATTCCCGTCGATCTCGCAGAACAGGTCTGTGACTTCGCAGCCGAGTTTCCTGAAGAGCGCGGGCGCGAGGTCGCCGGTCACGCCGTTGCCGCAGTCGATCGCGAGCTTCATCGGCCGCGCGAGCTTCACGTCGCCAACGATGCGCTCGAGGTACGCCGCGCTTACGTCTCGCTTTTTAATCGAGCCTGGCCCCTTTTCGAGGGGGCCGGTTTCGGCGCGCGTGCGCAGCGCCAGGATCGCATCGCCCGAAAGCGTGTGGCCGGCGATCACCATCTTGATGCCGTTGTAATCCGGCGGGTTGTGGCTGCCGGTGAGCATCACGGCGCTGCCGCAGCCGAGGTGGTGCGCGGCGAAGTAGGTCACCGGCGTCGGGACCATGCCGACGTCAAGCACATCCGCGCCGCTGGCGGCAATGCCCTCGGCGAGCGCGGCCGAAAGTTCGGGACCCGAGAGGCGGCCGTCGCGGCCGACTGCAATCGCGGCCTCGCCGTCGCTTGAAGCCTCGAGCGCGAGCGTGCCGAGCGCCTGCCCGATGGCGCGCACGATCGGCGGCGTAAGGGTCGAGCCGACGATGCCGCGGATGTCGTAGGCGCGGAAGATCTCTGCTGGAAGGTTCATGAAGCGGTGGTTTGGCCGGAGAAGAATTCGAGGAGGCGCTGCGCGAGCCAGCCGTGGCGGCCCGGAAACGGCCCGGACAGGAAGCCGGCATGGCCGCCGCCCGCCGGGAATTCCAATGTTACGTGCTTCGAGGCCGTGCGCGTGCGCTCGAGCGCTGCTTCGGGCATGAAAGGGTCGTTTCTCGCATTGATGACAAGCGTTGGCACGCGGATCGCGGCCAGGCCCGGCCAGCTGCTCGCGCGATGCCAATAGTCGTCCGTGTCGCGAAACCCGTGCAGCGGCGCGGTGACCACGTTGTCGAACTCGAAGAGGTTCCTGGAGGCGAGCATCGCGCGCTCGTCGACGCTGCCCGGGAAATGCCTGAGCTTGGCGGCGGACTTCCTCTTGAGCGAGCCGAGAAACATGCGCGTGTAGAGCTTGTTGAAGCCGCGCCCGAGCGCGTGGCCGGCCGCCGCGAGATCGAGCGGCGCCGAGATTGCAGCCGCATGCGCCACGATTTTCGCCGCCTCGGCCCCGCTTTCGCCGAGCCACTTGAGCAGCGCGTTGCCGCCGAGGGAGACGCCCGCGACATCGAGCCTGGTGTGCGGGGCCAGCGCATGCACGCGCTTCAGGATCCAGCCAATCTCCTCGAAGTCGCCCGAGTGGTATGCGCGGGGCAATCGGTTGATCTCGCCCGAGCAGCCGCGGAAATGCGGCACCACGCAGCGCCAGCCTTCGTTTGACGCACGCCCGACGATCGAGCGCACGTAGTGGCTGCGCGAGCTGCCTTCGAGGCCGTGGAACAGCACGAGGCGCTTCTGTGCATCGCGCGGCCCGGCCCAGTCGAGGTCGATGAAATCGCCGTCGGGCGTGTCCCAGCGTTCGCGCTCGAAGGCGATCGGTGGCGCGCGGCGCAACGCCGCGAAAATGGTCTGCGCGTGCCCGCCGGGCAGCCACACGGGCGCGACGTAGGGTTTCAACGCAGGACTTTCAGTGGAGGATCTTGGGAGCGGCGTCAACGCGCGCGGCTTCCGGCTGCACCGGCGCATGCGAGGCATGGTGCACGATCATCCGCCAGCCGGCCGACGTGCGAAGGTACACGTTGGTCGCCACCACGGTCGTGGGCGCGCGCTTGGCGCCGGTGGCCGGCGCATTCTCATGCACGCTGTGCACCGCCACCATCATGGCCTGCATCGCAACCTGCTGCGCGACGTTGAAGCGCGTGCCTGCGCCGCCTGAAAAAATCCGCCGCCAGCTTTCGCGCACCTGCTCGTGGCCGGCGAGCCGCGGCCCGGTCGGATGCACGCAGACGATTTCCTCGTCCTCGGCCCACACCGCCATCATCGCGTCGAGGTCCGCGCGCTCGAGCGCCTCGTAAAAAGCGTTCTCGGCATCCTGCGGGGTCGGGAAGGCTGTGGGTCTCATGGGGGTGAAGCGGCGCGAGCGGGCGAAGATTCTAGCGCACGTTCCCGCTTGCGCCGGTTGTCAGCCCGCGCGCCCGGCGGCGGCGAGCGTTTCGCCGAAGACGTGCGAGGGGCCGAGTTCGCGCATGCAGCGGAAATGCCCGAGCGGGCAGACGCGCTCGAAACACGGGCTGCACTCGATGGCGAGGTACTGCACGCGCGCCTTCCCGGTGCGCGGCGGCGTGTGCTTCGGGCTGGAGGATCCGAACAGCGCGACCAGCGGGCGATCGAGCGCTGCCGCGATGTGCATGAGCCCCGAATCGTTGCTCACAACCACATGCGCCCCCCCGATGAGATCGATGGCACTTGCGAGGTCGGTGCGGCCGGTGAGGTCGATGGCGCAGCCCGGACTGGCTTCGAGGATGGCTTGCGCCACGGACTGGTCCGCCTGCGAGCCCATGAGCCAGACCGTGAAGCCGGCCGCGCGCAGTTTCATCGCGAGCTCGGCGTAGTACTCCGCGGGCCAGCGCTTGGCCGGTCCGAACTCGGCGCCCGGGCAGAGCACCGCGACCGGATGCGCATCCGAGGGCGGCTGAAGGCAAAGCTGCACCAGCACGCGGGCGAGGTTCTCCCCGGACACCCGCAGACGGGTCTGCGGCGGTTCGGGCAAGAGATCGCCGGGTTTGCCCGCCAGTGCGAGGTAGCGCTCCACCATCGGCGGCGGCGCGGCCTTGTCCAGCTTGTGCGCGAGATTGATGAGGCCGTAGCGCGATTCACCGACATACCCCGCGCGCAACGGGATGCCGGCGAAAAAAGGGACCAGCGCGCTCTTCAGGGTATTGGGCAGCACGATGGCCTGTGCGTAACCCTCCCTTGCGAGGGTGCGCCCGAGCCGCCAGCGATCGCCGAGCCGCAGCTCCCCGTGGCCGAACGGGCTTTCGATGGCTTCGCTGACTTCGGGCATGCGCGCTGCAAGCGGCAGCACCCACTTCGGCGCGAGCAGGTCGATGACTGCATCGGGGCGGAGCTGGTGCAGCCTTGCGAGCATCGGCTGACACATGAGCGTGTCGCCGATCCAGTTGGGGGCGACGACGAGGACGCGGGGCGGCGCCGGGGTTGGGGCGGCGCGTGCTGCGGTGCCTTCCGCAGCGTCCGTGCTAGTGCCCCTTGGGCGCCGCACCCCTGAAGACGTACTGGGCGCCGCAGTACGGGCAGAGCACGTGGCCGGTGCTGGCCACGTCGAGGAACACGCGCGGATGGCGGCTCCAGAGCGGCGCGTCCGGCATCGGGCAATGCAGCGGCAGGTCCTTCTGGGTGACTTCGACTTCGCGCGAATCCGCCATGGCCGCTACTTCTTCTTCGTCGACTTCTTGCCCGCGCCAGACGTGCTCTTCCCACTCCCGCTTTTCCTACCCTTCACCGGGGAGAGCCAGTCCTGGTGCTTCTTGTCCTTGCCCTGCACCAGGTTGAAGAACGCTTTCTGCAGCCGGGCGGTGATCGGGCCGCGCTTGCCCGCGCCGATCACGCGCCCGTCGACTTCGCGGATCGGCGTGACTTCGGCCGCGGTGCCGGTGAAGAACAGCTCGTCCGCGATGTAGAGGTCGTCGCGAGTGATGCGCCGTGCGGTCACGGTGAGGCCGCGATCGGCCGCGAGCTGGATCACGCTGTCGCGCGTGATGCCCATGAGCGCGCTGGTCAGCTCGGGCTCGTAGATCCTGCCGTTCTTGATCATGAAGATGTTCTCGCCGGCGCCTTCGGCCACGAAGCCGTCGACGTCCAGCAGCAGGCCTTCGTCATAGCCATGGTCGATCGCCTCCTGGTTGGCGAGGATCGAGTTGGCGTACGTGCCGGAATACTTCGCGCGGCACATCGAGACGTTGACGTGATGGCGCGCAAATGACGAGGTCTTCACGCGAATGCCTTTCTCGAGCCCGTCGGCGCCGAGGTAGGCGCCCCACGGCCAGGCCGCGACGGCCACATGCACGCTCGCGCCCTTGGGCGACACGCCCATCTTCTCCGAGCCGTAAAACGCGATCGGCCGCAGGTAGCACTCCTCGAGCTTGTTGGCGCGCACGACTTCCTTCTGCGCCTCCATCAGTTGCTCGACCGAGTAGGGAATCTTCATCATGTAGATGTGAGCCGAGGCGAACATGCGCTCGGTGTGCTCCCTGAGGCGGTAGATCGCCGTGCCGTTGACCGTCTTGTACGCACGCACGCCCTCGAAGACCGCGAGCCCGTAATGCAAGGAATGCGTCAGCACGTGGGTGGTGGCGGAACGCCAGGGCACGAGCTTGCCGTCGTACCAGATGTGTCCGTCGCGGTCGGCCATCGACATGGTGCAACTCCAGTGATCAGCTTGAAAAATGGTATTTTAGCGGACTCGGGGACCAAAACGGCGGCAGACCATGGCAGGACACACGTTGATACCGAAGTCACCACGGTCACCACTGTTACCACTGTCACTGCGCGCAGCGGCAGTTCTCGCATGCGCATCCGCGCTCGCCACGTTCATTGCCGGCTGCGCGCAAGTCGCGCCCGCGCCCGAAAGGTTGCGCGAGGGCGGCGAGGTGGTCGAGATCGGGCGCTTCTCGCAGAAGGTGGCGCGCTCGCCGCTGCCCGAGTACTGGAAGCCGTACATCGTTCTTCCCTCGAAGCCGCTCACGCAGTATTCGCTGGTCGACACGGGGGAGGGCGTGGCGCTCGAAGCGAACGCGCAGGCCTCCGCCTCGGGGCTGTACCGCAGCATCCGCATCAATCCCGGATCGCATCCGACGGTTTCATGGCGCTGGAAGATCTCGGGGCTCATTCCGGGTGCTGACAAGCGCCTTGCGCACGCCGAGGATTCGCCCGCGCGGCTGCTCATTGCGTTTCATGGCGACCCTTCGAAGCTCGACGTGGTCGAGCGCGGCAAGATGCGCATGGCGCGCGCGATCAGCGGCCGCGAAGTGCCGTATGCAACGCTGATGTACGTGGTGTCGAACGACCTTCCGGTCGGCACGATGCTGCCGAACCCGCACACTGACCGCATCCAGATGGTCGTGGTGGCCAGCGGCGAAGGCCAGGTCGGGCAGTGGATCGATTTCCGCCGCAACGTGCTGGAAGACTACAGGCGCGCCTTCGGGGAGGACCCGTGGGACATCGTCTCGGTCGGTGTCATGACCGATGCGGACAATACCGGCAAGACCGCCCGCTGCCACTACGGCGACATCAGTTTCCTCAGGAAGTAACCTTCGAAGTAGCCTTTACCTCAGGCGGGGCTGCCGCAAACACTTCGCGCCACAAGCTGGTCACCGCATTGGTGTGCGCCTGCGCGAGCGCGGGCGGGACCCTCGCGTACTGCGCATTGTTCAGCCGCAGCCCGTGCTGGAGCTTCCTGAACTCACGATAGGCCTCGCGCGCGCCTTGCGCGGGTGGCGCGGTCACCAGCCCGATTTCGGCGCAGATCCCCAGGAGCGCGATGTTGCCGAGGTTGGCCACCAGGCGCGGATGGTCGTGCGCATGGGCCAGCACGAGGTACTGGACGATGAACTCGATGTCGATCATGCCGCCGCGGTCGTGCTTGACATCGAACAGGCCGCTCGGATTCGGGTGCGCTGCATGCATCTTCGCGCGCATCTCCAGCACGTCGGCCGCAAGCTCGACTGGATCGCGCGGCCTGCGCAGCACGGCTTCGCGCACCCGCTCGAACGCGGCTCCGATGGCCGCATCGCCTGCGCAGAATCGCGCCCGCGTCAGGGCCTGGTGCTCCCAGACCCAGGCCTCGCGCTCCTGGTAGCGCGTAAGGCCTTCGATGGAAGAAACCAGGAGCCCGCTCGCGCCGCTCGGGCGCAAGCGCAGGTCGGTTTCGAACAGCAGCCCGGCCGAAGTGCGGCTGGTGAGCCAGTTGTTGAGGCGTTGCGCAAGGCGCGCATAGACCTCCGGGGCCGCGGGGTCGGGATCGTCATGGATGAAGATGATGTCGAGGTCGGACGCGTAGCCGAGCTCTTTCCCGCCGAGTTTCCCGTAAGCGACGATGGCAAAGCGCGGCGGACCTTGCGTATGGCGGTTTCGCAGTTGCGACCAGCACACCGCGAGCGTCTGCTCGAGCAGGAGGTCGGCGAGCATCGACAGGTGGTCGGCGAGTTTCTCCACGCTGAGCAGCCCGGCCAGGTCCTGCGCGAGCAGCCGGAACACCTGTGCCTGGTGGGCCTCGCGCAGCGCGTTCATCTGGCGCTCGGCATCGCCCTCTCCCGCGGCGACCTGCGCCGCGAGCTCGCGCGCGAATGCGGGCCAGTCGGGCACGGCGTAGAGCACGCGGTCATCGAGCAATTCGTCCAGCAAAAGCGGATGGCGGGTGATGAAGTCCGCGGCCCAGCTCGCGGCGCCGATCATGCGCGCCACCCGGTCGAGGGCTTGGCGATGCTCCGCAAGCAGTGCGAGGTAGGCCGCGCGCCGCGCGATCGCCTCGATGAGGTCGAGGCCGCGCGCGAGCGTCGCGTCCGGGTCGGGTGTCCCCACCGCCGCGGCCGCGAGCCGCGGCACCAGCGCATCCACCCTTTGGCGCGAATCGCTGGGGAGCCTCAGGTAGCGCTGGCTGGTGCGCGTCGCGGCCAGCCGGGTGGCCGTTTCCCCGGGCCTGCGGTAGCCGTGCTCGGCCAGCGCGCGAGCGGCGTCTTCGCGATTGTCCTGCCAGACGGAATCGAAGGACGAGCCGTTCTCTCCCGATTGCGTGAACACCGCATTGAAGTGCGTCCCGACTGTGGCGCGCACTTGGGCGATCTTCGCCGAGCAGGTTTCCCAGTCGCCGTACCCGCACATGGAAGCGATGAGCGACCGGTCCGTTTCATCCTGGGGCAGCTTGTGCGTCTGGGCATCGTCCAGGTACTGCAGGCGGTGCTCGAGGTTGCGCAGGAAGAGGTAGGCGTCGCCCAGTTCGGCCGCGGCCGCCTCCGGCAGCAGCCGCTTTTCGGCGAGCCTTGGCAGGACTTCGAGCGTCGGCCGCGCCATGAGCACCGCGTCGCGCCCGCCGCGCACCAGCTGCAAGGCCTGGGCGATGAACTCGATCTCGCGGATGCCGCCGGGCCCGAGCTTTATGTGGTCGGCGAGATCGCGCCGGGTCACCTCGCGGCGCACCTCCGCATGCAGTTTCCTCATCGCCTCCAGCGTTGCGTAGTCGAGGTATTTGCGGAACACGAACGGCCTGCGCACTGCTTCGAGCTCGTCGTGGCGCCCGCCCGTGATCGCGCGCGCCTTGATCCAGGCGTAGCGCTCCCATTCGCGGCCGTGCGACACGAAATACGTCTCCAGCGCGTCGAGGCTCAACGCCAGCGCGCCGGCCTCGCCATCGGGACGCAGGCGCATGTCCACGCGGAACACGTAGCCATCCTCGGTGGCATCGTTCAGCAGGGCGATCAGTTTGCGGCCGAGCGTGGCGAAGTACTCGTGCGCCGAGACCGGCTTCGCGCCGTCGCTCTGGCCTTCCTCGGGATACACGAACACAAGGTCGATATCCGATGAGACATTGAGCTCGCGGCCGCCGAGCTTGCCCATCCCGACGACGATCAGGCGCTGCACCGCCCCTTCGGCGTTGCGCACGATCCCATTGCGTGCCCGCATCCAATTTTCGGACCATTCCTGCGCGGCCGTGATCGACGCTTCGGCCAGGTCGCTCATGGTCGCGCAGACCTCAGCGAGGTTCGCCAGGCCGGCGAGGTCGCGCGCCATCACGCGCAGGAAAACCTTCTGCCGCAGCTGCCGCAGGATCCGGCGCGCGTCATCCTCGCTTGCGTTCCTGACAGGTTCGAGAGCGGCGTCGATCGACCCGCGCGAGAACGGATCGCGCCCGAGCGCGTCCAACTCGGCGGCGAGCGCGGGTCTCGCCTCGATCAGCCGGGTGGCGTAACGCGATCCGGAGAGATGATTGGAGAGCGCGCCTTCGGGACGGCTCATCGGGCGCTCATGTGGCCGAATTCCGAATTGGATCGGATGTTTACAGTTAAAATGAACACGCAACTATAGGGGCAACGCGCAAGCGCATGCAAACGCAGTCAGGCACGGACGCGAGCGGCATCGAAGCTGGCGGCGCACTGGTCGGCGGCGCAGCCGCAGCAAATGGCGCGGAAACCCCGGTCCCACCGGCGCGTTCCCCTGCTGTCACGCATTTCGTGCGCGCGGCGCGCCACACGCTGGCGGCCATCCGGCTGTTCCTGCTTTCCATCGAAGTGCTGCTCTGGGCGGTGTTCTTCCTCGTCGCGCTCGCCTTCCTCGGGTTGCGCTACTGGGTGCTGCCGAACGTCGAGCGCTATCGCCCGGACATCGTCAGCGCGGTGTCGGCCGCGGTCGGAAGGCCGGTGACGGTCGAAAGGATCAGCGCCGACTGGCGCGGCCTGCGGCCGCAGCTCGAGTTCGTCAATGTGCGCGTGTTCGACGCCGGCGGTCGAGAGGCACTCGTGCTGCCGAGCGTGGTGAACGTCATCGGGTGGCGCTCGCTCGTGTTCCTCGACCTGCGCCTGCACTCGTTCGAAGTGGAGAACCTCAAGGTCTCGGTGCGCCGCGACCCCGACGGGCGCATCACGGTGGGCGGCATCATTCTCGAGCCCGGGAAGAAAGGCGAGGGCCGCATCACCGACTGGGTGCTTGCCCAGCGCGAGATCGTCGTCCGCAATGCCGAGATCGACTGGCATGACGACCTGCGCCATGCGCCGCCGCTCAAGCTCTCGCACCTGAATTTCCGGCTGCAGAGCGATGGCGATGAGCATTCGGCCGGATTCTCCGCAAGCCCGCCGCTCGAGCTCGGGGCGTCCATGGAGGTGCGCGCCGAATTGATCGGCCGCAGCATCACCCAGCCTGCCGCCTGGAGCGGGCGGCTGTTTGCCGAAGTCGGCAACACCGACCTCGCTGCCTGGCGGGCGTGGCTGGACTATCCGGTCGACATCCGCAGCGGGCAGGGCGCGGTGCGCGTCTGGGCGACCCTGGTCGAAGGAAACCTGCGCCGTGTCGCGGCCGATGTCGCGCTCTCGAAAGTGGTGGCCCAGCTCGAGCCCGCGCTGCCCCAGCTCCAGCTCGCGAGCGTTCAAGGCCGCCTGTCCGGCCGCTACACCCTGACAGGTTTCGAGCTCGGCACGCGCGAACTGGCTTTCAGGGATGGCCGCGGTCCCGAGATGCTGCCGACCACGCTGAAGCTCGTGGTGGAGAAACCGCTCACAGGGGCGATTACGAGCGGGTCATTCAGTGCGTCGCAACTCGAGTTCGCGCCGCTCGCGCATATCGCGGAAGCGCTGCCGATCCCTGCCGACGTGCGCAAGCTGCTTGGCGAACTCGCCCCGCAGGGCAAGCTCTTCGACACCCAGTTCGACTGGAGGGGCGAGCTGCCCCATCCCACGGCGTACACGGCGCGCGGCCGGTTCGAAGGTTTGTCGATGAATCCGTGGGGCCGCATCCCGGGCTTTGCGGGATTGACGGGTTCGGTCGATGCGGACGAAAAGAAAGGCGCGCTCAGGATCGCCGCGAAGCAAGCGCATCTCGACCTGCCAAAACTTTTCCGCGAGCCGCGCACGCGCTTCGACGCACTTTCGGGCCAGGTGAACTGGGAAGTGCTCGAGGGGCGGCCGGCGGCGCCGATACCGGCGTCGTCGACCGCGCAGCCTCCGGCCATGGCACCGCTGCAATTCAAGCTCGCCAACCTCGCGTTCTCCAATGCCGACCTTGCCGGCACGGCCTCCGGCACCTACGCGTTTACAGGACAGGGACCGGGCACGATCGACCTTGCGGCGCAGCTCACGCGCGCGGATGCGAAGCAGGTTGCGAAGTACGTGCCGCTGTTCATGGGCGAGAAGCTGCGCTCATGGCTGGATACCGCAGTCGTGGCGGGCACTTCGAACGACGTTCGCCTCAAGCTGCGCGGTGACCTCTACGAATTCCCGTTCGCCAACCCGGCCAAGGGCCAGTTCCAGGTCGCGGCAAAAGTGCGCAACGGGATCCTCGACTATGCGCAAGGGTGGCCGCGCATGGAAGGCATCGAGGCGGACCTGCTCTTCGAGCGCGACCGCGTCGAGATCGTCGGGCGCAAGGCGAGCATTTATGGCACTGCGCTTTCGGGGGTGCGCGCGTCGATTCCGCAGCTGGACAGCGGCTTGCTCACCATCACCGGACAGGCCGACGGGCCGACTTCCGATTTCCTGCGCTACATCAAGGAGAGCCCGGTCAGGCGCATGGTGTCGGCGGCAACCGATCCCATGCAGGCCGCCGGCCGCGGCCAGCTCAAGCTCAAGCTCGACCTGCCGCTGGGGGACACCGTCAAGACCAGGGTGGCCGGCCAATACCAGTTCATGAACAACAACCTGCTCGTCGATGCGCGGTTGCCGCAACTCGAGCAGGCCACGGGCCGCGTGGAGTTCACAGAAAGCGGGCTTGTCATCCGCGATGTGCGCGGGGCCTTGTTCGGCGGGCAGGTGCAGATCGGCGGGGGGACGCGTCCTGAAGGCGGCGTGCTCGTGACCGCGCGAGGCGATGCCACAGTGGCCGGCATGCGTAACTTTTTCGATCATCCCTGGAAACGCTTTCTTTCGGGCGGCGCGCCTTACTCGGCTTCCGTGCTCGCGGCGAACAACACCTTGCGCGTCACGTTCGAGTCCAGCCTCTTCGGCGTCGCCAGCGACTTGCCGGTGCCGTTGGCCAAGACAACGCAGGACACGATGCCGTTGCGTGTGGAAATCGTCCCGACCGAAACCGGCGACCGCATCAGCGCCACGCTTGGCAAATTCCTTGCCGCGGAGTTCCAGCGTCGCCGCGAAGGCGAATCGATGGTGGTCCAGCGCACGGGTGTCGGGATCAACCAGGCCACGCGGCTGCCGGAGCGCAATGGCCTGATGCTTGCCGGCACGCTGCCGGCCTTGAGTCTCGATAGCTGGCTGCCGCTTTTCGCACCCCCCGAGGGCGAAGCGGCAGCGACCGCGCCAGGTACGCCGAGCGCGTCGACGTTCGACCTGCGCCTTGGCACGCTCGATGCATTCGGCAAGCGCCTGCATGCAGTGAGCTTGAGGGCCGGCGCGGAAGGCCGCGGCTGGCAGGCGACGCTTGCGTCGAACGAGATGACGGGTGACCTCAGCTACCGCAGCGAGGAGCGCGGCAAGCTCGTTGCGCGCCTCGCGCACTTCACGCCCCCTGGCGAGGCCCCGGGCGCGAAACAGGGCGGCTCGGGCGACCTGCCGGCCGTCGACCTCGTGGCCGAAAAATTCAACTATCGCGGCAAGCAGCTTGGCCGGGTGGAGATCCTCGCGCTGCCCGAAGGGGCCAACTGGCGCATCGAGAAGATTGCCAACGTGAATCCCGAAGCCGCGCTCGCGGCGCGCGGGCTCTGGCTCACCGGGGCAAACTCGCGCACCTCGATCGACTTCACCCTCGACATCAGCGACACCGGCAAGTACCTCGATCGCCTCGGCACGCCGGACAGCGTCAAGGGGGGCACCGCGAAACTCACCGGGGCGCTGACCTGGGCCGGTGACCCGCTGAACATCGACTACCCGACGCTCGCGGGCTCGGTGGTGCTGCTTGCCCAGAGCGGCCAGTTCCTCGAGATCGAACCGGGCATCGGCAAGCTCGTTTCCTTGATGAGCCTGCAGATGCTGCCCCGGCGCATCGCGCTGGACTTCCGCGATGTGTTCTCCAAGGGCTTTGCGTACGACCGCATCACCAGCACCCTCACGGTGGAGAAGGGGGTGATGCAGACGAAAGATTTCAAGATGCGCGGGCCGGCCGCCGAAGTGGACATCGATGGCAGCGCAAACCTGGCCAGGGAAACGCAGGACCTGCACGTGAAAGTCGTGCCCGCGCTCGGCGACACGGCTTCCACCATCGTCGGCCTGCTCAACCCGGTCGCCGGCGTGGCGACGATGATTGCGCAGAAGCTCCTGAAGAATCCTCTGGGCAACATCTTCGCTTTCGAATACGCAGTGAGCGGGACCTGGGCCGACCCCAAGGTGGAGAAGGTGCGCGTGGCGCCCTTGGAGGCTTCGCCCTCGGGTGGGGCGCCATGACCACGCCGCGCGCCCGTGTCGCCGCGATCCAGATGGTTTCGGCGCCCGAGGTCCAAACCAATCTTGCCGCCGCGGGACGGCTGGTGGCCGAGGCGGCGCGGCAAGGCGCGCAACTGGTCGCGCTTCCGGAATATTTCTGCATCCTCGGCAGGCACGAAACCGACAAGGTCAGGGTCGCCGAAACGGACGCGGCCGAGCCCGGTGGCGGCGGGCCGATCCAGGCCTTCCTCGCCGAAACGGCGTTGCGCAACAAGGTCTGGATCGTCGGCGGCACCCTGCCCCTGGTCTCGAACACCCCGGAGCGCGTGCGCAGCGCCTGCCTGCTGTTCGACTCCGCCGGGCAGCGGGTGGCGCGCTACGACAAGGTCCACCTCTTCTCTTTCCGCCAAGGCGTCGAAAACTACGACGAAACGCGCACCATGGAGCCCGGCGCGGGCCCGGTCGTGGTGGAGAGTCCCTTCGGGAGGCTGGGTCTTTCGGTTTGCTATGATGTCCGCTTCCCCGAGCTCTACCGCACGGGGTTCAATTCCCGCACCGAATCCCGCTTGTTTCAGCCCTCTTCGCCCATAGATATGTGGTTCGTTCCGTCGGCGTTTACTTCGACCACCGGCGCGGCGCACTGGGAGATCCTCCTGCGCGCGCGGGCGATCGAGAACCTTTGCTATGTCGTGGCGCCGGCGCAGGGAGGCACGCATCCGAACGGACGCCGCACCCACGGGCATACCATGATCGTCGGGCCCTGGGGCGAAGTCCTGGCGGAGCAGGCCGAAGGCGAGGCCGTAGTGATCGCCGACATTGACCACGCAAGAATCAAAGAGGTCCGCGGATCGCTCCCGGCCCTCGATAACCGCAGGATCCAATGACTACGCAAACGGCACGGCCCATCGAAACGTCCCTATCGGAGAACTACCTCGCGGAGAACTACCTCGCGGAGAGCCACCTCGCGGACAGCCACCTCGCGACTGCCCACGAGTCGCTGCTCGCGCCCTACGACCTCGACCTGGGCAAGCTGGGGCCCGTGTTCGGGTCGCTCGCCGAGCATCGCATCGACTACGCGGACCTCTACTTCCAGTACACGAGGTCGGAGGGCTGGAACCTCGAGGAAGGCATCGTCAAGTCCGGCAGCTTCAACATCGAGCAGGGCGTCGGCGTGCGTGCGATCTCGGGCGAGAAAACGGCATTCGCGTATTCGGACGACATCAGCTTCAATGCGCTGCAGGACGCGGCGCGCGCGACGCGCGCCATCGGGCGCGCGGGACAGGTGCGTCGTGCCAATGTGGCCGGGGGTGCGGGGGCGCGCCGTAGCGCCCCTGCTTCGTTTCGTCGCCTCTACCAGCCGATCGACCCGATCGCGTCGCTTTCGTCCGAGACCAAAGTCGGCATGCTCGAGAAGCTCGAGCAGATGTGCCGCAAGATCGATCCGCGCGTGACGCAGGTCATGGCCAATCTCGGCGGCGAGTACGAGGTCATTCTGGTTGCGCGTTCCGACGGGGTCACCGCCGCCGACGTGCGCCCGCTGGTGCGGCTTTCGGTGCAGGTCATCGTCGAGGAGAACGGCCGGCGCGAATCCGGCTCCTCGGGCGGCGGCGGGCGCACGGGCTACGAATATTTCACCGACGAGCTGCTGAAGGACTACGCGCAGAAAGCCGTGCACCAGGCGGTCACGAACCTGAACGCGAAAGCGGCGCCCGCGGGCACGATGACCGTGGTCCTCGGCGCAGGCTGGCCGGGCATCCTGCTGCACGAAGCGATCGGCCACGGGCTCGAGGGCGACTTCAACCGCAAGGGCAGCTCGGCTTTCTCCGGGCGCATCGGCGAGCGGGTTGCCGCCCCGGGCGTTACTGTCGTCGACGACGGCACGATCCCGGACCGGCGCGGCTCGCTTTCGATCGACGACGAGGGCAATCCCACGCAGCGCACGGTGCTGATCGAAGACGGCATCCTGCGCGGTTACATCCAGGACAACCTCAACGCGCGGCTGATGAAGATGCCGGTGACCGGCAACGGGCGGCGCGAATCGTTCGCGCACGTCGTGATGCCGCGCATGACCAACACCTACATGCTCGCCGGCTCGCACGACCCGTCTGAGATCATCGGCTCGGTGAAGAAAGGCCTCTACGCGGCCAACTTCGGCGGCGGTCAGGTAGACATCACCAACGGCAAGTTCGTGTTCTCGGCCTCCGAGGCCTACATGATCGAGAACGGCAAGGTGACCTACCCGGTCAAGGGCGCGACGCTGATCGGCAACGGCCCGGATGCGCTCACGCGCGTGAAGATGATCGGTAACGACCTGCAGCTCGATTCGGGCGTGGGGACCTGCGGCAAGGACGGCCAGAGCGTTCCCGTCGGCGTCGGCCAGCCCACCCTGCGCATCGACGGCCTCACCGTCGGCGGGACTGCCTAAAAAAGATCCCAGTTCGGATCCCAGAGGCGCCACCAGGGCACGTCCTTCTTGAACTTGCCGGTGAGGTACTTGCTCTGCGGGAAGTTCTTGCGCATGACCTTGTCGGCGTCGTCGCGCAGGTCGGCCATGCCGAGCGCGTCGTAGGCCTTGACCATGATGAACACGGATTCCTCCACCGCCGGGGTCTGCGGGTAGTTCTGCACCACATACTGCGCGCGGTTGGCCGCGGCCACGTAGCCGTTGCGCTTCATGTAGTAGCGGGCGACGTGCACCTCGTTCTGGGCCAGCGCGTTGACGAGGTACTTCATGCGCGCCGCGCCGTCCGCGGCGTACTTGGAGTCCGGAAAGCGCGTCACCAGCTCCCGGAAGGAAGCAAACGCTTCGCGCGCCGCCTTCGGGTCGCGCTCGGTCATGTCCTGGCTCGAGAAGCGCGCGAAGATCCCGCCGTCCTCGGTGAAGTTCACCAGGCCCTTGAGGTAGTACGCGTAGTCCACGCTCGGATGGTTCGGGTGCAGCTTGATGAACCGGTCCGCGGCCGCGATGGCCGAAGCCCGCTCGTTTTCCCGGTAGTAGGCATAGGCGATCTCGATCTGCGCCTGCTGGGCGAAACGGCCGTACGGGAAGCGCGCCTCGAGCTTTTCGAGGTGCTTGATGGCCTTGGCCCAGTCGCGCCCGCTCATGGCGTCCTTGGCTTCGCCGTAGAGCTTGTTGGCCGACCAGCCGATCGTCTCGTCCTTGGTATCGGACAGGGAGCTGCAACCCGCGAGCAGCGACGCAAGCGAGAGCGCAGCGACGATCAGCAGGCGGGGAAGTAAACTCGGATGCATGGCAAGGACCTTTAAGAATGGCGGCGCCGGTGGCGTCGCCAATTATAGCGATTCGAATACCCCTTCGATCCGGCCGGAAATGCGCGCGCCGGACGGCGCGGAGGTCCGCGCCACGATCCCGGAGGAGTGCGCCGGGCTGCGGTTGGACCAGGCCCTGGCCCGCCTGTTCCCGCAATTCTCGCGCAGCCGGCTGCAGGCCTGGCTCAAGGAGGGCAACCTGCGCGTCGATGGCGCCTCGCCCGAGGCCAAGCGAGCCGTGCGCGGCGGTGAGGCGGTGACGCTTGCTCCTCCCAGGGACGCCGGCGAATCGCCGCTGGCCCAGAGCATGCCGCTTGCGGTCGTGCATGAGGACGCCGAGATCCTCGTCATCGACAAGCCCGCCGGGCTGGTGGTGCATCCGGGCGCCGGCAACCCGGACCACACCCTGATGAACGCGCTGCTCGCGCATGCGCCGGCGCTTTCGAATGTGCCGCGCGCGGGCATCGTGCACCGGCTGGACAAGGACACCAGCGGCCTCCTGGTGGTGGCAAAGACGATCGCGGCGCAGACGAGCCTCGTGCGCCAGTTGCAGGACCGCACGATGGGGCGCACCTACACCGCGCTTGCATGGGGCACCGTCCGCGCGGCCAGGGGCATCATCGACGCGCCGATCGGCCGCGATGTCCGGAGCCGCACGCGCATGGCCGTGACCGATCGCGGCAAGGCGGCGCGCACCGAGTACGAGGTGCTCGAGCGCCTGCCGGGCGCAACGCTGCTTGCCTGCAAGCTCGAAAGCGGGCGCACCCACCAGATCCGCGTGCACCTGCAGTCGATCGGCCATCCGCTGGTCGGCGATCCGGTCTATCGCCGCGGCGCAAGATCGCAGGCGATCGAGCGCTTCGAGCGCCAGGCATTGCATGCCGCGCGCCTCGAGCTCGTGCACCCCAGGACCAAACGCCCCCGCCAGTGGGAAGCCCCGCTGCCTGAGGATTTTCGTAGATTGCTGAAGGGCTTCAGGAATGCCAAAGCCGCCTGAGACCATCGAACCCGACTGGCCGGTGCCGCCCGGCGTGCGGGCCTTCTACACCACGCGCGAGCTTGGTGATGCCAGGAGTGGCGAAGTCCGCTCCGCCCTTGGGGCGATCCTGCCTTCGGCACCGGCCTGGCTGAAGCAGGTGCACGCAACGGCTGTCGTCGATGCGGGCGCCGTTCCCGAAGGCACGGTGCCCGAGGCTGACGCTTCGTTCACGAACCGGCGCGGCATCGTCTGCACCATCCTGACCGCGGACTGCCTGCCGGTCCTCTTTGCGGCCCGCGACGGCAGTGTCGTCGCTGCCGCGCATGCCGGCTGGCGGGGGCTGTGCGCCGGTGTCATCGAGCGAACGGTCGAGCACATGAAGGTCCCCGGAGGCGAGCTGCAGGCGTGGCTCGGTCCCGCAATCGGTCCGAGCGCCTATGAAGTCGGCGCCGAAGTGCGCGATGCGTTCGTCGCGCGCGATCCGCTGGCAGCCGGCGCTTTTTCGCCGACGCGGCCGGGGCACTGGCTGCTGGACCTCTATTCGATCGCAAGGCAGCGCCTCGCGGGCTCCGGCGTGACCGCGGTCCATGGAGGCACGCATTGCACCTTCACCGAGCCCGGGCTGTTTTTTTCCTATCGCCGCGACAAGGCGGTGGGGCGCATGGCCGCATTCATCTGGCGCGTATAATCGCCGGCCTTTTTCTCCCGGGATCACAAGCATGACGCTGGCATGGATCGTCTCCGCATCGGTTGTGGGCGGCCTCCTTTCGGTGGGCCTCGCCGCGGCGTTCGCGCTGACGGTACGCGCCACCTGGGTGCCGATGCTGGTTTCGTACGCGATCGGCGCGCTGCTGGGGGCGGCCTTCCTCGAGGTGATCCCGCATGCATTCGAGCGGCTGGATGCGCATCACGCTGCGCTGACGATCCTCGCGGGCATCTTCGTGTTCTTCATCATGGAGAAGCTCGTCCTCTGGCGCCATTGCCATACGGAGGACTGCGAAGCGCACGACCAGCACGCCGTCGCGCACGACCATGGCCGCTCGGGAATGATGATCCTGGTGGGCGACTCGGTGCACAACTTCATCGACGGCGTGCTGATCGCGGCCGCCTTCCTCGAAAGCACTCAACTCGGCGTCATCACCGCAATCGCGATCGTCGCGCACGAGATCCCGCAGGAAGTCGGCGATTTCCTCATCCTGCTGCACTCGGGCTACACGAAGGCGCGCGCACTGTTGCTCAACCTGTTGTCTTCGCTGGCCTCGCTGGCCGGCGGGGTCATCGGTTATTTCACGCTGCAGGCGGCCGACGGGGCCGTGCCCTACCTGCTCGGCATCGTGGCGGCCAGCATGATCTACGTGGCCGTGGCCGACCTGATCCCCGGGTTGCACAAGCGCACCGAGCTGCGCGCGACGATGTCGCAGACGCTGCTGATCGCCCTCGGCGTGGGGTCGATCGCGCTGGCCCGCGTTGCATTCGGCGGGTAACCAGCCCCGTTTCAGCCGTGGTTTGGCAGGGGTTGACCGCGCCTATGGTGCGGCGCAGAATCGCCGCCTGTTTGGAGTGCGCACTCTTCCCCCCGCCGCCCGGTTTCGGGGCGTGCAGACAAGGCCGAAAACTTGACCAGCCAGTTCGATTCCCCGGACGCCCTGATCGCATCGATTGCGAATGCCGGCAAATCGATGAGCGAAGGCTGGATGGGCCTGCTGACGAACCTGCCGGGTATCGCGCCGGCCGCGAGCTCTCCCGCGGCGTGGCCTGCCTTGTCGATGGATCCCGCGCGCTTCGCGCAGATGCAGTCGGACTTTGCGGCGAAGCAGTCGCAACTCTGGATGAGCATGCTGGGACAGGAGCCGGGCAAGCCCGCAACGCCGCTCGCATCGCCTGAGAGCGGCGACAAGCGGTTCAGGGCGACGGAATGGCGCGAGAACCCGTATTTCGACTACCTGAAGCAGTCGTACCTGCTGGCCTCCAGCTACCTGAACGAGCTGGTCGAAAACGTCCAGGCCGACCCGCAGGCCAAGGATCGGCTGCGCTTTGCCGCGCGCCAGTGGATCGATGCAAGCTGTCCGGCGAATTTCCCGGCGACCAATCCCGAGGCCTTGCGCAAGGCGATCGAAACCAAGGGCGAGAGCCTCACCAGGGGGCTCGCAAACCTGATCGCCGATGCGGGCAAAGGCCACATCAGCCTGACCGACGAGTCGGCCTTCGAGATCGGCCGCAACATCGCCGTGACGCCCGGCGCGGTCGTCTACGAGAACGAACTGTTCCAGCTGATCCAGTACGCGCCCACGACTGCGAAGGTTGCCAGGCGGCCTCTGGTCATGGTGCCGCCGTGCATCAACAAGTACTACATCCTCGACCTGCAGCCCGAGAATTCCTACGTGGCCTATGCACTCGGCGAGGGCCACACCGTGTTCATGGTTTCGTGGCGCAACGTGAAGGCCGACCTCGGCCACCTCACCTGGGACGACTACGTCGACAAGGGCGTGATCGAGGCGCTGCGGGTCGCGCACGACATTGCCGGCAGCGACAAGGTGAATGCACTGGGCTTCTGCGTCGGCGGCACGCTGCTCGGCGCGGCGCTCAGCGTGCTCAATGCCCGGAACGAATCCTTTGTCTCGAGCGCGACCTACCTCACCACGATGCTGGATTTCGAGGACACCGGCCAGATCGGATGCCTCGTCGACGAGCAGGGCGTGCGGTTGCGCGAACAGGCCATCGGCGCCGGCGGCATCTTGCCGGGGTCCGAGCTCGCCTTCGTCTTTTCGTCGCTTCGCGCCAACGACCTCATCTGGTCGTACGTCGTCAACAACTACCTCAAGGGCGAATCGCCCGTCGCGTTCGACCTGCTTTACTGGAACGCGGACAGCACCAACCTGCCCGGGCCGATGTACTGCTGGTATGTGAGGAACACCTACCTCGAGAACAAGCTGCGCGTGCCGGGCGCGCTGACCAACTGCGGTGTGCCTGTGGACCTCGGCTCGATCGGCCTGCCGAGCTTCCTCCTCGCTTCGCGCGAGGACCACATCGTGCCGTGGAAGAGCGCATACCGGTCGGTGCGGCTCCTCGGGGGGCAAACGAAATTCGTGCTCGCGGCCAGCGGACATATCGCGGGCGTCGTCAATCCGGCGTCGAAGGGGAAGCGCAGCTACTGGGATTGCCCTGAAGGAATCGCGGACAAGTACGCCACCGAACCGCAGGCCTGGTTCGACACTGCAAAGGAGCAACCCGGCAGCTGGTGGCCGGCCTGGTCCGCATGGCTTGCGGCCCACAAGGGCGGCGAGAGGAAGGCAAGGAAAGCGCTCGGCAGCAAGCGGCACAAGGCCATCGAACCGGCGCCCGGCCGTTACGTCAAAGAGAAGTTCAACTCGCAGTAGTTCACCCCTAGTTCCAGGAGGTTCACCATGGAAGAAGTCGTCATCGTTGGCGCTGTGCGCACCGCCATCGGAAAATTCAGCGGCTCGCTGGCCAAAGTCCCGGCGTCGGATCTCGGCGCGGCCGTCATCAGGGAGCTGCTTGCCAGGAGCGGCGTCAAGGCCGACCTGGTCTCCGAGGTCATCCTCGGTCAGGTGCTGACCGCGGGCGTCGGCCAGAACGCGGCCAGACAAGCGGCGATCAAGGCGGGCTTGCCGCACATGATCCCCGCCATGACTATCAACAAGGTGTGCGGCTCGGGGCTCAAGGCAGCGATGCTCGGCGCGCAGGCGATCCTCAACGGCGACTCGGATTTCGTGATCGCCGGCGGGCAGGAGTCGATGAGCATGTCCAACCACGTGCTGCCGGGCTCGCGCGATGGCTTTCGCATGGGCGACGCCAAGATGATCGACACCATGATCGTCGACGGCCTGTGGGACGTTTACAACCAGTACCACATGGGCGTGACCGCGGAGAACGTGGCCGAAGAGTACGCAGTGACGCGCGCCGAGCAGGACGAGTTCGCGGCCAGGAGCCAGCAGAAGGCCGAGGCCGCGATCAAGAACGGCAGGTTCAACGATGAGATCGTCGCGTTCGAAGTGCCCTCGCGCAAGGGCCCGGTGGTGTTCAATGTCGACGAATTCCCGCGCGCCGGCACGACCGCCGAGTCGCTCGGCAGCCTCAAGCCGGCGTTCAAGAAGGACGGCACGGTGACCGCGGGCAATGCCTCGGGCATCAACGACGGCGCCGCGGCAGTCATGCTGACTTCCGCGCGCAAGGCGAAAGAGCTGGGCCTGAAGCCGCTGGCGACGATCAAGGCGTTTTCGTCGGCCGGAGTCGACCCGAAATACATGGGCATGGGCCCCGTCCCCGCGTCCAAGCGCTGCCTGTCGCGCGCCGGCTGGGACCCGAAAGAGCTCGACCTCATGGAGATCAACGAGGCCTTCGCCGCGCAGGCGATCGCGGTCAACCGCCAGATGGGATGGGACACCTCCAAGGTCAACGTCAACGGCGGGGCGATCGCGCTCGGCCACCCGATCGGCGCCTCGGGCTGCCGCATCCTCGTCACGCTGCTGCACGAAATGCAGAGGCGCGACGCGAAAAAAGGCCTGGCGTCGCTCTGCATCGGCGGCGGCATGGGCGTGGCGCTGGCGGTGGAGAGGGCATGACCCGTCGGGTAGCGCTGATCACCGGCGGAATGGGTGGAATCGGGACCGCGGTCTGCAAGAAGCTGGCGCGGGCCAACGGGAACGTGGTGGTTGCCAACTGCCTGCCGGGCTACGACCGCAAGGAAGAATGGCTTGAAGGCATGAACAGGGAGGGCTACGAGGTGCATGCCGCCGAGGGCGACGTCTCCGACTTCGACTCGACCGTCGCGATGGTGCGCAGGATCGAGTCCGAGATCGGACCGGTCGACATCCTCGTGAACAACGCAGGCATCGTGCGCGACAACATGCTCAAGAAGGCCTCACTCGAGGACTGGATGGCGGTGATCAACTCCAACCTCAACAGCGTCTTCAACGTCACCAAGAACGTGATCGACGGGATGACCGAGCGGGGCTGGGGGCGAGTGGTGAACATGTCCTCGGTCAACGGCCAGAAAGGCCAGTTCGGGCAGACCAACTACTCGGCGGCCAAGGCCGGCGTGCACGGCTTCGCCAAGGCCCTAGCCCAGGAAGTCATCCGCAAAGGGGTGACGGTGAACTCGGTGTCGCCGGGGTATGTGGAGACGGACATGGTGAAGTCGATCCGCAAGGACGTGCTCGACAAGCTGATCGCCGGGATCCCGATCGGGCGCCTCGCCCAGCCGGCGGAAATCGCCGCACTGGTCGCATTCCTGACCTCTGAGGAAGCCGGGTATATTACGGGAGCGAACATCGCCATCAATGGCGGGATGTACATGACCTAGCGCCAGGTTTGCGCGAGAGGGGAACCGGGACGCCCCGGCAGGATCAAATAGAAGGAGACGAAATGGCGCAGCAGAAAATTGCGGTGGTCACCGGTGGCATGGGCGGCCTCGGCGAATCGATCTCGACCAAGATGGCCGACGCCGGCTACAAGGTCGTGGTCACTTATTCGCCCTCGAACACGAAGTGGAAGGGCTGGATCGACGAGATGAAGGGCCGCGGCTATGCGTTCGGCGCCTATCCGGTGGACGTGGCGGATTTCGAGGACGCCGCCAACAAGGTGACCCAGATCCAGAAGGAGATCGGCGCGGTCGACATCCTCGTAAACAACGCGGGTATCACGCGCGACATGACCTTCAAGAAGATGACCAAGGCCGACTGGGATGCGGTCATGCACACCAACCTCGACTCGTGCTTCAACATGACCAAGCAGGTGATGGACGGCATGGTCGAGCGCGGCTGGGGCCGCGTGATCAACGTGTCCTCGGTCAACGGCCAGAAAGGCGCGTTCGGCCAGACGAACTACTCGGCGGCCAAGGCCGGCATCCACGGCTTTTCGAAGGCGCTCGCGCTCGAGGTGGCGAAGAAAGGCGTGACGGTCAACACGATTTCACCGGGCTACATCGGCACCAAGATGGTTACCGCAATCCCCAAGGAGATCCTCGATTCGAAGATCCTGCCGCAGATCCCGCTGGGACGCCTGGGCAAGCCCGACGAAGTCGCCGGCCTCATCATCTACTTGTGCTCGGAAGAAGCGGCGTTCGTGAGCGGCGCCAACATTTCGATCAACGGTGGCCAACACATGTACTAGAGCGGTAAAAGGAGCGAGGCATGGAGAACCAGGTCCGTCTGATCAAGAAGTACCCGAACCGCCGGCTCTACGACACCAAGACGTCGAGCTACATCACGCTCGTCGACGTGAAGCAGATGGTGCTCAAGCAGGAGGAGTTCCAGGCAGTCGACGCCAAGACGGGCGACGACCTGACGCGCCAGATCCTGCTGCAGATCATCCTCGAGGAGGAATCCAGCGGCTCGCCGATGTTTACCTCGGATGCCCTCTCGCAAATGATCCGCACCTACGGCAACGCCATGCAGGGCATGATGGGCGGCTACCTGGAGAAGAACATCAACGCCTTCCAGGAGATGCAGAAGTCGCTGCAGGAGCAGTCGAACAAGCTCTACGGCGACGGCGCCAAGGTGCCCACCGAGATGTGGACCCAGTTCATGAGCATGCAGGGCCCGGCCATGCAGGGGCTCATGCAGACCTACATGGAGCAGAGCCAGAAGATGTTCGCGCAGCTGCAGGAGCAGATGACCAGCCAGTCGCGCAACATGTTCAGCGGCTTTACGTTTCCCGGGTTCCCGCCGGGGGGCAAGCCCGAGGGGTCGTCCGACAAGAAGTCCTGATGGCGGGTGCGAAGGCGGTTAGGAAGGATGTACCGCGGGTCGGTTTTGTCTCGCTGGGTTGCCCCAAGGCGCTTGTGGATTCAGAGCGCATCCTCACGCAACTGCGCGCCGAAGGCTACGCGATCGCGCCGAGCTATGACGGCGCGGACCTGGTCGTGGTCAACACCTGCGGCTTCATCGATTCGGCGGTCGAGGAGTCGCTGGACGCGATCGGCGAGGCGCTCGCCGAGAACGGCAAGGTCATCGTGACCGGCTGCCTCGGCGCCAGGGACGGCGTGGTCCGGGCCGCGCATCCCTCGGTGCTCGCGGTCACCGGCCCGCATGACACCGAAGGCGTGATGAAGGCGGTGCATGCGCATCTGCCGAGGCTTCACGACCCGTACACCGACCTCGTGCCGCCGCAGGGCATTCGCCTCACGCCGAAGCATTTCGCGTACCTCAAGATTTCCGAGGGCTGCAACCACCGGTGCACGTTCTGCATCATTCCCTCGATGCGCGGCGACCTCGTGTCCCGCCCGATCGGCGAGGTCATGCAGGAGGCGGAGAACCTCGTCAAAGCCGGCGTGAAAGAGCTGCTCGTGATCTCGCAGGACACCAGCGCTTACGGCGTCGACGTCAAGTACCGCACCGGGTTCTGGCAGGGCCGCCCGCTCAAGACCAGGATGACGGCACTCTGCGAAGCGCTCGGCGAGCTGGGCGTGTGGGTGCGCCTGCACTACGTGTACCCGTACCCGAGCGTGGACGAAGTGATCCCGCTCATGGCCGAAGGAAAGATCCTTCCCTACCTTGACGTGCCTTTCCAGCACGCGTCCAAGCGCATCCTCAAGCTCATGAAGCGCCCGGCCAACGCTGAGAACACGCTCGAGCGCATCCGCGCCTGGCGCGCGATCTGCCCGGAGATCACCATCCGCAGCACTTTCATTGCCGGCTTCCCCGGCGAGACCGAGGCCGAGTTCGAGGAGCTGCTCCGGTTCCTCGACGAGGCGCGGCTCGACCGCGTCGGGTGCTTTGCGTACTCGCCGGTCGAGGGCGCCAGGGCCAACGACCTGCCCGACCCGGTGCCGGCGGAAGTCAGGGATGAGCGCCGCGAGCGCTTCATGCTCGCGCAGCAGGAAATCAGCGCCGCGCGCCTCAAGGCGAAAATCGGCAGGCGCCTGCGTGTGCTGGTGGACGAGAACGAAGGAAGCACCGCGCGCAAGGGCGCCATCGCGCGCTCTGCGGCGGACGCGCCGGAGATCGACGGCGTGGTGCGCGTGCGCGATGGATCAAGACTGAAACCCGGCGAATTCGCCGACGTGGTCATCGAAAAATCCGATGCCCACGACCTTTTCGGGAGACTGGCATGAGCACAAGAGACGTGGTGGTGGTATCGGGCGCGCGCACGGGCATCGGCGACTACGGCGGCTCGCTCAAGGACCTGCCGGCGACGAAGCTCGGCACGATCGCCATCAAGGAAGCCGTCGCGCGCGCGAAAATCGACCCCGACTCGATCGGGCACGTGGTGCTCGGCAGCGTGATCCACGGCGAGGCGCGGGACATGTACCTCTCGCGCGTGGCCGCGATCGACGCCGGGCTGCCGGTCGGCACGCCGTGCCTCACCGTGAACCGCCTCTGCGGCAGCGGCCTGCAGGCGATCGTCTCGGCGGCGCAGCACATCCTGCTTGGCGACACCGACGTGGTGATCGGCGGCGGGGCGGAGAGCATGAGCCGCGCCGCCTACTTCCTGCCCGCCGGACGCTGGGGACAGCGCATGGGCGACGGCGCGGTGGTCGATGCGATGACCGGCGCGCTGCACGACCCCTTCGGCCACGGGCACATGGGCGTGACCGCGGAGAACATCGCCGCGAAGTACGAGATCAGCCGCGCCGAGCAGGACGCGTATTCGATGGAGAGCCACAAGCGCGCCGCCAATGCGCTCGCCAAGGGCTATTTCACCAGCCAGGTCGTGCCGATCGAGATCAAGTCGAAGAAGGGGCCGGTGCAGTACGCGACCGACGAGCACGTGCGGCCCGAAGTGAAGATCGAAGACCTGCAGAAGCTCAAGACCGTGTTCAAGAAGGACGGCACGGTGACCGCGGGCAACGCTTCAGGCCTAAACGATGCCGGCGCGGCGATCGTCATGATGGAGGCCGGCGCCGCCAATAAAGCCGGTGCGAAACCCATGGCGCGGCTGGTCGCCTATGCGCACGCGGGTGTCGATCCGCGGGTCATGGGCCTGGGCCCGATCCCCGCGGTCAAGCGCGTGTTCGAGAAAGCCGGCCTCAAGCCCGCCGACATGGACGTGGTCGAATCGAACGAGGCGTTCGCCGTGCAGGCCATGGCGGTCACGCGCGACCTCGGCCTCGACCCGGCCAAGGTGAACCCGAACGGCGGCGCAGTGGCCATGGGACATCCGATCGGCGCCACCGGCGCGATCCTCACCGTCAAGGCGATCTACGAGCTCGAGCGCATCAAGGGCCGCTACGCGCTGGTCACGATGTGCATCGGCGGCGGGCAGGGCATCGCGGCGATCTTCGAGCGCGCTGCCTGAGGATCGGCAAGTGCGAATCCTGGTCCTGAGCTCGGAGCCGCGCCCGCACGGGCCGTGCGCCGCGTTGAAATCAGCACTCAGATAGCCCAAGAACACAAGATGTGACGGGTTGCACTTGTCCCTTGCCTTCACCCCGCCATGGCAGTAATTTGACAGGAGACCGGCTCTGGAGGCTGGTATGATGTAAAAAATGGCAGCAATTGACCGCGGAGCGAGGGCTCCGGTCAATTTGCCTGACACCACTTCAAACCCCGCACTTACAGACGGGGTCCACGCAACCAGGAGACACGACGCAATGAAACCTTTCGCATCCATCACACTCGCCGCAACCTTGGCCGTTGCCGCGCTCGTTCCCTTGCAGGTCCGCGCGCAGGCGTACCCGAACAAGCCGATCCGCCTGGTCGTGCCTTATGCGCCCGGCGGCGCGACCGACATCATTTCGCGCGCGGTGGCCATCGAGCTCACGAAGACGCTCGGCCAGGCGGTCAATGTGGACAACCGCCCCGGTGCGGGCGCGAACCTCGGCTCCGAGATGGTGGCGCGTTCGGCGCCGGACGGCTACACGCTGCTCACCAGCGCGAGCAGCCTTCACGGCATCACGCCCTTCCTCTACAAGAAGCTCAACTACGACCCGAACAAGGACCTGTCGCCGGTCATCGTGCTCGCGGGCTTCGCGAACGTCCTCGTGCTCAATCCGGGGGTGGCCGCGAATTCGGTGAAGGACGTCATTGCGCTGGCCAAGGCGCAGCCCGGTAAGCTCACCTGCGCCTCGAGCGGCAGCGGATCGACCATCCACATGTCCTGCGAGATGTTCAAGCACATCCTCGGCCTGGACATCATCCACGTCCCTTACAAGGGCAGCGGGCCGGCGGTGACCGATCTCATCGGCGGGCAGGTGAACATGATGTTCGACAACATTCCTTCGTCGATTTCGCACATCCGCTCGGGCAAGCTGCGCGCGCTCGCGACCACGGGCGCGAAGCGCTCGCCGATGCTGCCCGAACTGCCGACGATCGCCGAATCGGGTGTGCCCGGCTATGAATCCACGGCGTGGTTCGGCATTGCGGCGCCTGTCGGCACGCCCAAGGAGATCATCGCTCGGCTGAACGCGGAAGGGCAGAAGGCGCTCAGGTCGCCGGAGTTCGTCAAGCGCATGACCGATCTCGGCTACGAGATCGTCGGCGGCACGCCCGAGCAGATGGCCTCGATGATCCAGGACGAGTACAAGCGCTGGGGTCCGATCGTCAAGGCTTCGGGCGCGACTGTGGATTGATCCACCGCAGGCGCGTCCCGTTACGCCAGGTACGTCTCCGCCAGCCTCGCCCAGTACGCCGCGCCCACGGTCAGGTTGGCGTCGTTGAAGTCGTACTTGGCGTTATGCACCATCGGACCTTCGCCGTTGCCGATGCGCAGGTAGCAGCCCGGACGCTTTTCCAGGAAGTACGAGAAGTCCTCGCTCCCGGTGACGGGGCCGAACGGGAAGGTCGTTTTTTCGGGGCCGACGAGGTCCTCGGCGACCTTGCGTGCGAATTCGGTTTCGGACGGCGTATTGACCACCGTCGGGCAGCCGCGCTCGTACTCGATCTCGACCCTGCCGCCGTAGCCTTGCACATGCGCGTTGACGAGCTCGGTGATGCGGCGCTGGAGGAGGTCGCGCACCTCGGGGCTGAACGAGCGCACCGAAAGGCCCATGGTGGCGCTCTCGGGAATGACGTTGGCCGCGATGCCCGCCTGGATCATGCCGATCGTGACGATGGCGATCTGCGCCGGATCGACGTTGCGCGCAACGATCGATTGCAGGGCCATCACAAGGCTGCCCGTGATCAGCACCGGGTCGACCGACAGGTGCGGGCGCGCGGCATGGCCGCCACGGCCGTGGATCGTAATCTTGACCCGGTCGGAGGCCGACATGAAGGGTCCGACGCCGAACATGAACGTGCCGGCCGGATAGCCCGGGTGGTTGTGCATGCCGAAGATCGCGTCGCAGGGAAAGCGCTCGAACAGGCCGTCGGCGATCATCTGCTGCGCGCCGCTGTTCTTGCCCGCCTCCTCGGCCGGCTGGAACACTAAATTCAGCGTTCCCGAGAACCTCCGCGTTTTCGCCAAGTGGCGGGCCGCGCCGAGCAGCATCGTGGTGTGGCCGTCGTGGCCGCAGGCGTGCATGACGCCCGGATTGCGGCTCGCGTGGGCTACGCCGGACGCCTCCATGATCGGCAGCGCGTCCATGTCGGCGCGCAGGCTCACGCTGCGTTTGCCCTCGCCGACCGTGAGCCGTCCCACTACGCCATGGCCGCCGACCTTGCGGGTGACCTCGTAGCCCCATTCCTCCAGCCGCGCGGCGACCAGCCCGGCGGTGGCCGCCTCCATGAACGACAGCTCCGGGTTCTGGTGGATCTGGTGGCGGATATCGGTCAGCAGCGCGCGCGATTCCTCGAGGTCGCCGACCTGGCAGTAGCTCTTGTAACGCGTGGTCATGGTGATCTCTCCCTGGGCAATGCAAGTTTAAAGTCGTTCAGGTCCGGCCGGCGGGTGATCGCCCATGTGTCGACCAGGCGGAAGGGCGAAGGCGAAACGACCCGTTCGTGACGGTTGCGGTAGTAGGTGCTCATGCCCGGATGCTTGGTCGCCGGCCAGTTGCCGCAGGGTTCGGTCGAACATGCGCGTCACTTCCTTCGGTCGTAGCGATCCGGGATGTGCCGACACAGCCGCTCCACTTACTGCGCGAGCCACTGGGCGCCGGGCATCACCTGGAAGTTGCCCAGGAGAGGAAGGGGCCCCGCCCTTCCCTCGCAAGCCCAGGTTCATCTTGGAGACGGCCTTGAGCACAATCGTGGCGGTGCCGGCCGAGCCGAACTACTTAGATTCATCGCCCGGCATCGGCACTATGTTCGGCACTTTGCGCAACAATCTGTCAAAGTCCTTGCGCGAGCCTTTTGCCGCCTCGCGTTTGAGGTGGTCAACCGTCAAAAACGACGCCATTTTCTCCGCTGCCGCGCTTGCGATGAACTGGTTGACGGAGATGCCATCCCGCTTGGCAAGGTCCTTGATGGTTTCGTGCACGGAATTGGGCAGCCTTACGGTGAGCGCGCTCATGATCATTTCTCCTTCAGGGTTTTCAGGAACTGGCCTGGCGTCTTGGCTTTCACACCAAGCGACGCGGCACGGGCGAAATCTCTTACGTTGTGCGTGACGATCGTATTGGCTCCCGACGCGACGGCACATTCGAGCACCATGTCATCATTCGGGTCGCGCAAGAACGGGCGCCACAAAAAATGGACATCCTGCAGGTGCGCAATGGACACCAGATACCGCGTGAATCCGATTGCCGCGCGGGCGTCTGCTCCAGGCGGCAAATGTTCCGGACGGGTAAGGTCAGCCTGCCATTCGGCGTAGAGCGTCACCGACAGGCAAATCCGGAAGCGCGGATCGGGCAACGCCGATACCAGGGCAAAGCTTGCGCCATTGCGCGAGCGCAGCGCGGACACCAGCACATTGGTGTCGAGAACGACGCGAATAGTGGTTGCACCCATGCAACCATGATACTACGCACCGCTCAAATGAGAAAAGCGATAGCCTTGTCCAATGGGGTTTGAGTCTGAGCGAGGAGCGTGATTCCAACGGGGTTTGAGTCTGAGCAGATGGCTGGGCGCGATCATGATGCGAGGCATGGTGATCGATATGAACGACGAACAGCTGCATACCCTGGCCCAGGTACAGGCCTTTCTGGAGGGCACCATAGCGGTTGATTTTGCGGTGCCGGCCGATGAGCGCTACGAGTTCATCGCGCGCACGGTGCGCCGCTTCGGCTATGGCCGCCTGAAGCGTGCCGATAAAGCCGTGTTGCTGCGCTTTCTCGAGCGCGTGAGCGGCTATTCGCGCCAACAGATCTCCCGACTGGTCAAACGCGGCTGTGAGCGACGCCAGCTCATCAAGCGCTACCAGGGCTCGCGCACCAGCTTTGCGCGCACCTACACGAGCGCTGATGTGCTCCTGCTCGCCCAGACCGACACCTTGCACGGCACGCTATCGGGGTTGGCCACCAAGAAGCTCATGGAGCGGGCCTTTGGGGTCTTTGGCGAGGCCCGCTATCAGCGCCTGGCGGCGATCTCGGTGGCCCATCTGTACAACCTGCGCCAGCGCAGCGGCTATCTGCGAGTACGTCAGGTCTTTACCAAGACTCGGCCGGTGAACATTCCGATCGGCGAGCGGCGCGCCCCAGCCCCGAATAACCGGCCGGGGTACCTGCGCGTGGACAGCGTGCATCAGGGCGATCAGGATGGCGTCAAAGGCGTGTATCACATCAACGCCGTGGACTGCATCACCCAGTACGAAGGGGTCGCGACCTGCGAGAAGATCAGCGAGGCTTTCCTCATCCCCGTGCTCGAAGAACTGTTGCAAAGCTTCCCGTTCACCATCCTCGGATTTCATAGCGACAACGGCTCGGAGTACATCAACGGCCATGTCGCGAAATTGCTCAACAAGTTGCTCGTCGAAGAGCAAACCAAATCGCGCTCACGCCACAGCAACGACAACGCGCAGGCCGAGTCAAAGAATGGCGCGATCGTGCGCAAACACCTGGGCTACAGCCACATCCCGCAGCGCTTCGCGAGCTTGGTCAATACCTTCTGCCGCGAGCACCTCAACCCTTACGTCAACTTCCACCGCCCGTGCCTGTTCGCTGAAACCATCACCGATGCCAAAGGCCGGCAGCGCAAGCGCTATCCCTACAAACTGATGATGACTCCCTACGAGAAACTCAAATCACTGCGCGAGGCGGAGCAATATCTCAAGCGCGGCGTCACCTTCCGCGACCTCGACGCGCAAGCCAGCGCAACGAGCGATAATGAGGCCGCACAGCGGATGAATGACGCGCGTGCAATTCTCTTCAAAACCATTTTTAACCGATCGAAGAAAGCCGCTTGAACAGACAAAATTCCGCGCCGCGCACACGGGTTATACACCGGGCCTCTCGCCTCCCGCCTGAAAGGGGCGGGCGGCGGCCCCGTGCATAACCCTGCACCGTGGAAGCATCAAAAACCCCGCCCGCTCAGACTCAAACCTCGATTGGAATGTACTGTTGCAATAGCGCGAAGGGGCGCGGCGCGCACCTTCACGCCGATCAACTGCTCGACGTGCGCCTGCGCGCGGGGAAAAAACTCAGCCTCAACCTCAAGGACGGCTACGCCGCTTCGCTCTACGTGCTGAGCGGCGAGGTGCTGGTCAATGGCAAGGAGAAAGCGCGCCGCACCGAGTTCGTGGTGTTCGATCACGCGGGCCACGAGGTCACGCTCGAAGCTTCGGCAGACACGATGCTCTTCGTGATGAACGGCGAGCCGATCGACGAGCCGGTGTTCGGCCAGGGCCCTTTCGTCATGAACATCCCGCAGGAAATCCAGCAGGCCTTCAAGGACTTCCACGCCGGGCGCATGGGAAAAATCCCCGCGGAAGCGCGACGCGTCTAGTCAATCCTCGTCAGCGGTTGTCCTTGGTGCCGACCACGATGCGGGCGTTCCTTTCGAAGCTCCAGTACGCAAGCGCCCAGTCGAAGAGCACTACGATGCGGTTGCGAAAGCC
>ENA-ORBV01002554-ORBV01002554.1-microbial-mat-metagenome-genome-assembly--contig:-NODE-2554-length-38176-cov-11.847109_pt1 | contig 38176 bp, 33 predicted proteins | sample MGYA00237777_ERZ505514 | MGnify/ENA primary metagenome ERZ505514 (study PRJEB26160, sample SAMN06269048) | microbial mat metagenome | isolation source: Oligotrophic lake microbial mat | place... | reverse complement strand
GCGTGGCGGTCAAGGGGGCCGCTGGACCCCCTTTCCGCCCCATTCCCCCCGTCCATTGGGACTTGGGCAACCGATGGCGGAACGAGCAAAGCTAGCAGACCCAGCAGGGCCCCGGAAGCGAACCCGCCCGGGACCCCCGTCCGCAGGCCCCGCCACCGCTTCCCCGGCGTGTCTCGCGCCCTCGGGCACCGCGGAATCGCCTTGTTCGACGCCCGAAGGGCCGGGCCGGGCTGGTCGCGGTTACGGCCCTTCCAGCAACGCGATCAGGGCAGCGTGGATCGGCGCCGGCGCCGCCACGATGCTGCGGCCCCGCAGCCATTGTGGGCCACCCCCGACGGCAGTGACCCGCCCGCCGGCCTCCGCGACGATGAGGCCACCCGCCGACACGTCGTGCGGCTCAAGGTGCAGCTCCCAGAAGCCGTCGAGCCGGCCCGCCGCCACCAGGCACAAGTCCAAGGCCGCGGAGCCGAACCGGCGCATGCCCCGCACGCGCCGGGAGATCGCTGCGAAGTTGCCGAGGTTGTCGTTCGCGAGCTCCCCCAACCGGTAGGGGAAACCCGTCGCGAGCAGCGCTTCGCCGAGGGTCGCCGCCGCACTGACGTGGATCGGGCGACCGTTGCACGCGGCGCCCATCCCGCGCGCGGCGGTGAACGTCTCCGCGAGCGGCGGCACGTGCACGACACCCACCTGGGGCCGCGCGTCGATCCACAGGCCGATCGACACGCAGTAAGCGGGCAGGCCGTGCACGAAGTTCACCGTGCCGTCGAGCGGATCGAGGAACCAGCGTGGCACACCCGGCGCCGGCGCATCTTTTGCTTCCTCTTCGGCCTCGATGGCGTGGCCCGGGAAATGCCCGCGCAAGAGCGCAACGAGGTGGCGTTCGACCGCTACGTCCGCCGCGGTCACGAGGTCGCGTGCGGAACTCTTGCGCCGAATGTCCGCGGCTTCGATGTTCCCAAGGTGCTCGGCGAGGATCGCACCACCCTCGAGCGCCGCCGTGCGCGCAACACCGAGGGCGCGCTCGAGCTCGTCCGCCGCGAGGTCCATCAGTGAGGATCGTCGGCGGCGGACCAGCGGACGAAGGTGGCGAGGATGTCGTCCTGCATCGGCTTCCAGCACGCGTCGTTGTAACCGTCGAGCGGCGGATAGCGGACGATCATCGAAAACACGAGTTCGCGCCCGGCGCTGGTCGTCAACACGCCGGAGAGCGCGCTCGCCCCGCGGATGAAACCGGTTTTCGCCCGGACGCGACCCGCGGCCGGTCCACGCGCCATGCGATCCGCAAGGGTGCCCGATTGACCGGCGATCGCGAGGGAATCGAGCAGCGCGCGGCGGTGGAGCTCGTCGCCGCTCAACCCGGCGAGGAGCAGTTCGCTCAGGTGGACCGTCGACACGCGGTTGTCGCGCGACAAACCCGATCCATCGACCTGCACGAGGCCCGTGCTGTCGACACCCAGATGGTCCAACGCACGGCGCACCGCGCGTGCAGCCGCCATGCGTGTGGGAGCGCCCTCGACCACATCCCCGAGCAACAGGAAGAGCGCGTCCGCCACGCCGTTGACGGAGTGGGTGTTGATCGGCACCAAGAGGTCGATCCACGGGCCGGTGGTGCGCGCGAGTTCGATGCCGGGGGCAACACCGCGTTCAAAACGCACCGTTCCCGCCACTTCAATGCCGGCGTTCGCCAACGCCCCTGCGAGGACTGCCGCAAAGTGTTCGGCCGGAGCGGGGTGCCGGAATTCGCGCTCGAAACTCGGAAACCGCGCGCCCAGGCGCCCGCTGACGTCGATCTGGCGCCGCGCATCGACCACACCGATGCGCACGTCGTTGATTGACTCTGCGCTCGTGTCGACACGCAGGTTCTCAGACAGGCCTGTCGGGCCGGGCAACAGTGCAACACGCGCACGCTGCCCGGGCTTGGTGGTCTCCACGACGAGGCTGAGCAAACCGCCGTGCATCGACAGTCCGCTGACCAGGGCGTAACTCGCGGTCCAATCGCCCTCGGGCCGCGGCCAACCCGGGGCCGGCCCCGCATCGGGCCACGCACCAAGGTCCAACACGACATCACCTCCGATACGCCGCAATCCGCGCCCCGCGAGTTCCCGCGCCACGTCGCCAAGGCGCAGCGCGCCCGCCCGCGGGTCGCCGTGGCGGTAGAACGGATCCCCGCCTGCGCGCACTACGAGATCACCGGCGAGATCACCGGCGAGATCACCGGCGAGATCACCGGCGAGATCACCGGCAAGTTGCCGCGCCGCGGGCAGTCCGCGGCCTTCGAAGCGCGTTGCAAAACCCGGGTGGTCCGCGAGGAGCCGCAGCGCCGCGAGGCTCGTCACGAGTTTCATGTTCGACGCTGGCGCGAGCAGCGCCTCCGGTGCGCGCTCGTACACGATGCGCCCACTCGCGAGGTCCACAAAACGGGCGCTGACACCGAGTTCTTGGGGACCAAACGTGCCTTTGCCGCGCGCGAGGGCGTCGCTAAGAGCCCGCTCGATGCGCCGGTCGGCTTCGGCCGCAAGCAACGCATCGACGGCGTGCGCGCGCGGCGCAGGTGCCGCCAGGGATGCGAAAAGGGTGTCGTTGACGAACGTCGAGGTCGCCGCGAACGGCGCGTCGATCGGTGCGGCCTCCTTGGGGCTGTGCGACTTTCCCAAACCGGCGATTTGCGCCGCGAGTTCACCGTGTTCACTGCTGTCACCGCGTTCACCGCGTTCACCGTGTTGCGCCAGGTCACCGTGTTGCGCCAGGTCACCGTGTTGCGCCAGGTCACCGGTCGGCGCGGCATCCACCGCGTCCCGTCCGAGCCCGTGGGCCAAAAGAATCAAAAGCGCACAGAGCACCACGGCACCACCGACGACGCGGCTTGCGCGCTGGTGCTCCGACGCGCGGTCGCGGCGCTTGGCCACGCGGGTGCCAGTGGCCGCGCGGCGCGCGCCACCAGACGGTTTTGCAGAGCTCATCGGCCCGGCCTCGTGGGCAGGTCGTCGTCTTCGCCGATCAGCCACAAGGTGTTGAACGCGAGCCGCGCTCCGCGCGCGACTTTCTCCGCGTCCACCTGGTCGGGGGTGTCGCGCCAGGTGTGGTAATCGCGGTTCTTGGTGATTGGGACGTCCTCGAAAAAAAACAGCACTGGGACACCGCGTTTGAAGAACTGGAAGTGGTCGGAGCGCTCCCACAGTTCCTGGCCGCCGCGTGTTTCGACGGTTTTGATGCCCGTCGTGCCAAGGCGTCGCGCGCGCTGCAGCACGCGGTCGAAGGGTGTGTACTCCTGCACGCCGAGCACGACCACCGAATCCTTCGGGCCGCGCCCAATCATGTCGAGGTTGAGCATGAACGCCATGCTTTCGATCGGCACAACGGGGGCATCGAGCATGGCTCCGGCGCCCAGCAGACCGTCTTCCTCGGCGCTGAAAAAGCACACCAGCACGGGTCGGCGCGGTTTGGCTTCCATCAGCGCCCGCGCGACGAGCAATGCCGCGGCCGAACCGGAAGCATTGTCGTCGGCGCCCATGCCGACCCGCGTCCGCGGATCCACGCCGAGGTGGTCGAGGTGCGCTCCCAAGACGAGCCACTCGTTCGCGCGCTCGGGATCGCGCCCGGGGACCACGCCGATCACATTCGGGTGCGCGACGGCACGTTCAACCTCTTTTGCGCCGATGCGCACCGTCCGCGGAGTGCCGTCCACGCCCGCTGGCAGTTCGAAGCGCTTGGGGCGACCACGTTTGTCCAAGTCCTCGACCACTGGGCCGAGGGCGACACCCGCGAGGCGCTCCGCGGCCGCGAGGGAAACCTCGACCGCGGGCACAGGGGACGGGCCGGTGATTTCGGGTCGCTCCCCTTGCCACGACGCCCACGTGAAGCGGAAACCCAGGGGCGTGATCGGGGGGAAACCCTCCGGGCGCGGGGGATCGCCGGGCGGATCGCGGCGCACGACGATCGCGCCCGCGGCACCCAGCGCAGCGAGCGCACTCAACTTGCGGTAGAGGTTCGCCGCGGGCGAAAGCTCCGCGCCCTCAAGTGTTTTGGGATGGCGCGGTTCGCCTTCGAAGATCAGTGCGATGGCGCCCTTGAGTGGCAGGCCCTTGAGTTCGTCGTAGCCGGGCACGGCGATGCCAAACCCGGCGAACACGAGCGGTCCCGAGGCCTCGCCTTCCGCGCTGGGAACCGGCACGAAGTCGACGGCGAGCTCAAACTTCTCGGCGGTGGTGCCGACGGCCGGCGGCGCATTGCCGAGCTCGAGCCGGCAGTTGTCGGGATCCGGCGCGCGGACGGTCCGCTGGAAGGGGTGCAGAAATCCTTCGCCGCCGGGGATCGTCGCGAGGCCAAAGCTCTCCAACTTGCGCGCGATCCACGCTGCAGCGAGGTCTTGGGTCGCGCTGGGGCTGTCGCGGCCCTCGAACCACGGACTGGAGAGTTCCTCGACCCACGCCTTGGCGTCCTTGGTCGCGATGGTGGCAAGGCCCGCGGGCTGGGTGCCGCTCCCCGCGTCCAGAGTCAGGGCGAGCACCGCGATCCCGAGCGTCCGTTGTGTGATCCCGATCCACATCGCCTCCATTGTGGAAACCGCGGCGCGCGAGCCTTCGGTTTTTTTGGCGGCCGACGCCTGCGGGCACCGCAGACGACACCGGGAACCTCTGCGGCGATCGGATCAGGACAGTGGTCAGGCCAAGGATCAGGACACGGGTGGCGAGCGCCACGATGGCTCCGCAGGGCGGCCCAGGGGAATTCGCAACTGGTCGTGAGCGGCGAAGGCGGGCACTCCGCATGCGCGGGCCTCGGCCACGGCGGCGCCCGGCTCCACGCCCGGGTAAAAGTGGGTCAGCAAAACGCGCTTGGCCTGCGCTGCGAGCCGAGCGGCAGACGCGGGTGTGAGGTGGTGTTCGCTTTCGCGCCCCGTGGGGAACGAACACTCGGCGATCATTAGGTCCGCACCCCGCGCGAGTGCCGCTACCGCCGCGCACTCGCCCGTGTCGCCCGTGTAGACGAGCTGGGTCCCGTCGGGCAGCCCCACACGCCAGGACACCGCGTTGTGGGTGTGTCCGTTGGCCACGGCGGCGAGGTGCACGGTGTGTCCGTCGAGCGCGAGGTCACTTTCCCACCGGCCGTCCCGATCGACGCTGAACTCGCGACCCACAACGCCCGCGACTTCCGGCAGCTTGCCAAATGCCGCGCGGCCCTGGGCCCAAAAGTCCAACAGGCCCGCGGGCCCGAGCACCGTCAGGTCCCCGAGCGCCCCGAGGCCCGCGTTGCCGCGCGCAAAAAACAGCGCGAACAGGTCGAGGCAGTGGTCGAGGTGGTAGTGCGAAAACACCACCGCCGCGATGTCGGCGACACCGATGCCCGCGTCGCCCAGCGCGCGGATCGACCCCGGCCCGCAGTCGAGCAGCACCCACCGCGCACCCGCCGCGGGCCGCAGCGCGTACCCCGCGCATCCGAGCCCCGGACGCGGCAGGATCGTGCCCGCCCCGAGCACTACGAGCTCGGCGCCAGCGGTCATTCCCGATAACCCTTGGGATGTTTGCGGTGAAAACGCCACGCGTCCTCGAGGATGACCTCGAGTTCCGCGCGACGCGGTTGCCATCCGAGCAGGTCACGCGCGGCGCTCCCACCGCTGATCAGCCGCGCCGGGTCCCCCGCGCGCCGCTCCCCCATCACGTGCGGAATGGCGTGTCCCGTGATGCGCCGCGCCGCTTCGATCAAATCGAGCACCGAATAACCGTTGCCCGTGCCCAGGTTGCACACGACGCTCGGCTCGCCACCCTGCAGTGCCGCGAGGGCGCGTAGGTGCGCGTCGCCGAGGTCATTCACGTGGATGTAATCGCGGATGCAGGTCCCGTCGTGGGTCGGATAGTTGTCGCCGAACACGCGGATCGATTCGCGCTGACCCAGCGCAACCTGCAAAACAAGGGGGATGAGGTGCGTCTCGGGCTGGTGGTCCTCGCCAAGATCGCCTGCGGGGGAGGCGCCAGCGGCGTTGAAATAGCGCAGGGCGGCATAACGCAGCCCATAAGCGTGGGCATAGTCGCCGATCATGTGCTCCATGTGGAGCTTGGTGCGCCCGTAGGGGTTGATCGGCGCCTGGGGATGGTCCTCGGTGATCGGCACCCGCTGGGGTTCCCCGTAGGTGGCGCAGGTCGAGCTGAACACGATGTCGCGACATTCGGCCGCGCGCATCGCGTCGAGTAGTTCGAGCGTGTAGGCCACGTTTTCGCGGTAGTACTTCGCGGGCTGCTCGACGGACTCGCCGACATAACACTTCGCGGCGAAGTGGATGACCGCGCTCGGCCGGCGCCGGGCAAACACATCCGCGAGGGCCTTCGGATCCCCCAGGTCTACCTGTTCGAAGGCGGCGTCGAGGCGCTCCAGCGCGCCGCGGTGCCCGGTCGAGAGGTTGTCGAGGACGATCGTGTCCACGCCGCGCTCAAGCAGCAACCGCACCGTGTGGCTGCCGATGTAACCGGCGCCGCCAGCCACGAGGACCGGGCCGCGGGGTGTGTCGTCGGCGGAGCGGGGTTTACCGGCGGTTTGGGCGGCGGGGGTCGTTCGGGCGTCGGGGTTCATGGCACGGCGATCCTACCAGCCGCGGGCGCCCGCGGGCGTGGCGTCCGCTTCATCCCACGAGCCTTCACACCCCATCCCGGCGTGCGACGTGGGCGCCGAGTCGCTCAAGGTCATGGAAGAACGTCCCCCAGGATTTCGCGATCGGCGCGCTGTCTACGACTCTGATCCCGCGCCGCGCAAGTCCGAGCAAAGCAAAGGCAAACACCATGCGGTGGTCGCCAGCCGCGTCCAGATCGACGCGGTCGACGCGGTCCGCGGCGCCTTGCGCGGGGCCGATCTCCAGGCTCGCGGATGTGGTGTGCACGTGGAGGCCGAGCGCGGCGATCCCGCGCGCGAGCACTTCGATGCGGGAGCTCTCCTTGCCCGGCAGGGTGTGGAGGCCGAACAGCCGCGTCGGTCGCTCGCCCGCGGGCGCGACGAGCGCCCGCGCCGCTGCGAGTGCCGCCAGCGGCGGTGCGAGGTCCGGCTCGCCGCGCAGGTCGAGTTCGGCGGGACGGCGCGGTGTCCCGCCGGCGATCAGCATGCCTGCTTCCATCCTGGCCGCGCATCCGAACGCAGCGAGATGATCGACGATCCGCACGTCGCCCTGCAGGGGCCGCGCGGCTCCACCCGCGCCAAAACCGCTCGCGCGCACTTCGCCGCCGCTGATGCACGCGGCGACGAGCGCAATGGCGGCGGACGACGCATCTGGTTCGACGGTCAGCGGGTCCCGGGGCGCTTCGAGCGGCCCTTTCAACGCGATCTTGAGTGTGCGGGCGGTGCCCGGGTCCGGTGCGCGCGGCTCGCGCACCACGGCGCCGAAGCGCTCGAGCACGGCCAGGGTCATTGAGAAGTAAGGCGCGCTTGGAAGCTCGCCCGTGATGCGCAGCGTCGATTGCCCGGGATAGGCGGCGAGTGCGAGGGCGAGGGCGCTCGCCTCCTGGCTTGATGTGGGGTCCACGAGGTCGAGCCACGAGGGCGGCCCGATCGCCGTTAGCCGCACGGGCCAACCGCCGGGCAAACCTTCGAACGCCACTCCCGCGCCCGCGTCAGAAAGGGCGCGAAAAAGCGCGGGACTGCGCCGTGCGAGCAGGGTGCCGGCGCCGCCGAGCCGCGCGACCGCTCCCGGCCGCGCGCACAGCGCGAGCAACGCGCTCGCAAACCGCGCAAGGGTGCCGGATTCCCCCGCGTTGTATTGCCCGTGCTCCGCGTGCTCCCCGTGCTCCCTGATTGGGGGCGCGGGCGCGCCGCGCTCGCGGACGTCGACGGCGAGCCAACCCGACGCGAGTCCCCCGGGCGGCCGTCCCGCGATGCGCACGGCCCCGGGACCGCCCGCCGCATCGACCTGCACCCCCGCCGCACGGACGAGGGCGAGCGTGGCCGCCACGTCGTCCCCCGCGGGCAAACCGCCAAGGCGCGTGGACCCGTGAGCGAGCGACGCGGCGAGGATGTAGCGCTGCGCGAGGGACTTCGAACCCGGGGCGCGCAACACGCCGGTGAGCGGCGGACCCGGCTCGAAACCGATCGGCGCCCCGCGTGCTCCACCGTCCCGACCGTGCACGCTGAGTCGCTCCACGGCGTGCGATTGTAGGCCCCCGCCGCCCCTGCCATACTCCGTCGCGCGCCGCCCGCACGGGAAGTGCCGCCAAACCTCCGCGCAACTATGACACCCGCACGCGAGCTTTCCCCGAGCGCCCCTTACCTCGGACAACGGGGCCGTGCCGCGGGCATGGAGCCCCTTGGTGGAATGCGGCCGCTGGTGAGCGGCAAGGTGCGCGACCTCTATGAGCTCGACGCGCAACACCTCGTGTTCGTGACGACGGACCGCGTCTCCGCGTTCGACGTCGTCATGGCCGAGGGTGTCCCGCATAAGGGGCGCGTGCTGACCGCCATCGCGGCCTTTTGGTTCGCGCGCACGGCAAACGTCGTTCCGAACCACCTCGTCGCGACGGACGTGGACGCGCTGGTGGGTCTCGACGGCCACCAACGCGAGCTGCTGCGCGGACGGATCCTGATCGTGCGCCGCACACAGCCAACGCCGGTCGAGTGGGTCGTGCGTGCGTATTTGGCGGGGTCGGGGCTCGTCGAATACGAGCGCACGGGCGGCCTGTGGGGCCAGCCACTGCCCGCGGGGCTACAGCTCGCGAGCCGGCTGCCCGCACCGCTTCTCACACCCACCACGAAGGACGACGCGAAGGATTTGCCCCTCGCCCTGGACGAGGCCCGCGCGCGCGTGGGCAGCGACGTCTTCGAGCGGGCGCGGGTAGCGTCCCTGGCGCTGTTTGCCACGGGGACCGATGAACTGAGCGCGCGCGGTTTGATCCTCGCGGACACAAAGTTTGAGTTCGGACGGGCTCCGGACGGCGAGCTCCTCCTCATCGACGAGGCGCTGACCCCGGACAGCTCGCGCCTTTGGCCCGCGGAAACCTGGCAGCCCGGCTCGACCCCGCCGTCCTACGACAAACAGATCCTGCGGGACCACCTCGTCCAGAGCGGTTGGAATCGCAAAGCCCCGGCGCCCGCACTGCCCTTTGCCGTCCTGGACCAGCTCGGGCGGCGCTACCTGGAACTCGCGCAGCTCCTGTGCGGCAGCTTGCCCGAGGGCGTGCCCGCCGACGCGCTCGGGTCTGCACCCGACCGGGCCGCCCGGAACGGAGTAGACTCGCCGAAGACGCCATGAACATCGCCACGCCCACGACCGTCGCCTGGGTCGGCGGCCCCCCCGGCCGCGTCCGGCTCCTTGACCAGACGCGGTTGCCGCTCGAAACGCACCACATCGAGGTCGACACGGTCCAAGGAATGGTGGATGCGATCCGCCGCCTGGCGGTCCGTGGCGCTCCCGCGATCGGCGTTGCCGCCGCGTGGGGTGTGTTGCTCGGGCTGCAGCACGGGCTGCAGTACGGTGTCGAGCGCGCCGGTGTCGAGCGCGACGGTGTCGAGCGCGCCGGTGTCGAGCGCGACGGTGCGCGGCTCGCGGAACTCTTGCGCACCACCTGCGCGGACCTCGCCGCGGCGCGACCGACGGCGATCAACCTGTTCTGGGCGCTCGAGCGCATGCAAAACCACGGCCTCGCGCGGCTCGCGGCCGGAGCCGACGGCCGCCAGCTCTTCGACGCGCTCTTGCAGGAAGCCCAGACGATCCACGACGAGGATGTGCGGCAGTGCCGGCGGATGGGCGAGCTCGGCGAGCCGTTCGTTCCCGATGGGGCCGCGATCCTGACCCACTGCAATGCGGGCGCGCTTGCCACCGGCGGAATGGGCACGGCGCTTGCGCCGATCTACGTCGCCAAGGAGCGCGGCAAAAACGTTGCGGTGTATGCGGACGAAACCCGTCCGCTGCTCCAGGGTGCGCGCCTCACGGCGTGGGAGCTCCAGCAGGCCGGTGTTGCGGTGACGCTGATCACCGATGGCATGGCCGCGCGGGTCATGTCCGAAGGCTTGGTGCGTGCGGTATTTGTCGGCTCCGATCGCGTGGCGGCCAACGGCGACGTGTGCAACAAGATCGGCACCCTCGGCGTCGCCGTATTGGCGCGTCACTTCGGTCTGCCCTTCTACGTTGTCGCGCCCACGTCGACCTTCGATCCCCGTGTCCCGAACGGCGCCCGGATCCCGATCGAAGAGCGCCCCGCCGAGGAAGTCAGCGAGGGCTTTGGCCGCCGCACGGCGCCGCGCGGTGTCGCGGTCTACAACCCGGCCTTCGACGTGACCCCCGCGGAGCTCGTCACGGCGATCATCACAGAAGTCGGTGTGCTCGAGCGCCCCGACCGCGTGGGTGTCGACAGGTTGCTGCGCGAGCGGGGCCACCTCGCGCTGCCGGTCGCCTGACGCCCCCCCGCGGGCGGTGCGGCCGCGCAGCCGCGCTGCGCAGCCCCCGCGGGCTCGTGGATTCCTTTCAGATGGGGCGGGCCCCGCTCCGATCCCTTGGGCCGCGGCGATCTTTGACCGCGACCCCCCATGAGCGCTTCCCCCGACCGCGATCCCGCCCCGAACGAACGCAAACCGCGTGCGCCCGCGTCCGGCGCCGCCAAGCCCAAGCCCAAGCGTCCGAAGGCGGCCGCTGCGCCCCGCACGAGCGCCGCTCGCGACGGCGACAAAAAGGCGGACGCCACAGCCAAGTCGGCGGCCAAGTCCGCCGCCCAAAAACTGGAGCTAACGAGTGCGCCTGGCGCGGGCCAAGAGACCCCGAGCAAGGCCAAAGCCGCCTCTGCGCGGGGTGGCCGAGCGACGGCGAAAAACCGCGCGGCCAGCGCCGAACAGGAACCCGTCGCGCCCGCCGTGGGCGGACCGCCCGACAGCGCCGCGAAGGGCAAACCGGAGCGCCCCGACGAGTTTTCGCCGGAGACGTTCGAGTTCATCGCCGCGGTCGACGAGTTCAAGCGCCGCCGCATGCGCACGCAGCTTTCGACCGCCGACGTGCTCGTGGTGCTGTGCTCCCTCGGATACCGCGGACCGCTCGCGGACGAGGGCGCCGAACTGGTTCGGGTCGAAGCCGCGCTCGCCCAATACAAACGCACGCACAAGCGGCTGTTTCCGGGTTGGAGCGAGATTTTCAGCGTGGTGGTCGGCACCGGTTACCGCCGCGCGGCCTGAAGGAGCGTTCCCGCGTTTCTGCGCGCCCCAGCCCGGGCAGAATCAGCGCGCGAGCGCGCGCCAGCCGCGCTCGATCTCGTCCCGCGCAAGACCTGTGCCGATCAGCACCAACGTCGACTCGCGGGGTGCGAGGTCGAGTCCGGGTCCGAGCTCGAGGAACGCTTCGACCGCGTGCACGACCACGCTCTCGGCTCGATCCACGCAGCGCAGGATCCCCTTGATGCGCCAGAGCTCCTGCCCGCGCCGTCCGACCAGGAACTGCAGCCACAGCTTCAGCGCGGCGAGGTCAAGGGGTTGCGTGCTCCTGAGTACGACCACTTCGCCTTCCGAGCCGTGGCCTTCGTCGTCACCGCGCGCCACATCCGCGCCCCCGACCAGCGGGCCAAAGCGCCAGCCGCGCGGCGCGTCCGCGTGGAGGTCGAACACATCTTGGTGCGCCAACACGGCGCGCTCGACGGCGACGATCCGCGCGAAGGGCTGCCGCCGCGCGAGGTCCATGCGCAGCTCCTCGACGGCCGCGGCGCTCACGCGATCGACATGGTTGATTGCGACCACGTCCGCCAGCGCGACCTGACGGCGGGCTTGGGAGTGGCGCTCGAGCTGTTCATGGACGAGCGCCGCGTGCACGAGGCACACCACACCGTCCAATCGGAATCGCCGACGCAGCTTTGGCGTGACCAGGAGGGTTTGTGCGACGGGGCCGGGGCTCGCCAAACCCGACGCCTCGATCACGACCCGCGTGAAGGGTGCGCGCCGAAAGCGCCGTTCGCGCCGCGCGGCGAGGTCGAGCAGCGCCTGGGCGAGATCGCCGCGCACGGTGCAGCAGATACAGCCGTTGGAAAGTTCGATCAGCGCTTCGGTCGCGTGGACGATGAGCCGCCCATCAAGCGCAACCGCACCGATCTCGTTCACCACCACCGCGATCGGTTCGCGGGCCTGGGCGAGCAGATGGTTCAGCAGGGTTGTTTTGCCCGCGCCAAGGAATCCCGTCAGCAACGTGACCGGCAGCGGCGAGCCCGCCGGAGAGGATGACTCCGCGTCGGCCACGGTCGCCCGTCACCCGGCGTGGATGCGGCCGAGCGGAGTTCCAGATCCGTAGATCGGCCGGCGGTGCGTCAGCTCCGCCACTTCCCCGCGCACGCGCTTTTGGACCGCGGTGTCGTCCGGCCGCGCCAGGACTTCGGCAATCCAGCGTGCGACGTGCTCCATGTCGCCCGCGTCGAGTCCGCGGCTCGTCACGGCCGCCGTGCCGAGCCGGATGCCGCTCGTGCGCATCGGCGGCTCGGTGTCGAACGGGATCAGGTTCTTATTGCAGGTCAGGTCGACGGCATGCAATGCGTGCTCCGCCTGTGCGCCGCACAAACCGGAGGAACTGACGTCGACGAGCATCAAATGATTGTCCGTGCCTCCGGAGATGATGCGCAGCCCGCGCGCGGCGAGTTCATTCGCAAGCACTGCGGCATTCTTGACCACCGCGCGCGCATAGGTTTCGAACGCCGGGCTCGCGGCCTCGCGGAACGCGATCGCCTTGGCGGCGATCACATGCATCAGCGGCCCACCCTGGCCACCGGGGAACACCGCGGTATTGACCGCCTTCAGCGCTTCGACGTCGTTGCACACCACGAAACCGCCCCGCGGCCCGCGCAGGGTCTTGTGGGTGCTGCTCGCGACCAGTGTGGCATGCGGCACCGGGCTCGGGTGCAGTCGCGTTGCCACGAGGCCCGCGATGTGTGCCATGTCGACGAGGAGCTTGGCACCGACGCTGCGCGCGATTTCGCCAAAGGCGGCAAAATCGAGAGTCCGCGGGTACGCCGATCCCCCGGCGACGAGCACCTTGGGACGCAGACGTTTCGCGAGGTCGCGCACCTCGTCCATGTCGACGCGCTCGTCGGAGCGGCGCACGCCGTAATGGTGGAAGCGGTAGTAAATGCCCGAGGCGTTTTTCGGGTGACCGTGCGACAGGTGGCCCCCGTGGTCGAGGGACATCGCGAGGATGTCCGCGCCGGGCTCCGCGAGCGCCATGAGAGCACCCAGGGTCGCCTGAGTCCCGCTATGGGGTTGCACGTTCGCGTACCCGGCGTCGAACAGGGACTTGGCGCGCGCGCGTGCCAGGTCCTCGACCGTGTCGACGTGCTCACACCCGCCGTAATAACGCCGCCCGGGATAGCCCTCGGCGTATTTGTTGGTAAGGACGGTCCCCATCGCCCCGATAACCTCCGCCGAAGCGTGGTTCTCGCTGGCGATCAACTCAAGCTGGGCCGCCTGGCGGGCGCCCTCGGCGTCGACGGCGTTCCACACCTCGTCGTCGGTGCGCCGGTAATCCGGCTGGCTGAGCGGATTGTGCATCGCGCAAGCGTAGCAGCCCGCGCATCGCCCCCTAAGCGCGCACTGCTGCCGGTCCCTGGGCGCGCCACGGCGCGCGTGCCGTCACTTGAAGACCGAGCGGACTTCGTCCGGGGCGTCGTCGGGCAGATCGCTCGGATCGCGGATCGGCTTAAGCGTGCGCAGCGCGCGTTCCATGACCCCGCTCGGTTGGAAGTTCTCAATCGTCATGTAGGCCTGGGCGTTGGCGGTGGCTCTGCCGCGCACGCGCTGGCTGTCGTCCATCACCATTGGCTTCGCGACCGCCACCGCGTAGTTGCGGCCCTTCGGGGTCCAGGCGGGGAAAACGGCCGGCTCGACGAAGTACTTTTGGCCTTCGATGTCCGTCATCAGGATGCTGAGGCCCGTGTCGCCCAGGTGCCCCCAGCGGTTTTCCAGGTAGCGCTCACCACCGCGCACGTCCTCGGGGATCGGCTCCGCGGTGCGCAGCCGGGTGCCCAGGTCCTGGAGCCGCTGAGTCTGGTCGAACGCACCGGCGTCGGCTTCGACCGGCGCGACCGCGGGCTTGTTTTCCGAACTCAAGCTGTACGCAATGAGCGCCCCGAGCCCAATGGCGACAACGGAAGCGGCGATCAAGGGTGTGCGTGATGACGGCATGGGCGGGATCCGAGGGGTGCGTGTGAAGAAGTCTACCCGCGGCGGGCGAAGCGCCGCAGCGATGGCCCTTGGGGGTCGCTTCGAAGGAAAAGGAAACAGGGAGGCTGCGGGTTGCGCGCGGCGGACGGCCCCGTCGCGAACTCCCTACGGCCTCCCTGCCTGTACGACGGGAATCTTCGGATGTGGGTGCCTTGATTTCCGCGGGGCGGCGCTCGCGCGGTCCCCCTACCCGCGTAGCCTCCCTGCGACCGCCCGCGTCGACCTCGAGCGAGACACCACCCCGCGCCCATGCCCCATCCCCGACTCTATCGCCCGATCTCCCGTCCCTCCGGGGCGCGCTCCCTCGCCGCCTTGGGTCTGTTCCTGACCATGGCGTGCGCCGAACCCGTTCCCCCTGCGGGCTTAGTGCCGCTCGACCCCCAGACCGGTTCCGTGCCCACCGACCCCCTGGCGCGGCCGTTTTTCCACGATTTCGGCCGCGTCCCCTTCGGCGAGCGCGTCTCCCACCGCTTTCGCTTCCGCAACACGGACCCTGTGACGGTGCGCATCACGCAGGCCCAGTCCAGTTGCGGGTGCTCGGTTGCAGACATGAAACGTGTCGATTCCGCAGGGCGTGTGCTCGCCACCGGCACCCCCAATACACCGGGCAACCTGCTCGAGGTGCCCCCGGACGGTTTGTGCGAGATCGAGGTGCGTGTCGACACCCAAGCGCTGGCCCAACGCGACGCCGCGAAGCTCGTCACGGTACGGGTTGGCACGGATTCCCCGAACAAGCCGTGGATCACGCTCGAGGCGAGCCTGCACGTCGAGTTCGGGTTTGCGTACTCCCCCGCCACGCTCGAAATGAACCGTGTGCCCCAGGGGGTCGGTGCCGCGGCCGAGGTCGTGATCCGCCGCCAAGGGGAGCTCGCCATGACGCTCGCGGAGGTTGAAGATGCCCCGGCGGGATTTGATGTGACGCTCGGCGAAGATCCGGCCGGCGCGGGCGACCAGTGGCGTTTGAGCGTGGTGGTGCCTCCGGGCCTGCCGGCCGGTCCGACCATCGGCAACGTGCGCATCGCCACTCGCAACGCCGACGGCACACCGGGCCGCCCCATTTCGATCCCGGTGATCGCGCGTGTGCTCGCGGACATCACTGTGCAGCCGACGCAGTTGATCCTGCGCGGCCGCAATGACGCCGCGCGCATCGAACAGGAAGCCCGCGTGGAGAGCCTCGTGGATGGCCTATTCTTTCGCATCGAACGCGCCGAAGTTGAAGGCGCGGGCAGCGAGCACCTCGAAGTCGAGCTGGTGGCGGTGAACCCCGATGCGCAGGGCCGCGCGCGGGTCTGGACCGTACGGGTCTCTGCGCTGCGCGCGGACGTGACGGGGGCCCTGGGAGGTACCCTGCACCTCCACCTCGACGATCCCCAGACCCCCCGTTTGGATTTGCGTTATGCCGGAATCCTCCGCTGATATCGACGCGAACGGCGCACCGCGCGCTCAACCCCTCAACGCGCCGGGCCGCGCCGTTGGGCTGGCCGCACTCGCGCTGATCGCCGTCGGCGTCCTGTACGCGCGCAACACCGCGGGGCCCCAGGCGGCGCCGCCCGCGCCGCAGGCCCCGCTCGACTGGCTCGCCGTGCTGGTGGGCCCGTCCCACGGCACCCTCGAGCCCTGCGGATGCGCCGGCGGCATGCTGGGTGGAATCGATCGGCTGGCGACAGCAGTGGCGGTGCAACGCCAGTCCCGCAGCGCGCCCAGCCTGGCGATCGCCGCGGGGGGTGTGCTGTCGGAGGAGGCGCGCACGTCCGGCATTTTGGATTGGCAGCGGGCCCAGCTCGATGCCCTCTTTTTCAGCTACGGCCAGATGCAGATCGACGCCTTCGGGTTGTCGTCGCAGGAGCTCGGCATGCCGCGCTCCCATTTGGACGCCGCAAAGGGCTACCTCGGGAACGTGCCGATCGTCGCGACGAACGTGTTCGACGAAACGGGCGCCCCCGTCTTCGCGCCGGTGCACAAGGATGCGGCGAGCGGTGTCCACGTGCTGTGTTTTGTCGCACCGGGCCGCTGGTCCGCCGACAGCGCGACGGCGCGCGCCGCCGATGAAGGCGCGGGTGACGGACCGGTTGCGTGGGAGTCGTTGGACCCCGCCGATGCGATCGCGCGCCACGCCGAAGCCGGAATCGGCATCGGCGAACCGGGCCAACGCATCGCCCTGGTCGAGGGCGACGAGGCACGCGCGGCAACCGTTGCCGCGTTGCTCGCTCCGAGCGACGTTGTCGTGTGGTTCTCGGGCACCGGCGACGCCAGTGGACAACTCGTCCCCGTCGGTCCCGCCGACGCGCTGCGACCCGGTGGGTTTCTCGGCGAGCGCTTGCGCCATGTCGTGACCGTGCGGGCGCGGGGCGACACGCGGCAATGGGAGCGCTACGGAGTCGAAGCCAGCCTGCCCGCCGACGCGGCGCTCACCGCAGCGCGGGAGTACTACCGCGAGTTTCTCGCCGGTTCCGATGTGGTTGGCCAGTTCGCCGGGCACCTGGGACCGCACCCGCGGGGCGCGTTCTCCGGCAGCGCGTCCTGCGCGAGTTGCCACCAGGACGCGCATGCCATCTGGGGCGAGGGCCTGCACGCGCGGGCCATCGAAACCCTGCACAAGGATTACCGCGGTGTGGCACAGGCCATTGCCGATCCCGCGTGTGTGCGCTGCCACTCGGTCGGCTTCGGGTATGCAACCGGATTTGCGGCGGCGGACGCGCCCGGCGGCCCCAGTCGCGACGCGCTTGCTGTCCTGGCCGGTGTCGGCTGCGAAGCGTGCCACGGGCCCGGCGCGCGGCACGTGGTGTCGGCGCTCGCGTCCGATATCCTGCGCTCCGACGAGACCACCTGCATGGAATGCCATGACGCGGACAACGACCCGAACTTCGACTTCAAACGCAAGTGGCCGATGATCGTCCACGACGAGCCGTGATGGCGAGCGCGCCGTTTGTTCGCCGTGCCCGCGCGCGGTGCAGGCTTGTGTGGGTGAGTTCCCTGCTTGCGGCCCTGGCCAGCGCCCTTGCCGGGTGTCAGGACGCGGCGCCGCGGACGGTACTGCTCGTCAGCTTGGACAGCACACGCGCCGACGCCCTCACGTTCAGGGACCCCGCGGCCGCGCCGCGCCTCGTCGAGTTCGCGCGCAGGGGCACCGTGTTCACCCAGGCGATCAGCGGGTCGAGCTGGACCCTCCCGACCCACGCCCAGATGTTTGTCGGGCAACCGCCGGTCCTCCACGGTGTCCAACACGACGGTGTCCGCATCGATCCCGCGGCGGCGACCTGGCCGCGCCTGCTCGCGGACGCGGGTTGGGTCGGGCTCGGTTATTACACCGGTTGGTACCTCGCCAAGGACTTCGGCTTCCCGCGCGGTTTCGAGGTCTATGAAAACGCGATGACGGGGGGCGAGGGTCTTGAGCGCGAGTACGGTCGGCTCGTGGCCGCCGGTGAACAGGAAAAAGCCCAGGCACTCTTCGGGACACGGGACGTGGCGTCGCACCGGGACGTCACCTCGCCCAATGTCGTTCAGCGCTTCGAGGTTGGATTGCGCGCCGTGCACCCCTCGAAGGACGTGTTTGCATTTGCGCACCTTTTTGATCCGCACTACGACTATGCTCCGCCGGCGCCCTGGGACCGGGTTTTCGACCCTGATTACGACGGCACGATCACCGGCAAGGACTTCTACCTCAACCCCGCGATCTACGACGCCACGGCTGAGCCCCCGCGACGTCGCATCTCCGACCGCGACCTCGCGCACATCGTGGCGCTGTACCGCGGCGAAATCGGCTGGACCGACGCGCACGTGGGCGCGATCTTCGACGCCCTGGAGCGCGCCGGGCGCCTTGATCGCGCGCTGGTCATCGTCACCGCCGACCACGGCGAGGAGTTTTTCGAGCACGGCGGCCGCGGGCACCGCAACACTCTGTTCGACGAGCAACTGCGGGTGCCGCTCTTGATCGTCGATGGTGTGGCAGGCTCCGCCACACCCCAGCGCGACGCGCAGGTGTCCCTGTGCGACCTCGCACCGACCGTGCTCGATTGGGCCGGCCTCGATGCGCCGGCGGAATGGGTCGGGCGTTCGCTCCTACCGGCGCTCGGCGGGGGTGCGTTCGAGTCGGAACCCGCGCTCGCGAGCCTGCTGCACTACCGCAAAACGCGCTCGGGCGAATTCGCGATCCGCGTCGTCGACGCGTGGCGCACGCCGACGCAGAAGCTCATGCGGTGGCTCGAGCTGCGCCCGGAGGGATTGGTGCTGATCGACACGGCCTGGTACGACCTCGCGGCGGATCCGGGCGAGCTGGCCCCCGTGGGCGACCTCGATGATCCGCGGCTGGCGGCCGCCTGGGATCAACTCGAGCGGCGCTACGACGCGCTGCGTGCCATTTGGCGCGCGGGTGCGCGGACGCCACTCGAGGCCCGCCGCACGCAGTTCTACACGATGATGGGTGCGGAAGGCGCCCAAGCAGACCTTGCGGCGCTGGGTTACGGCGGCGAGCGCCCCCCCGACGAAGCCCTCGCGCCGTTTGGCGTGGGACCACCGGAGCGCCTCGACCGCGCCGGCCTGACGCGCACGCCACGCCGACTGCCCGCCGGCCGGGATTGACGCCGGGGACGGCATTCAAACCGCAGCTGGAACGCCGCAGGCGAAAAACCGCCGTCAGCCGGGCACGAGCCGTACCACTGCGCGTTTGCCCACCTGCAGGAGAACACCCTGCGCGGGCCGTGGAATGCGTGCGTTCGGATCGACGAGGCGCTCGCCGTCGACACGCACTCCACCCTGCTCGATCTTGCGTCGGGCGTCGGAGGTGGACGTCGCAAGGCCCAGTTCGCGCAAGGCGATCGCAAGCGGGAGGCCGCCCGCGGGCCAGGGTTCGGCCCACGCGCGCTCTTCGATGTCCACGGGCAGTTCGCGGTCGCGGAAACGCCGGTCGAAGGCGTCGCGCGCGGCTTGCGCGGCCGCGCGCCCGTGGAAACGCTCGACGATGTCGCCCGCGAGCCGCGCTTTGGCTTCCCGCGGGTGCCCGGCGAGCAACCCGGCGATCTCCTCCTTCGGCAAACGTGTCAGGGTCTGGAACCAAAGTTCCATGACGGCGTCGGGCAGTGCCATGACCTTGCCAAACTTTTCATCGGGCGAATCCACGAGCAGCACGGCGTTGCCGTAGCTCTTGCTCATCTTGCGCCCGTCCAGGCCGTCGATCAGCGGGCCGGTCACACACACTTGCGGCTCCTGGCCCTCCTGTTCTTGGAAGTGGCGGCCGACCAGCAGGTTGAAGAGCTGATCGGTGCCGCCGAACTCTACGTCCGCGCGCACTTCGACCGAATCCCAGCCCTGCAGCAGCGGATAGAGCAGTTCGTGGATGCCGATCGGCTCCGCGGCGGACATGCGCGTTTGGAAGGTGTCGCGCTCGAGCATCCGGGCGACCGTCATGCGGCCGGCGAGCTTGAGCAAGCCGCCGAAGTCCAGGCGGTCGAACCACGTTGTGTTGCGGTGGATCTCCGCGCGGTCGAGGTCGACCACGGTGCGCACCTGCTCGACGTAGGTCGCGAGGTTCGATTCGACTTCCGCGTGCGCGAGCTGCGGACGCAGCGCGTTCCGTCCGGAAGGGTCGCCGACCATTGCGGTGGCGTCGCCGACGATCAATACGACCGTGTGCCCGAGTTCCTGAAGGTCGCGCAGTTTGAGCAGCGGGATCGCGTGGCCAAGGTGCAGGTCCGGCGAGCTTGGATCCATGCCGAACTTGAGGCGCAGCGGACTACCCCGGGCCAGCTTCTTGTGCAGGCCACGCGGCTCGATCAGGTCGACCGCGCCGCGCTGGAATGCGGCCAAGTGGCGCTCGATTTCATTTTGGTGCATGGCGTGATGGCGGGCGCTCGGATCGACGGGCGCCGCGGCCCCGGTTCAGGGAGCGAAGGCGCGGGGGGAGGAAGCTTGCGAGTGGGTCGGGCTGGGCGCCGTGTGCGGAAGGTCGAGCCGACCGCTGTCAACTCGTTCGCGGTGCGCAAACCAATCGCGCCACCCCGACGCATTGCCCAGGCGGTGGACACGCGCGAGCCACGCGAGGGCCGGCGCGGCGTCCTCGACGCGTGTGTCGTCGAGCTTGGGCAACAGCGCGCCGAGGGCGTCGAGCGCCGCGGCGCGTGTCTCGGACGGGATGCGCACGGCGCGCTCAACCACCTGGGCGCGGCGCAGGTCGGGATCCATTTCCGCGAAGTCTGCCCGTGCGAGAAGTTCGCACAGCGGCGCGAAGCTGAGTTTTTCCTTCGGCAGGAACGCGGCGACGCGGGTGCGCTCGGCACCTTTGACGACAAACGCGCGGATGGGCAGGCGCTGGCCGTCCGAGTCCCACGCGGCCCCAGACCGGAACTCGAGTGACCATTCTTCGCGCACGGCGAGGCCCGGCCCGAAATCGGAGTGGAACTCCCCCAGGGCGACCGCCGCGGTCGGACCGCTTTGGGGCACTTCGAAGCGCGCGGCCGCCGACGCGGGGATCTGCTCGTGCCACGTGCGCAGGTCGCCGCGCACATCGATCGCGGTGGTGCGGCGCACCAGCGCCGGTGCGCCCAGCTCAAGCCGGGTCGCGCCCTTTGGATGCGGCGGGATCGCGAGCACGACGGTGGTCGCGCTGCCCTCGGGTCCGCTGGGTTCGGCGCGCAGTTGCAGGCCCAGATCGCGGACGAGGTCGCGTCCGGCCAGCACAGCGGCGAGGTGGCGCGCCGTGTCCAGGTCGCGGCCCTTGGGTCCCCGGGCCAAGAGGCCAGCGAGGATCCGGCGGGCGAGCTCGTCGTCCTCCGCCTCGAGCGCCGCCGCGGCTGCCGCGAAGGCGGGCGCGAGTTCCGGGGCCGCGGATTCCCGCGCGCTCGCGGCGAGCCCACCGGGAGCCGTCGTGCGGCAAGCGGCAAGTGCGAGCAAAAGCAGCGCGCAAACGACCGCCCGCCGAAGCCGCCCAGGCCCGCGGAGGCCTTTGGAACGAGGGCCGGGCTCGCGCTGCAAAACCCCGGAATCGGAGCCCGGGCGATTGCCGCCCGGGCCGCTGGCGCCGCTGACCGACTCCAGCGCCAAGCTCATCAGGCGTCGGCGCCCGACTCGACCTCACTCGCTTCGCTGTGGGCGGACTCCTCGTCCTCCCGGGGCGGAAGCGGCGCGGCGAGGATCTTGGCGTTCTCTTCGAAGTCCGCGTGGACGAACGAGAGGCCGATCTTGCGCTCCTCGGTGTCGACGCGGATGACGCGAACCTCGATCTTCATGCCGGGGCGCACGATCTCTTCGGGGCTCGCGATCTTGTGGTCGGAGAGCTCCGAGATGTGCAGAAGGCCTTCGAGGTCGTCCTCGAGCTTCACGAACACACCAAAGTTGGTGATCTTCGTGACGTAACCCGAGAGCAGGTCGCCGACGTGGTAGTTCGACGGGATGCCGTCGAGCCACGGGTCGAGGGAGAGTTGCTTCAGGCCCAGCGCGATGCGCTTCTTGCCCATGTCGACCGAGAGCACGACGCAGCGCAGGCGATCGCCCTTGCGGACAACCTCGGACGGGTGCGCGACCTTTTTGGTCCAGCTCATGTCCGACACGTGCAGGAGGCCGTCGATGCCCTCTTCGATCTCCACGAACGCGCCGTAGGAGGTCAAGTTGCGCACCGTGCCTTCGATGATCGTGCCGACCGGGTAGTGCTCCTCGGCGAGGTCCCAGGGGTTGACCTCGGCCTGCTTCATGCCGAGCGAGATCTCCTGCTTCTCCTTGTCGATGTCGAGCACGACCACTTCGACCTTGTCGCCCTGCTTGACGAGCTCGGACGGGTGGTTCACGCGGCGCGTCCAGGACATCTCGGAGATGTGCACGAGGCCTTCGACCCCGTCCTCGAGCTTGACGAAGGCGCCGTACGACATGAGGTTGACCACCTCGCCGACGTGCTTCGAGCCGATCGGGTAGCGATCGTCGATGCCGTCCCAGGGGGACGCGCTGCGCTGCTTGAGGCCGAGGGCGATGCGCTCGCGGTCGTAATCGACGCGCAGCACTTTGACCTCGATCTCCTGGCCCAGCTCCACCATCTGCGAGGGGTGGTTGATCCGGCCCCACGACATGTCGGTGATATGCAGGAGGCCGTCGATGCCACCCAAGTCGACGAACACGCCGAAGTCGGCGATGTTCTTGATCGTGCCCATGCGGACCTGACCTTCCTGGATGTCCTTGAGCAGCGATTCCTTCTGGCGCTGGCGCTCTTCCTCGAGCAGCTTGCGGCGCGAGATGACGACGTTCATGCGCTCCGCGTCGATCTTGATGATGCGCGCGCGCACCGGCTCGTCGAGGAAGTCGGAGATGTCGTGTGTGCGGCGCAGGTTGACCTGGCTCGCCGGCAAGAACGCGTGGACACCCGCGAGGTCGACCAAGAGGCCACCCTTGATCTTGCGCAGGCAGACGCCGTGGACTTCGTCGCCTTCGTTGTGCGTTTCTTGGAAACGCTCCCAGGCGCGCTGACGGTCGGCCCGACGCTTGGAGAGGTTGGCGGTGTCGTCTTCGTTGAGGCCGCTGTAATAAACCTCGAACACCTGGCCCGCGACCGGCAGTGTCTCGCCGAACTCGGACAAGGGGATGTTGCCCTCGGCCTTGCCGCCGATGTCCATCACCACGAAGCCGGTGCGCTCATCGACCGAGTCGACGCGCGCCTGCACGATCGTGTCCTGGGCGAGTTCTTTGACGGAACCCGCGAGCTTCTCGGAAAGCTCCTCGGCGGTAATGCCTGCGAGGGCCTCGGCGACCTTCAGGTCGAGCTCAGCGGGGTCGAGGTCGTATTGCTTGATGCGGCGGGAAATAACGGACATCGTGGAGGGTGCGGCGGCGAAAATCGCTCCAACTTCGTGCGGATGCGCTGCGGCGCGGGGTTTCCGAGCTGCGCGGGCATCCGCTGGCGCTCGGCCCTGTGCGGGAACGAACGCAGAGCGGTTCTGCCGGGATGGGGCTAGGGACTGGGGACGCGCGTGCCACAGACCGGGGGGGGAAAACAGCGTCCCTCCGCTCGCAAACGCGCTTGCGGGCGAGGAGGGCCGAGTAGTGTGGCGATTTGCGCCCCAATTGCCAGGGTCTAGAGCGGACGGGGCCCCAAAGCTGCGCGCAGCCCGGCGATGGTTCCGGGGAACGGGCGATTTGGCCACTGGCTCCAGGGTGGGCCTCTGGCCCGTCTTGGAGGAGAGCTGCGATCGCCAACCGCGGGGCAGACGCGCAGGCGGCTCGCCTAAGCCAGTTCGCGGCCGGCCAGTTTGGCCACTTGGCGGCGCAGTTCGAGCTCCGCGGTGGCTCGGTCGGCCTTCGGGTCGATCACGAACGGCGGCCCGAAAGCGACGCGCACGCGCGCGGGGCGCACCTTGCCACGGCGCGAAAGCCCGTTTTCGGTGCCCCACACCCCCACCGGCACGATCGGAGCGCCCGTGCGCAGGGCGGCGTAGAGCGCGCCGCCCTTGAACGCCTGGACGCGGCCGTCCGGACTGCGGGTCCCCTCGGGAAAAATCGCCACCGCGCCCCCCGCTTCGAGCCGCTCTACGATCTGGCGCAGCGCGGCGCGGTCCGCTTCGCCGCGTCGGATCAGGATCGCGTCGCACTGGGGCAGGAACCAGGCGAGGAAGCGGCTGTCCGCGAGGGTCTCGCGCGCGACGAACGAAACGTGTCGGCCAATCGCGGTGCCGACCGCGGGGATGTCGAGGAACGACGTGTGGTTCGCGACGAACAGCACCGGCCCCTTTTTCGGGATGTTGCGGCGGCCTTCCACGCGCCGCGGGAAAGGCGCGATGAAAAGCAGGCGGCACAGGGTCCGACCGACCCAGTACACAAAGGTTCCGCGCGGCGGGCCCGCGGGGCGCACGGTTTGCGCCGCCGTCGCCGCCGCGGCCTCGGCCGCGCTGGACGCCGCGCTGGCTCCGTCCGGCGCGCTGTTCCGCGCGCCGGTCAACGGGCCACTCCACGGTGTGGACGTCGACCGCCGCCGGCGCCATCCGTGTCCGCGCCCAGGGCCGCATAAAGGGCGTCGACCACCGCGTCAGCGCTCAGGCCGTCGCTTTCGATCCGGCGGGCGTCCGGAGCCTGCCGCAGGGGCGCGATCGCCCGGGTCGAGTCGAAGTGGTCGCGCTGTTCGAGCTCGACGCAGATCGCGTCCTCGCGCTCGGGTTCGCCCATTTCGCCCGCCCGGCGCCGCGCGCGCTCGCGCGGGCTCGCCCACAGGTAGAACTTGTGCTCGGCCTGCGGGAAAACGACCGTCGTTGTGTCGCGGCCCTCGGCGACCAGCCCACCCCACGCGCGCGCGAGTTCCCGCTGGCGCCCGACGACGTGCATCCGAACCCCACCGTGGGCCGCAACCGCGCTGACCGCGCCGGTGACCTTGGCGGAGCGGATGTCGGGCTCGGCCAAACGGCCATCGACAAAAAGCCTGCCGTCTTCGTCGAAAACGAGCTCAACCTGTGTCGCGAGCGCCTCGAGGGCGACGGCATCGTCGGTCGGGATGCCGCGCTCGAGCGCGAGCCACGTCACCGCCCGATACATCGCCCCCGTGTCGAGGAAACGCAACCCCAGCCGGGCGGCCAGTGCGCGCGCGGCGGTGCTCTTGCCCGAAGCGGCCGGTCCGTCGATGGCGACGATCATCCTCCTAAGAGACTACCAGCCCCAGGGTCGGTGCCCAAAGCGCTGCCCCCCGCCGAAGCGGTCGAGCCCGCGGCGAGGGCGCCCCCCGGCAACACTCGGATGAGGTCGCGCCGCTCGCCCCAGGCGTCGAGGACGATCCAACGCGGGCCGTCGGGAAGGCGTTCGTCGCGGTAGCGGTGCGCGTGCCCGCAGAGCAAAACCCCCGCCGACGCGCTGCGGGCGAAGTCGCGCACGGCGTCGGGTTGTTGCTCCGCTTGGCCCTTGGGTTTTGCGGCGAGCGCGCGGGTGCTGGCGCGGCGCAGTTTTCGTGCGATCGCGCGCGCGACACTCTCCGGCAGGCGTGGCGCAGCCCAACGCAACAGGGGTGAGCGCAGCACGGCGCGCAGGCGCAGGTAGTTGCGGTCGAGGGTGCACAGTTCGTCCCCGTGGATGACGAGCATCCGCTCACCCCCTGGCAAACGGCCGACAAATCCACCGTGGCGAACCGCTGCGCCGCTGGCACGCTCAAAGCGCGCCTCGAGCAGGAAATCCCGGTTCCCTGGCACCACGTCGACCGCGGCGTCGCGTGCAGCGGCGGCGAGGGCGGCGAGCACCCTCTGCCCACCCTCGCCCGCGCCCTGCGCAGGTCCGATCCAGTACTCGAAGACGTCGCCCACAAACACGATGCGCGGCGCTGGGCGCAAGGCGGCGAGGGTGAGCTCGAAACGCGCCACCGCGTGCAGGTCGTCCACATCGAGGTGCAGGTCCCCGATAAAAACCGTCCCCGCGGGGAGCTCGACGGGGTCCGTGGCGCTGGCCTTCACACCCGCCGCGCGCCGTCCGCGCCCCCATCGGGCGAGCGGTTGTCCTCGTCGGCGTGCTCGTCCTCGGAGCCCGCGCGCAGCCCGAAGTCGCGGATCTTTTCCCACAGGACCTTGCGCGAGATGCCGAGGATCTCGGCGGTCTGCGAGCGGTGTCCGCCGGTCAGCTCGAGGGCGCGCTCGATGTACGCGGACTCCGCCTCGCGCAGAACTTCGCGCAGCGGGCGGACGTCGTCATGGACCTGGGTAGCGCCGCGCCAACGCCCGTCGAGGGGGACGAGGTGTTCGAGCTCGAGTTCGCCGCTCGGTCCACACAGGGCGATGGCGCGCTGCACCGCGTTCTCGAGCTCGCGCACATTGCCGGGCCACGGGTAACGCTCGAGCGCCGAAAGCCCCGTCTTTGGCAGCGCGATGTCCGCGGGTCGCCGTCCAAGGAGCATTGCGTGACGTTCGATCAGCGCACGCGCGAGCAGCAGCACGTCGCCGGCGCGCTCGCGCAGGGGCGGAAGCTCAAGCGGCACGACGTGGATTCGATAAAAAAGGTCCTCGCGGAAGCGCCCGGCTTTCACTTCTGCGCGCAGGGACACCTTGGTCGCGGCGAGCACGCGAATGTCCACCGCCCGCGTCCGCTCGCCGCCCAAGCGCTCGAAGTTGCGCTCCTGCAACACGCGCAGAAGCTTGACCTGCGTGGGGCGCGGCATGTCGTCGATGTCGTCGAGAAATAGCGTGCCGCCGTCCGCAAGCTCGAAGCGCCCGCGTTTTTCCCGGTGCGCGTCGGTGAATGCGCCCTTTTCGTGGCCGAACAGCTCGGCCTCGAGCAGGCTTTCGGGCAATGCCGCGCACGAGATCGCGACAAATGGGCCATCGCGCCGCGGACTCGCGTCGTGCAGCGCGCGTGCGACACGCTCCTTGCCCGTGCCGCTTTCGCCCTGGATCACCACCGTCGCGTCCGTGGGCGCCACCTGGCGGATGCGCGCAAACACCTGGGCCATGGCCGGCGATGCACCGACGAGTCCCACGATGGTCCCCAAGTCGGCGAGCTTGGCGCGCAGGCTGCGGTTTTCCTGCGCCGCGAGCCGCCCTGCCGCGAACCGCTCGATCAGCTTCACAACCGCATCGTTGCGAAACGGTTTTTGCACGTACCAGGCCGCGCCCTCGCTCATGGCTTCCACGGCTTGGTCGACGGTCGCGTAGCCGGTGATCAAAAGGACGGGTCGGTCTGCGTCAAGTTCGACGGAGCGTTGCAGCACCGCCATGCCACCCGCGCCGGGCATGCGAATGTCGGTGACCACAACATCGAACGGCTGGCTCTCGAGCAGCGCGAGCGCCGCGTCCGTGTCGTGGGCGAGCACGGGCTGCCATCCGCGGTCGCCCAGGGCGTCGCCCAGGGTCACCGCGATGGTGACTTCGTCTTCCGCCAAAAGGATGCGCACGTTTGAACCCCGAGTGTGAACCCGAGCCCGGGCTAGTGGGTGGAGCCCGCGGGCGACCGCAGGACTGCGCGGTCGCCGCCGTGGGTGCGGGCCTCAATCAATCCGGCCTCCGCCGCATCCACCAGCGCATCGAAAAACAGCGTGCTGCCGCCGTCGAACACCGAATACCCGATGTTGAGACGTACTCCCGGCACGCCGCGCTCCAACCCCAAGTCCCGGGCGCCGGCGAGCAGCCGTTCGGCGGTCCGCGCGACACCTTCCGTGCGGGTGTGCGGCAGGACGGCCATGAGGCGGTCGTCGACCAGACGTCCGAGGAAGTCGCAGGAGCGTGTCGTGCGCTGCATTAGGCTGCTGACGGATGAGAGAGCGTCCTGGCGCGCTGCGTAACCCTGTTCATCGCGCAGGGCCGCGAGCCCGTCGACTTCGACCACCAGCACGCCCAAGGGGTAGCCGTAGCGCTGGGCCCGCGAAAACTCCACCCGCATCAGGTGTTGGATCTGGGTCAGCGAAAACAGACTGGCGGGCGGCTCGGCAAAGGGTTCGGTCATGGGTGTGGGCACGTCTGGGAGCGGGCGCTCGCCCAGACTAACAACCGCCCGCGCTGCGCCCTACGGTGTGCGCCCGCGCGGCCGTCACCGTCGTCGCCGTCGTCCCGGTTTCCACGCAGCGCATGATCAGCGCGGCGCGCCAGGCCTAGGCAGCGGCGGCGCAGGCTCGCGCAGCGGCGACGCAGGCTCGGGCAACGGCAGCGCGTCAAGGATCCGATCCGCGTGGGCGTCGAGGGACCGGCCTTGCCAGCGCAAGCCGAGGAAGAGCGCGAGGACGAGCACGACGAAGACCACCAGGCCGACAAGTTGGACGAGGGCAAACGCCGCGAATCCGCGGAAACAGCCGCGGCCCGCGCGCGCCACTTTGCCCGTCCCGCGCAGGGTAGGCGCCATCGCGAGGTCGCGCAAAAGGCGCGCGGAGCGCTGCTCGAGGCGCGGATCGAAGTCCTCAAGGGGTGCGGAGTCGAGGACACGATCGGCCGCGCCATCGGGATCGAAAGTGCCTGCGCGCACGGACTCCTGCACCGTTTTAGCGGCGCTGCGGTCGCACAGGCCCTGTTCGATCGCGACTCCCGCCTTGAGCCAGCGCCACGCACGCGGCTCGGCGGGCGAAAGCACGGGCGCCGGACTCGCCCCGCTCGCGCTGGACCGCTCGCCCGCGCCGACGGCATCGCCGTCCGCGCGGAACTCGAATTGCCAACCCGCCCAACCAAAACGGGTGCCCTGCGCGAGCGCGAGCGCGCCGAGGCGCCTGCCGTCCTGCTCCAGTTCCGCGGAACCCGGCGTGCGTTCGACCCGCCAGGGGGGGCCGTGGACCTCGAGCCGGCCCGCTCCCACACCCGCCAGCTCCCGATCCGAACCGGGGGCGCCGATCGAGAGGGGCGCCCCGGGCCGCCGCGACCCCCCCGCCGGAGCCCGATCGGCGCCATCCAACGGGATGTGCGTGCGCTCGGGCTCGCCAGCGCGGCTGAGAATCAGGGTGGGCATCCCCCACCCATAACCTTTGTGTGGCCCCAAGGCTACAGCCACGGCCGCGGGGAGGCTCTGCGCGCGGGTGCCCGTCGCGATCGGGGAGACCGGCGCCCGCGGCCGATCTATACTTCGCGGGAGAACGCCACACGATGAAACTCGGACTCGGTCAACACGTGCGCATGGAGCAGCGACTGGTGCAGTCGCCGCAGATGATCCAGGCGATGCAGATCCTGCAACTTTCGGGCATGGAGCTCGAAGAGCGGATCGAAGCCGAGTTGATGGAGAACCCCTTCCTCGAACTCGAGGACGGCCCCGGAGCCCTCGCGGACCCGGGCATCGCGGCCGCCGACGCGACCGACGGGTCCGAGGACGGCCAAGGCAACCCCGACGAGCCCGGCCGCGCGCCCGCGGAGGGCACCGAACGGGAGCTCGCCGAGCGCGACGGGGTGCGGGACGAACTCGACGGTTACGAGCGGGAGTACGAGCGCGACTACGACGACATCGACCGTACACCCCGCGGTGACCCCGAGGCCGGCGACCGCAAGTTGGAGGCCATGGCCAACGCCCCCGCCCGCGCGCTGCCCCTCGCGGAAGCCGTGCTTGAGGAACTGGCGCTCGCGGAGCTGGACGTTCGGACCGCAACCCTCGTCGAGTTCCTCGCGTGGAGCCTCGACGGCCGCGGTTACCTGGAGGAGTCTCTCAAGGATCTCGCCGCGGCCGCGCCCATCGAAGAAGTCACCGCAGCGGAGCTCCAAAACGCCCTGGCTGCCCTGCGCGCCGCGAGCCATCCGGCGATCGGTGCCCGTTCCTTGGGCGAATGCTTGCTGTTGCAACTCGACGGGTCGGATCCCCTCGACGAACTCGCGCGAAAACTGGTCGCCGAGCACCTCGAAGACCTGATGCACAACCGCCTGCCCAAGATGGCAAAAGCCACGGGCGCGGACATCGAAGCGATCAAGTTGGCGTTCGAGCGCATCCGCCACCTAGATCCGAACCCGGGAAGCGACTATGGCGAAGAGCGCGCCGCGCCGATCGTGCCCGAGATCCTGGTCGAAGAGGTCGACGGCGAGTGGGAGGTCCGGCTCGGCCGCGAGCGGGGGCCGGGACTGCGCCTGAGTCCGGAAACGGAGACTGTGCTCAAGTCGATGGAGCGCGGCGGTGACGACCGCAACTGGGCGCGCAAACGGCTTGAATCGGCGCGCTGGTTCATCGACGCGATCGAACAGCGCCAAAGCACGATTCTGCGCATCGCGCGTGCGATCTTCGCGCACCAACGGCCGTTCCTAGAGAAGGGCCCGCGTGCGCAGCGCCCCCTGCGCATGCAGGAGATCGCCGACGAAACCAGCGTGCACATCTCGACCGTCAGTCGCGCCGTCGCGGGCAAACACGCGCAGACCCCCCGCGGCATTTTCCCGCTCAAGGCGTTTTTCACGTCGGGCACGACGGATGCCAGCGGCGCAGAAGCGAGCCAGGTCAGCGTGCAGGTCAAGCTCGCCGAACTCGTGAATACGGAAACACCTCAAAACCCGTTCTCTGACGATCAACTCGCCGCAGAGCTGGAGCGCCGCCACGGCATCCGCATCGCACGCCGCACCGTGACGAAGTACCGCAAGGCGCTCGGCATCCCGTCGTCCAGCCAGCGCCGCGCGTTCTGACGCTGCGACGCGGCGGCTGCGAACGCGTTGTCCACATAGCGAAGTGCCGCGCGGGGCTGTGCTACAGTAGGCCTGCGCCGCGTGCCTACAGCGCGTGCCTACAGCGCGTGCCAAAGCCGCGCGCTACGGGCGGCATGCACGCACCATTCCCTCGTCAACGGACCCGCGCTCGCGGGTGCTACCCCCCACTGCATCCCATGGGCGTCAAGGCCACCGAAGTCCGCAAGGGCCAAGTCATCGAAAAGGACGGCGACCTGCACGTCATCACCGACTACGAGCACAAAACCCCCGGCAACCTGCGCGCGATCATCCAGGTCCGCCTGAAGAGCCTCAGCACCGGCGCCTCAACGCAGTTGCGCCTGGGTTCGAACGACATGCTCGAAGTGGCTTTCCTCGACCGCAAGAAGTGCACGTACGTGTACCGCGAGTCGAGCGGCGAGTACGTCTTCATGGACTCGCAGACGTTCGACCAGTTCCCGCTGACCGAGGAGCTGATCGGCGCTGCGATGGGTTACGTGGTCGAGAACAGCACGATCGAGGTGACGTTCCACAACGGGCGTCCGATCGGGTTGACGTTGCCACCCTCGGTGGTGCTCGCGATCAAGGAAACCGAACCCGCGGTGCGTGGCAACACAGCCACCAACGTCAAAAAGGACGCGGTGCTCGAGACGGGCCGTGCGATCAAGGTGCCGCCCCACATCCAGGTTGGCGACCAGGTGAAGGTCAGCACGGAAACCGGCGACTTCCAGGGCCGCGTCAACCAGTGATTTGGACGGCGGCCGCGTGCGCTACTCGCGTACGTAGACCCAGACGCTGAGGTCACGGGATTCGACTTCGAGGGGGAAGCGCGCCACGAGGCGGCAGTCCTCGCGCAGGATGCGGCGCATCTTTGCGCGCTGGGTCGGACTCCAGTCGTAGAGCTCTTCTTCGTTCAGCACGAACCATGCGCGCCGTCCGCGCCGATCCCAACGCTCGGGGACGTCAGCGCGGAATCGATCGAGGTAAACGAGCTCCACGGGCTCGCGCACTTGGCTGCGCCGCGCCGTGAGGTAGTACTCGCCGATCGGTGCCGCCATGCCGAAGACGATGTCGCCCGGACGGCGATTTTCGAACACGTGGGCGTAGGCTTCGCGCCAGCGGGGGCGCTCCCCGTGCCGAACCGTCAGGTAGAGGACCGTCGAGACGAGGGCTGGCACGAGGGCCAGCACCAGGAGCGCCGCGCTGAACCAACCGGTTGTTGCCGCGCCCCAATCCGTGCGCGCGGGTTTTGCGAGCGCCGGGGCGAGCGGGTCACGCGAGGCAAACGGCGCAACCGCAACGAGCGCGATGAAGGGCAAGAGCGCAAAGGCGTACTGTGCCGTCATGCGCGCCGCGATCGAGGTGCCAAAAGCCGCGCCAAAGCCAATGATCGCCACCGCGGCCGCCAAAAACATGCCGCGGTGGCGGCGGTGGATCGCCCACGCGAGCCCCAAACTAAAAGCGGCAGCAAGCGTAGGGGTGATGTGGTAACCGGCGGTGAGAACGAAGTGGGCGGGATTGCCGCTGCCTCGCAGGGATTGCCAGCGATCGACGAGGTCGCCGAGCCATCCAAGTCCCAGGAGCAACGCGAGCCCCCCCACCGCGGCGACCGCCCAGGTGACACGGCGGTGCAGTCCCACCCGCAGCGCCATCAACGTGGGCGCCGCGAGAATGATGCCGATAGGAACGAGCAGCGCAGTGGGGTGTGCGAGCGCGCTCGTCGCCGCGACGGCCAGACCGAAGATCGCAAGCGCTCCCCGCCCTTTTGCGAAACCGCGCAAGACGAGACCGGTCCCGAGCAGCACCAGTAGCGCCGCCAGGGTGTAGAAGCGTGCGTTCTGCGACCAATAAAGGTGCCAACTGGATGCAGCGAGCACGAGCGCGGCCGCCGCCGACGCGCGCCCGCCCGCCACGGGCCGAAATGCCCATGCGCACAGCGGAATCGTCGCGTAGCCAAAACACGCGGGCAAGATCCGCAGCAGCCATTCGTCCGGGCGACCGTCGGCGGCACGCGCGCACAACCCGATCAGCCAATACCCAAGGGGATTGATGGGCGCGTCCCCGTGGAGGGCGTCCGATAGGGACAGCGCTTCGTCGATCCACAGGCTCCACTCACCCAGCCGCACAAAACGTGTCAGGCCGAGGAGGAGCGCGCCGACGAACAGCGCGATTGCGACACGATCCCAGCGCCCATCGAGGCGTGTCGCCCGAAGAGCTTGCCCGTCGGGCTTCGCGGCCGGCACGGACGGTGCACCGCCCGTTTTTCCGCCCTTCGATCCCCGCCTGTTGTGCGCCACGGCGCGGAGGGTTCCATACCCGCACCTCGAACGCAACGGCGGGGTCACCGGTGGGCGAAGAGTTTGCCCGCCACCGGGCGCACGCCCCACAATGCCGCCCATGGAAATCGCAGTCCGCACGGTCCCCGGCGGTGAACCGCGCGAAGCGGCGCGCCCCGCCGCACTCGCGGCCCGTTCCGCGCTCGCGGCCCGTTCCGCACAAGGGGCCAGCTGCGGCGCGGCGCGCGCCGCATCCGGCGGCCTCGCGCTCGCCGCCGCCGCTTTGCTCGGCAGTTGTCTTTTTCAGCGCGACCAACCGGGTGTCTTGATCGCGTCGACACCCCCCGGTGCGGTCGTCCACGTCGACGGGCGGGACTCGGGTTTTTCAACGCCGGCGGCGCTCGATCTGCCCCGCAGCGCGTGGCACCGGATCGACCTCTACCTGGCGGGATACGCGCCCGCGACACGGCTCCTGACCCCGTCCCAACGCACGACGGTGGTGCCCTGGACGGACGGCTACCTGGGCGTCAGCACCTGGTACTTCCCACTGTTCCTCGAATTTCAGTGGATCGTGTTCCCGGTGCGCGTGGACGACAACCTCGCGCCCGCGCGCATCCACGTCCGACTCGAGCACCTGGGCGAACGCGATTGAGCGGCTCCGCTAGGGGGAGCACGTCCCGCCTTGCCGGCGGTCCGCGGCCGCCGGACGCTGTGCTCTTCGACCGCGACGGCACGCTGATCACGGAAACCGGGTATCTCGTCGATCCGGACCGGCTCGTGATGGTGCCCGGCGCCGCGGAGGCTGTGGCGCGCTTGAACCGCGCTGGGATCAAAGTCGCGCTCGTCACAAACCAAAGCGCGGTGGGGCGCGGTTGGCTGACGGCAGCGGGCCTGGACGCCATCCACGCGCGCCTCGCCGAACACCTCGCGCGCGCTGGCGCGCACCTCGACGCCATCTACTCGTGTTTTGAGCACCCCACCGAAGGAGTCGGCGCATTCCGGCGCGAATCCCCCCGCCGCAAACCCGCGCCCGGCATGCTGCTCGAAGCGCTCGCACACTTACGTGTCGCCCCCGAACGCGCATGGGTGGTGGGCGACGGCGCCCGCGACCTGATCGCCGCTTCGCGCGCCGGCTGCAGCGGCATTCTGGTTTTGACGGGCAAGGGTGCCGCCGAGCGCGCCGCAACGACGAGCGCGCTGGGTGGCGCCCCACCCGTGCTCACGGACGTGACCGAAGCCGTGGACTGGCTGCTGCGGAACGATTCGCGCAACGACTGACTCCGGAAGCCGCGGCGCCGTGGCACAGATCAGTCTAAAAAGGTCCATGTCGCGCCGTAGCGCGCGGGGCCCTCGAACAACTGTGTGAGCAGCTGGTTTCCGGGTTCGCCGTCTTCGTACACCCAGCTGGTCTCGGCGCGGTACGTGTGTCGGAAATCACCCTCGACGCGGTAGGACAAGGGGCGACCTCGGGCGACGTCCCACAGAATCTCGCCCTCCAGCTTGAGGCCGAGCTCGTTGAGTTCCTCGACGGGATCTCCGTCCCCGTCGTTGAAGTCCAATTGGGCAGCGCCCTTGCCTTGACCGACCATACCCAGGACAGCGACGACAACCGCGAGCTCTTCGCGCGTCCCGGTGAAGGCCACGGTGAGCTCGCCTTCGAAGGACTGTCGATACTGCCGCCAGCGCTCCGTCTCCTTCTCCGGCGCGCCTTCGTCGTCGCCGGGCGTCCGCATGTGCAGTTCCCCCGCCGGCTTGACGAGTTGCACGAGTGCCACCGCCTCGACCTCCCAGGTGTCGCCCGCCTTCACTTTACCCGGGGGCAGGAACGCCGCGAGGTCGCAGCGGGCGGCGAGGTCCGTCAAGAGCGCCTCGTCGAGCCGCTGCTTGTCGTCGCCATAGAGCGCTTCCCACACGCTCCGTCCGCGGTCATAACCAAAGAGCACGGTCCGCTCGTCAAACGGGCTGTTGGCCCGGGTCTTGCCACCGTGGTCTTCGCCGTCGTAGAGCCACTTGAAGTCGACGAGCGCTCCGACCTTCCCGAAGCGTCGAACAATGGCCGTGGGTCGGCCCCCTTCGCACGCGCGGTACTCGTCGGTGAACCGGACGCTGAGGTTGGTCTCGTGCTCCATCTCCTCGTCCTCGACAATGGACTCGTCGTTCAGCAGGAGGAGCTGCTCCGTCACCGTCTGCGTGACCTTCGACGTGAACTGGAACGAACACTTCGTCCCCGGCTCGAGGCGCAGGTTGAGTGCGGTATCGGGCGCGTGCGGGGAGGCTCAAAGAAGGCCGGACAGCAGAATCCCGTGAAGGGTGCGGCGAAGTGCGTGCATGGTCGTGGTTGTGGAGGGCGCCCGATCCGGCGCGCAGGGCTGCCGATGCCGCCGGATTTTAACCGCGCTCCTGCGCGAGCCACCGGACGGGTTCGAAGCTGTTGCGAGCAGAGCGCGCCGACAACAACCTGGTGCTGGAGGGTCTTGCTCCCGACTGTCAGGCGAGGTAGCGCGACAGTACCGGCGCCAGCTTTTCGACGACGATCAGCGGCATGTGTGTCCAGGCCTGGCGCAGTCCGCGGGTTCGCGGATTCGAAGGTGTGAAGCTCGGCAGACCCTTGGCGCGGATCAGGGCGTAGCGGTACGGCAGGGGCTCGGGTTTGAACCCCTGGTGCTCCTTGAAGCGGAACGCACCCGAATCCCCGCGGCTGCGGCAAAAGTCGAAGGTTTGCAGGCCGGCGGCGACACACCATTCCTGCAACGCCATGTACATGAAGTTGCTGGCGCTGAAGTCGCGGTCGACGTCAGGTGCGCTGCCCGAGTAGTAGGCGACGAGCGTCGAGCCGTGCACGAAGCTCATCACCGCAGACAAGGGTTGGCGCTCGCGCACGACGAGGTGGACGAGCAGCCGCGCGCCGAGCTCGTCGCGCAGCGCCTCAAACAGACCGACCGGCAGCGCGGGCGAGCCCAACAAGCGTTTGTTGCGAATGAACAGCCGGTAGAGGTCGTCCAGGTACCAGGTCCCTTCGACGAGCCGCAGTCCGTGGCGTTCGCGCGCCTTGCGGGCCTCGGCGCGCGCCTTCTTGGGCATGCCTGCAAGCACGTCTTCCACACGCATGGGCAGCGTCTTGCGGAACGTCCAATAGAGGTCGCTCGGCACGAGCCCCGGGTTGGGCGGAGGGTCCGACGCGCAGCGCAGTTCGAGCCGCCCCACACCCTCCGAGCGCGCCACCGCGATCGCGCGAGCGACAAGCGCCGCTTCGATCGACGGCTGCTCGCCGATGGGCCCGCCGTAGGTCGCGTACGGCACCGAAACGTGGTTGGAGCGCCCGAGGATCGATGGGGTCCGTACGAGCGGCAACACGCCGACCAAACGCTCGCCGTCGAATGCCCCCAACTCCCGCGGCGCGTGGCCGAACACACGTTCGATGGCCCGGCGCCAGCGCGCGGTGTGGAACGTGGTGCCGCGCGGGTGCGTTGCGACGAATGCGTCGCGGCGCTCGTCGTCGGCGGACACCAGCGAGCGGATCAAAACGGCGGGTTCGCTCACTCGTAGATCCGCTCGACGCGGTACTCCTTCAAGTTGCGCGCCTGGCTGAAGATGATGATTTCGCCGACGAGGCCAAAGCCGATGATCTGCACGCCGAGGACGATCAGCAGCACGCCGAGCAGCAACATCGGTTTGCCCGAGAGCGGCTCCGCATAAGCGAGCTTCTGGAACGCGAGTAAGGCGCACACCGCGCTGCCCATCAGCGCGAAGATGCCGCCGAGCGTTCCGAAAAACCGCAGCGGCTTGAGCGTAAACTTCGTCAGGAACATCACCGCCAGGATGTCGAGGAACCGGCGCAGGTAAACACCGACTCCGAAGAACCCGGCTTTGCCCCATTCCTTCAGGTGGCGGACCTTGATCTCGAAAACCTTGTAACCCTGGCGGTAGGCGATCACCGGCAGGAAGCGGTACATGTCGCCGTAGATCGGAATGTCGTCGAGGACCTCCCGGCGGATCAGGCGGAAGTAACAGTTGAGGTCGTTGAACTCGCCGCGGATGATGCGCCGGATGACCCAGTTGAACAGCGACGATTGGATGCGGTTCAGCACCGGGTCGACGCGCGGATGGCGCCAGGGAATGACGAAGTCGGCGCCCTTGTCCATTTCCGCGAGCATCGGACCCAGCTCGAGGGGATCCACTTGCACGTATTGCGGCGACGTCAAAAGTACGCGGCCGAGCGCACGTTCGTAGGCCGCCGAAAGGCACACGGATTCGCCGAAAGCGTTCTTGAACAGGATCGTTTTGATCTTCGGCCCGAGCCGCGCGCGCAGTTCCTGGACGTGGTTCCACGCGGTGCCGCGCACGCCGTCGAACACGAAGATGATCTCCCACGTGCGGCCCTGGGCGTCGAGCTCGTTGCCGAGCGCGCGAGCCACGTCGGCCACCTCCGCTTCGGGGCTTTGCACCGGGACGATCACACTGACGTCGAGCTGTTCCGTCGGCGCTTCGACGGCATCCGCAACGCCGATTTCGACACCCGACGCGTGGACAACGCCCTCGAACGCGCCGCCGGGCAAGGGCCCGACTCCTGCTCCGCCGGCGGGCCCGCCGGCACCGGAGTCCTCGAACATGGGTTGCCTGGACGACATCAGTGGAGCTCGTTGAGGATGCGGCTCAGGGTCCCGCGCCGGTGCATGCCACTCGCTTTGACCGCAAGTTCGCCGAGCAGCCCGAGAAGGGCAAAAAACACCATCAGGATGAAAACGAGGGTGACGCTGGAGACGAGCACGAGCTCGAGGTCGTTGATCGCGATCGGCCCCACCGCGGTTTGGGCCTCGGGGTCGGGGTCGAGGCTGATGAGGCCCACCGCCGCGAAAAACATCCCCACCGCGAGGAAGCTCAGGCTGATCATGCCGAAGTAGTGCAGCGGGCGCTGGGAGAAATGCACGATGAGCTTGATCGAGAACAGGTCGAGCAACACCCGCGTCGCACGTCCGAGACCGTACTTGCTTTGTCCGTACCGGCGCGGGCGGTGGTTCACGACGAGCTCCGCGATGCGCGCGCCGCTCCCGGCGCTCATGGCCGGCAAAAAACGGTGCTGCTCCGCGTAGATCGACATGCTCTTCACGAGTTCGGAGCGAAAAACCTTGAGCGTGCAGCCGGTGTCGTGGATCGGCACGTCGGTGACCCACGCGATCAGGCGGTTGGCGATCCGCGAGGGCAGGCGGCGCAGGAAGAAGCCGTCCTCCCGACGCCTGCGCCACCCGGCCACGATGTCGTAACCCTCTTCTAGTTTCGCCACCATCGCCGGGATGTCCGCGGGATCGTTTTGCAGGTCGCCGTCGAGCGTGACCACGAGTTCGCCCGCCGCCTGGTCGAAACCGGCGGACAGCGCCGCCGTTTGACCGTAGTTGCGGCGGAACTTGACGACGCGCACGTGCGCATCGCTCCGGCGCAGTTCGAGCATGACTCTGAGGGAATGGTCGCGGGAGCAGTCGTCGACGTAGATGACCTCCCACGGGACCTCCATCGAACCGAGGGCCGCGGCGATTTCCCCGTGGAGGATCGCGAGGCTCTCCTCCTCGTTGAAAATCGGCACCACGACCGAGATGCGCGGGCCGACCCGGGTGGCACGCCGCGCGGGCCAGGTCGACGCGGCGCCCGACGCTTCGCCGGAGTCCCTGTCTCTTATACACATCTCCGAGCCCACGAGACTAAGGCGAATCTCGTATGCCGTCTTCTGCTTGAAAA
>ENA-ORBV01002553-ORBV01002553.1-microbial-mat-metagenome-genome-assembly--contig:-NODE-2553-length-38182-cov-23.390395_pt1 | contig 38182 bp, 37 predicted proteins | sample MGYA00237777_ERZ505514 | MGnify/ENA primary metagenome ERZ505514 (study PRJEB26160, sample SAMN06269048) | microbial mat metagenome | isolation source: Oligotrophic lake microbial mat | place... | reverse complement strand
GCTGTTCATTCCTCGCCACAGCGATCTCGCTACAAATGCGAAGATCGCGCTCCGGGAGGATGCCTTATACGGCGTACCCGAGGACCTATTCGAAAAACAGCGAAACGAGGCCCGCTATCGAGCACACGGCAATACACGCACTACGTTCGTCTTACGAAATAGCCGCGCGTGATGACGCGCTGTACATCAGGTGCCGGCTGGCCGCATTGCCCGTTGCCTGCAACCTATTCGCCGGCGCACCCGTCCGCGCCGCGTCGATTATTTCTTTTGGTCGGTCTTGTATTCGTCGACCGCTTCGTCGTACGAGCGACTGAGATCGGCCATGGCGTTACTGGATCCCTGCTTGAGTTGCTTCCATGCGTCGCCGCTCGAATCCTTGATTTCGCCGATCTTCGCTTGCGCCGCACGCAATTTTTCGTCCAGCGCCTTGATTCGCAGTTCAAGCTTTGTCTTCGCTTCTCCGCCGGCGACCTGAGCGCTGCTCTTGAGCTCGGCCAGCTTGCCTTTCAGCGCTCCCATTTCTTTCTCGGCCGATGCCACGAATTGGTCCTTCTCCTGCTGTACGTACTGCGTCGCCGCAGAGGCGGCTTCCATGGTTTGCTTCTTCACCTCGCCGGCGGTCACTTTGGGCTGCACCGGCGGCTCTTCCGACTTCCCGCAGGCCGCCAGAACGGCGATCGCCAGCACGATTCCAAACATTCTCATGATATTTCCTTCCTACTTGTGGCGAAGTTGTGGCAAAGACCGACGCCGCGCCGCAGAACATGGGCCACCCTGCGCGTAGCGGTCTGTGCGTTGGCGAACACGTCGCCGACTTGGCTCACGTGACTTTCGCCGGGATGTCCGTTGCCTGTTCAGCCACGATGCGCTGCGCGGTGTGAAGTCGACGACGAACTGCGGGTGCCTGGCGATCTACTGCCGCACTTCGGGGTGGCTGTGCGTGGCGTAGTTGTCCACGATCGGATGCAGACCCGGCTGCGTGCGGTTGAGCGCCCGGATCTGGCTCTTTTGGTCGCAGCCGAGTCCAGGGCCTGCCCGGGCGGGTTCATGTTTCCACGTCCATGGACTATTCAGTGGTCTTGCCGCAACGCACGCACTGGCTCAGCTCTAGGCAGCTTCCTGGCGCTACGGCAACCTTTTCCAGCCTTCGTTCAAGCTCAAGTGCAAGCTGCGCGACTGTGTGAGGCCGTGGAAACGATTTGTGTGCGACATCGTACAGACGCTTGATTCACTCGCGAGCATGATTGAAAAAGGAATCACCGGACAAATCCGCGCCTCAAAGGTGCGGGGCCTGGGGATTGTTTGATTGAATCGCGCAATTTTGCGCAAGGAGAAATTTATGTTCCGTAAATTGCATTCATCATCGGTTCGCCCGCCGGTCCTTGCCGCTTCGCTCATCACGGGCTTGTTGTTCGCGGGCGTTGCGGGGCCGGCAACGGCGGCGACGGATTCACCGGTGAAGACGGTCAAGATCGAGACCATCGACCTGCGCACATGGAAGCTTGACCCGGCAACCGGTTGGAGTGTGAGGAAGCTGGTCGGCAAGAAGGTGAAAGGTCCGAAAGGCGATAATGTCGGCGAAGTCGACAATTTCGTCTTCGGGCCCGACGGCAAGGTTCGCGAGCTGATCGTGTCCACGGGCGGCTTTCTCGGTTTCGGAGAGAAGAACCTCGCCGTCAAGTGGTCGGACGTGACCGTGAGTCCGGACTACGAGTTTGTCACCACGCCGATCACCGTCGAGAGCGTCAAGAAGTACGGGTTGTTCGACGGGATTCCGAAAAGCAGCGGCCCTCTGGCGCCGCGCAATTGGCGTTCCTCGGAGTTGATCGGCGACTATGTTTACCTCAAGGGCAACGTCCACTACGCCTACGTGCGCGACCTGATCGTGTCGCAGGGCGGCGAGCTGCAGGCCGTGATCGTCAGTCCGGACGTGGGCTTCAGCCATGGCGGTGGGCTGTACACGGGCGGCTACTACGCGTATCCGTTCTATGGTTACGGCCGATATGGCTGGAACCCGGGCAACGCGCACTACAACCTGCCTTACGACAAGACCAACATCAAGGAGTTGCTCCCCTACGCCTACAGGAAGTGATGCGCGGTGCAGAACGCGTGGCGGGCAGGCACTGCCAAACAATGTTCGGCAGTGCCTGCGAGGACATTTTCCGCGTCATTGGCCTGAGGGACGACGGCCACCGCTGCGCCGTGCCGTACGCGCTGCTTGATCGCCGTGCCTACTCCACGATCCGAAGCGCCTCGCGCTTGCGGACGGCAAAACTTTGACACGAACCTCGGATCCAACGCCCATCATGAGTAGCAACACCTTGAGTCCGGACCTGTGCCAGCGCACCCGTGCACTATCGAACAGACGATGGCCCACGGCGGGCTGACAGTCACGCCAGGCAGGCACACGGCGGTCGGTGAACTGCGCCGAGGCCAGGTCCCGCATGTCACCCAACTGAAGGAGCGAATCCATGTTGCGAAACCTCAAGGAACTGCACGACTACACCATTGGTGCCGTCGATGGCGTAATCGGTCACGTCAAGGACCTGTTTCTGGACGACGAGACTTGGGTCGTACGCTACCTGGTCGTCGATACCGGCAACTGGCTGTCCGGCAGGAAGGTGCTGATCTCACCGATGGCGATCGGCAAACCCGATTGGGAGGGGCGGTTGCTGCCGGTCTCAATCACCAAGGAGAAGGTCAAGAACAGCCCCGACGTGGATACCGAAAAACCCGTCACGCGACAGCACGAACAGGCGTATTCCGGCTACTACGGCTACCCGTACTACTGGGACGGCATTGGGTACTGGGGTGCGGGCATGTATCCGAACATGATGCTCTCGGGCTACGAGGGGCTCGGATCCCCGCAGGAAATGGAGCGGGAATCCCATAACCAGAACACCCGCCCGCGAGTCGAAGAGGATCGCGACAAGAACGCAGACCCGCATCTGCGTAGCGCTGCGGCGATCACGGGCTATTACATTCATGCCAGCGACGGCGACATCGGCCACGTCAGCGGCATGCTGATCGACGACGAGACCTGGGCCGTCCGCTATCTCATCGTCGACACCAGCAACTGGTGGATGGGCCACCAGATGCTCGTCGCATCGCCGTGGATAGAAGGCGTGAGCTGGGCAGACCGTACCGTCTCGGTCGACTTGACGCGCCAGGCGGTCAAGGACGCGCCCGTCTTCGACCCCTCCAAGACGTTGGCGCGCGACAGTGAAGTCCGTCTGCATCAGCACTACGGACGTAGCGGTTACTGGAGGGGAGGCGAGCAGCCCCACACCGAGATTTCACGTGTCAAAGTGACCAGCGCGAGCGTAAGTTCGAAAGCATGAACACGAAAGTCGCGAAGCGCCGCGCCGCAGCGCCGGCCGCCAGGAATTAATCTGCTGCGAGACCCGTAAGTTGCCCACATGCGTGCGGGGGCGCACAGACACTTGTCGGTCGCCGAGTGCAGCCTGCGACGAGAAGATTCAAAACCATGGCCATCCACCATGCGCTATCCGGCGAAATGATCGACATTCGGCCCCTTGGCAGCGCACTCAACCGCACCCGGACCTCGACGCTGTACAAGACACAGCACCTTGAGGTGTTTCGCATGGTTCTGCTCGCCGGCAAGGAAATGCCCGAGCACGAAGTGGTTGGCGAACTGACGGTGCAATGCCTGGAAGGCAGCGTCGAATTCTCCATTGGAACCACGCGCGACGTCATGCGGCCCGGCGATCTCAAATGCCTGGCCGGTGGCATCCCTCATGCGCTCAGGGCGCTCGAGGACTCGTCTGTCTTGGTCACCTTGCTGCTTCATAACCCATAGAATCGTGCACACGATGGGCACGCTGGCGATGCGGTGGCACTTCGATGCATGACGCCATGGTCTGCACCATCGGGCACTCGAACCGGCCGATCGAGGACTTCATCGGTCTAATCTGGACCAACGAAGTCGCCCAAGTGATCGATGTGAGGACGATCCCGCGCTCGCGCAACAACCCTCAGTTCAATCTCGACGCGCTCCCGGCGTCGCTCGCCGCCGCCGGGATCGACTATTCGCACATGCCCGGCCTGGGCGGCCTGCGCCACGCACGCGCCGGCTCGCCAAACAGCGGGTGGCACAACCCGTCGTTCAGGGGCTACGCCGAGTACATGCAGTCCGCGGACTTCGCCGAGAACGTCGATCGGGTCGTGGCACTGGCGCGCGCCCACCGGTGCGCACTGATGTGCGCCGAAGCGGTGCCCTGGCGCTGTCACCGCTGGATGATCGCCGACGCGCTGCTCGTACGAGGCGTGCGCGTGGAAGACATCATCGGACCACATGGGCGCAAGCCGCACGCTCTCACGTCGTTCGCCCGTGTTGACGGGCTAAAGGTGACCTACCCGCCGCCGGTCGCAGATGATGGTGGTGACTCGGCCGCGGCGACCGCCGGTCGGGTGGCGATCGGGTCAACGCACCCTCGGGCCGACGCGTGAACGCGCCGACCCGACCGCGCGAACCCGCAGTCGTCACGTCGCCTCAAGACCTCGATGGTCTGCTGGCCGCGGCGCGAAGCTGCCGCGTGTGCGAGGCCCATCTGCCGTTGGGCCCGCGGCCTGTGCTGCAGGTAGGCGCAGCCGCGCGCATCCTCGTGGTCGGTCAGGCCCCTGGCGTTCGTGTGCATGCCTCGGGGGTTCCATGGGACGACCCCAGCGGTGATCGCCTGCGCGCCTGGACTGGCCTTGGCAACCTGCGCTTCTACGACGCGTCGGAGGTCGCGATCATCCCGATTGGCCTGTGCTACCCGGGGCGCGGCCGAGGCGGAGACTTGCCGCCGAGGCGTGAATGCGCAGACCTGTGGCTCGATCAGTTGCTCACCCGGCTGCCGCACATCGAACTGACGCTGTTGATCGGCCTGCACGCGCAGCGCCACTTTCTGGGTCGCCGCCGCAAGGGCTCGTTGACGGAGACGGTCAAGGCCTGGCGCGAATTCGCGCCGGACTACCTTCCGCTGCCACACCCCTCCGCGCGCAACACGCCCTGGTTCCAGCGCAACCCGTGGTTCGAACAGGACCTGCTGCCGGCGTTGAGAGAGCGGGTCGCGTCGATCAACCGGCGTCAAGGCTCCGCATGAGTCGGCGCAGCCCGCCGCGACCGGTGTTCTTCAATCTGACGCGGATTCAGATGCCGGTGGGCGCGCTCACGTCGATCTCTCACCGCGTCACCGGCATCGTGCTGGCGATCGGCATCCCGTTCGGCATGTACGCTGTGCACCTGTCACTGGCCAGCGCGCATTCGTACGAGCGTCTGGCGCATATCGCGAACTCCGGCCTGTTCAAAGCGGCGCTGATCGTCTTTATCTGGGCGCTGTCGCACCACCTGTTGGCCGGCCTGCGGCACCTGCTGATGGACATCGGCGTCGGCTCCCATCTGGCCAGCGCGCGCCGCAGCGCCTGGGGCGTGAATGTCGGCGGCGTCGCCATGGCGCTGCTGGCGGCAGGGGTCGTGCTGTGAGAAGGCCCCTCAGTGGCCTGCCGGCATGGCTGGTGCAGCGACTGAGCGCGGTTTTCATGCTGGGCTTCATCGTCTTCGTGCTCGCGCACTTTCTGGTCGACCCGCCGCGGTCGTACGAAGCCTGGCGAAGCTGGGTGGAAAACCCCGGCGTCAGTGTTTCCGCGGTCTTGTTCGTCGTGGCCTTGTTGACGCACGCCTGGGTCGGCTTGCGAGACGTGACCCTTGACTATGTCGCGCCGCTGGCCGCACGCATCGCCGCCCTGTCGCTGATCGCCATGGCGTTGGTGGCCGTGGCCGCTTGGGCCGTTTGGATTCTGTTGCTGGCTCGCGGGTGAATGCGGGTGAATGTCACCCGCGAAGCCCTCCCATGCCATGAAAGGCGCTCATGAAGTTTTCCATCTATCGCTTCAATCCGGAGCAAGACCGCAAGCCCTACATGCAGGACTTCGACGAGCCGCTCAACGACGGGGACCGCATGCTGCTGGACGTGATCCTGCGCATCAGGGAAAAGGACGACTCCCTCACGATTCGCAAGTCGTGCCGCGAGGGCGTTTGCGGCTCGGACGCGATCAACATCAACGGCCGCAACGCTTTGGCATGCATCACCCGGGTCTGGGATCTGAAGGAGCCGGTCGTGTTGCGCCCGCTACCGAGCTACCCCGTGATTCGCGACCTCGTCGTTGACATGACCCGTTTTTACGCGCAGTACCACTCCATCAAGCCCTACCTGATCAACGACGAACCAGTCCCGGAAAGGGAGCGGCTGCAGTCGCCGGAGGAACGCGACCGCCTGAACGGCCTGTACGAGTGCATCCTGTGCGGCTGCTGCACCAGCCAATGCCCGTCGTCCTGGTGGAACCCGGAGAGGTTCGTGGGGCCGGCCGGCCTGCTGCAGGCGGAACGCTTCATCGTCGACAATCGCGACCGGGCGACGCGCGAGCGGCTCGACGATCTGAACGATGTCTACCGGTTGTTTCGCTGCCGCTCGATCATGAACTGCACCGAGGTCTGCCCCAAGGGACTCGCCCCGTCGCGTGCGATTGAGAGCATCAGGCTGACGATGTTGAAGGAGGCGCTATGACCACAGCGGCAGCGAACGAGCCGGCGGCCTGGGACGTCGCGGCCCAGCCCGTGACCGAGGACGACGGCCCGTTGTCGCCCTGGTGGATACGCACCATGGTGATCGTGATGGTGCTCGGCTTTGCGGGCCTGATCCTGGTTACGACACTGTCCTACCGCAACGCCCCGCCGATCCCGGCACGGGTGGTGGATCAAGAGGGTGCATTGGTGTTTAGCGCAGAAGATGTCGGCGAAGGGCAGGCCGTTTTTCTGCGCTACGGCCTGATGGCCAACGGCAGCATCTGGGGCCACGGCGCGTATCTCGGGCCTGACTTCTCGGCCTTGGCACTGCACCGCATGGGGCTTGTCACCGCCGAGGCCATCGCGCAGGAGCGGCATCGCGGAACTTTCGGGGCGCTGAACCGAAGCCAGGCCGCCGCAGTCCAGGCAGAGACCATCGTGTCGCTGAAGACGAATCGCTACGACGAGTCCACGGGGGTGCTGAAAATCACTGCCGCACAGGCCGCCGCTTTCGGCCAGGAGATCGCCCACTGGGCCGGCTACTTTCACGACCCGTCGCGCAACGGTGGCTTAAAGGCCGACCTCATTACCGACCCGACCGAACTGCGCCAGTTCACGGCCTTCGTGACCTGGGCGGCCTGGGCGTCCGTCGCGGCGCGGCCGGGCAACGAATACTCGTACACCAACAACTTTCCCTATGACCCGAGCGTCGGCAACGTCCCTACATCGGGTGCGTTGCTTTGGAGCGCCGTCAGCCTGATGGTGCTGCTCGCCGGGATCGCCACGGTGCTGCTGGCGTTCGGCAAATTCGACTACCTGGGATGGATCACCCGAGGCCACAAGGTCAGGCCACGGATGTTGCCCGGGCTGTCAAGCCCGGGGCAGAACGCGCTTGTTAAATTCTTCGTGGTCGTGGCGCTGCTGTTGTTGGCGCAGGCGCTTGTGGGTGGTGCGGTCGCCCACTACCGTGCCGACCCTGGCAGCTTTTACGGCTTCCAGCTCGAGCGGGTCTTCCCCAGCAACCTGATGCGCACCTGGCATCTGCAGCTGGCGATCTTCTGGATCGCCACCGCCTATGTGGCCGCTGCGCTGTTCCTTGGTCGCTCGCTGCGAAACGACGAGCCGCGCTGGCTGGCGGCCTGGACGCATGTACTTTTCGCCGCGTTTGCGCTGGTCATCTTCGGCAGCTTGCTGGGCGAATGGGCGGGTCTTGCGCAGTTGCTGGGGCGGTGGTGGTTCTGGATCGGTAACCAGGGCTGGGAGTATCTGGAGCTGGGTCGCCTCTGGCAGATCTTGCTGGTCGCGGGCTTGTTCGCCTGGTTTGCACTGCTGTTCTCGCTGGTGCGCCCGCAGGCGTTGGCCGATCGCGCCGCGTTGCCCATCGTCAGGATGTTCCTGGTCGCGGCGCTGGCGATACCGGTGTTCTACATCCCGGCGATGTTCTTCGGCGCGAAGACGAACTACACCGTGGTCGATACCTGGCGCTTCTGGATCATCCATTTGTGGGTCGAAGGCTTCTTCGAGTTCTTCGCGACGACGGTCGTGGCGCTGACCTTCTACCAGCTCGGCCTGACCCGTCGCAATGTCGCGCTGCGGGTCATCTACCTCGACGCCATCCTGTACTTCCTCGGCGGGCTGATGGGCACCGGGCACCACTGGTACTTCACGGGCCAGACAAACGTCAACATGGCACTGTCGGCGCTGTTCTCCGCCTTGGAGGTCGTACCGCTGACCCTGCTCACGCTCGATGCGTGGGACTTCGTTCGCACCACCCGCGGCGACCGCGACGCCACCGGCAGGCAGATCGTCATCCCGCACAAGTGGACGTTCTACTTTCTGATGGCCGTGGGCTTCTGGAACTTCGTGGGCGCGGGCATCTTCGGCTTCCTGATCAACCTGCCGATCGTCAGCTATTACGAGGTCGGCACCTTGCTGACACCGAACCACGGGCACGCCGCGATGATGGGCGTGTTCGGCATGCTGGCAATCGCGCTGACGGTCTTCGTGCTGCGGCAGACGAGCAGCGATCTTCACTGGCCCGGAATCGAGAAGTACATCCGCTGCGCTTTCTGGGGCACCAACGTCGGCCTGGCGATGATGGTGGTGATGAGCCTGTTCCCGGGCGGGTTGCTGCAGCTCTTGGACGTGCTGCAGAACGGCTACTGGCATGCCCGCAGCCTGGACTACATCGGCAGCGAACGATCGCACCTGATCGAATGGCTGCGAATGCCCGGCGATATCGTTTTCATCGTGTTCGGCGCGGTGCCGCTGGCGATCGCCACGATCAAGAGCTATTTCAATCTGCGTGCGGGGCCAAGGGGCAACAAGGTCGGGCTGCGTCGCCCTGCTTGACCAGGGCGGAAGCTGCGATGTCAGGCGCACCGTCCCATGCGCCTGGCTTTCAGGTTGCTCTGTGCGCCAACAGACAGACTCGACGGCGCTGCGGTTTCAGACTTAGCGGCGTAAGCTGGTCTTCCGCTCGCACATGTGCCGCGACGCCGGCGCCTGCCGCAGACCGGCGATATGGGGTTGGCCCTGAAACGCCGCCTCAAGGACAAGATGGCCCTGCACCGGCAATACATCCGCCTGCACGGGCAGGACATGCCGGAAATCCGTAACTGGAAATGGCAAGGCTGATTCTTCAATGGCGCTGCGCGCGATAGAGCGCGGCCTGCTCCGATTGTCGGACGGGAAGATTCCGTTGCGGACCCTGCTTGATGCCGAACAACGCGAGGCGCAGTTGGATCTGCCGGGCAAACGACATGCCACCACTGCCGCCGAAGCACATAAGTGGTTGGCCGAAGCACAGTCACCAGGAGAAAATGTCATGAAAAGTGTCGAACGGATGGAGCTGGACGCGCATCGCGGGCAGCTGACTGCGGATGTCAAGGATTTGGTCGAGAAGTACCGTTCGATCTTCGAGTGGGACGTGCCCGAGATCGACGAGGTCGCTTCGGACCAGCTGATCCTCGGTGCGATTCGCATGGCCTTAGACGAGGTCGAAACATCGCTGGCTGTATTTCCGACCACAGGCGGCCGGCCATCCGCCGGGCCGCGCTGATGGGCCTGCAAGTAGTGCACGTGTTCACGCACGACAGAATCGCGGTCGACGAAGACGGCCCGACGCATCAACCTGTCGAGCAGCTCGCCAGCCTGCGTGCGATGCCGAGGCTCACGCTGATCCGCCCGGCCGATGCCAACGAGATTGCGGCGGCCTGGAAGGCCGCGATCGAGACACGCGATCGACCGGTACTGCTCGTGTTGACCCGGCAGGACCTCCCCACGCTGGACCGCCGCCGACATGCCAGCGCCGAGGGCCTGCGGCGCGGCGCGTTTGTCGTGCGGGACGCGCCCGCAGTCTTCGCGCAGCGAACCAGGCCCGATCTGGTTCTGCTAGCCAGCGGCTCGGAGTTGATGCTGATCCTGGCCGCCTCCGAGCGCCTTGAGGCCCCGGGTGTCGCCTTGCGCTGCGTCGCGATGCCGAGCTGGGATCTGTTCGACGCGCAACCCCGAAGTTACCGCGACGAAGTGCTGCCTCCCGACGTATACGCGCGGCTGGCGGTGGAACCCGGGGCACCCAGTGCAAGGAGAACACCATGCAACGCTTGAGCAACTGGCTGGCTTGGGGACTGGTCGCCGTCGTCATCGCCTTTGCGGCATTGAACCTGCAGACGCTGATGATGCCGGCACCGATCAACCTGGTGGCGATGCGGATCGACGCACCCCTTGGCGCGCTACTGCTGGGAGTGATGGCGCTGGTGGTGGTGCTGTTTTTCTTTGCGCTGCTGCGCAACCAGATCGGCTCCTTACTGGAAACGCGCCGTCTGCTCAAGGAAATACAGCGTGTCCAGGGACTGGCCGACCAGGCCGAGGCTTCGCGGCTGGAAAACCTGCACCAGATGATTGTCGGCGAATTCGGCTTGCTCAACGAGCGTCTGAACGCGCTTTCCCCGGCGCGGGCTCAAGAGTCGCGGCCACCGCAGGCTCAACAGTCGCAAACCTGACCTCCGGTTTTCAACTGACAGCAAAGGAACGCACCCATGACCAACCAGGACAAACAAACCGTTTCACAGACGTTCGGTGACCTTGAAACCGGGGTGCTCGACGACCTGGCGCGCAGGGTCGAAGACATCGACAGCAGTTATCGGGCGGTCGCCGAGATGGTCGGCAAGCTGTAGATGCACGCCGATGAACGACACCGCGGTGACATCACCGCTCAACTTGACAAGCCTATGCGCAACCCATCCGAGAACGAACAGGCGTCCGCCGCCTTGCTAGATGCCTTGCGCATGCAGCGCACCCAGCGCCATTGACCCGGTACGGCCGCATGAGGCGACGCGCGACCGGCCAGTGCAAGAATGGCGGCGGCGCGTTGACCAATGAGGGCGAGCACGCCAAGCCCGGCTTGCGACTCCTGCAGCCGTCGGAAATCGCGGTTCGGGAGTCGATGCCAGGGCCGAACCATTGCCCAGTGCCCTATGGCGTTGCCCACGGTCCCATGCTTGCCGGCGCAGGCTGGGACCGCTTCCGCACCACGCTTCGACCCCGCGTCGATGCGCGATCCACGCTGCTCGTGATGGACCTCAAAACGCTCGAACCGGTCATGCTGTGGCTGCGCCAGCCGCTGATTCCGATTGGCGACAACAGCGTCACTCTGAGCTCTGGTGACTGTCGGCGCATTCTTGATCGGCGTGTGGTGGTTCGCCAGCTTCCTCGATAAGAGCGCGCTGCGCCTCACACTGCAGCGCGTTCATTTGCCGAAACTGAAGCCGTAGAAAATATCCACGGCACTGGTGGTGCCGGTGCGTCCCACCAGCGTCAGGCGCTGGCTCAGGCGCACCGTGAGCTTGACAATGTTCTCGGTGCTGCCCAGCGCCTGCTCGTACGAAAGCAGCACGTTCGAAGCCAGGTGCTTGCCGACGCTGACGATCTGGCCGCTGGCGATCCGGCTGTTGGCGGAGAAGCCGCCGGCGCTGGCAACGCGGCTGCCCGGCTGGTTGATCGCGCTGCCGTCGAGGGACCCGCTGCTGATGCCGAATTCATCTATGCCGAAGGAGTTTTGCAACTTGCGCAATGCGCCGCCCCCCTGGCCGCCGAGTATGGTGCTGGCCGCGGACAGCAGCAGCGCGCTGTCCACGCCCGCGCCTTCGTCGAGTCCGCGACCCTGGATAAGCCAGCTCAACTTCTCGCTATCGGGCACGTTGGGGTCCGATACCAGCTTGACCACCGGGCGCTGCGCGGTGCCGGTGATCTCGACCCCGGCCTCGACCGCCTGGTTCTTGCGCAGCGCGCGGATGTTCAGGCCCGGGTTGTCGATGAGGCCCTGGAAGTTGATGATGCCGCGCTCGATCGCCAGTTTCTGTCCGTAGGCATCGAAGCGCCCGCCAACGGTACGGATCGAGCCGGTGGCGCGCATCGGCTGGCCGTTCGCTGCATTGACCCTGATGCTGCCGGCGAGCCGGCTTTCGACGCCGACGCCGCGAAAATGGAAGTTGCGGCCGAAGTCGGCGTCGAGGCCCAGGTTGATCTTCAGGGCCGACGTCCGCGCGGTCGGCGCACCGGCGCCGCTACGTCGAATGACGACATCGTCAGACAGTCTTGGCACACCGAGCTGGGTCAGCTGCCACCAGCCGGCGTCGACATGGGTCTTGCCGCCCACGGTCAACACGCCGTCGGCGAGCGTGAGTTGGCCTTGGCCCGACAGCGCGATCCATTGGTCCGCGCGCTGTACGACACCGACGCGATCGAGGCGGAATTCGAGCTGTCCGCTTTCCTGGCGCGGCCGCAGCCGGCCGCTGGCTTCGATTCGACCGGGCTTACGTATCAGCGCGGCCAGGTCGTCATTGGATTGCCCTTGCAGGCCGCGCGGCGGCGGCAGCAGCACGCTGGCAAACGAGAGTTGGCGCAGCAGCAGTGTGTCGCCTTCGAGGTCGAGCAACAGCTTGCCGTCGGCAAGTTTCATCTCCTGTTCCGGCATATATGCCGACAGCGCGGCGCCACGCAACTGGCCCTTGAGCTGCGGCAGACCGGGCGTGCCACCGATGCCGAGCTGCGCATCGAGCCGCCCGCCGAGTTGCAACCCATCGCGCAGCAGCGGCCCGGCCCACGATACGTCGGGCGTCGCGAGATTGACTTCGCCCTGCCACGGCGCCTTCAAGTCGGGCTGCCCGGACGCCGCCGAGGCCGCCTCGAGACGACCCGACAATTCGCCCAGGCGGGCACCCCGCAAGTTCCATTCGGCGCGCAGGCGGCGGTCGGCGGCGGCAAGTTTGATCTCGACGCTTTGCAGTCCCAGGCCTGTGCTGCCGTCGATGAGTATGTCGCCGCTCTCGCGCCACAGGCGCGCCTCGCCGCGCAACTGGCGGTCGACAGTGAGATTCCATTCGCCATTGAGCTTGAGCGTCGTCTGCGGCAACCCCGCCAGGCTGAGCGGAAACTGTCGCACCTGGCCGCGGGTCTGCCAGGCGTTTGCTGTGCGCTCGAGACTGGCGATCCGCGCGCTCCACGCAGCGCCGTTGATCTCCGCAGGGCCGAATGCAAAGGTTTCAGCGGTCAAACGCAATGCCGCCGGCGCGGCAAGCCTGGCCATGATCGCCTTGCCGGTCTGCGCCACGCTTGCCTGGCCCACCAGTCCGTTCCAGCCGGTGATCACAGCCCCGGTCTGAATGAGCCCGCCTTCGGCCGCCAGATCGACCTCGAATTTTTTTTGCACCAACGCCTTGGCGAGAACCCCATGGCGTGAACGCGTACCCGCGATGTCAATCGAAAGTTGGCGTGCGATGTCGGGCTGGTCGGGCAGATCCAGCCGATCCACTTTGAGTTTTATCGTCAACGGGCTGTCGGCCGCGGTTCCGACTTTCGCATCGACGTTGAGGCCGGCGAGCCGGAACAGCCGCGGTACGCCGAGCTTGTCGCTACTTGCCGTGCCTTCGATTGAAGGGTTCGCGAAGGTTCCACCCACCCGCAATTGGGCGATCAGGCCGCCCTCGATACCGAAGGGGTCAAGGGCTGGCGCGTCGATGTCGAGCGTGAGCCGGTCGGCGGCCGCGCCCAGCGCGCCCGCGGCCTGCACGCGATTGGCTCCCGCGTTCAACTGCACTGCGACGTCGCGCAAGCGCTGGTTTTCCAGCCGCAGCGTACCCGCGCCGGCCACGCTCCAGCCGTTGAACTGACTGTCGGCCAAGCGGAAGTCGAGAGCCAGTGCCGGCTGCGGGAGCAGGGCACCGACAGCCTTGAGATCGGCATTTAGCCTCGCGCTCGGAACGTTGGCGAAACGCCGCGGGTCGAAATCCTTGAGCTTGCCTTCCAGGCGGAAGGCGAGATTGTCGCCAAGGGCGAGATGCCCGCTGGCGGTCAGACTGGCATTGGCGCTTTCCAGGCGCAGCGCTTCGATCTCGATATCCTGTTGTTGCACGGCGAGCCGTGCGGCGACGCCAAAGCGCGGATCCTTCAGATTTGCATTGACGGTTTGCCGCAATACCGACAACCCCGCCTGGATCGAACCGGCGAGTCGGGTCGGCTTGAGCTTTGCATGCATGGCGGCCGCGTTGATGGCAACGGCCTTGAGGTCCAGGTCAAGCCGGCGCCCCGCATACGAGCCGTCGCCTTTCAGGCTGCCGCCACCACTGACCTCGGCGACCACGCCGGTGAGCTTCAGAACGCTGTCCTTCCATGCCAGATTGCCGCGGATCGCCGTGACCGGTATGCGGTTCTGATCGATGCGCCCGCTGTGATTGTTGCGCAGGGTGAAACCGCCTGCGATGGCGCCGTCCGACGTGCCCACGCCGGGATCGAGATTGAAGGCAAGCTCAAGCTCCGCATGTGGCGCACCCGCTACCCAGTGCGCGGGATTGATGCCCTGCAGATCGACTTTCGCCTGGCTGAAAGTGCGCTTCGCGAATGGGGTCGCTGTCGCACTCAAGGTGCCGCTCACCTTGCCTTTCGCGGACGGGCTGGTGGCGATGCCGGCGAGGGCTATCGCGTCTAACGGCCCTTGTGCGTTTAAATCGAAACGGAAAGCATGTCCTGCAGCGCTGCCGGTGGCGATGGCATGCGCCTGAACCTTGAACGGCGCGGTGGCTTCCAGAGTAGCGCTGCCTTCGACGCTTCCCTGCGGCAACGCCACCCGCAGGTCGCGCAGAACATAGCGCTGCCGGTCCGCCGACAGTGTGCCTGCGATCGACTGCACGACGACGACCCCCGGCGACTGCGGCCGCGCATGGTCCGCGATCAATAGCTTGCCGACGCGAATGTCAGCGATGGTCAGTGCCAGCGGCGGCCGCAGACTTTGCGGCAACGCCAGGGGCGTTGTGGAGGGAACGCCGGCCAGACGCACGCTTTCCACGCCAAGGTGTGCGACGACGAGCTCGCGCCTGACCAGTCCGGACAATTGCCAGTCGATGGCAATCCCCTGCAATAGCACGTCATCGACCGCATCGCGCCAGCGCAGGGATGCAAGGCGCAACGGACCCGCAAAACTGCCTCGCGGGGCTTCGATGCTGAGACGTCCGGCGCTCATGCCGCTGGCGACACGCGCTATGGCGATCAGGCCGCTTTCGGTTTCAACCAGCCAGCCAAGCCCGGCCAACACCAAAAGCGGGATCGCGACCAGTACCCACGGCCAACGGCGGCCACGCTTTTTCGGCGCGCGGGTGTCGCTCATCAGAAAGGCACCGCCAGTGAAAAATGCAGGTGCGTCTCGCCGGTGCGGGTGCCGTGACCGATGTCGATCGCAACCGGCCCCGCCGGGCTGCGCCAGCGCGCGCCCATACCCACGCCGGTGGCGAAGCGGAAATCCGCGCGGGTATCGGCCGCGTCGCCGGCATCCACAAAGGCGGCGATACCCCATGGGCCGGAGAGCCAATGGGTAATTTCCGCGCTCAGCACGGCGAGATAGCGTCCGCCGACTGTGGCGGAACCCTCCCTTACCCCCAGGCTCTGGTAGGCGTAGCCGCGCACCGAATTGGTACCGCCGGCGCGAAACAGGAAATCCTGCGGAATGCCCTGGCGCGAGTTCGCCAGCGTGGCACCGAGTTCGGCGCGCAGCATCATGCTGTTGCTGCGGTTAATGTTGAACAGGGTCTGATAGCGGCCGTGCAGGCGCACAAAGTTCTGGTCCGACAGCACGGCCTTGGCGCCGCCGCCGATCTGCAACTGCGCGGACTGACCTTCGCCGGTGTCAAGGCGGCTGCCGCTGGCGCGCCACGTCAGCCCGAGATTGAGTGTGAGGGCCTTGTTGTCGGATCGCAATGCATCGAGCGGCAGTTTTTGCTCGGTCTGCCAGTTGACGCCAAGGCGATAGTCGACTTGCCCGCGTTGTTGTGCGCGAGCCGCCCCGATGGCAGCGCGGTTGATGGTCAAGCCGCGGATGTTGGACTTTTCGGCCAGGGCGCCGAAACTGTCGCGATAGTTGTCGGGCGTAGGCGGCAGAAACACATCGGCGTACGCGGTCTGCTTGAGCTGTTCGATGCGCAATCCCGTACTCAATTCCCAGGCGCGATGGAACAGGTCTGCGGTGCGGTAGTTCGCTTCGACGCGCGCCCCGGTATTGCTGCTGACGCCTGCGCCGAAGCTGACGCGATGCGGCGAGCGTTCGCGCAGACGGATGTCGACCGGTGCAGTGACAGTGCCGTCGGCCGCAACGGGTGCGCTGGTGTCGATGTCGATCAATACCGACGAGAAATAGGGTGTGTTCTGCAGGTTGGTCTGCAGCGTGAGCAGATCACTTTCGCGGTATATCGCGCCGGGCCGGACGCTGCGATTGAAACGTTCCACCAGTTCCGGCCGATAACGCAGCAGTCCATCCATGCGCAACTCGCCGTAGCGGTAGCGCGGCCCGGCCTGGTATTCGACGCGCAGTGTCACGCTGTGGCCAGCGGCATCGACCTCGGCCTGACTGAATGTCAGGTTGGCGCCCGCATGGTCTTCGGCGAGCAACTCGCGCAGCACTTCCTGCTTGGCGGCGTCCCAATCGGCCTGCCGGAACGGCGCGCCGACCTTGAGCAACCATTTCCGCTCGATGGCCTGGCGTCGCTCTTGACTGATCATGCCCTCGATCTTCAGGCTGAGCGCGGTAATCGTGGCGCGCGGTCCCGGCGTAACCACCACGGTGACCGGCGCTGTCGCGCCGTTGAGCGCGACGGTAGCGGAGAAATAGCCCTCGGTGGCGAGCAGCGCGGGGATTTCCAGCTGCATGCGCCGCAGCATGCCGGCAGGCGAGGCGGGCACTGCACTGTCTTCAAGATTGATATAGCGGGCGATCAAACCCGCCACAGGCTCGGGTGCCTCGAGGCGCACCTTTGCGGCGTGGACCGGCAGTCCGAGGAGCAACAGCAGCAGGAAGACGAAGCGTTGCATGGAGCGGGAAGAATGTGGGGACGAAAGTGCAACGGATGCACCCGCGCACGCGTTTGACCCGATCAGCCTTTTCAGATCGTCTCGGTGCACCCGGCGACCTCGGTGATGGCCGGCCCGGACATCGCCCGTGGACTACGCCGACGACTCGGCAGCGACGCACAGGCGGATCGGTGCTGGCCCCGCATGGAACAGTTACCCGCTGATCTGGTCCTGCTGGTTGTCGGGACCCCGTCGATGGGTCGGCTGGCACTGGCGCAGACGGGGCTGCCCCTCGAATGACGCCGGTTGGGCAAGGCTCGCCTGGGTGAGCGTGTCAGGCGTATGAGTGGTCTTCATGTCGTTTCCTTCGATGGCTTTTATGGCGCGGCGCGATGCGCCGATATCGGCACGCCAAACGCTGCATGACCGGGACGGCAACGGGCTCAGTACCGGGAGACTAAACACTCTGCCGTGCCCGCGCGACCTCGTCTGTGTGACAGCGCACACGCGCTCGAGCGTTGGGCAAAGCAGAATGCAGCCGGGACGCATCGCGATATTTTGCATGGCGGGGGATCCCGAGTCGGCAATTCGGCTTCTCTGTACGTCAACGCACAGACGCGGCGCGGCCGTACGCGCACCTTGCATACGGGTATGCGCGTACCAACTCGATACCGGCCGAGATAATTGCGAGGTGGCCACGTGACTGACTTCCAGAGGACAAGACATGCTCAAGCAAATGTTGCGAATCTTTTTCCTGATTTCCCTGTTCGCCGCGGGCCACGCCATCGCGCAGCTGCCCGCGCCGAAGACACTTGGAGGCCTGACGTATTTGTCCGGTGGTATCGGCGATGGGGAAGAGAAAGCTATCCGCGGTCAGGCCGATCAATACAGCGCACTGCTGGAATTGTCTGCGGTCGAGGCCTCCAATCTCCACGGCCAATGGGTCGCTGACGCGGCGGTGACGATCAAGTCGGGAAATGCGGTGCTTGCGCGACTTGAAGGGCAGGGCCCGCTGCTGCTTCTGCGCTTGAAGCCTGCGCAATACACCGTCGAAGCTACGCGGCATGGCGATACCAAGGTCGTCCGGTTCAATGTCAAGTCCGGTGGCAAGCTGGTGCAGGAACGCTTCGTGTGGGTCGAGCCGCCAGGTACCCTGCGAAGCCTGCCCAAATAGCAGCGCGGTAGGCGTTGCTAGCGTCGTCGGCAGACTTCCTGGCCCTCACCTGGGCAACGCATCGGTTGTAGCCCTGCCTGATGCGGGGCATTCGCATCGACCGGTTGCTGCTTGCCGACAACTTCCGGTGCGCATGCCCGGAAAGCCTTGCTGGTAGAGGGCGTGTGAGTGACTTTCGAAGAGAAGAAGAATTTCGCCCGCTGCGGCGACGATCGGGAAGACTACGAAAAATGTTTACCATCAGGTCGAACAGCAATTGGGCGGAAACCCGAAAAGGCGATTGCGGCAATCTCGATCGTTGACATGGTGTCTTTGTCGGCACCGTCCTTAACCAGGGATTTGCGGCGCCGCCTGTTACGTTGGAAGACGGTCGCCTTTTGCAACAAGGCGACCTTGCATCCCTGTATTTCTGCAACGCGTGGGTGTGCGCCTTCGTGAGTGCGCGGCTTCTCGAAACAGTCCGGCCGTAGCACCGCCTCTGCCCGAGCGGCGCCTAAGCTCAAGCCTCGTTTTGCGTGCATGCAATTCCGCGCTTGGCGAAGCGGCGCGGGGCGAGGCCCGGCTTCGATCGATTTTTGGCGGGCACGGGCCCGTCTGCCGGCAACGTAGTCCTCGCGCATAAAGTAGCGGTTGAAAAGAGCCTGATGGGTTTCACGATCGAACGACTTGAAATTTTATTGCTGATCGCCGGCGTAGTTGCGATGCTGTCACGCAGGCTGCGCGTCCCTTACAGCGTCGGGCTCGTTCTTACAGGCGCGGTAGTGACTCTGCTGCCGGCAGGCAAGAGCGTCGTGCTCACCAAAGAAGTGATTTTTTCAGCGCTGCTCCCGCCGCTCATTTTCGAGGCAGCGCTGGCGCTCCCTTGGCGGGAGCTGCGCAGGGAACTGCCGGTGGTCATCCCGATGGCAACGCTCGGCGTGGCACTGGCGGCAGCGATCACGAGCGTCGGCATGCACTACTTCGCTGGCTGGCCATGGCTCAGTGCGGCCATATTCGGCGTACTGATTTCCGCGACTGACCCGGTCTCGGTGATAGCGACCTTCAAGGAGGCCGGTGTGAGCGGGCGCCTGCGTATCCTGGTGGAATCGGAAAGCTTGTTCAACGACGGCGCCGCGGCTGTCATGTTCGGCGTGCTCGTCGCCGTGGCCGCTGGCCACCAGTTGACTGCGACCGGGGTGGTCACCGAAGTCCTGCTCACAGTCGGCGGTGGTGCGGCCTGCGGCGCCGTGGTTGCGCTGGGGACTCTCTATCTTGCAGGCAAGACCGAAGACCATCTGGTGGAAATAACCTTTACAACCATCGCCGCATACGGCTCGTTTCTGCTGGCCGAGCACTTCCACATGTCGGGCGTTTTGGCAACGCTTGTCGCCGGCCTGATCCTGGGTAATACAGGGTCGCTCGGCGCCATTTCAGCCCGTGGCCGCGGGGCGGTCGAAGCGTTCTGGGAGTACGCCGCGTTTGTCGCCAATTCGCTGATTTTCCTTCTGATCGGCGTCCACGAAGCGCAACAGGATCTGACCGGGCTTTGGGGCCCCGCATTGGTTGCCATCCTCCTTGTGACACTCGGCCGCGCGGTTGCGATCTATCCGCTCTGCGCTGTGTTCATGAGATCCGGATTGCGGGTCTCGTCGGCGCACCAGCACGTCCTGTTCTGGGGGGGATTGCGCGGCGCCCTGGCACTGGCCCTGGCGCTTGGCCTGCCGGTCGATCTTCCCTATCGTGGTCAGATCGTCGTTCTCACCTTTGCCGTGGTTGCGTTCTCGATTCTGGTCCAGGGCCTGACTGTCACGCCGCTCTTGCGAATGCTGGGAGAATTGAAGTCCCGCGGCAATATCCGCTAACCGAGGATGGCAAATGGCCATTGACAGTCCGACGCCAGAGCTCTGGTGCAGCGCTTCAAAGCGGCCGTCGCGGCGCGATTCAGCCTGGTGCTTGACAAGGCGGACGACACGGTCATCGACGAGAACCTGCGCGGCGGCGTGGAATTGCGCGGGACCAATTTTTGGATTCTCATCTTCGCGATTCTCATCTTCGCGATCTTCATCGCGCCGATCGGCCTGAACGTCAATTCCGCCGCAGTGATCATTGGCGCCATGCTCATTTCTCCGCTCATGGGCCGATCATGGGCATTGGTTATGGCGTGGGCATCTACGACTCCGCCCTGATCAGGAAGTCCTTTCGCAATCTCGGCATCGCATCCGTCGTGAGCCTGCTCATTTCGGCCCTCTATTTTTTCGCCAGTCCCCTTACCGAGTCCGGCTCCGAACTGCTCGGAAGAACCTACCCTACGATCTGGGACGTCCTGATTGCGCTGTTCGGCGGACTGGCCGGCGTCATCGGCGCCACTCGAAGGGAGCGGACGAACGTCGTTTCCGGGGTTGCCATCGCGACCGCCCTGATGCCGCCGCTGTGCACGGCCGGCTATGGCCTGACGACCGGCAACCCGGAATTCTTTTTCGGCGCCATCTATCTGTTCGCCATCAACTGCGTGTTCATCGCGTTTTCGACCGTCGTGATCATATGGCTCATCAAAGCGCCGCACGAGCATTTCGTCGACGCCAGGAACGAAGTGAAGGTGCGGCGCTACCTGACCCTCGTCGTATTCGTGACTGTCTTGCCGAGCTGCTATATCGCCTACCAGTTGGTCAGGAACGAACTGTTCAAAGGGCGTGCCAAGGAGTTAGTCAAGCAGGAACTGACATTGAAGGGAACGCATGTGGCCGAGACCAACGTCGACCCGGCAAGTCGCTCGATCGAGGTCACGGTAGTCGGCGATGTGATTCGGCGTGAGCAGGTCGAGCTTGCCCGTGAAAGATTGCGCAACTACGGCATCGAAGGCGCTGAACTGGTTGTCCATCAATCGACCGCACAGCAGCCGGACATGAAGGTCCGGCGCGCTGGCATCATGACCGACCTGTACAAACAGAGCCAACGCTCGCTGGAAGAAAAAGCCCGCCAGATTCAGGCGCTGCAAGCAAAGGTCCAGGAAGCATCTGCGGCGCAGGCAAGATGGACCGAGATTTCGCAGGAGTTCTACGCACAATATCCGCAAATCCGGTCCGTCGCCCTTGCCGAAGCGTTTGCAACCAAGGCCGGATCGGACAAGGGAGTGACAAGCTTCTCTTGGTCAGCCTGACGGTAACCAAGCCGCTGACCCCAGAGGAAAGGTTGCGCATCGAAAGATGGCTGCGGGTGCGTGTCAAGGTCGAGCGGGTGAAGCTGATCGTCGAATCGTGAACCGCCGATCGGCGCCGCGCTGCGGCGAGCCGGCGTTGGCGCCTTACTTGCCTGACATATCGACGCGCCGGTTTTCCGCCCAGCACTTCTCCTCATGGCACAGCCCGCGCGGCTTCTCCTTGCCATAGCTGACTGCTTCCAGCCTGGACTCCGCAATGCCGTGTAGCGTCAGGGCGCGTCGCACCGCCTCGGCACGCTTTTGCCCCAGCGCGAGGTTGTATTCCGAACTGCCGCGCTCGTCGGCACTGCCCACCAGCCGCAAAGACATCTGCGGCGCGGACCTGAGGAGATCGACATCCTGCTTCAGGACGTCCTGGTACTTTGCGTTGATGGAAAAATCGTCATAGTCGAAGAAAATGCTGTGCGCCGCCAGCGCCTTGGCAATGCGGTCGCGCTTCTGTGCGTCGGTCTCCACGGTCACCTTGGGCTGGGCGGCTACCGGCGCTACCCCGGCCGAGGGGGGTGGAGAAGGTGCTGCTTTCGAGGCCGGAGCTGCGGCGACCTCTGCAGGTTTGGGCGGCGTCGACGAACAGGCTGAAACCAGTGTGCCAATCGCAATGACCGTCAGTGCAAGTCGCATCATCATTCGCTCCTTCAAAAAGATTTGTACAAATATAATACCATTGAACGGATGATAAAAGATCGCGTTTTCTCCTTCGGGACCATCGACAGCGCAATCCGCGGGCGGTGCCGGTCCGGCCCCTCCTCGATTCAAGCCAGTATCCTCAGCGCCCGCAGGCTTTTGGTCCCGATGATCGCGGTCAGGAAGATGCGGCGAAGCATCAGCGGGGAGATGCGTGTGGTCGCGAGACGAGCGCCGACATAAGAACCCGCTGCGCCTGCCAGGCAGAGAACGAGGACGAAGCGAGTGTCTGGCGCCATGTGTGAAAGGCGGAGACTAACGCCGTAACGCCGTAACGCCGTTCAGGATCAGGCTTGGCGGGTGTACCTGATTGACCAGATCGCTCAAGCCGAGCGACAGGACCGGAACCGCGACAATCGCAACGCCGATGCCCAGCATGCCTGAAATGATGGACAAGAAGAACAATGCGATCGAAAATGCGATTTCCATGACCAGAAGCTCCGCCAGTTCATCGAAAAATAAAGCGCGTCGTGCGGCCCCTTCGGCGCCTGCTGTGCCGAAACTGCAAGACCCAAAAAAGGGTGCCGATCCGCACGCTGCCCAAGCCGTCGCGGTCCTCGGCCAATTTCGCCTGATATTCAAATCGGTGCGCAAACACTTCAGGTCTGTCGAGGAAAGCGCAGGCGTGAGCGGCGCGCAGTTGTGGGTACTTTCCGAGGTTGCGAAAAAACCCGGGCTCCGGGTGACGGAACTGGCAAGAGCGATGTCGATCCATCAATCGACCGCCAGCAACCTGATCGAGCGTCTGGAACGTGAAGGGCATATTGAGCGCAGGCGCGACCTGGCGGATCAGCGCGTCGTGCGGCTCTTCCTCACGCCTGCGGCAAGGAGGGCGGTAGCGAAGGCGCCCGGTCCTGCGGAAGGGGTGCTGCCGGATGCGCTCAAGCGTCTTTCTACAGAAGATCTTGTCGCGCTCGGAAAGCATCTTTTCAAACTCACCAGCCTGCTCCGCGTGCGCGACGCCAGCGGCAAGAAGACGCCGCTGTCGGAAATCTAGAAAAAAGGGCGGGCTCCGCTGGAGCCCGCCAAAGGCACGATGAAGTGCCCTCCTGGTCCGGCACAATGCCTGACGCGACTGATGATACACAATTCCGGCGATTGTATTTGCACAAATATAAAAGCCGGGCTATGCTGTTTTCAGGCACGCCCGCGACCCCGGATCGAAAGTTTGCGCAACCGCGGCCGGCGGCCCGAATCGGGTTCGTGTTCGACCTTTTTTGAACCGCTAGCGGGCCTTGTCCCGCAGGAAGGAACGGCATGCGCCTTTCGTTGCGCTTCGTCATCCCGTTGGGCATCGCGCTTGCCGCAATCGCGTACGCGGTCGTTCCGCTGGTCGACCAGTTGACACTCAAATGGTTCGTGCGCGATCTCGACATCCGCACCTCCCTGATTGCCAACACGATGCGTGACCGCGTGGCCGACCTGACGCGCGAGGGATCGCGCATCAAGGTACAGAAATATTTCAACGCGATCATTCAAGACGAGCGGCTTTTCGCCCTCGGCTTTTGCGACAAAACCGGCAAGCTCGTCTATCGGACCACAGCTTTCCCCGAGGACGTGAAGTGCCCGGGTCTCGGGCAGCGCGCCACCGAGCATTCCCACGTACTCGCGCACTCAGGCGGCGCGCTCCACGTTGCGCTCCAGCCGATCGATTTTGAAGGGCAGGAGATCGGCTATCTGGCGATCGTGCACGACATGAGCTTCGTGCAGCGGCGCACCGACGACACCAAGCAGTATGTCTTCGTCTTGTTCGCGGCGATCGCGGCCGTGGTTTCCCTCATCACCGTGGTGATAGCCGAACTCAGCTGGCGCGGCTGGATGTCGGGGATCAAGGCGATCATCACCGGCGAGTCGATCCGCGGCGCGCGCGCCGGACAGCCGGCGCCGGAACTGCGTCCGATCGCGCGCGACCTGCAACTGCTGGTGCGCGAAATCGAGGCCGAGCGCGCCAGCCGGGACGAGGCTCAAATGTCATGGACGCCCGAGACCCTGCGCAACATCCTCAAGCAGGAACTCAAGGGCGACCAAGTACTGATCGTCTCCAACCGCGAACCCTACATCCACGCCCGGCGCAACAACGTCCTTGAGGTGCAGCGCCCCGCCAGCGGGCTCGTCACGGCCCTCGAGCCGGTGATGCGCGCCTGTTCCGGCACCTGGATTGCGCACGGCAGCGGGCCCGCCGATCGCGAGGTGGTCGACAAGCACGACCGCGTAATGGTGCCGCCGGACAAGCCCAGCTACCGGATTCGCCGCGTCTGGCTTTCCAGGGAGGAGGAGGCGGGCTACTACTATGGCTTTTCCAACGAAGGACTTTGGCCGCTGTGCCATATCGCGCACACCCGGCCGACTTTCCGTGCGCAGGACTGGGAGCAATACCGCGCGGTCAATCGCCGCTTCGCCGACGTGGTCGTGCAAGAGGCACACACCGAGGATCCGATCGTCCTGGTGCAGGATTACCACTTTGCCCTGCTGCCCGGCATGATCCGCGAGCGCCTGCCACGTGCGACCATCATCACTTTCTGGCACATTCCCTGGCCCAACCCCGAGACTTTCGGCATCTGCCCATGGCGGGAAGAGATTCTCGAAGGCATGCTCGGTTCCTCCATCCTGGGTTTCCATACCCAGTATCACTGCAATAATTTTTTCGATACGGTGGACCGCTATCTGGAGGCACGTGTGGATCGCGATATCTTCAGCATCACCCATGGCGGCGAACCGACCGAGGTGCACCGCTACCCAATCTCGATCGAATGGCCGCCGGCGGCGCTGGCCGGCCTGCCCGATCCGGCCGAATGCCGCGCGGCCGTGCTCCGTGAATTGGGGCTTCCTCCCGAGATCAGGCTCGGAGTCGGCGTCGACCGGCTCGATTACACCAAAGGAATCATCGAACGCTTTCGGGCGGTCGAGCGATTGCTCGAGCTCGAACCAGACTGGATCGGGCGCTTCGCCTTCGTGCAGATCGCTGCCCCTTCGCGCTCCTCTATCGACGAGTACCAGGATTTCGAGGCGCGCGTGCGTGCCGCCGCCGCGCGCATCAACCGGCGCTTTGGTCGCGAGAGTTATCAGCCCATCGTCCTGCTCATCGAACACCACGACGCCGCCAGCGTCTACCGCTACTATCGCGCCTGCGAACTGTGCTTCGTTTCCAGCCTGCACGACGGCATGAACCTGGTGGCCAAGGAGTTCGTCGCGGCGCGTGCCGACTGCGCCGGCGTGCTGATCCTGTCGCAGTTTGCCGGCGCCGCGCGTGAGCTGGCCGAGGCGCTGATCATCAACCCTTACGACGTCGAGCAATGCGCCACGGCGCTCAAGCTTGCCCTGACCATGCCACTGGAAGAGCAACAGGCGCGCATGAAGAGCATGCGCGGCCTGGTGCAGGAATTCAACGTCTACCGTTGGGCCGGACGCATGCTGCTCGACGCCGGGCGCATGCGCCATCGCCGCCGGGTGCTTTCGCGCGCCGCGCTCAGGCAGGCAGCATGACGGACATGTCGGAGGCACGTGCTGTCGCGCCGCTGCCGCCGTATGCGCGCGATTGGTGCTTTTTCCTCGATTTGGACGGCACTCTGCTGGACCTCGCTGCCACGCCCGCTGCGGTCCGGGTCGACGATGAATTGTCCGAATTGCTGACAAACCTGAGACGCGCGGCGGGCGGCGCGCTCGCGCTGATCAGCGGACGTTCGCTGCGCGATCTGGACCGTCTTTTCGCGCCAGAACGCCTTTTGGCGGCCGGTCAGCATGGCGTCGAGCGCCGTGATGCGGGCGGCAACGTGCACCGCCACGCCGCGCGCCGCGAGCTTCTTCGTACTGTGTCGGCGCGCCTGTCGGCCTATGCGGCGGCGAACCCGGGCTTGCTGTTCGAGGACAAGGGGCAGAGCCTTGCATTGCACTTTCGCCGCGCTCCCGAACTCGCCGGCGCCGCACGCGACGCAGTGGCGGCGGCGCTCTGCATGCTTGGCGGGGTGTACGAAATGCAGATCGGCAAGTTGGTGTTCGAAATCAAGCCCACCGGCTACGACAAGGGCAGCACCATCGAGGACTACATGCAGGAGGCGCCGTTTGGCGGACGCGTGCCGGTTTTTGTCGGCGACGACCTCACCGACGAATACGGCTTTTGCACGGTCAATGCGCTGGTTGGGCATTCGATCAAGGTCGGAAGCGGGGAATCCCAGGCCCGCGCCCGGCTGGCGGACGCCGCAGCCGTGCGGGCCTGGCTGGCCGGATGGATCGCCTATGCCGCGACGGACCGAACCGCATGAATTCCGACCTTGAACTCGCTCTGGTAGGCAACGCCAGTGTTTCCGCCCTGATCGACGAGCGCGCCGAAATCGTCTGGTGCTGCCTGCCGCGCGTTGACGGCGACAGCGTGTTCTGCTCGCTCCTGCGGCCGCGCGCGAACAGCGCCGAAGACGAGGATTTCGGGTACTTCCGCTTCGAACTCGCCGATTTCGCCAGGAGTGAACAGGAATACTTGGCCAATACCGCCGTTGTCGTCACCCGCCTGTTCGATACCAAGAACGGCGTTATCGAAATAACCGACTTCGCTCCGCGCTTTCTGCATTTTGGCCGCATGTTCAGCCCGACCATGCTGGTGCGTCGCGTGCGCTGCCTGTCCGGCAGCCCGTTGCTGACGGTCCGCTTGAGGCAAGCCCGCGGCTACGGGAGCGCGCGCTCCCAGCGGACCTGGGGCAGCAATCACGTGCGCTATGTCGGCCCGGAATACGTGACACGCCTGACCACCAACTGCTCGATCACCGCGATGGTCGAGGAAACGCCATTCGCGCTCGTTGGCGAACTCGACTTCATCCTCGGCCCGGACGAGACGCTGCAGGGTTCGGTGGGTGAGGTGGCGCGGCGCTTCTGCGAACAGACGGTCGCCTATTGGCGCGAATGGGTACGTGGCCTGGCGATTCCCTTCGAATGGCAGGAGGCCATCATCCGCGCCGCCATTACCCTGAAGCTCTCCGCGGTCGACGACACCGGCGCGATCATCGCCGCGGTGACGACATCGATTCCCGAGGCGTCCGGCAGCGCGCGTAACTGGGATTACCGCTACTGCTGGCTACGCGACGCCTACTTCACGGTCAACGCGCTCAATCGCCTGAATGCCACGGCCACGATGGAACGTTACCTCGACTACATCGTCAACGTCGCCGCCCAGGCGAAGGACGGATTTCTTCAACCGGTCTACCGGATCAACGGGCGTGTCGACATGCCGGAAAGCGAAATCGCCACCCTTGCAGGGTACCGGGGCATGGGGCCGGTGCGTATCGGCAACCAGGCGGCCCTGCAGCTTCAGAACGACGTCTATGGCTCGGTGGTGCTGGCGGCCGCCCATGTCTTTTTCGACAAACGCCTCACGCGTACCGGCAGCGAAGCCCTGTTCAACCAGCTCGAAGCGCTGGGCGAACATGCTGCGGATTTGTGGCAGGAGCCCGATGCCGGCCTGTGGGAACTGCGCGGCTCGCGCAAGACCCACACGTTTTCAGCGCTGATGTGCTGGGCGGCATGCGACCGGCTCGCCAAGATCGGTGCGCACCTCGGGCTGGCGCAGAGGACGGCGTACTGGAGCGCGCGCGCGACCCGCATACACAAGGGCATCTGCGAGGCGGCCTGGAATCCGCGCCGCCAGAGCTTCGTCGCCGACTTTGGCGGCGACGCGCTGGACGCGAGTTTGTTGCTTATGCATGAACTCGGTTTCATCGCGGCGGGCGATCCGCGCTTCGCGTCGACAGTGGCTGCCGTCGAACGGGAATTGCGGCGCGGTGACTTCATTTTCCGCTATGCGGGTGCCGACGATTTCGGCGCCCCGGAAAACGCCTTTCTCGTCTGTACGTTCTGGTACATCGATGCCCTCGCCGCGCTCGGCAGGCGCGAGGAGGCACGTGCGCTGTTCACCAAGCTACTGGGCTGCCGTACCCGCCTGGGGCTCCTGGCCGAGCATATCGACCCGGTGACCCACGAACTTTGGGGCAATTTTCCGCAGACATACAGCATGGTCGGACTGATTCAATCGGCAACGCGGCTTTCGATTGCGTGGGATGAAGCGTTTTAGGGCGCCCTCGAGGCGCGCACCGGTGATGGACAGGTCGATTCGATTCGCCGTGTGACTCGGTCCCGCGCTGTCATGTAGCCGGTGCCTGCAGCCGCCAGGGCCTGATCTGGTCGCTCGCGCACGCGTTCCCCGCGGGCACGCGTTCCCGATTACGCGCCCGGACCGCATACGGCCTCGCTCGGCCTGGCCTGGTCAGGCGGTAGAAATCTGCCCGCGTTCAACGCTGCGTGCGCCGTCGAACAGACCTGACGAAGCTCGACGCGGAGGATGTGCCCGTCGACCATCCCGGACTTCCCCGGCCGCGCCTCCCTCTCGTACACCGCACGATCCAACCTCACCAGGATTCGACGCGATGCTTTTCGACAAGTTTTCAGCCCGCTCGCTGCAACTGGCCAATCACATGGTGATGGCGCCCCTGACACGCAGCCGGGCGACGCCCGATCACACGCCCAATGCACTGATGGCAACCTACTACGGTCAACGCGCGACAGCCGGTCTCATCATCACCGAGGGCACGTCGCCCAGCCCCAACGGCCTGGGCTACCCGCGCATCCCCGGGTTGTACGACAAGGTGCAGGTGGAGGCCTGGAAAGCCGCGACGGCTGCTGTCCATGCGCAAGGCGGCGAGATTTTCGTGCAGTTGATGCACTGCGGCCGGGTGGCGCATGTCGCCAACCTGCCGGGCGGCGCCGAGGTGATCGGGCCGGGCACGGCGGCCTGCCCGGGCGAGCTATACACCGATACGCTGGGCATGCAGCCGTACAGTGCGCCGCGAGCGATGACCGGGGGCGACATCGCGCACGCCGTGGAGGAATACGCGACGTCCGCGAAACTCGCGCTCGACGCGGGGTTCGACGGGGTCGAATTGCATGGCGCCAACGGCTACCTGATCGAGCAGTTTCTCAATCCACTCGTCAACCTGCGCACCGACGGCCATGGCGGCAGCATCGAAGGTCGCAACCGCCTGGCGCTGGAGATCGTGCGCGCCACGGTCGCCGCGATCGGCTCCGACCGGGTCGGCATCCGCCTCTCGCCCTATGGCGTCTTCAACGGCACAGGCGAGTTTCCCGAAGTTCAGGCGCAGTATCTGGCGCTGGCCAACTCCCTTTCTGCGGCGGGCCTGCTCTACATCCATCTGGTCGATCACTCGAGCATGGGCGCGCCGCCGGTTCCCGCCGACTTCAAACACAAGCTGCGCACCGGGTTCGCGGGTCTGTTCATCCTTTCCGGAGGCTTCGATGGCGCCAGCGCCGAACAGGCACTGCTCGACCAGCGCGGCGATCTGGTCGCTTTCGGACGCGCGTTTCTGGCCAACCCCGACCTGGTGGCGCGGATGCGCAAGGAAGCCCCGCTCAATGTGCCGGACATGGCGACGTTCTATGTGCCCGGCGCCAAGGGCTACACCGACTACCCCGCCCTGGCGGCCTGACCCACGAACCCCGCGCGACCAAATGACCATGTGGCCCAGCAGAATTTCAATCGGCCAGCCGGCGCTTGTCTTCCGATGGAAGATCAACCGCTGCCGGCTTGGCCAGGTCCGCGCGCGGCGTTGCAGCGGCGTGCCGCCTGGCTAAATGATCCGGGTGGCGCTCGATGGCGCGCAATCGCGATCGATAGCGGCGGCAGTCCGGCTCCCGCGAGCGCTGGTGGTGGCGCGCACCTTCGTCGGTTAATTCGTCTTCCTGTCGCACCAGCGTCTTGGGCTTTGGAGATGGAGAGATCGGCGGGTGCTTCAAGGCTGGTTTCCTTACTTCGGCCGCGGCCATTTGATTCTGCGGTCGGGCTGCGCCAACTCGCCGGCACGCAGTTGCGCCACCGCGCCGACCACCGCGCGCGCCACGTTGCGTACCTCTTCCTGCACGTCCGTATCCTTGTCGAGCGTGTCGTGGCTGTTGTAGTAGGGTTCGTAGAAGCCGATGTAGCGATCGAGTTTGGCCGCTGCACCGGCGGCGATCAATCCCATCCATTCGAGCCAATCGGTCAGGTTGCGCCGATGCACCTCGACCCCGGCGACATCGCCATGCACCACCACGCCGTATACGCGTCCGGCCACGTGCTTCGGATAGTCCCAGCCCTTTTCCTCAATGCGTTTCGCCTCGGCCACCTTCTTGCCATGGGTCGAGCTCGGATCGGGGTTGCCGCCATCGGCACAAACCATGCGGTCGATCATCAGCTTCAGCGGGCTGGGCGACTGGTACCAGTATGTCGGCGCGAGGATGATGACCCCGTGCGCCGCCACCCAGCGCTCGTAGATCTCCGCCATCCAGTCGTGGGCCTGGTCAAGCGCGTGGTTCGGATAGCAACTGCAGGGCCAGTGGCATAGCGGCATCGCGCTCGAAACGCATCCCTTGCATGGATGGATGGTGCGACCGTACTCGGAGGTCACCAGGCTCAGGTCGAGCACGTCTGCCTCGGCGCCCAGGCCTTGCACCACATGGCGCGCGCTTTCGGTGAATCGCCAGGTCTTGGAAATCTCTCCCGGACAGGTGCCGTCGTTGCGCGCGCTGCCGCAAATGATGAGGACGCGCGACGGGCTCGACTTGTCGTGCCAGCGCTTTTGCGCGGCCTTGAGGCGTTTGCGGGTTTCAAGCCACTCCACCGAGATGGGATAGGACGGGTCGGCATAGCCACGGCCCGCCGGGCGTGTGATCGGGGCCTTGCGGCCCTCCTGGTGTGCTTCCCAGGCGATATCCTCCAGGCGCCCGATCGCCGCACGCTCGACCTCGTAGGCCGGATCGTAGTAGCGCCCGATGAAACGTTGGTGAAATTCGGCGCGCGTGAGCGGTGCCGGGGCTTGGCCCTTGCGGATTTTCGTCATGAACGGCGCGCCTCAGGCAAGTTGGTGCATGGCCGAAGAATAAGGACGGGGGCCAAGCTTCTCTGTACGATATCGAACACAACGCGTGCCGTGCAGCGCTTTTTCGTTCCCAAAGCAGGTGACCACTGACGTGGTGAGCGTGGTCCACATGATTCCCGCCGCCGACAGCATCGAGACGGACTCGGACAGTTTCTGGGGCAGCCTTACGTTCGAACTGGCGGCCTGAAGTCGGCCATCGCGAGTAAAGCTTGTGTGTGCGGGCTCGAACATACGCAGACCTAGCTCCTGTCTATATTCAATCTTCAATCCCACACACGCAAGCGCGGACGAGATCAGGCAATCATGGAATCCAACGTAGTGTCGAACATTCCCCTCCACTCACGCTACGGCCGCGCCGGCAATGCAGTCATCGACAAGGCCCTGACCCGCGCGCACGGTGCCGTCAACGCCGGGGCCAAGTTCGCCCACCAGACCGTCCTCAAGGCCAAACCTGCGATCGACCGGCTCGCCGATGGCGCGCATCAAGCCGTCAGGAATGTCGCTTGCGCGGTTGCGCCGACGGCGCGATGGCTGAGTCGACAGCGCGCGAGTCTCGACGCGACCCGGCAACAACTGGTAGGCGATGCGCGCGCCCAGGTCTCGGCCAAACCGTTGACGGCGGTGGCGCTCGCTTTGGCTGGGGGATTGCTGATCGGACGTTTTATTCGCTGACAAACGTATCGGCGCGGCGGCTTCAGCGGCGCGCCTGGAAAAATGATTTTTCCATCACACAACACAGCGTCAACGCCTCGTCCGGCCGTGCGCCGGGACTGCCCCACCTACCTTCAATGCGTTGCGTCGATGCCCCCAACCGCGCTTGACTTCCGCCGCTGAACGAGCGCGCTTCCCACCCTCCGGAGAATGTCATGTCCGTAAAGAAAGCACCCTTGCGAACCACCAACGCCAAACTCCTCAACGATGAACAACGCGTGGCCGCCAATCCTGGGGCTGCCGACGGCCCCGCGACGACGCCGGAAAACCCGACCGCTGCGCATTCGCCCATTTCAGGGCAACGCGAACCCCGCCTTGGCGGCGAGTTGCATCAGAGCGCCGGCAACGGCCATCCTGCGCTGACCACCAACCAAGGCCTGGTCATTTCCGACAATCAGAATTCGCTCAATGCGCATGCCAGCGGCCCGGCCCTGCTCGAAGACTTCATCCTGCGGGAGAAGATTTTCCACTTCGACCACGAGCGCATTCCCGAACGCATCGTCCACGCGCGTGGCAGCGCGGCCCACGGCACGTTCGAGTTGACCGAGTCCCTCGCGCGCTATACGAGCGCCGCCATCCTTACCGAAGTGGGCCGCAAGACACCGGTGTTCGCGCGCTTCTCGACCGTGGCGGGCGGCTCGGGTTCAATCGACACCCCGCGCGACGTGCGCGGCTTCGCCGTCAAGTTTTACACCGGGCAAGGCAATTGGGACCTGGTAGGCAACAACATCCCGGTATTTTTCATCCAGGATGCGATCAAGTTTCCCGACTTGATACACGCCGTGAAAATGGAGCCGGACCGCGGCTTTCCTCAGGCGGGGTCCGCGCACGACACCTTTTGGGACTATATCTCGCTCACGCCCGAAGCCATGCACATGGTGATGTGGGCGATGTCCGACCGCACCTTGCCGCGCTCGCTGCGCATGATGGAAGGTTTCGGCATTCACAGCTTTCGGCTGATCAACGCCGAGGGCAAGTCGACCTTCGTGAAATTCCACTGGCGGCCGGAACTGGGATTGCAGTCGACGATCTGGGACGAGACGGTGAAGATCGCCGGTGCCGACCCTGACTTTCATCGCCGCGATCTGTTCGAATCCATCCAGAGCGGCGCCTTCCCCGCATGGCAGCTGGCGGTCCAGCTTTTCACCGAAGAACAAGCCGATGCGTTCCCGTTCGACCACCTCGATTCGACCAAACTGATTCCCGAGGAACTCGTGCCGCTCAAGTTCGTCGGCCGCATGGTGCTCGATCGCTGGCCGGACAACTTCTTCGCTGAAACAGAGCAGGTGGCGTTTTGCCCCTCGCACGTCGTGCCGGGCATTGATTTTTCGAACGACCCGCTGTTGCAGGGCCGCTTGTTCTCATATCTCGACACCCAGTTGTCGCGCCTGGGCTCGCCCAACTTCCATCAGTTGCCGATCAATGCGCCGAAGTGTCCGTTCGCCAATCAGCAACGCGATGGCCGGATGCAAATGACGCAACCGCGCGGGCGCGTCGCCTACGAGCCGAGCTCGCTGGCCAAGGATTCTCCGCGCGAGTCCGCCGACGCCGGTTTTCATTCCACCCCTGTGGCCGGAAGCGGCGCCAAAGGGCGTGTGCGCCCGGAGAGTTTCGCCGACCACTACAGCCAGGCGCGCCAGTTTTATCTGAGTCAGACAGGTTACGAGCAGGCCCATATCGCATCGGCATTGGTGTTCGAATTGTCGAAGGTTGAAACCCCGCATGTGCGCAGGGCGATGGTCGGACACTTGCGCAATATCGATGCCGATCTGGCGCAGCGCGTGGCCGATGGCCTCGGCCTCGAACAGTTGCCGGCGGCGCCGGCGCCCGCCGCACCGGTCAGGCAATCCGCTCCTTCGCCGGCGCTGCAAATCATCGGCAAAATGAAGGACACCTTGCAGGGGCGATGCGTCGGCATCCTGGTCGCCGACGGTTCCGACGGCAAGCGGGTCGCGGCGACTCGCGCAGCGGCCGAGAAGGCCGGGGCCAGGGTCAAGATAGTCGCCCCGAAGGTAAGCGGTATCACGCTGGCCGACGGCAAGCGCCTGGCGGCCGATGGGCAGCTCGCCGGCACGCCTTCGGTGATGTTCGACGCGGTCGCCATCGTACTGGCGCCAGCGGCCGCCGCGCAACTCTCGAAAGAAGCCGCCGCGCTCGAATTCGTGCGCGATGCCTTCGGACATTTGAAGGCCATAGGCATCGATGCCGGCGGTCAGCAGTTGCTCGTTGCTGCCGGCATCATGCCTGACGCGGGTATTTGTGATGTGACCGACGGCAAGGCCTTCATCGCGGCGGCGAAAACGCGCCAATGGGCGCGTGAAGCGTCGGTCAGGACGCTGAGCTGAAGCGATGGCGCCGACCGAGCCGGTGACACCAACAAACTTTCGGGCGGTTGAACGCGGCTCAGTGCAGTGAGCGGCCGTTACCGAGAGCGAACTCATGATGAATTGGAAACGCTACTGGATCGTTCGCGTGCTGCAGGCGCGACCAAGACTCTTGATCGCGGCTGTTTTTGGCACGCTCGTATGCGTTCTTTTGCCGGCCAGCGACATCCGCAGCCCGATGACGCGCGCACTGATCGCGTGGAACAGCGCGACGCTTTTGTACGTAGCGCTGGCCGCGATAATGATGATTCGCTCGTCCGAGCACCTTCTGCGCCGTCGCGCTGCACTCGAGGACGAGGGCAAGTTGCTTATCCTTATCCTGGTCGTGCTGTCCGGCGTAGCCAGTCTGGCGGCGATTGCCGGAGAACTTACGGTCGCCAAAGGCTTGCACGGGTTCGACAAGGCGGCCCATGTCGTGCTGGCCGGCGTGACGGTGATCTCATCCTGGGCGTTCATTCAAGTGATGTTCGCGCTGCACTATGCGCATGATTACTATGCCGCTGCGCAAGCCGATGAGCCCGGTGGCCTGGAGTTTCCGAACGACGAGCAGCCGGACTATGGTGATTTTTTTTATTTCGCCGCCGTGGTCGGCACGTCCGGCCAAACCGCCGATGTTGCGATTTCGTCCAAACCGATGCGCCGAATCGGCACCGTGCATTGCATTCTTGCCTACCTTTACAACACCACCGTGTTGGCGCTGCTTGTGAACATTGCTGCAAGCACGTTCTGAGGCAGGCCAGTGGCCAGCATGACAAGCATTTCGCTGTGTCTGGAGCCCGGCAATGCTCGGGGTGGGGCCGCCCTCACTACTTCAGATGTGCCTGTCGAGAAAGGATCGGGTGGGCGAATCCCCATCTTCATCGCGCGTCCGTGTTGCCGCCGTCGATGACAATGATGCGTTCGCCGTGACGCCAGGTCGCCCGACTGGCCGCGAGCAGCATGCGAGTCGAGCCGTTGCGCATGCGCACCGTGACTTCGTAACCGGCCGACGTGTCTGCGGACGAATCGGCCGTCGCGGCGGTGGCACGCACCGTTTCGACAACACCACATTGGTCGCACCGGCCCTTTAGTAACGCCTCGCCTGCGGCCGGCGCGCCCGACGTTAGCGCCGCGACGGCAGGCGTCGGCGCGGCGACGGCAGGCGACACGCTCGGTGCGTACGAGGCAGCCTCAGGCTCGAAGGATCTAGGCGACCATTCGATTCCATGCAACAGCGTCACCGCCAGGGAACTGATAACGAATACGGCTATTCCGGCCAAGAGCAAGGCCATGTGCGCGGATCTCGGGGTGTGCGTATTCATCTCTGTCCTCTTTTCGGTTCGTGGGTCGATACAGCCTTGGCACCTTCCACCAAGTGTGCTTTGCGGCCATCGCCTAGTCCGTGCGCTGGCGCGCGCAGGCAGCGAAATGGTGCGTATGCCACCGTACCGACAGGCGCGTGCTTTGCGTTGAGTCTGTCCCGGCCGTCCAATCCAAACGCGGATCCCGATGAAACCCGATGACAAGAACGCCCTCAAATCGCCCGACAGCCGTCCGTTTCGCATCCTGATTCTCGCCGGCTCGCAACGTCGCCAGTTCAACTGTCCCGGTGTCGATTCGAAGGCTCGCACACTGATGTTGCGAATGGCGCAGGCCCTGCCCGAAGAATGGGAGATCGATTACGAAGATCTGGGCAATGTGTATGGCCGTGAGGCGATACGGCCGTGCAACGCCTGTGTCTCGACCGCGATGCCGTTGTGCTGTTGGCCTTGCAATTGCTATGAAAAAGGTAGTGGCGCGGAACCCGACCTGATGTGGAATCTGGACCTGTATGGCCGCCTGGATATGGCCGATGCCTGGGCGATCATCGGCCCGATCAATTGGTATGCGCCCACCACCAACCTGAAGCTTTTGTTCGATCGGCTGGTGTGCATGAATGGCGGCAATCCACGCGAAGATCTGATCGACCACAAGAACCCGGAACTGGCCATGCAGTTGGAGACCAAGCCGGAGTGGAAGGAATTGGGGCTGAATCATCTGGAAGGGAGAACGGCGGCCTTCTTTGCCTATGGTGACGACGCCAGTGACGAGCGCGATGCCAGCGGCAGGCCCGTGTATCTGCAACATGCCGACTACTTCGACCCGAAGAGCGAGCCGTATCGCGATCTTCGCGACTGCTACGCGCCCTTGGTCTGGCAATGCCGCTTCAGCGGCATCGAGGTGCCCGAATCGTTGTGGCGCTATGAAGATTTCGGCAAGGGCCGCAAGTACAGCGAGAACCAAGCCGAACAGATTGCCACCGAGCCGCTTTTCACGCAGGCTTTTGACCAGTGGACGAATGAATTTGCCAGCTTTGTCGGCAACAAGGGCAGGGTAACGCCGGGCAAATATCGGGCCGCCGGCTATACGGCGCCCGGCCATCGCTGGGCCGATATCAAACTGAAGTGGCGCGAGATTCGCATCAGTTCGGGATTGGCGCCAGCCGATTCGTCGCCGCGAAAGCAAGAGGATATGGGGCTCAATCAGGACGATCGCTTTGATCGTAAAAAGGGCGAAGGCGAAATCTTGAGACGCAAGTGAAGGTTGGCGCCAATGCGGCCGCGCCGCGATCGCAAACCAATCCATGACCCGATCTCGCGCCCCGTCCGTGCAACGACCCTCGCTGGCTTTGCTGGGCGCGTAACCGCTCCGCGCCGCAAGTCGTCCTTCTGGCCGGCATCCGGTAGGCCACGCTTACCCAGCCAACCGCGCGCGAGCGCGGCTGCCGCACCCGGGATACTCATGAAAACGCGTGAAAGCGCCCGCGCCCGAATACGCGAACACGGTCATGCCCAAAAAGCAAAATCCGGTCTTCAGAAAATCTAGTACGATTATGGACTGACCCCTTCAGTCCTGTTGTCCAATCATGCCTTTGCCGAATGCCACTGAATCGATAGGTTTCTCCCAACCATGAAGAAGAACAGGCACCCGGCGGTGACGCCCGACCTCCCCAAATTCCCCACGGGCATTACCGGCCTGGATGAAATCACCGGCGGCGGCCCGCCCGCCGGCCGCCGCTCGTGTGCGGGAGCGCGGGATGCGGGAGGACGATGCTGGCTGTCCGCGCTGATTTCTTCGCGCGGGACAAAAACTGCGGACATTGCAAGGTTTGGTTTTTTATGATTCTCAAGAACTTGCGCGGGCAAACGCGCGAGCGGCATGCGGCGGTGGAGGCGCGGCTGCCTTTGGTGGATCCGGCTTTGACGCGCGCGGCTTATGAGGAAATCTTGACGCGATTTTATGGCTTCTATTTACCGCTCGAGGGGCGCTTGCTCGCGGTTTCCTTTTGGACAGAAATCGGGTTCGTGGTGGAGGCGCGGCGGAAGGTTTCGCGGCTGGAGCAGGATCTTCAACAATTGCGCGCCGCTGCAGAGCTGACGCGGTTGCCAATATGCGCGGAGTTGCCGGAGATCGCTTCGCCGGCGCAGGCGCTGGGATGTCTTTACGTGATGGAAGGGGCGACGCTGGGCGGGCAGGTCATCACGCGGCAATTGCAGAAGAATCTCGGGATTACACCTGAGACTGGCGGCGCGTTTTTCGCAGGGTATGGCGCGGAGACGGGCTCGCGGTGGAAGGAATTCGGCGCGATGATCACGGCGCAGGCGCCACGGCTCGGGCAGGACGGCGTGATCGTGGCGAGCGCGAACCGCACCTTCGAGACGCTCGAACACTGGCTTTCTCATTAAACCTCTTTCCCCAACACTTATGACCACACCTTCCATCGAACCGCCTCCGCCGTGGGCGGGCGGCGCCTACAGCATCAAGCGCCACGGGGTCTCGCTCACGAATTGCGACAGCGAACCGGTGCAGACGCCGGGCTGCATCCAGGCACACGGCGCGCTGCTCGTGCTGCGGATGAGCGATCTTGTGATCCTGCAGGTCAGCGAGAATGCGCGCGATTTTCTCGGTGCCGCACCGGAGGCCTTGCTCGGTAAATCGATCGCGGATGTCGTGACCTCGGATGGCGCCCGGCGGCTGCGCGATTTCCTGGGGAAAGAGCCGATCGACCGCAATCCGATCTACGTTTTCACCCAATCGATCGCTGATGCCGCGGTGCCGCTCGATTTCTTCGTGCATACGATCGAGGGCGTCGTGCTGCTGGAGTGCGAGCCAGCCTCGCGCGACACGCCGGACTACTATGCGCTGGTGAAAAAATCCATCGCCCGGATGCAGGCCGCTCCGACGGTCGCAGAATTTTGC